>Ga0209573_1002944_pt1 | contig 20066 bp, 19 predicted proteins | sample TNRBio252014_DNA_FD_185870 | JGI IMG/M metagenome (GOLD analysis project Ga0209573, IMG submission 185870) | Wastewater treatment Type I Accumulibacter community from EBPR Bioreactor in Madison, WI, USA - TNR Reactor_6/25/2014_ DNA (SPAdes)... | ecosystem: Engineered > Bioreactor > EBPR >...
TACGTTCGCATTTCCCGTAATTATCAGGCAAAAAATCGCCTGTTTGCTGGTCAAAATAGCGGTTAAAGGTCTTTTTTCCGCAAGAAGGGCAAGTCGTCTTTTGCTTGCCAAATAGAGTGTAGCGATACATAAATCTATTTATGATTTATGCTATCTCTTCAAAGTGGTAAGAAAGTCAGGAGGAAAGTTAGCAATTACCGTTATAATTAGGCGGGTGTTGAAACAGATAGAATACTTTTTACTAACTTTGTACTTGTATGAACTGTCCAAACTTTGGTCGGAGCGGACATTCTTACATTCAGACACAAAGACGTTAAAAGATTTAATCTTTTCTATTCTTCTTTAATTTTTAACTTTCCCCCCGCTTTCTCTTCTATTCTTTGAAGGGATAGCGGTTTTTTTTGTGCTTCTTACATCATCAAATTATTATTGATGATGATTTGACGGGTGCAATTTAGCGATTTATCAGTTTCATTCGGTAGCAACGGATTTCTTTGTACAAAAATAATTTAATACGAATACTTCGTTGCCTGTTCTTAATCATTTTGGGTATAGAACAATTGTTTTATTTTCCTCGCTCCGGGATGGGGAGTAAGTCGCCTTTTTCAGCTTTATATCTTTCGATGTAAGCGGTCAATGCTTCCTTAACGACTTCTTTTAATTTTAGTCGCTCCCAGTAAGCTATTGCTTTTAATTCATCATGTAAGTTGACCGGTAAAATAAAAGTAGCCCGTTCTTCTTTAGGGTCGGACGTTGGGGTCGTGGGTTCCGGTGTGGAGGTATCTCCAATAAGGGTATTTAATCCTGTTTTGAAATCCTTTTTACTCATTAAGTCTAAAAAGCTAAGGTGATAAAATCAGTTTATTAAGTCAAGATGCTGTAATAATTTTGGTTTACTTAGTAAGTAAGGTTTTTAATACAACTCATATGAGTTGAAAATTTAAGTAAGTCTATATTCTTTTACTGAGCTGAAAAGAGTAGATTATCGAGTTATACTAACCTATTGAGTAACTCATTACATAGTAAGAAGTAATCTTCGCTTCCCCTACTTTTAGAGTCGTATCGGAATATATCCAACCCTTGTACTGGTGCTTCCGCTAAAGCAATATTGTCTCTAATTTTGGTCTTAAACACTTTATCTCCGAATGATTCAACCAATGTTTCTTCAACCTGCCGATTAAGAATTTTACGTCCGTCGTATTGGGTTAACAAAATACCTATTATTGTCAGGGATGGATTAAGTCGTTTTTTGATTTTCTCTATTACCTCCAATAGTTTGGCTAATCCTTGTAATGCCAAGTATTCGCATTGTACAGGAATAATTAAATAATCCGAAGCCGTTAAAGCGTTAAGGGTTAGTAGTCCCAATGCGGGGGGACAGTCAATAAAGATTAAATCGTATGTATCTTTAATTGGTTGTAATAATTCTTTGAGTAAGTATTCACGCCCCGCTTCCCCACTTAATTCGATTTCTGCACCTGAAAGGTCTAAAGTAGAGGGTACTATATCCCAACCTTGTAGTATAGTAAATGGTAACAGAGGTTCACCACTTTTTAAAGCGGTATAGATATTTCGTGGATGATGTATTTTCACCGATTGAGATAGGTTTGCTTGCGGATCAAGATCAAGACACAAAACTTTTTTACCGATTTGTTGACAACCGGAGGCAAGATTTAAGGTCGTTGTCGTTTTACCAACTCCACCTTTATGATTTGTAATAGCGATAATCTTACTCATACCAGTAATTTAGAGCAACAAAGTAAAGTGGTATTTTTTAATCATCAAAGTAAGTTTTGGAAATTTTCATGACTATTTACGGTATGATTTTATTTTATAAATTGCACGAAAGTACCATAACTCAACCCGTTCTATTCAGCATGAGACTTTATTTTTCTTTGTCCCCATCATTAATTCCTGTCGGCTATGATTATCCTTATGCGTTGAGTAAGGTTTTCCATCGGTGGTTAGGCATGAGCAATCCTTGGCACGATACGCTAAGCCTTTATTCTTTGGGATGGCTCACCGATGCGCGAACAACGACCGAGGGGCTTTCTTTTCCTTACGGTTCTAAATGGTTTGTTTCTGGTTGGGAAGCCGAACTGTTGCAACAATTACTAACCGGTTTAGTACGAGATACCGAAGTTTTTGCCGGAATGCGGATTGAAGAAATCCGAATCGCCGAACCGCCTTCATTTCGGGAAAAGCAGGTTTTTCGTTTATCGGGTCCCGTTTTGCTGAAAGCTCCGCAAGAGGATGGCAGTACCCGCTTTCTAACCTATTCCGATCCTGAAGCCGATGATGCCCTTACCCGCAGTGTACAGCGTAAAATGGATGCTGCCGACGTGGGTCATTTAACTTCGGAAATTAAACTGCGCTTTCTCTCCGATTATCGGGGGGCAAAAACCAAGCTGGTTCGCATCAAAAATATCCAAAACCGCGCCTCTTTCTGTCCGATCGAAGCGGAAGGCAGTCCCGAAGCCCTGCGTTTTGTGTGGCTTACGGGTGTTGGACACAGTACGGGAGTAGGGTTTGGGGGAATCAATTAAATATTAAATATTATTACTATGACCTACTACATTATCAAATATACCGGCACGTTCGGTTATATCAAACCTTGGACTGCCGTTCGGGATGAAAAGACTTTTTCCCAACAGTTTCTCACTCCTTCCATCATAGCGGGGATGAGCCAGAAAATCTTTGGCTTGGGTGAAAAAGAGCGCATCCTGCGCCACCGCCTCAACTATGCCCGTATTGACCTTCAGAAGGAATTAGCTCACCCCAAATGGCGTAAAGACCCGCAAGCCAAGGGCTTTCCCGAACGCGGGATTATGCTTCATCCGCATCTCTATTTGGCTTTTGCTTCAGAAAGCGATGCTCAAGAAGCCTTTAGTCAGCACCTATGCCTCTGTCGGAATGAAGACATTATTCTACCCGATCCTGACCACGGCATTCAAATGCTTACTGAAACGGAATTTGATGCCATCATTGGTTTTGAGTTGAAGTTTAACGAGTCTGATCATATTTTCCCTGTGGGTTACAATCGCTATGAAGCAGATTACCCGATGATGTACGGCAAACTTTTCATACAAGGTGACCCCGTCCGTAATCAAGAACTTTAACATTGAAACCCACTTGATAATGAAAAATTTAGATGACATTCTCGCCAAAAGCGAATCGGACCATTATCCGCCTGTCCCATTAAAAGAGCATCTCGAACACGTAGCCCAAGCCGCTGAATATATCGCTGAAAACTTAAAGCTTGATCCTCAAGTAGCCTATTGGGGTGGCATCCTGCACGACATCGGCAAAGCCCATCCTACGTTCCAAAGCCGGCTGACGGAAAAATTTAATCCCTTAGCGGAAAGAAACATTTTCCGCCATGAGATCACTTCTTTAGCCTTTTTGTCGCTTTTTCCCGAAAATATCCATGCCGAACTGATCGAAATGGTGGTTGCCCATCATAAATCGGTGGATGATGCCAAAGGACTTTTAGGCTTAGATGATTACGACCAATACTACCTCAAAAGACATATTGAAGGTTGGGAAATATGGTCGCCCGATGCCATAGAGCTTTTACGGCAGGTATTGGTAGAGCAAGGCATTATCATCCCCGATGACCTTACGTTAAGCCAAGCGGAAGCCCGTGCCAACATTGAAAAAGCCTGTGATTACTGCCAAAACTTAGCTAATGAACCAAGCAGGTGGCGTGGGCTACTCATGTCCGCCGATCATATGATTTCTGCTTTGCGGAATACGGATCATCTGAAACGTTTATTTCATACGCCTAACGTCTCTGTTTTTAATTATACTCCGAATCGGCTTTTTCCGCTTTCGGTATTACCAACCGATGACCCGCGATCGCATACCTTATTGGTAGCACCGACAGGGGCGGGTAAGACGGAGTTTATGCTTCGGCGGTGTAAAGGGCGAATCTTTTATGTGCTACCCTTTCAGGCTTCGATCAACGCGATGTTTGAACGGCTGAAAAACGCTTACGCAACAGATTACCCCGATTTAGATATTCGATTATTGCACGCTTCTTCTCGCTTGACGGCTAAGAAGAACGATTTATCGGAGGAAGAAATTACCTTACAGCCATTCATTGGGGCTTCCATAAAAGTATTAACGCCCTACCAGTTGGCGGGGACGGTTGTCGGCTGTGGAGCTTTTGAATCGTTATTGTTAGACTTGGAAGGTTCGGATGTGATCTTGGATGAAATCCATACGTATGGCGGGGTTTCGCAAGCCCTGACTTTAGAATTGGTCAGACTGTTAACGCATTTGGATTGTCGGGTACATATCGGCACGGCGACCATGCCCACCGATTTATATAATCAGATCAAGGCGTTACTCCGTCCCGAAAATACGTATGAAGTCCGCCTGAGTGATGCAGAACTGAAAACCTACGACCGCCACTGCGTTCATAAAGTTGCCGACGAAGCCGACGTTTACAACATCGTTCGAGAAGCAGTAGCGAATAACGAGAAAGTTTTAGTCGTTTGCAATACCGTCAAGCGTGCGCAGGAGACGTTTGGAAAGTTGGAGGAAGATTTTCCAGATGTAAAAAAGATGCTGATTCACAGCCGTTTTCGCAGGCAAGACCGGGCAGATAAAGAAACGGAACTGAAAGCAGTCTTTAATAAGCTCAATCAAGCGTGCATCGTGGTTGCTACCCAAGTGGTGGAGGTTAGTTTGGACATCAGCTTTGACCGGATGATTACCGATGCCGCGCCCTTGGATGCCCTCATCCAGCGTTTCGGACGGATCAACAGACGGAGAACCGAAGAGACTTTAGGTAAAATTTGCCCCGTTCATGTTTTAGCACCGCAGGAAAAAACCTTGCCCTACAAAAAAGAGGAAGTAAACAAAAGCTATGAGGTACTGCCCGACGGTGGAGTATTGGAAACCAATCGCTTACAGATGCTTTTGGATCAAGTGTATCCGAAAGTGGACGTTCAGCCAATAGCATCCCATGTGGCGTGGAAATATGAACCTGAATGGTCGTTTAAGATGCACAAACTCACCAACAAAAAGAAAGCCGTCCTGATGGAGATGATGGAAATAGACAGCTGTACCTGTATCCTTGAAGCGGATAGGGAGGCTTATCAAAAAGCCAACAAGAGTAATGACGACCGCATCCTGTACGAAATACCCGTCAATCCCAAGGCGATGTGGGCAGTTCGAACGGAATTTTCTTACGAACAATTAGAAGAAGGAAGCAAACCCTTAGTGATCCCGCAAGATGTGGCTGACCACTTGAAGTACGGACTCAAATTCACTTTACCCGAAACCATCTTTTAACCTAACCTTATAACCCTTATGTACACCGTTCAGATCGGGAAACAGTTTTTGGAACTCTACAACCAAAAGATGGGGACAGCCCTAACCCCGATGCAGTTCTTCGACCAAGTGTATTGGCAACTGTTCTTTAATTGTGAGGATGAAAAGCATCTTTTTATCGTAACTAACTCAAAGTTTTTTCATCCGAGTATCGCTAAAGCATACAAAGACACACCCAAAGAAATTCCAATGGCTCGGAAAATCGCTTTCCTTGACCAAATTGATAATTGTGTTAAAGGAAACGAACCGATTACAGGGGGGATTGCAGTCGGTTTCATGGCTTCATCCTCGGAAGAAAATACCAGCGGACAAGTTTCAGACGTAAAAATAAATCTTAGTAAAGAAGATATATTGTGTTCATGGATTGGCGGTTCATTGGGAATCGGTATCGGAGGCGGGGTTGACCTTTTAACCGAAGACTCGCAAATCCTTTGGTTCATATATCAGGGGTGGGAATATTACCGTAAGCTAATGAACGATACCCCAAATCTAAAAGGCAGACAGCTTCAGGGATGGAACGGTTTATGGTTTATGTTGGGCTATCGGTATCGGAATGATTTTGAAAAAGCCTATGAATCACTCACCAACCAAATCAATACCTACATCAGCCAAACGGGTAACATCAGCAAATTAGAACGCCCCGACTGGTATCAACAGATCATTCATTGGGCATTGATTGAAAGCGGAAAATCTTATTTGGTGTACGGCTATAATTTCGGACAAATGAACCGCACTTATGGTTTCTTTAATATCAATTTACCTGAAATTCGTAAACCCTATCAGTTCTATAACGAACTGTTGGATAAGCAGGGCGGGGATGATTCCGAAACCGACCGCCGTTTTGAAACCGTCTTCAAAGCTCAATATTCAATGGAGCGTGCCATCCAGACGGGCGGAATCGGACTCCGCGCCCTCACGCCGAAGGATTTATATAAGTTCGTCGGTAAGCCCGACTTTCCCAAAACCGATAAAAACAACCTCTATACATTTTATATTTACATTTCTTGGTTAAAAGCCATGTTAGCAAACGATCAGACCTTAGCACTGGCAGACCGGTTGGCAAGTACCTTAAAAGACTTTTCTGATACTGCCGACCCCAACGCCCGAGCCGGAAAAACCGACCGACTCCGCAAAGTAGAAACCCTCTGGGAAGCCAAATCCCGCCAGAATTTCATCAATGGTTTAGATGAATTGTTGCAGGATAAACAGCCTCCCGACCCCGAAACGCTTAATGATGTGGTACAAAATATTATGCTCCACATCCCGACCGACCAATTTACACTCTTTCAAACCTTAGTTAAATTTCAATTCCATTACCTTAAAACCCGAAATCAATAATCCATGAAACCCTATCTTTATCTACGGGCTTTGCGTTTAGCCGAACATACCGTTTTCTGTGTGGCGGACGGTCAAAAAACGTACACCGATTCCACTACGGGTCAACGCCGAACTTTGCCTTTCTCCAGCGGACAACAAGTGAAACGTTCGGTGATGATGTCCTTTTTGGAAGCCTTGGGGCAACCTGAAGCGCAAATCACCTTCAATTTTGAGATCACCAAAGACAAGAAAGTCAAAAACGGTGAACCGCATTCGCCTTGTGATCCTGCTTTTCCCGATCAACTGTTAGGCGGGTGGATGCGTGCCAAAACGGGGGAAACGGTGATAAAACGGCGTAGTCCCTTGTCTATTTCGGCGATGCACCCGCTTCATCCTTTGCTGGCGGATATGTCTAAAGAAAACATCACATTTGACCGTTCGGGTAACGTCAGCCAACATAAGGTCTTAATTCGGGACGAAAAAGGGAATGATATTAAATTAGAAGAGGCATTAGCATTAATCGGATCAAATATGCGTGACTTAACGCCTCGCACATGGATTCCTGATTTTGCCACTGCTACGGGCTTATTCATCTACGATGTAGCGATAGATTTACGGAGGCTGTTTTGTGTGTCGCTTCAGAAGTTAGAACCCGAAATTAACGCCGACACCGAGAAAAAACTCCGGGAAGCGGGTTGGGAGCAAGCCAAAAATGCTTTCGGGGATTGCCTGATTTGTCCGAAAGAAAAGCGCGATGCCATCATCCCCGCCTTAGCCGAAGCCCTCTTGGAATGGCGCATCACCAGCAACCAAGCGCGTACTTTCAGCCCCCAAGCCACTTTAGCCGTCGCCCTTTCCGACAAAGCCAATGCCATCGCGGGAGCAATCCGCGCCGAATTGGACGAAGAAAGTACTTATCCAAGGGCGAATCCACGCTTAGATAGAACGGCAGGCGCGGAACTATTCATCGGTCTACCGGCAAGCGGGTATATTGTTGGGGAAAAGGGTTCTTCCACAGCCTTAGACGATGCCCGTAATTGGTTGATTGAAAAACTCAACGCCTTCGACTACGAGAACCAACTGCCATGACCTTAACGGGAATAATCGTGATGGAATGGCACGTTTGTAAACGTAAAGTATGGGTTAAAATGAACGGCGTTTCCCTTGAGCGGCAGAGCGATCTGGTGGCGGAAGGGAAACGCCTTCAAGAAAAAACGTACCGTAAGCGTGCGGAGAAAAACAAACAACTCGAACTGCCGGGCATCAAAGTAGATTATTACGACCCCGCCACGCAGACCATCCATGAGACGAAAAAGAGTCCCTCCATGGTGAAAGCCCATCGGTGGCAGGTGAAATATTACCTCTATGTGATGCGTCAACACGGGATCGGTGTACAGAAAGGCATCTTAGAATACCCCAAGCATCATAAAAAGGAAGAAGTATTTTTATCCGAAGAAGACGAAAAGGTCTTGCAAGCCCTACCCGCCGACGTGGAAGCCCTACTGAACGGGACGTGTCCGCCACCGGTCAAGAAGCGGTTTTGTCAAAAGTGCGCCTTCTGTGAGTTTTGCTATACCGACCCTTCCGAAGAATTTTAGCAGTAAGTAACATGGCGAATAATTATCATTTTTTCAACCCGGGCAGGCTTTCCCGCGACCAAAATACACTCCTCTTTGAACCCAAAGAAGGCACTAAGAAATATTTACCGATCACGGATGTTTCGGCAATATATATTCACGGGCATTTGGATGTAAACAGTGCGTTACTTCAGTTTTTGGGTAAAGCCGGCATCCCGATCTACTTTTTCAGCTATTACGAACATTTCGCCGGTTCGTTTCAACCGAAAGAATACCTGCAGGCGGGGCAGGTCTTGGTTCGGCAGGTGGAGCATTACTCACAAGCACCCTTACGCATGGCTTTGGCTCGGCGATTCGTGGGTGGTGCGTATGAAAATTTCCGCCGAACGATGAAATACTATGCTTCACGGGATAAACCGACCTTAGAACCTTTGATCCAAGACCTTGAACGTTTAGCTCTTGGCATTGAAACCGCCCAAACTATCGCTGAACTCATGGGGACAGAAGGCAATATGCGCCAAGCCTACTATCAAGGTTTTGATCTCATCTGTCCGAGTATGCCGATGAGTGGGCGTTCGCGCCAACCGCCTCAAAATGAGATGAATGCCCTGATTTCCTTTGGGAATAGTCTGTGTTATGCGGTGTGTTTGTCGGAATTGTATCATACCCAGTTAGACCCAACGATCAGTTTTTTACATGAACCGGGTTATCGGCGATTTTCTTTAGCGTTGGATTTGGCGGAGATATTTAAGCCCATTTTAGTAGATAGAACTATTTTTACCCTTGTCAATAAAAAGATGATTACCGCCGGCGATTTTTTACCCGAAAGTAACGGTATCTGGCTGAAAGAAAAAGGACGGCGAACGTTTGTTCAGGCGTGGGAAGAACGCTTGAAGGAAACGATCGAACATCGTGCCTTGAAGCGTAAAGTCAGTTATCGGCGGTTGATTCGGTTGGAAGGGCATAAATTGGTAAAGCACATCATGGGCATTCAACCTTATCAAGCCTTCAAAGCGCGCTGGTGAGTTAGGGTGCGTTTTCGGAAGATTGATTCCATGCTTGGAAGGTCTCTTCTCTGGTGGTATATTCGTATGATTGCACCTTAAAGTTACCCTTACCCTGCTCATTGAGTTTTTCCAAGCGTGGGGCAAAATCCTTTTTGTTATCCGCGGTAACCAGTGTATAGTTGTACATTTCCGCGGTGGAGGCTATTACGGCATCCTCTAATTTAATATTATGATCTTTATTCAATACGATAGCCCGCTGACGAATAGCCTCATTGGACTCGGTTACAAGGTATCGGTTTTCTTGTTTAGCATCGGCAAAAAAACCTTCCAAGAATTGTTTTTCTTTGTGATAGATTGGGTTATTAATTTCTTTCCAACCCTTTAAGCATTCATAATAGGATAGATCAGTAACGTAGGGTTTATGATCTCTAAGCCATTTTGCTATTGAGCCGTCCGGTTCTTTAGAAGCATGAATCAGTACATTTGAATCTATCAAAAAATCATTCTTTTCCATATAATTCCTTCCAAGCCTCTTCGGTACTCAAAGAAGCCAAATGCCGACTTCTTTCTTCTTTGTATTGTTCCCAGCTATTTAGGTATGGATGAACTCCATCTTTGTTTTCGACCATAATTTTACCGCGCTTATCGGCAGGAAGACTTTGCAGATAAGCGATGATCTGATCCACGTAGGAGGGTTCTACTTCTATATGAATAGTGGTCATGTAAACTTATTTTATTTGAGAAACGTAAATTTCATTCAAAAAGTTAGTCAGGTGCGTCGAACTTTATTAATTTTAATGCTTCCTATATGCGAATTTAGTTATGTACGTTATTGCGGTGTATGACATCAATACCCAACGGGTAGCAAAGATGCTTAAACTCTTTCGGCAATACCTTCATTGGATACAAAATTCGGTCTTTGAGGGGGAACTGACGGAGGGACGATTGCAAGAACTAAAAGATAAAGCCTCGGAGCTGATGAATCCCGAAGAGGATAGCATCATCTTTTTTACGAGCCGGTCGGAAAAGTGGTTAGAGAAAGAAATCATGGGTTTAGAGAAAAACAGCCGTAGCACCATTTTGTAGTTTTAGTCGGAAAAAGTGAGTATTTGTTCTTTGACATGAGGGAAAAGAGCCTAATTTTGCGTTGTCGTCGGTGATTCAAACGGAAATTTTATACGGAGACCGACGACAAAAATGCCCGAAAAATGCTTGAAAGAGCGTCGCAATCGGCATCAATCCGTTAAGGCTTCTGGTAAAAGTCTCTGATAATCAGGAAATTCTAACGGATCGTAATCGTACCATAGTGGAATTGAAATGTTTAAGTAATTCGATGGGTTTAACGGTGGGGTGATATCGTAATCGTACCATAGTGGAATTGAAATGATAATCCCCTTTACACTTTTTGCCAAATGAAAGGATATCGTAATCGTACCATAGTGGAATTGAAATATATTCGCCCAATTTTGCTTCAAAGCGATGGCACAAGATCGTAATCGTACCATAGTGGAATTGAAATTAGTTTCCCTAAACACCAAGCCGTTAACGAATAATGATCGTAATCGTACCATAGTGGAATTGAAATTTGCAAACCTTCTGCGATGTCCGTAACCGCCACGCGATCGTAATCGTACCATAGTGGAATTGAAATCAGACACGATAAACAATATCGTTATGATAATACAAATCGTAATCGTACCATAGTGGAATTGAAATTTTTAGGATAGGCGATAAAGAGATCGGGGTAGCCTTTATCGTAATCGTACCATAGTGGAATTGAAATAGAAGATCACAATCAAAACACTTAAAGGTTACACCATCGTAATCGTACCATAGTGGAATTGAAATTTCTACCCATGACAAATCCAGCTTCTTAATATTAGATCGTAATCGTACCATAGTGGAATTGAAATTGCGTAACCATCTTATTACCCACCTCGCGTTCGATGATCGTAATCGTACCATAGTGGAATTGAAATATTGCGGGATAATCCACCATCGAGATTTTGGAGACTATCGTAATCGTACCATAGTGGAATTGAAATAATAGAAAACAAGGGCGTAAAGGATCGAGTGGTACATCGTAATCGTACCATAGTGGAATTGAAATGGCGTGCTTTACATGCAAAGCGCGGAGGTAGAGTTATCGTAATCGTACCATAGTGGAATTGAAATAATTACAAAACGTAGTTTATGTCAACAGCATAGACGATCGTAATCGTACCATAGTGGAATTGAAATAAGTTACGTTTGATCTATTAGACGACTATGCGATTATTATCGTAATCGTACCATAGTGGAATTGAAATCTTGATCCAACCTCAAAAAAACATATCTGCCCGGCTATCGTAATCGTACCATAGTGGAATTGAAATTTTCAATTCACGAATGATTTAAGCTATAAAGGAGAAATCGTAATCGTACCATAGTGGAATTGAAATTGGGAAGTATCGAAAGCACAAATCGTTACGATTGAAATCGTAATCGTACCATAGTGGAATTGAAATTTTAATTCTTTTCGGAGGGCTTTTAGTGCCTGCTTATCGTAATCGTACCATAGTGGAATTGAAATCACGCGCGGAGACAATCGTCAGCGGTGGTGTAGTGGATCGTAATCGTACCATAGTGGAATTGAAATTAATTATAAAGACGAGGTATTAACGCGGGCAATAAATCGTAATCGTACCATAGTGGAATTGAAATCTTTATATTCGAGCATAATCCCCAAATTACCCCACCCATCGTAATCGTACCATAGTGGAATTGAAATGTGATGATCTGATGGCAACACGATTAGAGCGTATTATCGTAATCGTACCATAGTGGAATTGAAATTTTACATCCCTGCCGTCCAAATTCAGGCAAGCAATTTTATCGTAATCGTACCATAGTGGAATTGAAATATACATCCGTTTGCAAAAGGCAGGTATCCACTTTTATCGTAATCGTACCATAGTGGAATTGAAATAACGTGAACATCTTTGGCGTGCCGTAAAACTCCTTATCGTAATCGTACCATAGTGGAATTGAAATTTTGAGGATTCTGAAAAACGCATGTTAGCCTATTCCCATCGTAATCGTACCATAGTGGAATTGAAATGAAGCCCTCAAACAGGCATGGGCAGAAGCGAAAAACATCGTAATCGTACCATAGTGGAATTGAAATTTGCGCTAATATAGTTAAGACCGCAACCGAAATAGCCAATCGTAATCGTACCATAGTGGAATTGAAATAAGGTGTTGAGTAATTCGATCCCAGCTTGTACGACCTCATCGTAATCGTACCATAGTGGAATTGAAATGTTGATCTATGCGATCCTTTTCGCGCTGGAATTGTGATCGTAATCGTACCATAGTGGAATTGAAATGATTTTGGGATAATAACCTCTTTGCCTATTGTGCTAATCGTAATCGTACCATAGTGGAATTGAAATCAGGAAAGGGCGCGGCAAGTGCGGACGTAATCCCCAGATCGTAATCGTACCATAGTGGAATTGAAATCGTAAAGATGAATCAGTGATTTGCTTTTGAGCATCATCGTAATCGTACCATAGTGGAATTGAAATAAAAGCCCTAATTGATCTCGAAGAAAGAACGTTGAACGATCGTAATCGTACCATAGTGGAATTGAAATTCAAAGAAACTTTCGCCGTCGAAAGTATATTCAAAAGATCGTAATCGTACCATAGTGGAATTGAAATCGCAGAGGCGGGTTTCCGTAATGATGACGGAACTTAATCGTAATCGTACCATAGTGGAATTGAAATCAAAATGGCGGGTGGCGGGATTGTGCAGGGTGCAACATCGTAATCGTACCATAGTGGAATTGAAATTGCCTTTGTTCCCGTGTGTACCGCGTTAGTACGTAATCGTAATCGTACCATAGTGGAATTGAAATGCGTCTTAATCGCAGTCTCGGTTTCTTTCAGCGAAGATCGTAATCGTACCATAGTGGAATTGAAATAGGGCAAGCCAATAGATTCAGCAACATTAGAGTATCATCGTAATCGTACCATAGTGGAATTGAAATTAAGAAAGAATCTTGGTATCAAGCCCTTAATCGGCGATCGTAATCGTACCATAGTGGAATTGAAATTTCCATACCTTGTCTGATTACGCATACGATCACGCTATCGTAATCGTACCATAGTGGAATTGAAATCCTTCTAAAGCCACCGCTTGGAGTTGTTTTTTCAGCTGATCGTAATCGTACCATAGTGGAATTGAAATTGTAAAGATGTAATTGTTTTAGTGAGTCCGTCGGTTATCGTAATCGTACCATAGTGGAATTGAAATCGTGCGATTTTCAAAACAACACGTACTATAATAAGGAATCGTAATCGTACCATAGTGGAATTGAAATAAAATATCAACCTATGCAGAATTAAGATACGATATATATCGTAATCGTACCATAGTGGAATTGAAATGTAGAATAGTTGAATGTTCGTTCACAGCAAAAGGCAATCGTAATCGTACCATAGTGGAATTGAAATGAAGATATAACAACAATCGTTTTAGTTTCAGAAGGATCGTAATCGTACCATAGTGGAATTGAAATATTTATTTCTAACTAAACTAACATGGCTGGGCAAAATCGTAATCGTACCATAGTGGAATTGAAATGTTGTGATTATCGAGGACGATGCGCAACTCTATCCCGAATCGTAATCGTACCATAGTGGAATTGAAATCACGCACGCGGGGGTGTGCGCGGGACTGGTCATTTTATCGTAATCGTACCATAGTGGAATTGAAATTGTAATACATTGCGATCACCAACCAATGTCTTACGATCGTAATCGTACCATAGTGGAATTGAAATGGGATGCGACCACTGGGGCGCACAATTAACCGTAGAAAGATCGTAATCGTACCATAGTGGAATTGAAATTTTAAGTTCCGCCATTGATGGCATCTTTTCGATAGATCGTAATCGTACCATAGTGGAATTGAAATAATGAAGAAATGATCTTCTTATCGGATAGAGTTAAATCGTAATCGTACCATAGTGGAATTGAAATAATGCGTTTGCACGTGCAAACTTTGGGGTGAGAGATATCGTAATCGTACCATAGTGGAATTGAAATATGCTAAAAACCGTCTGTCCAATCCCCGAAATAGGGAATCGTAATCGTACCATAGTGGAATTGAAATACAATCCCTGATGATGCGATGAAATTATCAAAGAACATCGTAATCGTACCATAGTGGAATTGAAATAAGTGTAGATAGATATAAGGCAATTTGTTTTTATCTACATCGTAATCGTACCATAGTGGAATTGAAATCAAAAGGTGAAATGGTTGGTAATCTTACATGTGTTTCATCGTAATCGTACCATAGTGGAATTGAAATAAAACAAGCCTATTTTATGACCACTCAACAATTACTATCGTAATCGTACCATAGTGGAATTGAAATTGTGAGGGGAATGCTTTGTCAAGTTCCTCGTGCCGAATCGTAATCGTACCATAGTGGAATTGAAATATGTTTTTGAAAAATTCAGTCTTAGCGGAATGCTTTATCGTAATCGTACCATAGTGGAATTGAAATATTGCGATAACCCTTTGAATACCGGGTGCGCCGAAGGATCGTAATCGTACCATAGTGGAATTGAAATTTAGAATCTTTTTGCCATATGAAATCGTATTGCTTATCGTAATCGTACCATAGTGGAATTGAAATAAGAAAAAATGATAATAGATTGGATTTTTTACAACGGATCGTAATCGTACCATAGTGGAATTGAAATTTGTTAGATGCCTGTTCGATTTGTGCGCGCTTTGCAATCGTAATCGTACCATAGTGGAATTGAAATTTAAAGGGATTTAGGAATTTATCCGCACGCGTAAAATCGTAATCGTACCATAGTGGAATTGAAATTGCCTAACGTATGGTCATCATCTAATCTGACTACCTATATCGTAATCGTACCATAGTGGAATTGAAATATTGGATATTCGTAGAAGGCGGTCGTCGTCCGGGTACGATCGTAATCGTACCATAGTGGAATTGAAATAATTGTGTCGCAAGCAAGGTAGGTTTCGCAGGAGTTATCGTAATCGTACCATAGTGGAATTGAAATCACACATAGCGGGCAACCCCGTTTTTCAAAGTGAAAATCGTAATCGTACCATAGTGGAATTGAAATATACATAAACGAGCAAAAGGCTTTACAACAAGGCTCATCGTAATCGTACCATAGTGGAATTGAAATAAAGACAGCAATTTGCATTTGAGTTAGCACAAGCCGATCGTAATCGTACCATAGTGGAATTGAAATCTGACATAAGCTAAGCTATGCGCTAACCAACACAAATCGTAATCGTACCATAGTGGAATTGAAATTTTACAAAAAAAAGTATAGAACAAATCAAGCCCGCTATCGTAATCGTACCATAGTGGAATTGAAATTGGAATCGCAAGTAAAGTTTAATGAATCGGTTGCGAATCGTAATCGTACCATAGTGGAATTGAAATAATGTACGCTGGGCAATATCGGATAAAGAGACAGGGATCGTAATCGTACCATAGTGGAATTGAAATCGGATGGTCAAGCTGAATTAACTAAACAAATGAGCGATCGTAATCGTACCATAGTGGAATTGAAATAGAAAACAGAAACGCTTTGATGCACTTAGCTAACCATCGTAATCGTACCATAGTGGAATTGAAATATTACTGTAAGCTGAGTAACCTGATCTGTTTTCGTAATAATCGTAATCGTACCATAGTGGAATTGAAATTTAACCCCGCGCGGGGCAATCGCCAAAAGCATAGAATCGTAATCGTACCATAGTGGAATTGAAATGCTTTTAAGTGTACATTTTTTGAATGCAAAATCCCTATCGTAATCGTACCATAGTGGAATTGAAATTTGATACAGTTCGGGCAAAGATAGTTCAATTCGCCCATCGTAATCGTACCATAGTGGAATTGAAATGAATTGGACGCTGGGCGAATTATTGGATCGTTTGGCATCGTAATCGTACCATAGTGGAATTGAAATTTTCCGGTCAAAAGACGATGGATATTCTGCCAGCGCAAATCGTAATCGTACCATAGTGGAATTGAAATGCGAAACACCTTTGCCCTAACAGTTTGGTAGCTACTATCGTAATCGTACCATAGTGGAATTGAAATTGCGTTGGCTATGTTTTGGCATCTGTCATATTCCCGATCGTAATCGTACCATAGTGGAATTGAAATGTTCGACCTTATTGATGAGGTTTATGTTAATTACTGATCGTAATCGTTGAGCATTGGTAAAACATCCGAATGGGTTACTCAGCTAGAACCTGTTTTATTGGAGGCGTTAGACGATTTAGGTTATACCAAATTCATTATTTATTCACGTAAATTCAATCTTGAAAGGCTATTGATTTTCAAGTAATTGCCAAGATAGAAATTGTGTAAAGAATAAATGAATTCGGTATTATATTCCCTCCAGGGATGCCGGGATGATTCAGCAATCGCAGTCCAAGCTACTGCTGGTCGACGGAACGGAACGCCCCATTGTACGAAATAAAGACTCACAAGCACAAAAAGAAGAATATAGCGGAAAAAGCAAGCAACATTCCGTTAAAAAATAATCTGGTGGCTACGGCTGAAGGGCAGATTACTTGGTTAAGTGAAACGTATCCGGGTTCGGATCATGATAAAAAAATAATGGATAAAGAACCCGTCGTATTAAGAAACGATCTCCAAGATACCGGATTTCAAGGACATAGACCCCGGGAAGCTTCAACCGGAGAAAAAAAAGAGGAATAGAGATGACCGACGAAACCAAAGCCCAAAACCGTAGGATCGCTCAGGCACGCGTGTCGATTGAACACGTCATCGGAGGGGTGAAAATCAGTCGGATCGTTAAAGATATATTCAGGGGACTCCTTAAACATAGAAAAGACTTAGAGGTTATAAAAAACCAATACTAAATTTTTCGTGAAATTGTCTATTACATAAAATCTACGGGTGACAAAAATATCACTTTTAAGGGAGAAAAATCTGAAATAAAGTTGACCCCAACGCCTCGTAAGGTGATTTTTTTATAGCCTGAATCATCCCAAAATTGAAAATAGCTGAATGATTTAAGACGATTTTAAGATTCATTCCGAAACAATATTGAAAATATTAAGATTTAAGCTAAAAAATTCTGAATTTAGGCTCAAAATATTTGAATTCGGGTTGAATATTTTTGAATTTTCGTTGAAAAAGAGGTGAATTTTCAACTTTAGGGCTTGAATATCAATAGAAAATGTTACAGGAAAATATTAGCGATATTTATTAAAATGGATCCATTTAAAGTTTGTGACGTTCGATTTAACCGACTGGATTTTTTTTTCGACAGTGCCTACACATCGGTAACAAATCCTTAACTAACTGGTACACATTAAAAAATGAGACACTTCTTCCCCGCTTTCGGCTCAAAAGCGGAACTGCTGTAATTAAAAAAGCATCCTTATTTTTAATTTTCACATATTAATTACTTGAAAAGCAATTCTAGCTGATCCGCGGCGAAAGCAAGAGCTTGATCTTCCTTGGCTAAAGGGATATTTTTTTTTATGAACCGCCAAAGCCAAATAACTCGCATCATAAGCCGTTAAACGAGAATCCTGTGCTAATCGAACCGTCTTAATCAACCCCATTGGTCTCGTACTGTAATCCGATACCTCAAAAGGCAAATCCAGAATGGCTTTCAAATAGCCATTGAATTCCGAAAGGCTAATTCGATTTTTGCGGGCGACCATAACCCGAATGCCAATCATACTTTGCGCCTGTTAATTTACAGGCATTACGCGACACGAGTTTCTGTGCTAAGAACAACATTAATTCCACATAACGATGTACAATCAGCAGCAGATTAAAACTACCGAAATCCAGTTCTGATAGAACCGATCGAGTGGCTTTTTTCGTTTGTCTTTTGGGGGGTTGGTTTTTTACAAAGTTAGTCCACAGCACCCACTATGGACAAACTTTGGGACAAGCTCCATATCATTAAACAAAAGATAAATAATACGTACTGCCAAATACTCCTTATTCAGTCGTAGCTATCGACAAATTCAATGAGCATCATCACGTTTCCCCAATAGCTCCTACAATTAATCAAAGTATATTCACGTAAATTTTGTCTGGCAGTGAATTTTATTCAAGTCTAATTTCGTAATTTTACCCTTTATTCTTGAAATCAAGAAATATTATCGGTTCTATTAGACGACCACTCCAATAATTGTTAGATGAGACCTAATACTAAAATAGACGCTAAACTTCCTACGGTATTAATCGTTGACGATCATAAGATTATCCATGATTGCATCATAATGCTTGCCGAAAGAGAACGAAAATTTAGGGTTGTAGGGGTAGCATCTAACGGAGATAAAGCCTTAGAAGCAGTTAAGCAACTCAGACCGGATATTATGTTATTGGACATTCATTTACCTACCATTAATGGTCTTGAAGTAGCTCGAACTGTACAATCTATGAAAATTGCTACGAATATTATTATATTAACGATGTACTCGGACTCGCCACGATATGTACAGGATTTATTTGCCTGCGGAATTAAAGGATACGTTACCAAAACTTCAGCCTTAGAAGAAGTAGGCAATGCCGTTGACCAAGTGATGAGCGGTTACCGGTACATTTCACCGGAAGCCTCTCGATTTTTAACGGGGATAGCAGAACCAACAGCTACCCCCATCAACAATGAGAATAAAATACATTTCACTGATCGAGAACTCACCATATTATCGCTACTGGTCAATGGAAAGACCAGTCAAGAAATTGCGGATTTACTCGCAATCAGTACAAGGACCGTAGAAACACACCGGCATCGTATGTTAATTAAATCCGGTGAACGAAATATGTCCGCTCTTATTCGATATGCGATGAATAATGGTTTACTCGCTTCAGATCACAAACAAGAATTGACCTAAACTATTGAAGTTTTATCGGGCGCGGTCTAGATGGTAAAACGGTATGATTCGTGTAACTAAAGACCATAGTCTCTAAGCCATCCGTTGGATTGGTATAGTAGTAATAAGAAAACTCACACTTTAAGTTGGCATCCAATACAAACATGAGCAACCCCACAAACTTTTTAGCAGTATCCGCATCCCCGATTAATCCGGTGGGACTGAAGTCGGAAACCGTAAACTGCTTAGTTAGATCAAAGATATTAAGAGACACTTGAAGCGGACTCATTTGGACGTAATCCAAAAACATCAGCATGTCAAAAAGCGTGAATGCTTCTTTAAGTTTGACGTATTGCGGTGTTTTCACAGCTCCTACCATGAATTCACCTACGTAAACGGAATCGTGTGTTTCGGTAGAACTCAAGGTCGTCTTGGCATCCACCATAGCAATAACTCGTGCTATACTCATTTATTTAATGATTTAAGTTGTTTGTAGTTACAATTATGTTTATTTTCAATAAACTTACGTTTAAGTTTTTATTTTATGCTTTTTTAGCATGGACAATTATCAATGTGTTAGGTTCTACAATGGAAATGAATGTTATTCACAAAAGTAATTGGCTTATCCGTCAAGCGGCAAGGGATACCCTTCATTCCGAACAATACTATCATCAAAGTTTAAGATGTGCGCTTCGATCCAAAAATAATAATCAAATCGCTTTAGCATACAAATACATTGGTAATTTCTATTGGTCTAATTTCAGAAATGAAATTTACCGTTATTATACCAAATTCATTATTTATTAGCCATATTTAATATTGCTAATACCTTATCATAGAAATGATAACCGACAACGGAACGACAAAATTCAGGCGTACATTGATCCAAGAAGCGTTTAGTTTCATTCATT
>Ga0209573_1002945_pt1 | contig 20063 bp, 17 predicted proteins | sample TNRBio252014_DNA_FD_185870 | JGI IMG/M metagenome (GOLD analysis project Ga0209573, IMG submission 185870) | Wastewater treatment Type I Accumulibacter community from EBPR Bioreactor in Madison, WI, USA - TNR Reactor_6/25/2014_ DNA (SPAdes)... | ecosystem: Engineered > Bioreactor > EBPR >...
GTGGCCTGTTCTGAAAATGGAACGCGGATGACGCGGAAAGGACGGATTGACGCTGATAAAAATCTGTGAAATCTGTGAAATCTGTGTCCTCTGTGGAATCTGTGTTCCGATTTTCGTCGGTATCGGTCTCAGCCCGTCGTGTGGCCTGTTCTGTATACCCAGTATATCACAAAGGATCGGATCAGTGATCCCCGTATTTCTTTTCCCCAGCGGTGATGGGAATGGCGAGGCGGTTGCCCACAGGTGGGAGAGGGCAGGTGGCGTAGGGCGTAAACGCACAGGGCGGATTATAGGCCCGGTTGAAGTCAATGATTGTCTGCCCGTTTTCATCCGGTGCAGCGACAGTGAGAAAGCGCCCACTGCCGTATGTCTCTTTGCCACTCGTAGCGTCGGTAAAAATCAGAGAGAGGGGCTGGTCCATTTTTCCCAGCGCTATAAGCGTCTGCTCTTCGCCGTTAACAGTAAAGTGGAGAACTCCCGGTGAAGGCGTCTGATTGACCGAACCGAGAATTGTCGGTACGGGAATTGTCAGCGGTGTGGGATGGGGAACGAGTTGGGCGTCTACTCGCCAGGCTGGATCGATAGGAAAACAGTCTATGCCGTGGAAGGCAGCCAGTGCCGGGTGCTCCCAGTTGCGCAGGCGCACCGCCCAGCGGCCGTCCCGCTGAATGATGAACCAACGGAACGGGCCATAGGCCAACACAGGGCCATCCATTCCATCGCCTGTCATCGTCAGTCGCGTTACCTCTGCGCTCTGGCAGGTCACCTTTACCCCCGGCATAACTTCAACCACCACACTCTCATCTGTGACCACAAATTCGCCCAAATGAGGGGCCGCGCCTTGGGGGAAACGCATGGCATTGGCTGGGTCTGCGCCAAAGCTAGTGTGCCCTCTTTCCAGCCAAAAGAGGCCAGCAAGAGTGAGCCAACCGTCCGGGTCGCGCAGTTCTGCATCCCGTTGTTGTCGCCATGTCATGATCTCTTGCGTGTATTCGGTCATTTGTCGACACCAGAAAGAAAGAAGAGGGTTGCGCGCAGATTGCGTGCATCTTCAATCGCTACCCCCCACTCGCTAGTACAGCTTAGCGAAAATAACCCAATCATTTCTGATGTGGTGCGTGGTGCGTGTACCAGTTCACGAACCACGCACCACGCACCACAAAATTCGTAGGCGTATTGACGCTGCTCTGTACTAGATTACTTTACACTGATTTTCGCGTTGTAGAGCACATAACTGACCGTGCCGAACTCACCCGTTACTTTTACATCCTGGCCGAGAAAGGCCGCAAAATCACCGCTCACTGGTGTATCGACTGGGCCATTGCTCACAAGCAAATAGCGCCCTTTGTTCTGCTGATAGAGATAGGCTCCCTGGCCGTTGGCTTCGGGCGGCAGCCCAGGGGCTTCGTCCAAGAGCAGGCCGGAACGGGTTACTTTCCCACTATCCTTTTCCACATTGGTTACGGCAGCGTTGGCAATGTGCTCGCCTTCGACCTGGCCTTGGACAGTCATCCATTTGCCCACCAGGGCAGCGTCAATATCGCCGGAGAGTCGGTAGCGCGTTTCGTTGACCGGCTCCAGCAGCACATTTTCCTCTTCCAATATACCGAAAATTTTCTTCGTCATCGTCTTTTCCTTCTCCTACGCCATACTAAAAACGCACACAACGCTGTTGATGCAGCCGACCCATTACCGAAACCGGTTGCATTACAGACAAACGACTGGCAGTATAGCAGATTCTTTGAATATAGACTAATTTTGACCTCCTTTCCGTCAGCAAGTATGATGGGGAGATGCGCGACTTCACCGGTAGCCTGGTGTTCTTTATATCAGATTATTTCGGGCACAATCCGTGCGCTTTTTCCTTGCACGCAGAAAGAACGGACAAAAAATGACAAATTCTGCAACTCATTCCTACTCTTCCCGGACAAACGGCACTGGGAACTCATATAGCCCACCCCGTGTTGTCATCACCGGGATGGGTGCGTTGAGCCCCCTGGGGTTGAGCGTCCCGGATACATGGGACGCACTCCTGGCTGGGACATCCGGGATTGCCACTGTCACAAAATTCGACACCAGTGAACTGCGCACCACCTTTGGCGGCGAGTTGAAGGGCTTTGATCCCCTCAACTACTTGGATCGCAAAGAGGCGCGGCGGCTCGATCCTTATATTCAATATGCGATGGTGGCGACCCAACAGGCGATCCAGGATGCGGCTATCGACCTGAGCGCGGACGAACCCAATCTGATCGGCGTGATTATTGCCAGCGGGGTCGGGGGCATACAATCCCTTGTGGAGAATGTGGACCTGGTACACGATAAGGGTCTGCGCCGTATCAGCCCCTTTTTGGTCCCCAATATGCTGGTGGACAGTGCAGCCGGGCGCATTGCCATTGAATATGGGCTGCACGGCCCCAACTTTGCTGTTGTCAACGCCTGTGCCAGTGGCACCGCGGCCACAGGCGAAGCCTTTGAACTGATCCGCCGGGGCGACGCAGAGGTGATGATTGTCGGCGGGGCCGAGGCCGGGTTGATGCCCATCACAATGGCCGGTTTTGATGTGATGGGCGCATTGAGCCAGCGCAATGACGATCCCGCGGCTGCCTGCCGTCCCTTTGATGTGGACCGGGACGGCTTTGTCATGAGCGAAGGCGCAGCGGTGATGGTGATGGAGAGTTTGGAACACGCCTTGGCCCGGGGCGCGCGCATCTATGCCGAAGTGATTGGCTATGGGAACAGCGCAGATGCGTATCATATGGCTGCACCCCACACCGAGGGCCGGGGTGCACGGGATGCCATGCGTATGGCCATGCGCAAGGCGGCTGCCTACGGCGTCCAACCCTACAACATCGATTATATCAACGCCCATGGCACCTCCACCCAACTGAACGATCCGGGCGAAACCCTGGCTATCAAGCAGGTTTTGGGCGAACACGCCTACAACACCCGTATCAGCAGCACAAAGAGTATGCTGGGGCATCTGTTGGGTGCAGCCGGAGCCATCGAGGCCATTATCTGCGCCAAGACGATTGAAACGGGGATGATTCCACCGACCATCAACCTGGACAATCCAGACCCGGCCTGCGATTTGAACTATACACCCCACGTACCTGTGCAGGCCGATGTGCGGGTGACGTTGAGCAACAGCTTTGGTTTTGGCGGCCACAACGCCTGTGTGATGCTGCGACGGTATGAGGGAGAAGTGCAATGAGCGAACAACAAAGTCAGCAACCAAATATGTACGCCAACGGCGCGTCGGGCAATGGCCATCACTCTGGCAGCAACGGCCATGGCGAGCAGAACAGTGGCGGATCCGCATCTCCTGCTGGCGTATTTTCACCCCGTTTTGCCCAGATTGTGGGTTGGGGCTACCACGTGCCCGATAAGGTGATCACCAACTTCGATCTGGAGCAGATCGTCGATACCCAGGATGAATGGATTCGTACCCGTACGGGGATTGAAGAGCGTCATGTAGCCGCCGCGCCATCGGAGACATCGGCTACTTTGGGCATTCTGGCTGGCCGGGCCGCGCTGGAGATGGCCGACGTCAGCCCCAGTAAAGTGGACCTGATTATCTGTGCCACCAGTTCGCCGGAGCATATCTTCCCTTCCACAGCCAGCATTATTCAGGATGGGCTGGGGGCGTCCAATGCGGGCGCGTTCGATCTGAGCGCTGCTTGCTCTGGTTTTGTCTACGGGCTGAGTATGGCCCGGGGTCACATTTTGGCCGGGGACGCGGAGTATGTGCTGGTCATCGGTGCCGAGACTCTGAGCCGGATTGTGGATTGGACGGACCGGGGGACCTGTGTCCTCTTTGGGGATGGCGCTGGCGCTGTGTTGGTGGCAGCCAGCGATGTACCTGGCGGTATCACTGCAACGGTGCTGGGCAGCGACGGCTCTGGGGCCGACCTTTTGACTGTGCCTGCTGGTGGCAGTGCCATGCCCACCAGTCTGGAAACGGTGAGCAGCGGCGGCCATTACATCAAAATGGATGGCACGGCGGTCTTTCGTTTTGCTACACGGGTAATGGCCGAGGCCACCCGACAGGTCTTGGGCAAAGCGGGTTTGAGTGTGGAAGACGTAGACCTGGTAATTCCCCATCAGGCCAATGTACGGATCATTCAAAACAGTGTACTCAAACAGTTGAAGATCCCCGAAGACAAAGTATTTGTCAACCTGCAAAAGTATGGCAATACCAGCACAGCCAGCATCCCCATTGCTCTGTGCGAGGCCATCGAAGCGGGTAAAATCAAGCCCGGCGACAATCTGGTCTTTGTCGGTTTTGGCGCGGGGTTGACGTGGGCCTCCTGCGCCATCAAATGGAGCGTGCCCATCGTCAAGCAGGAAGCGACCTGGTGGCACAACACCCAGCGCCAGGCCACCTATCAGGCCGCGGCCGCGCGCAGTATGTGGAAGCGGGCCATCCGCCGGGTCTATAGCCAATTCCCCGCCGAGTCCCGTTGGGGTGGGCGCAAGGATGAGAGCGAAGTGGGTTGAGTCGTATTAGGTCACAGAAAAGAAAAACGCCCCGACTGTACAGTCGGGGCGTTTTTCTTTTCCATTCTTGCTGTCTGGGCAACTCTTATTGCCAGCTAAATTGTCCCTTTTTGTCCTGGGGGAGCATATCAAAGTGGGGCATCCCACTGCCTTTGGTCGCTTTTAATTTGGCCCGGGTGGCGATTTCCTGGGCCAGCGCCGCGTTGAAGGGGATATCTTCCCGGATCATCTGTGTCGAGCCTTCGGGAATGTAGATCACCTGGACGACGGCATCTTCCGCTTCGGCTTCCAAACGATCCACCACCACATTCATCCGTTTGATGTGGTTCCAATCCATCGAGCGGCGCAGATTCCAGAAGCGCACAGGGCTGCGCACGATCAGCGCGTCGTCGGTCACTTCGTAGGTGGTGGAGTAGTCGATAATATGGCCGTAGAGGAGCAACGCACCCCAGGCGATAAATGTCCAGGCCATTGCTTCCACAAAGAAGACCTGATTCATGCCCATGGAAAAGGTGAGCAGACCGGCCACCATAACAGCCAGGGCTGCACCCATCGCTTTGGATCTGCCTTTGAAAATCAACCGTTCGCCTGTGGCTTCTGCCTGTAGACTCTCTGCCATCTGGATCTGTCCCCTCCTGGCGGATTGTGAAAAATATCTCGTACCCATTCTCAAAAGTATAGCCCCATTTGGGCGGATTCTCAAATTTTTGTAGAGCGGAATGGTATTCCGCTCTGATAGAAGCCTGAATACCATTCCGCCCTACGGGAGCAGGCGGTAGCCTCGTCCACGCACAGTTGTCACAAACCGGGGTGTGGATGGGTCTGGCTCGATCTTCTGGCGCAAACGGCTGACCAGCTTTTCGATGCGGGCGTCGTCGACTTCGTCGATATATTCCTCGCCCCACACGCCGGTGACGATCTGATACTTGTCGATGATCTTCTCTGCATTTTCGAAGAGCAGAGTCATCAACTGATATTCCAGCTTTGTCAATGTCTCCGCCGGCCGGCCATCCACCAGCACCTTCCCACTGTCTGCGTCCAGCCAAAGCCCCGTCGCTGCCGGTGTGCCCTGCTCCTGTTTGCTCTGGACAAAGAGAGAAAAGAGACGGGAGAAGGCCCGATATTCTCCCTCTACACGCACGAGGATGTGTTGCTCTTCCAAGCCAGCCACAGGGGCTGGATCGGCTGGCTGGCCCGCAAAGAGAGCCAACAGCGCGGTCTTCTCCGCCGCCGAGCAGCTCTGCCAGACCTTTTGGACTTCTCGTCCCAGAATAGAGCTTTCGCGCAGGATAGGGGCGACTTTGCGCTGGATCAGCCAGTGATCCTCGCCTGAGTCTGCCTCGGCCAATGCATCAAAGAGTATTTGGGCCGCGCCGACCAGCAAACCGGAATGGCCGCCCGTCCACTGATAGAGAAACTCAACATCCGATTGTTCAATCGACAGGTCAGCCCGCTCGCCTGCATCCCTCACATAGCGGGCCACATCCACTGCGGCAAGGGGTGCAAGACGCCAGCGCCCCTGGGCAAAGAGTTCGCAAAATTCTGCGCAATGAGCGTCGGGCCGAATCTCATCCAGGGGGTGGGTGGTGGCGGTGGCATAGACCAGGGCAGAATCATAGCGGTCTCTCTTGGCCCGCAGGTTCAAAAAGACCCGGGAATCGATCTGGGCAAAGGCTTCGTCGAATTCGTCGAAGAGAAGGACCAGTTTGCGCGTGTCTGATTGAATTGCGGCGCTCAGGCCCCGGTTGAAGCTGAGCGGAATCTGGAATTCACTGACAGGAATGGTCAGGCGTTCATAGGCGACCAATAATTCTGGGTTGGCTGCCAGGGCCGGATCGCTCTCCCGCAGACAACGCAGAATCAATTCATAGATGCCCTGATCTGTCACCTCCACCATCCGGTTGCAGTCGATGTAAATGGGCAAAAACTCTTGGGCGGCTTCGCCCATCTCCCGTTGCCAGACATCGGGCTGGGCCAGCAGACGCAGTAATTCGGATTTGCCCAGATTGCTGTAGCCGGTGATCTCGACGCATTCGGACGCGTGGAAGCGTTCGAGAATCTCTCGAATGTCACTGTGGCGGGTGTAGCTTCCGTCAAGAAAGCGCAGCGCAGAGGGCATGCGAAAACTCCGAAATTCTGTAGGGGCGCAAATCTTTATGAGAAATCCTATCCCATCAATCTTTGCGCAGCAAATCGTGGGCCAGGGCCTGATAGGCGATGAGTGGGTCGATCTGGCCCACATTGGCTACCGCTGGCATCAAACCACTGGGGTCCCACCAATGGCCCCGAGGACGAGGCCAAAGCTCGTCTGGCCAGGGGCCACTGACCAAACGCAGGGGCGGCCAGCCGTCCAGGGCTGGCGGGCGGCTGGCCGCGGGGACAAAGCGCAGCCGAACCCCATCCTCCCCAGCCGTTGCACAGGCGTGAATCCAAAGAGGCGCGCCGCAATAGAGTCCGTGCAATGCGGGCAGGCTGTGAACCTGTCGCCAGAGGCGCACAGCCTGGGCAAAAGCCCAGGCGATGCTGCGCACTTCGGATGGCTGGGTGATCCAGCGGCTGATGGTTTGCACAGTCGTTGTGGCTCGACAGCGCCGCCAATAGAGCCGGGAAGCAGCCACAGCCAGGGATGTGGACCGATGAATGCCCGGGGCCGGCGCGACATTTTCCACCCCGTCTGCCGCCACGCCCCCCGGCAGCGCAGACCACAGGGCCAGCGCATGGGGTGCGGCCCAGCGGTTACCGGCAAAGTAGAGGGCAGGGCGCAAAGTCGGCGGGATGGTTGCAAGCGCCGCCGTCACCTCTTCGCACAGTTCGAGAACAGCCGTGCGGGCGGCGGGGGCAGGCAGGTCATAGCCCCCGACGATAACGGCCAGGTCGGGGCGGCTATCGGCCAGATCCGCGGCCAGCCGATCCGGGCCGCCACCCATCCCAAAACGATAGACTGCGGCTGTGCGACAGACGGTCGAATCCAGCGCGGACTGAGCTGCGGCCAGGCTCTCGTGGCCGGTCAGCCCGCCGATCCAGACACGCAGGGGTGGCAGTGGGTCCACGGCTGCCACCACTTGGCCCAGGGCCAGCTCCAGCGCGGGGTCTGGTATGCTCATGCGCGGGCCATTTTGGTTGTCGTCCCACAGTTGCCTGCCCAGCCGATCGCCGAGAGTTTGAGTGACCGCTGCCAGCGCCCCAGGCAAAGAAGGGGCGCTTTCTCCCTCTTTGTGGGTTGCGGATTCCCAGGCAATCAGCCGGTAGCTCCCTGCCACCGGTTCGAGCAGAGCAGCAGTGGCGCTGCTTGGGGTTGCGCTCAACGCCAGAATGGAAGTCGATTGGGCGCTGGGCAAGGATGTTTCGCTCACATCAACCTCCTTGCCAGAGTGTCATCAGCCAACGCCAGAAATCGTTGATCTGTTGGCCGAAAAAGAGCGCATCCAAACGGGCGACCAGGAGAGTGATGCGGGCCGCGAAGAGGCGGGCAAAGATAACCCCAGCAGTCAGCCAGAGGGCGCGCTCACCCAGCCAGGCCCACCCGGCCAAAAAGGGACGCAGGGGCGTAGGGAAACGGCTGTCACCGGTGGTGCGGCCCAGTTGGAGATGAAGCAGTGCCCCCCCTGTAATGGCGAGGGTAAGCAGTGTCGCCAGCAACAGCGGCGGTGAGGCGTCTAGCAGCGGGCCTATTTCGCTGGCCCGGCGGAATTGGGGGATCAATGTACCCAATAGCGCGCCGGCAATGCCCGCGCCCAGCCCTACGCCCACCAGTAAGGCCAGGGGGAACGCGGCCAGATGGCGCAGCCAGGCGCGCGGGGGCTGCTTCCTGCCCCCGCGCAGATAGTCAATGCCCGCGGCCCAAAGCAGGAGGCCCAGAGCCAGGGGCACCCAGCGAACCCACAAGGCCGAAATGGATTGATCCGGACCGTCTGTGATAGACAACGGGTTTGCCAGGAGGGTGGAGAGAAGGCGGGGCCAGAGGAGATTGCTCCAAACCAGCACGACTGTATAGGCCAAAGTGACGCCTACCAACAGATATTGGGCGGCGCGCACCAGCCAGCTATCCCGGATGATGAAGCTGAGGATGAGGATCGAGAGTACAAAACCGAACAGAAACCCGGCGTTCTCCCAGACAGGGGGCAAGGAATTCGTCAGAGGGGTCACGTCTCCCTCCTCTCGACAAACCCGGCCAGATTGCCCACGACAATCACCAGCAGAAGCACGGCCAGCGCCCAATTTTGTCCTGTAATGTGCCGCCGTTGGCTCTCCTGGCGGGCAGTGGGCACGGCGTCGGCCAGGATGTCCCGATAGGCGATGCCTCCAGCGTAGCCGCTGACCAGCCCGCTGATCTGCCCGCTGTCCACATAGGGGCGAATGACTGGGTCTACTGCCGCGCTGCTGACGACGACAACCGGAGCCGCGTAAATGGGCTGAATCTGCTCTAGCCAGCGCTGCACTTCTTCCGAGCGGGCGGCCAGGATGAGGAGAAGGGCCGGAGCGCTTTTTTCCATTGTTTCCAGAACAACCCGGCTCCCCACACTGCGTCCCTGTATGTCCACGGGAATGGCCTGGCTGGGAGCCTGTCCCAATAGAGCCAATGAACCGACGCCCCCTGGCAGATAGCCACCCTCGACCAGACTTTCCCCCAGTTGGCGCGAGAGCGCGGCCTGGGATGCACTGGAACGGGCCAGGGCCAGCAGACGGCGGGCAGTGGCGGGTCCGCCGGGCAGTTGGCTCACCACTACCAGCCGCACATTCTTTTCCAGCAGATGTTCCATCAGGGGGAGACTGGCTTGATCCATTTCGCCAGCGGTTGTAGGGTCATAGGCCCAGTTGACCAGCACGATAGAATCCGCGGGCAAGGAATCAATGGCATTGTAGGCATCAATGACGCCGGGCCAACTGTGGGGGCGGCTGTTGGCGGGTGCATTGCCAGCCCAGAGAGCCAGCAAAATGCCCGCCAGCAGAAGTCCGTAGACCCAATTGTGCCGCCAAAGGCCGCGCCCGTGACCGCCCGGCTGGGTAGATGTGGGCGTGTGGCTGGTCGGCTCATCCAGAATCGGGACATCTGCCGCAAAAATCTGGCGCAACTCCCGGCGCATTTCATAGGGCAGGTCGGCCACGCTGCTGTCTGCTGCGCCAGAAGTGTCCGGTTGGAAGAGGCTGTGCTCCACATCTGTCGGCTCGATCAGCCCCTGTAGACCGGCGACAAGCCGCTGGGGTCTCGGTTTGGGCGGCGTCTGGCTCTCCTGTACCTCTTCTTCTGGCCGCAGCCAGGGTTGCTCATCCAAAGCGGCTGGCGTGGCTTGTGCTGGGGGATCCGCTTTCTCAAAATCCGAGCGCAGCCAGGGCTGGGAGCGGGCCAGATTTTCGGCTGTCTGTTCGGCCTTGGCTTTGGAATGGCCTGCTTCTTCGTCTGGGGAGAGTGGCGTGGGGGGGTGGGAAAGAGACCCGGTTTCCAACCCTTTCAGATAGGTTCCACAGGAAGCGCAGAAGGTGGCATCCAGCGGATTGGCTTTGCCGCAGTGGGGGCAGCCGAAGGTGGAGGACATGGCTGTTTATTTGCTCGGCGCGGTGAAAAGGCGGATACCAGCAAAGAGGGCTGCCAGCGCACCCCCCAGCAACGCGCCGCGCATGGCAGCCATCACCGGGCCAAGCAACAGCCAATCGGCAAAGCCGACAAAGAGAACGGGCAGGGCCTGCTGACTCAGCGGCGTCTGGACGAGAAGCGTAAGGATCGCGCCGGCCAGAATCCAGACGCCCCCAGGACGGCTCAAGCGCAGATAGCGATACGCCGCGGCCACAATGAAAAAGCCCGTGAGGGCGAAGAGTGTGGCCTGTCCGGGCGCAATAATGGCGTCAAAGGTCCATTCCAGCAGGGGACTGGTGACACCGCCGGGGATAGCCAACCCGGCCACCAGCACCAGCACAAATGCCACCACCAGCAGCAAACTCAGCGGCCACTCGGCGCTGCCCTGTTGGATGCGTCCCAGGTGTATCCACAGCACAGAGGCCACGCCCAGGAGAAGGGTGAAGGCGGAAAGCAAAAGTGCCCAACCATAAAGCAGATTGGCGGCAGGCCGGGTGAGAGGAGTGATCCCCAGTCGATCGGCGAGGATCAGCGCGGCGGTCAGCGCCACAATGAGCAGTGCGATGCGGTTGATCCAGGGAGAGCGCTGGGCAAACATACGGTGGGTATCAGTGATGGAGTCGTGGGTCTTGAGCAATGGTCAATGGTTTTCGTCAGGCAGTATAGCAGAGCCGGGGGGATTCTTCCAGTCACAGATCACACCCTGACAAGTGTGCAGAGAGCGCAATGACAGGGCAAAAAATTATACCCTGGGCACCTGTTCTGTGTGATAGAGTGAACCCTAAACAATTGACGAAAGAGGGCAGTCGTGATAAGGTGACGCGGTTGTTTGGCGCAGTCGCCCACGGGACAATGACGTTTGCGGGTGGAGTTGCCCAGCCTGTTTTGAAGATAGAGTTAGTGACAGATTGAACCATAGAAATGGAAGACCGGCGCAGCAGGCGTCGGCATTTTATTTGCACACGCAGGAGAACCCAAGTATGCACACATCGGCAACCCCTTCCCCGGTCCAGGAACATCCTTTCATCGCCTGGACCGATCAGCCCGACCCCCGCAAAATTCTGCAAGAAGTGGACCCCGACATCTACAACGCCATCGAATTGGAACGCAAGCGCCAGAACGACGGCATCGAACTGATCGCCAGTGAAAATTACGTCTTCCCCGCCATCCTGGCCGCGGCGGGCAGTGTGTTGACGAATAAATACGCCGAAGGTTATCCGGGACGGCGCTACTACGGCGGCTGCGAGTTTGTGGACATCGCCGAGGAGATCGCCATTGATCGGGCCAAAGCGCTCTTTGGCGCAGAGCACGCCAATGTCCAGCCCCACTCCGGCGCACAGGCCAACGCGGCTGTTTATATGGCTCTGCTCCAGCCTGGCGACACAGTGCTGGCCATGAAGTTGGATCACGGCGGCCATCTGAGCCACGGCTTCCATCTCAACAGTTCCGGCCACTACTACAATTTTGTCCACTACGGGCTGAACCCCCAGACAGAGCAGCTTGACTACGACGAGATTTTGCGTCTGGCCAAGGAGCACAAGCCCAAATTGCTGCTGGTGGGGGCCAGCGCCTATCCCCGCCATTTCGACTACCCCCGTCTGCGCCAGATCGCCGACGAAGTGGGCTGTCTGCTGATGATGGATATGGCCCACGTGGCCGGTCTGATCGCGACGGGGCTGCACCCGGACCCGGTGCCCTATTGCGATGTGGTGACCACCACCACCCACAAGACCCTGCGCGGCACCCGGGGCGGATTGATTCTGAGCCGGGAGAAGTTCGCCAAAGACATCAACCGGGCTGTCTTCCCTGGCATGCAGGGCGGGCCGCTGATGCACATTATCGCGGCCAAAGCCGTGGGCTTCAAGCTGGCAATGGAGCCGTCCTTCAAAGCGTATCAACAACAGGTGTTGACGAACGCCCAGGCACTTGCCAATTCGTTGCAGGCCGAGGATATTCGCATTGTCAGCGGTGGCACGGACAACCATCTGCTGCTGGTGGACCTGGGCAGCATTGGCGACGACAATGTGACCGGCAAGGCCGCGGAAAAGGCCCTGGACTACGCGGCCATCCACTGCAACAAAAATATGATTCCCTTCGACCCCAAGCCAGCGCTGGTGACAAGCGGCATCCGCTTGGGCAGCCCCGCGGCGACGACGCGAGGGATGGGCGTGGCCGAGTTCCAGCAGATTGGCCGCTGGATCGCAGCCGTGGCTCGGGAACCGGGCAACACGGCTCTGCAAGACAAAGTGCGGACCGAAGTATTGGAGATGGTGCAGGCGTTCCCTGTGCCAGCGTAGAGAAATGTTTTAATCAACCAGTGAACCAATCAACTGTTTTTTGATCGGTTCACTGGTTGATTTGTTCTGGTTTTTTCCGTCCCTCCCCCGCTCGTTGCCACCCAAAACTCCAAAGCCAAAGCGAGGTCGGTAATGTCTGCACGTTCTGCGTCTGCTGCTGCCCGGTCGTCTAACATTCCCCCTGTTGACGACCGCAAAGAGCTGTTCAGTTGGTATTTTTACGATTGGGCTAACTCTGCCTTTTCTACAACGGTCGTCACTGTCTTCCTCGGCCCCTATCTGACCAGCATTGCCAAGGCTGCTGCCGATGCCGAGGGGCTTGTCCATCCTTTGGGCATCAGCGTATTTGCTGACTCGTTTTTCCCTTATATGGTTTCTCTGTCAGTTCTATTACAGGTCTTCTTTCTGCCCATTTTGGGGGCCATTGCCGATTACTCCCACCTGAAAAAGCAGATGCTGGGCTTCTTCGCCTATCTGGGCGCATTTGCCACACTGTGCCTCTATTTTTTGCAGGGGGACAACTATCTGCTGGGCGGTGGGCTTTTCCTGCTGGCCAATCTGAGCTTTGGCGCGTCAATTGTCTTCTACAACGCCTTCCTGCCGGAGATTTCGTCTCTGGAAAAGCGGGATATGGTTTCGTCCCGGGGCTGGGCACTGGGTTATCTGGGCGGTGGTATTCTGCTGGCGGTGAATCTGGCGCTCTTTCTCAATGCAGAGAATTTCGGCGTCTCGGAGGGCCACGCGGTGCGGATCAGTATGGCCTCGGCGGGTCTCTGGTGGGCGATTTTTACGATTATCCCACTGCTGAATTTGAAGCGCCGCCAGCCACTCAAGAGTTTGCAGGCAGGAGAGCGGATGTTGACTGTCGGCTTTCGCCAATTGTCCCACACCCTGCGCAATCTGCCCAAATATCCCCAGACGCTCCTTTTTCTGATTGCCTACCTGCTCTACAACGACGGCATCCAGACCGTCATTGCCCTCTCGTCCCAGTTCGGCAGCCAGGAGTTGGGTGTTGGCGCGTCGTCGCTGATTGCGCTGATTTTGATGGTGCAATTCGTGGCCTTTGGCGGCGCGCTCTTCTTTGGCTATCTGGCCGGGAAGATTGGGACAAAGCGGGCGATCCTCGGCAGTTTGGTCATCTGGAGTCTGACGGTTTTTTACGCCTACGCTTTCTTGCAGACAGAAGCCCAGTTTTTTGTGATGGGTGGGGTGATTGCGATTGTGCTGGGCGGCAGCCAGGCGTTGAGCCGTTCGGTCTTTTCCACAATGATTCCCAAAGGTCAGGAGGCGGAATACTTCAGCCTCTATGAGATCAGCGAGCGGGGCACCAGTTGGATTGGTCCTCTGGTCTTTGGCCTGGCGCTGCAAACAACCGGCAGCTACCGGATCGGTATTCTCTCGGTTGTGATCTTCTTTATCGCGGGTCTGGTGCTGCTGCCCTTTGTGGACTTCCATCGGGCGGCGGTCGAGGCGGGGAATGCGGAGTGAAGAAAGATACGTGAAACGTGATTCGTGAGAGCACACGGGGCAATCTCACGAATCACGTTTCACGCTTCATTTAGTACGTCCCGTCATAAGCACTGCCGGTCACAGCATCCAGCACAATCAGCTGGTGATCCTTCAGATCGTTCCAATGCCCTCTGGCCCCGACCAGCGCGGGGATACCCAACTCCACTGCGGCCAGGGCTGCGTAGCTCTCCCGGCCTGGCTCGGCGGTGATCAGCCCGCCCACCTGATAGACCAATTCTGCCCAGGCTGGCTCGATCTTCTCGGCCACCAGAATATCCTGGGTGCTGACTGTGATCGAATCGGGCGATTGGCCGGGTTTCAGGCGCAGAACCCGCCCGCTGGCCCGCCGGTTGCCCACACCGTCCCCCGTCACGATGACACGGGCGATCTTGCGCACAGTCATCAGATTGGTTGCGCCGGGGATGCCACCCACCACACCACCTGTCACTACGACAATATCCCCCTGATCCACATAACCGGCCCGGTGGGCCAACCGCACCGCATCCTCTACCACTTCGTCGGTGGTATTCATGCGTCGCCCCAGAATTGTGTAGACACCCCAATAGAGGGTCAGTTGCCGGTGGACCACAGGGCTAGGTGTCACTGCGATAATCGGTACATCCGGGCGGTAGCGGGCCAGTTTCTTGGCTGTGGAGCCACTGACAGTGGGGGCAATGATAGCCGCCGCATTGACCTCCATGGCCGTGGCAACTGTGGCCCGGCTGACCGCGCCGGCGATGGTGATGGCCCGGGTGGTGGGGGTCTGGGGCCGCTGGTGCTGGGGTGACATGGAACGCACCCGTTCAGCCTCTTCGGCAATCTTCACCATCGTCTGCACAGCCCGGATCGGGTAGAGGCCAGAGGCTGTCTCGCCAGAGAGCATAATGGCGTCGCTGCCGTCCAACACGGCATTGGCGACGTCGCTGGCTTCGGCACGGGTGGGGCGGGGGTTACGGATCATCGAGTCGAGCATCTGGGTCGCTGTGATTACCGGCACATCGGTCTCGTTGCAGTAGCTGATGATCATCTTCTGCACCATCGGCACAGCTTCCGGGCTGGTCTCGATGCCCAGATCGCCCCGGGCCACCATAATGCCGTCGGAGGCGTCGATGATCTCCCGGATATTCTTGACAGCGTCGGGTTTTTCGATTTTTGAGATAATGGGTGTCGTGCGTCCAAAGCCTGCCTTGCCACGGATCAATTTGCGCAGGTCCTCCACATCCTGACCCTGGCGCACAAAGCTCAGCGCGATCCAATCCGCCTGCTGCTGAAGCAGAAATTCCACATCCGCAATGTCTTTGGCGGTGAGGGAGGGGATCTCCAGTTTGGAATGGGGCAAATTCATGCCTTTGTTATTCTCCAGAAGCCCCCCTACAATCACGCGGGTGACGATCTCGTCGTTGGTGGTTGCCGTTACCTCCAACTCCAACAATCCGTCGTCCAGCAAGATGCGTTCGCCGGGACGTACCATCCCCGGAAGCTCTTTGTTTTGCAGGGGAACCCGGCCCGGCTCTCCCAACATATCCGTGGCCGCCAGCACCAGATCGTCACCCGCTTTCAGTTGGACGCCACCATCCTGCATCCGGCCCACCCGCAGCTTTGGCCCCTGCAAGTCACCCAGGATTGCGATGGGTTTGTTGCGCTTTTGGGAAAGCTCTCGAATGCGTTGGATATTCTGCGCGTGGTATTCGTGGGTTCCGTGGCTCATATTGAGCCGGGCCACATTCATCCCCGAATCGATCAACTGTTCGAGAATATCCGGGTCGTGACAGGCCGGCCCAATTGTGCAAACGATTTTTACACGCAGCATACTTCCCCCTGAAATTCTACGATTAGAGCGCGAAGTGAATCCCTATCAATCGGTAAAGTCATACAATATATCCGGTTCTGTTGGCTCCGTCTTTGGGGCTATTTGCTGGGCTGCGTCTTCTTCGGCTTCCCGCAGAGTTCGCTCGCCAGCGGTGTGCCGGGCGCGGGCATCCTCGAAAGTTTCCTCGCTCATACCCAGGGGCCGTTCGTCCCCCAGGGTTTTGTGTAACCCCAGACGCAGCCCCTGGATGGTACGCTCCAATGGGCGGTCACTGTGGGTTTGGGCAAAGGTCGTGACAGCAGTTTCTGGGTCCAGGGGGGCAAGCTCGTAGCGGGTGGCGAGTGCTTCCCTATGTTTGACGATCCAAAGGTAGAGATCGGCCTCGGTGCGGCCTGGGAAGTGTTCCAGCAGGCGCTGGCGACGCATAGCCTCTATCACAGGCAGATATTCCGTGTCATACCAGCTCTCCACCGCTTCTGCCCGGCTCAGCCGTTCTGCTGCGTGCGACCGTTCCAGGTTTAGATTGCGCAGATAGCGGTGGACTTCAATGTGATGGAGCAGAATTTCGTAACGACCGGGAACCGTCATGCTGATATCCGCACCGGGACGCAGCAGGTCCAGATGTGTCTCGGCCATGAACTCGGCATACTCGACTTTAATAATCCAAAGGTCCCGCTCGAAATCGGAAAGGGTGAGAGGGATCGACGTCTCCAATTCGGTCACATAGGCCTCGACCTGATCGATGTCATTGGCCCGCGCCACGCTGACCCGGTGGTTGCCATCCCGTACAAAATAGACATCGCCCAGTTTATAGAGTTCGACCGGCGGTACGCCTTCCAAAGAATTGAGGGCGGCGTCTATTCTGGCCCAGCGAGAGCTGTTCACATTGGAGCGGGGCAAGAACTCTCTGGTAAAGTCCTGGTAGCGGCCCACGCTCCCCACAATTTTGTCCAAGGGGACGGTTTCGATGCGCCGGCTGATCTCCTGGCGCGCTTTCAGGCGCTGGGCCACTTCGTCGAAGCTGACCAGATTGGTCTCTGCTCCTGTGATCAGACCCAGCAGGTCGGTTAGTTGTGCTTTGCGCAGGCTGCGGGCGTAATGTTCGCGCGCAGCTACTTCAAAATATTCATTAGTCATTAGTTGCGATCAATCTATGAAAGAGAGAGCAGGTGAATAGCGGCCTGATTGGGCTGCCCACCTGCTCTCCGTTGCAGTCTATTCGATTCACTTGGGGGAGAGTCACCACGAAGGCATGAAGGCACAAAGAAAATTGAAGTTCTCTTTCTCTTCTTTGTGTCTTGGCGGTTCTCTTCCTACTGATAGGTGATGCTGTCTGTCGGGCGCACCACCTGAATCCAGCTTTGCCCCGGCTTCAGGGGAACAATCTGTTCACCCGCGCCCAGCCAGCGGGGGGGGCTTTCGTCATTAGCCCGCCACGTCCCTTCGTAGACCCGGCCATCCCGGAAGATGCGAAAGTCGCCAAAGCCGTAGAGTTCGATGTTCACGCCCTTTGTGCCCAGGCTGTCTTCCACAATATCGGTCAGGGCGTGGTTGGCAAAAAGGACAATCACATTGTCGGTGACAATTTGCGCGCCGGTTTCGTTGTCCATGTGGACTTGACCGCCCTGAAAGCGCACGTACTGGTTGCGCTGGGCATCGTAGCGCCATTCTACGCTGTTGCCGCCAGGATACGGTATTTGCACCACACTGGCCGGGCCTGCGTCAAAGGTGGCTGGGTTCTCGCTATACAAAAAGGCTGGCCGTTGCCAGGAGCGTGTGAGATTGCTGATCATCTCTTCTATCTTAACGCGTCTCTCTGCGTTTTGTTCGTTGGGCAAGAGACTTTGCAGCGTTTGCAGATAGTCGTTCAGCCAGCGGTGTACGCCGTCTGTGCTGATTTGCACACGTGTGCGGTAGTCCGAGCCTACACTGGAGAAGTAGACAGTATTGCTGGGATCGTCGATGTCCATATCCAGATAGGGAAAGCCGACTTCATTTTTGAGCAGATAGCGAATCTCGTCGCTGCCACCGGAACAGGCCAGCGCACCGTCATACATCTGGGTCATCCAAATGTTGGGCATACGGGCACTGCGCACAGGACCCACCCGGTCGGCAGTCTGGCTTTGGTAAATCGCTGTGATGCGGGTGACTGTAAAGCCATCCACAATGTATTCGTAGACCAGATCTGCTTTGCCCAGCCCGTAGTGGGCGGAGCGCCCAACCCCGTCGTTGTTGATACAGATAAGAACGGGCCGATTCTGCAAGAGGGAGATGTCAGCCACCTCTTTCCCCGTATAAGGCGCAATATTGGCGGGCAGAGGTGTGGCTGTTGGCGGCTCTGGGATGGCGGTGGGCGGCACAGGTGTATCGGTGGCCTGGGTCGCGGCCGCGGTTGCGATAACCGGCTCGCCCGCGGGCAAGGGTGTCTTCGTCGGCGTCGCCGTGGCTGTGGGATCGGCAGGAGCACAACCGACCAGAAGCAGCGTGATCCAGAGCAGGAGGATGAAGAAGAGAGCCGAACCAATCGGTGAACGAAGGGAAGGCCGCTTGTTGTCAGAGAGATAGTAAGAATCGGTCATAGATAAAGCCACAATCGTTTGGGTGAAAATTGTCAATGGGTTTGCCACCGTAGAAAAGGCTACAAACCCACGGGAAAGTATACCACAGCCTGTACAGAATCAATACTGAATTGCGTTCACTGTGGTACAATCCTGACATGAATACGCCTATCCAGCGGGAAGTAGACGAAATTCTCCCCAAGCTCACACCGGCTCTCCATTTTCTGGCGCGCAGCCGAATGTTGCTGCCTGCGTTGCTCTTTTTGTCTGCACACCGACCACTGGCCTTTGTCATCGGTCAGTGCCTCTGGCTCTCTACCCCTTTGGAGTTGCTGCTGCCAGAGGCGGGTTTGGGGGATTGGGCCGCGCTGTTGAGCCATCCCCAAAGCAGTCTGGCTTTGGAGCGGCTGTTGGAACACTCTTTGTTGGTTGGGCCACCTGCATCGGAGGGGGATCCGGCGTGAATCTCTATCCCAATCCTGACTCGCTGTCCGCTCTGTGGCGACGGTGTTTGGAAATGGCCTTAGAAGCGGGCGAGAAGCCTGTGCTGGCTCTGGGGTGGGATACGTTGCACCCCGACAGCGCATTCTCTTTGGCCGCTCTGCACCGGCTGGCGCGCCGCCGCCCAGGCGCAGTGGAGCCGTGGATTGTGGCTGGTGGGGAGGGTGATCTCTGGCTGTTGGGTGCGGCCCAATGGCAGACAGAAGGCCAGGCGCGCGCTCTCTATGGGGGCAATGACAGCGCCACCTTTGCCGCCAGTCTGACTTTGGCTGAGCCTGGCCCCACGGATGTGGCGGGGCCAGCCCTGCCCACCGGGATGGGCTGGATGCTTACCCCTACCGCTGCGCCCGGTTCCGCGCGCTCCGAGGGGGAGTATCTCCCTTTTGCCCTGGCCCTGGATGACTTTTCCCCCCTGCCCGCGCCGGATCTCCCGCCTGATTGGATCGAACAGGTGGAAGGCTGGGGTGTGGCGCTCTTGGCTTTGGCGTTGCTTGTGGTAGGATTGATTGTCTAAGCGAAACAGACTATCCAGTCGAGGAGACTGAGCATTGAGTACACAATACTACGGTGGGCAGGCGGTGATTGAAGGGGTGATGATGCGCGGGCGCAAGTCGATGGCTGTGGCCGTGCGCAATCCGCAAAACGAAATTGTCCTCCACGAAGAGGCGCTGACTGCTAAAATCTACACAAGTGCCTGGGGCCAGTGGCCTTTTGTGCGTGGCCTGGCGATGCTCTGGGATGCCCTGGGGCTGGGGATGCGCGCCCTGATGTGGAGCGCGGATGTATCAATGCAGGAGGAAGGGCAGGAACAGCCAGTGGAGTTTTCTGGACCGGTGGCTTGGACTACCATTGCGGTCAGTCTCTCTTTTGCCATTGGCCTCTTCTTTTTGCTGCCCACCTTTGCCAGCCAATGGCTGGCGGGTTTCTTCGACGATCACGCCGCGGTGGACGCGATCTTTGAGGGTGGTATCCGGCTGCTGCTCTTTGTGCTCTATCTGTGGGCCATCGGGCTGATGCCCGACATCCGCCGGGTCTTTGGCTACCACGGCGCGGAACACAAGACCATCAACGCCTACGAAGCCGGCGATGCCCTGACTGTTGCCAATGTGCAACGCCACAGCGTGCAGCACACCCGCTGTGGGACGAGCTTTCTGCTCTATGTGCTGGTCATCAGCATTTTCCTCTTTGCGCCCCTCACCTTTGCCGGCGTTGAGCCGGGCTGGCTGGCTCTGATTTTGCGTTTTGCCACCCGGCTGCTGCTGATTCCGATTGTGGCGGGCATTGCCTATGAGATTATTCGCTTCAGCGCCCGCCACGAA
>Ga0209573_1002946_pt1 | contig 20063 bp, 11 predicted proteins | sample TNRBio252014_DNA_FD_185870 | JGI IMG/M metagenome (GOLD analysis project Ga0209573, IMG submission 185870) | Wastewater treatment Type I Accumulibacter community from EBPR Bioreactor in Madison, WI, USA - TNR Reactor_6/25/2014_ DNA (SPAdes)... | ecosystem: Engineered > Bioreactor > EBPR >...
GTCAATTACAACGGGCTTCCCGCTCACCCCGATCACGTTTTGGCCAAAAAGCAAATGCGCGCATTCGGCGGGATGCTAAGTTTTGAATTGAAAGGCGGTCTGGAAGCCGGCATTCACCTGATGAACAGCCTGCGTTTCTGCACCTTAGCGCCTACGCTCGGCGATGTAGATACGCTGGCGCTCCACCCGGCTTCTATGTCGCACATCAATATTCCGAAGGAGGTGCGGTTGCAAAACGGGATCACCGACGGGTTGGTGCGGTTGTCAGTGGGGATTGAAAATGCTGCAGATATTATCGCGGATTTGGAGGGCGGGATGTGATTAGTGTCTGTCTTTATAGTCCGATAGCTGCGTTCATTTCGACTTCGCTCAATGACCGGTTGTTGAGCGAAGTCGAAACAAAAATCGGTCATTTACGCGAGTAAACTTCCACTTTTGGGCCTTCACACGCCTTGCTCTCGAACTCTAAAGAACAGACACTCGACTAAATGGACGGACACTAATTAAAACAACTCCACCTGTTTCAAAGCAGGTTCTGCTACCTCAACAGGCCGGGCGGGTGCTGCCGTTCGCCTCATTGGCAAGCGTTTGATGACGCGGAGGTGATGCGTATAGCGCCCCAGTTCTTCATTAAAAATGCCGAAGTGATCGAAGTTGTCTATGCGCACGCGGCCGGAGGCGTGGATGATTTGCCCGTCGGGTAAGACGATGCCGGTGTGGTTGATGCGGTTGAATCTATTTTCAAAAAAAGCAAGGTCGCCCGGAAGCGCCTGTTCCACAAAATCAACGGTTTCGCCCAGTGCCAATTGCCGGTGCGCTTCGCGCGGAATGTCGAAGCCGGCCATGCGGTACACCATCTGGGTGAGGCCGGGCGCATCAATGCCCATCGGCGAACGACCGCCCCACAAATACGGTGCATGGAGGTAGCGGCGCGCTAATTTTACGACAAATTCCGGCGTCGCTTCGATTTTTTCGGGAAAAACAGCCTGCCCGCTGAAGGTGTACATGGTTTCGCACAGTTCAAAGCGCATCCCGTCGAAATTCGGCAGGCGCGCGCCTAATGTCAGGGGCAAAAAATGGTCGCTGGCCATGGCGGGTTGGAACAATTCGAGGCTATACGCAAAATGTGTTTGATAGCGCTCGGATTCGGCAGGCGTTAGTGCTTTTAGTTGGTTGACGGCCATCCATGCCACGAAATTGTCGTTGCAGCAACGTACTTTAACCCATTGACGCCCTTTTAATTCCAGAATTTCTACCACCTCCCCGAATAACAATTGGGAGAGCATCTCGCTCCGGTTGGACGGGGTGCTGCGCAAGGGTGCGATGCTGATTGGGCAAATGCCGTAATGGGCCATGGAAAGCTGCTGTTTTGCAATTCAATTCCAAAAATAGGTCTATTTACCACATCGTTCACATAGGAATTTTCACATAGATCACATAGCCCCGTTCTCTTTTCAGACCAGGTCAGATCCATACGCCCGAATCCTCCAATTCGTCGGGGTAAATGCGAAAATACGATGCACCTCTGCGGCAACAATTACTCAAAAATAATATTTCTTTTGGAATGAGAAGAATTTACCACATAGCATATAGTTGTTTTCACATAGAACACATAGCACGGGAAGCCGCCTATGTGAACTATGTGAATACCCCTATTGTGAACTATGTGGTAAAAAACACCCCGAATGTCCGTTTCCCAAACCCGAAAAGTCTTAATAAAACCTACTTTTGCACCGATAATCATTTTTTTGTCGTTTCAGGTAATTGAACCGATGCACTTCTCAGTGCACAGCACAAATAAAAATCAAATATGCACGTCAAAAAGTACGCCCTCTGTCTAATTTTCGCCTGCATGGGCGCCATTCTTTACAGTCAGGATCAGCACTTTACCCAATTTTATGCTTCGCCCACCACGCTGAATCCGGCGTTAACGGGCGCGTATACTGGCAAATACCGGCTATCGTTCATTTACCGCGACCAATGGCGCAATGTATTGGACAACCCTTATGCTACTTTTTCTGCGGCAACCGATTTTCGGTTCCGCATCAAAAGTTACCGCACCGTTTCCCGCGATGCGGTAGGAGCGGGGGTGTTGTTTTACAGCGACCGGGTGCCGGGCGTGGATTTTTCCACCAACCAGATTTACCTGTCGGGCGCTTACCACAAAGCCCTGAACAAGAACGACGACCACTTTTTGAGTATTGGTGCGCAGTTTGGTATTTTGCAGCGAAATGTCAATTATAGTGGGCTTAATTTCAACGACCAGTTTGACGGAACGGGCAGTTATACCGATCCGACCAACGAAGTGTTGCCGGAAAACAATTTTTCGTTTGCCGATTACAATGTGGGCCTCAGCTATGCTTATGCGCCGGAACGCCAGGCGGGGATTTTTGTGGGGGCTGCCATTTACCACATTTCAGAGCCTCAACTTAGTTTTTTCTACAATAAAGAAGAACCGGAGCTTGGCGGCAACAACAAATTGCATCGGAAATATACCGCTTATGTAAGCGGAATTGTCCCGTTGGGCAGCGCTGTTCAGTTTTCGCCAAGGGCGTTGTTGTATGCGCAGGGGCCACACTTTGCCGCCAATGCAGGCGCTAATTTCCGTTTTTTAGTCAACGACATCAGCGGCACCGCTTTGCACCTCGGCGCCTGGGTTCGACCGGTCAAAAATGAACAGGACAAAATTTTTATGGATGCCATCGTCGGGATGTTTGGCTTAGAATTCAACCGCTTTTTGATTGGCGTCAGCTACGATGCCAACCTGACCGACCTGAACTTGCTGAAACAAGGCCAGGGCGCACTGGAAATCTCGGTGGCTTATCTTGGGGAATACGATGATGATTTGGTACTGTGCCCACAGTTTTAGTTTTAAGTGCTCACGCGATGGCTCCGCCTCGCGTGCTTTATTTGCTGGGCTCTGCCCGGCTTTAAACTCGTTGGTCTGCCAACTGAAGTTGGCGACCACAAAAAATGGACTGCACTTTATCAAAAGTACAGTCCATAACCACTTAATTGAAATGAATTGCGCTAATTTCTTTGATCCTACCGGATAAAATACGCCACATTAAACCCAAGCAGCGTACCCGCCTGGTAAGAATCGGCGATATAAGTCACGCCTTTGTATTCTTGTGTGCGCTCGAACATCGGGTTCAGGATGTTTTTTGCCGTAAAGGCAACCGAATAATTTTTGCCAAAGCGCTTTGAAATTTTGAAATCCAACTGCGGCGCCGGCTCTTCGTATACGTCCGGCGTAGCGCGCAGGGCGATGTTGTAAAGTTTGCGGCCTGAAACGTTGAACGCGATGGAACTCTCCCAACCTTTTTCAAAGTCCAGATACGTCAGAATAGCGTTCGCAATGAACGGCGCCTGGCCCTGGAAAGGGCGCGTGGTGGTCGTATAAGTCGTGTCTACATTGCGCGAGTTTTCGATTTCATCCTGTGGAATCGGGTAGCTCGACTGAATGATGGCAAAATTGGTGCTGAAGTAAAAATGCTCCAATGCCGGGCTGATGACGTTCAACTGTTTGCGGAATTCCACTTCCACGCCGTATACTTCTGCATCTTTTACATTGATGTATTTCAATTCCGGGATGGTGGCTTGCGGCACAAAAGCGCGTACAATGGCGTTGTCAAACTGCTTGTAGAACGCGCTGATCGCCAGCAATTCGCCCGAACGCGGATACAGTTCATAGCGCAAATCGAAGTTCTGGATCAACGTGCGTTGCAAATCCGGGTTACCGAGGCTGAAAAAGCCGTTTTTGGTGTCAAACTGCTCGAATGGCGCCAACTCGCGCAGGTTCGGCCGTGCCAGGGTCTGGGTAGCCGCAAGGCGCAGGTTGGCTCTTTCCGACAAGGTGTAAATCAAACTCGCAGAATACGGATAATCCGTCAGGTCAATTTTGCCTTCCGGTACGTTTACATCGCGGCTGATCACACTCATGTCTGTGGTTTCCATGCGCAAGCCGCCCACGAATTTCAGGCGGGGCGTCAGATTGTATACTGCCATCAGGTAAGCAGCGATAATGGTTTGATCGCCGGTGTAAAAGTTGCGGTTGTTGATCTGGTTGATGTAGTGCCAACCGGTGGTGTAGCGCTGAACGCTGCCGTCGTTATTGAACACGGTGTCAATGATACCAAAGTTATTGTCATTGAAGAAATCTTCAAATTTACCGCCAAAAGAAGTGAACGCCCGGTTAGATGGAATACCGTTGTTGTTCATTTGATAGCGGTATTCCTCGAATTCCCGCTGTGTACTGCTGTAGAGTCCTCCCAGTTTGATTTGATTGGAACTGCCTTGTTTGCCTCGGGTCAAAAACGGGATGGTGATGTCAATTTTCCCTTGAAGCTGGTCGTCCTGCAAATCGCGGAAGAAGTGGTACGGGAAAGCAATTTCGGAGTTGTTGATGTAGTACTGCTGTACGCCTTCTTCGTCAGGCGCCACTGTGTATGCGAAATAACGCAAGTCCGGTTCTTTCTGGAACGATTTGCTTGCCGTGCCCTGCCATTCAATTTCTACATTCTTCAGACCCGGAATAACATGGCGACCGCCTAATTGGTAGGTTGTAAACTGGCGTTGCGTGAAACTGATTGCGTTGGTATTGAAACTCGCTGTCGCATCCGACACCTGGCCTAAGTAGCGGCCCGTTTGCGAAAGCGATGTGAGGTCTGCATCGTTGTTAAAAATCACATTGGCATTGATCACGTTGTTGTTCGACAACTTGTAGCTCAGGTTAAACAGCGCGCCGAGGTGGGGGTTTTCTACGCTGCGTGTTTCTGTTAAATCCTGATAGTCAAACAACTGCGTTGAATTGTTGTTGATATAAGTTGCAACCGTCGCGTTTTCGTAATGGTTGAAATTGCGCGAATAGTTGATGCCCAGTGTGAAGCCAAGGTCTTTCCCGAATAATTTGTAGCGGTCGCCGATGGAAAAGTTGAGGCCGTGGTTAAGCGGCGAGGTTTTCGTAGTCGGCACAAATTCGTGGCTCAGGGCGCGCGAAGATTCGTGGAAAATGTTGCGCACATTCGTCGAATCCGGCCTTCTTGCCGTCAGGTAAGTACTCGAAGAAAGGCGGTTCCGAACAGCTTCATCAAGAAGGAAGTCTGGTTGGTCGCGACTTCCGTCGTCTAAACCCAGCCAGTCGGTTTCGCCCGCCTGCTGGCTCAGAAAATTGTCAATCATGGAAGCCTGCGTGTTGTAGGCGCCGGACAATTCGAAGTGCAGGGTGAATTTATCGGGGAGCGACTTCGTCGTTACATTCACCAAACTGCCGGAAAAATTAGCCGGCAGATCGGGTGTGAATGTTTTGGTCGTGATGATGTTTTCGATCATCTGCGAAGGAATCAGGTCTAAGCTGGAACTGTTTCGGTAAGGATCCGTGCTGGGCATCGTCACTCCGTTGAGTTGGGAGAGCGAATAGCGGTCGCCGAGGCCACGCATGACGATGAACTTGCCGTCTTCCACCACCGCGCCGGTCATCTGCTTCATGGCGTCGGCCGCGTTGGAACTGCCGGTGCGGCTGATTTGCTGGGAAGAAATACCGTCCTGGATGGAAAAGGATTTTTTCTGCAAAGCAATCAGCGAGGCATCCGTGTTTTTGACCGCTGATGCCTGCACGACCACTTCGGCCAGCCCTACCGCTTCGCCTTCCAGCGCCGCATCTAAGGTGGTTACTTCGCCGGCTTTTACCACAACTCCTTTGATCAGTTGTTTGGTGTAAGAAACATAGCTGATCGCAATGTCGAAAGTACCGGGATCTGCTTCAAACGAATAATTGCCGTCAAAATCGGTAATGGTTCCGATGGTGTTGTCGCTGACGCCTTCGAGGTACACCGACGCGCCGATCAGCGTTTCTCCACTTACTTTGTCAACTATCTTACCGGAAATCACGCCTTTTTGCGCCATCGCGGGAAGCGAAAACAAGGCGGTGATTAAAGTCGCAATGAATAAAAAAGAAAGCTTGCTCATCTTGTTTTTAATGTTGATTATCAATGCAAAAAGCTAAAGCAGTGGTGGGTATGCCAACTGCTTTAGCCTGTAATGAGATGGTAGATTCTATAAGATAGGTTTTAAGTGTCGGACACTTTGGAAGTGTCCGACACCTGACCTAAAGTCTAGTCTACAATCAGTTTTTTCGTCACAAACTTGCCGCCCTGGGTCGTAAACTTGATTACGTACATACCAGCCGGCAGTGCTGTTATTTCCACACGGGTCAGTTCGTCTGCAACCGAATTCAAGGTGCGCAGGCGTTGTCCCGACAGGTCAAAAATTTCAATATTGACCGGTTCATTGAATTTGGAAACCACCGAGAACATGCCGGAAGCCGGGTTCGGGAAGATGTTGAACACCTCGTTCAGCGCCTGATCTACCTGCTCTGTGCTGTTCACCAAGCCAATGTGCTGGTTCGTCCACAGTGTTGTCCAGCCTCTGAGCCAAAAAGCAGCATCACTTTCCGAAAATGCGCCTTTGTAATTCACCGTAGTGAAGAAAGGATCGCCCGCCGGGTACGTCGCCAATTGTGTGTTGTAAGCAGCGCCTGTAGACAACACCCTCGGGTCGAGCATATTGTCCTGATCGCGGCTGATGCGCAGAATTTGCGGATCGGCAACGGCGTTGTTGTTGGCGTTCAGATGGTTGATGAGTACCGTTCCAGTTGGATCGTCCTGGGTAGGCTGGCCCGAAGTTACGCGGATGATCCCCGTACCGGTTGCATCAATGGTCGTGTTCGTGCCGCATTCCCAGAACAGGTTGTTCAGGATTTTCAGGTCACCGTTCACGAGCTTTTGGTGTGCATCGTTGGTACCAGTGTTTTTATCCTGTACTTCCAGCGCTTTGCCTTTTTGCGAAGCAACAATGGAGTTGGCAACGATACCAGCCGTGCCGGCGCGGAACAACCAGCCTAATGGGTTGGAAGCCGTAGCGCCCGGGCCAGAGCCGATGTGCGTCCAGTTGTAAACCGTTGGGTTGGAAGAAGGCGTCAGGTCATCCGGTGTAGAGCCATCCAACTCGCCACCGAGGTCGGCAACGTCTTCGCGCTGGATCGAGAACCAAAACTGGCCTTTACCCGTGTACACTTCATCCCAGTCGTAGCTGTCGTCTTCGGCGAAAGCCACCACAGCATATTTCAGCCTGGGTGCGCCACCGAAAAATTCGATGCCGTCGTCCGAGTTGGCGTAGACTTCGATGTATTCGAGCGTCGTGCCGCTACCGACTGCGGCGAGGGACAAGCCGTTCAATTCGTTACCGGAAACAATCTGGCGACCGCCGTGGCGAATGGTTACGTATTTCAGCACACCAGAGTTGTCTGTGTTATCCGTGCCACCATAATTACCGCGTGGTTCGGTTGTCGGAATGCCTTCGAGGTTGGCCGTTGGGTTGCCGTTTTTCTGCGTAATGCCTTTGCCCAGCAGGGCCAAACCGCCCCAGAGGGAAACATCGGTTGGGCCAAGATCCAACGGGTCTTCTACATCGTCTGCTTCAGCCGTAAAGATAATCGGTTGGTCTACTGTACCTTCTGCGAAAATTTTACCGCCGCGGGCGATAACTAAAGCGGAAGGGTTGCCAACATCAGCACGCTCGGTGAATTTCACAACGGTGCCCGCTTCAATAGTCAGGGTAGCACAGTCTTCTACGAAAACCACGCCGTCAACGATGTACGTTTTGTCGTTGGTCCAAACAATGTTTTGGCAAGGCTCAACATCAGCATCCGTAATAAACTGAACCTGGCCGCCCTGCGTCAAGTCTTTCAGGTGATTGTTGCGGGCAAGCGCCGTCCAGCCCTGAATCCAAAGGTCAGAAGCAAATGGGCTGAATGCGCCTTTATAAGTAACTTGTGTAAAGAAATCATTTGCAGGCACTGCTGCCAATGCTGTATTCACGGCTGCACCGCTGCCGCTTGGGCGCGGATCGAGGTTGTTGTCCTGAATACGGCTGATGCTCTGGATGCCTGGGTTGCTGAGCAAGTTGTTGTTCATCACGAGGTTGCTGGTAATCGTAGCGCCCGTCGGGTCATCCTGGGTAGGCTGGCCGGAAGTGACGCGGATGATGCCGTTTGCAGAAGCATCCACCGCTGTATTGGCGCCTGCTTCCCAGAATACGTTGTTCAGGATTTTTAGGTCGCCGTTCAACATTTTTTGGTGCGCGTCGTTCGTACCGGTGTTCTTATCCTGAATTTCGATGGCTTTGCCTTTTTGAGCAACCACCATGGAGTTAGCTACCGTACCAGCAGTACCCGCGCGGAACAACCAGCCTAATGGGTTGGCAGCAGTTGCGCCAGGGCCTGCACCAATGTGCGTCCAGTTGTAAACGGTTGGGTTGGAAGAAGGTGACAAATCATCTGGTGTAGAACCGTCCAATTCACCGCCAAGGTCAGCGACATCAGGGCGTTGAATCGAGAACCAGAACTGGCCCTGTCCTGTGTAAACTTCGTCCCAGTCGTAGCTGTCATCTTCGGCGAAAGCCACTACTGCGTATTTCAGATTTGGCGCGCCACCGAAAAATTCGATGCCGTCGTCCGAGTTGGCGTAGACCTCAATGTATTCAAGCGTCGTGCCACTTCCTACTGCAGCCAGGGATAAGCCGTTCAATTCGTTACCGGAAACAATCTGGCGTCCACCGTGGCGGATAGATACATACTTCAAAACGCCAGAGTCGTCTGTATTGTCATTACCACCGTAGTTACCGCGTACTTCAGTCGTCGGAATACCTTCCAGGTTGGCGTTGTTGTTCCCGTTTTTCTGTGTGATGCCATTACCCAGAATGGCAAGACCTCCCCACAAAGAAACATCGGTTGGTCCCAGGTCAAGCGGATCGTTTACATCATCTGCTTCAGCCGTGAAAATGATCGGCTCTTCAACTGTACCTTCTGCGAAAATTTTGCCACCTCGGGCGACAATGAGTGCAGAAGGGTTGCCCACTTCGGCAAGCTCGGTGAATTTCACCACCGTACCTGCTTCAATGGTCAGCGTTGCGCAGTCTTCGACAAAAACAAGGCCGTTTAGCAAATAAGTTTTATCTTTTGTCCAAACCACGTTTTCACAAGGCTGGATGCTGCTGTCGTCAATGTTAACTATTTCTCCACCCGACAAATCAGCAAGGTGGTTGTTGCGGTCGAGCGCGGTCCAGCCTTTGATCCACAATTCATCTGCGAACGGGCTGAAAGCGCCTTTAAAATCAACTTCGGTGAAAAAATCATTCGCTGGCAATGCAGCCAATGGCGTATTATATGCAGCGCTGTTGCCGGAAGGGCGAGGGTCTAAACCATTGTCCTGCGTACGGCTGATGCTGGTAATTTTAGGATCTGCAATCAGGTTGTTGTTCATGACCAGATTACTGGTCACCGTGGCGCCCGTTGGGTCGTCCTGGGTAGCCTGACCAGAGGTTACGCGGATGACGCCACTTGCAGAAGCATCTAAGTTCGTATTGGCGCCAGCTTCCCAGATCAGGTTGTTCAGGATGCGGAGTTCACCGTTCAACATTTTTTGATGTGCGTCGTTTGTGCCGGAGTTTTTATCCTGAATTTCGATGGCTTTTCCTTTTTGAGCAACGACTATTGAGTTGGCTACTGTACCGGCAGTACCGGCGCGGAACAACCAGCCTAATGGGTTGGCAGCCGTAGCATTCGGACCTGCGCCAATGTGCGTCCAGTTGTAAACGGTTGGGTTGGAAGAAGGAGAAAGGTCATCTGGTGTAGAACCATCTAATTCACCGCCAAGGTCGGCTACATCCGGGCGCTGGATCGAAAACCAGAACTGGCCCTGGCCGGTGTACACTTCGTCCCAGTCGTAGCTGTCGTCTTCGGCGAAAGCCACCACTGCATATTTCAGATTCGGCGCGCCACCGAAAAATTCGATGCCGTCGTCAGAGTTGGCGTAGATTTCAATGTATTCAAGGGTGGTCCCGCTACCCACAGCAGCGAGGGTCAAACCATTCAATTCGTTACCCGAAACGATCTGGCGACCGCCGTGGCGGATGGAAACGTATTTGAGTACGCCGGAATCATCCGTATTGTCGTTGCCGCCATACAGACCGCGAGGTTCGCTGGTCGGAATACCTTCTACACTTACTTCGGAGTTGCCGTTTTTCTGCGTAACGCCGTTGCCAAGGATAACCAGACCTCCCCAAAGAGAAACGTCGGTTGGTCCCAGGTCGGTTGGGTTGTTTGTATCATCTGCTTCCGCAGTAAAGATGATCGGCTCATCAGCCGTTCCTTCAGCGAAAATTTTACCGCCGCGAGCGATAACGAGTGCAGAAGGATTGCCGACTTCAGCAAGTTCTGTGAATTTGACTACCGTGCCTGCTTCGATGTTCAGCGTGGAGCCATTTTCCACGAAAACAAGGCCATTCAGCAAGTAGATGTTGTCTTTTGTCCAGTTAACCGTCTGCCCCGGCGCAATGTCAGCATCAGAGATCGGAATGATCGGCTGTGCGACTGCCTGGAGGGTCAGCAGTAGGAAAGGAATAAATAGAGCGTAGAGCGTACGATTCATAAAGAGCATTTTTTAGTTTATTAAAACCGGTGCAAGATTACGCCGCCAGTATAAACTCGCCATTAATCGTTTGTTAAGTTATCATTAAGCCTTGTGATGGTTTGTAAGAGTGGCCGGAGTTGTTTTTATTTGCAGTACACAATCATCTTAATCAAGCACAACGACTATGCAGAAAGTACTACTCGTCAGTCTGGCGCTCCTGTCGCAGACAATTCCGGCCAGCGCTCAACTCTGGCTTGAACTGGGCGCGCGCGCCGGTTTTCACTTCAATGGCATGTTCAATGACAACATTGCCAGCGACCCGCAGCACGATTACAGCTTAGGCCATGCCTTAGCATCGGGATTGGTTGCAGGAATTAACATAGGCGATTACCACGGACTGAACGTAGAAGTTGTTCTGGCCAACAATCAGCAGCAATTCAATTTCAGGGGGGGCGACTCCACCGCGATCGGGTCTGTTGTGAACCGCGTCAACTGGAAAACCACGGAACTGAATTTGCTTTACCGCTATTATTCAGATTTTGGAGCTTATGTAGAGATTGGCCCCAAGATTGCCTATATTCGGGAAATTAGACAACGACTTGGTATTGAGCCTGTTACCTTAGATGGAGAATACGAATCCTCTTATTTAGCCGGAATTTTCGGCATCGGCGGTTTCTTGGCTGCGAATGAAACCCTGACCCTGAAAATTGGCCTAAGAGCCGATTATGCTCTGGCTGACTTAGTTTCCGACAAAGGAAAAACAGGCAACTACCCGGCGTTTTACACCACCTATCCCTCGCAGAAACCCACCCGGCCATATCGCATCGGCGTTTCATTGGAACTGTGTTTCGGTGTCGGTGGCATTGCCAGCGCCCAATGTGGCAGCCGAAACCTGATGTTCGGCACGAGGTACCGGTAATTGGAAATTAGTTGAATTGGTTGAATTTGTTGAATGGGGAGCGAAAAACGGATACAATTCAGCCGCTTCGGCGAGTTTAACTTATCCCGGTTTTGGCAATGCCGCGAAAATCGCTTTCTTTGCGCAACCTTTTTGGTAAGGGGATGTTGGAAAGGCAGTGTTCATTATTGGTTATTAGGAAAAGTTGATCGTTGATTGTTGTTCGTTGTTCGTTAGGGATACGTTTCATGATTAGGATACGTTTCCCTAACGAACAACGAAAAACCGACAACGAACAACGAAGAACCGATAACGAACAACGAAAAACCGACAACGAACAACAATTTGCACTTTAACTTCATACTATGAACTTTAGCGATAAAGCGCGCCTGATCATCTACCGGTTCCGCGAACGCGGTCTGGAGATTTTTTTGGTCAACGACTCGGAAGAAAACGAAAACTGGGAGATCCCGGAAGGCGACATTGCTGAATACAAGTCGCAGCCGCTCGTTGATCAGGACCGCCTCATTTCACTTGATCCGGTTCAACAGGACGATGGCGCTACGGAAAAAGCCTGGGCTGTGGAAGGTGACTGGCACGAAATCCCGTCGCTGAAACACATGTTGTATGAAGACGCAGTACACCTCAAAAACAAAGTGCTGCAAATGGATAAAGGCACCTTTTTTGGGTTGAAAGAAGCGGTCAAAAAGGTGTTGCCGCATCAATACAAGTTTCTGAAGGAACTTAAGGAGATTTTGACCGATCGAAATTCGATTAAGAATATCTAGACGCTGGTGCGTAAAATTATAAAGCCGGAGGCGGGAAGTAAGATTCCGCGCTCCGGCTTTGTCGTTTTTACCCCCCAACTTTGTACTTTTATCCCATAAATACCATCCTACCCCGCATGCATCCACTCAAACTCCGCATCATGATCATTCTGGGACTTCTTTCTGCCTTGTTTGGCTGCGGTAGCGGCGAGGGCAAGCCGGGCCTGTTTAGTTCGATGGGTTACCACGTCGGGAAAACCAAGGTCTGGTACAAGCAATCCGCATCGGGTTATGAATTTTACCGGGTGACCGAAGTTTATGGCGCCGATCCGGGTACGTTCAAAGTTGAAATTTTGGTGAGTCCCGACAATCCGAAGGACAGCCTGACCTACGGCCTGGATAAAAATGGCGTTTTTTTATACGATAGTCAAATCGAAGGCGCCGACCCAGCCACGTTTGAATACCTCGGCATCCGTTATGCCAAAGACAAGCAGGCTGTCTATTTTATGGGGCAACGCATCAGCGGGGAGCCGGCGCAATTCAGCCTTTTTGACCGGAGTTTTGGAAAAGATTCGCAGCATATTTATTCGGGCGGGAGCAGCATTTCAGACGACCCGGAACATTTCACAAAAATCGGCGACGAAACCAGCGTTTACTACAAAGACAGGCAACTGTGCTGGTACGAACATCGCGAAATCAAAGGCGCCGACGCTGCTACGTTTCGCGTCATTGACGGGCAAACCGCTGCCGATGCACAGCAGGCCTATTTCAGGCACGAGTCCATAGAAGGCGCCCTGCCCGCTTCCTTCCGCCCGGTTTCAGGCGACTACTACCGCGACGCCAAGCAGGTTTTTTATCAAAACATGTTGCTTGAAGATGCGGATGCTGCGAGCTTTCGGCAAGTTTCGCCAGAGGTTTTTGCGGACAAACAAGGCGTTTTTCTCCGCCACGTCCACATCCTCGGCGCCGACCCTGCCACTTTTGAAATCCTTAACGATTACTTCGAGCGGGATGCCAAGCGTTGTTATTACAGTGGGATTGTGTTGAAAGGCGCCGATCCAAAATCTTTTCAGGTACTGGGGAATGCTTACGCCAAAGACGCGCGCCAGGTATATTACAACGACAACCTCATCGAAGGCGCCGACCCGGCCACCTTCCGGATACTCAATGAAATTTCGGGGTGCAGCTGCGATGCAAAATATGCTTACGCATGGGATGTCCGGATCAAAGACGTTGATCCCAACAAATTTCCGGCAGATAAGGAATGTATCAGTTGCGATGAGAGCGGGGTGATTTTCGGGCAGTGATTTTTTTACCACTTAGTTTTTTTATTTTTCACCACATAGACCACAGTAGAGGTTTTCACATAGGACACATAGCACAGGGAAGCCGCCTATGTGATCTATCCCGCCAAAGTCGGGACAAGTTGTGAAAATAACTATGTGAACTATGTGGTAAAAAAAAACACCTACATGGTTATAACTTATTCCACAAAGGTCAACGCCCTAATCTCCTTCCGCACCGCATAATCCCTCGTTTTGGGAGAATAAACCTCCATTGGAATCCAATAAACCATGGCCTTCCGGCCAATACCGGCTTCCGGGTTTTCGAGCAGCGGTTCGGAGCCTTCAAAATAGCGCAACCACATCAGTTCGTGTTCCGTGCCGGCTTCGTCTTTCAAAACTATATAGCTCACGTCGCCGTGGTTCGTCATGCGCACGATGGCGCCGGTGAGTTCTTCTCCGCCATCCCATTCCGGGGAATCATCCAACATCGGGGGCAGGTCATCCAGCATCGGGTCGCCTTCCGCCTGCATACTTGTTGCAACCGCCATCAGGGTTTGCGGGCATTTTCCAAACATCAGGACGCCAATTTTTTCCCCTAACGCTTCCATGTCTGTCTGATTTCCGAGGTCAGCCTCTTTTTCGAGGTCTCCGGAGTGTTCGGAATAGCTGCCAAGCATACACATGCCCAACTGCATTTCAATATCTTCCGATTTCATGTTCAAAACGTCTTTGCCTTCCATACACTCGCAGGTTTCCTGCGCGATCAGGTTGTAGATTTCTTCCTGCTTCTGTTCTTTTTTTGATTTTTTGGATTTGTCCTTCTGCGCAACAGCAGGAATGGCCAGCAGCAAGGCCAGCAGGCAGAGCAGGAGGGACTTGGAATTGGAAATCATAAGGTGTTGGTTTTGATGATTGATAAGCCTATACCTTCCGGTAAGCCGTTCCGATCACAAGCAGCACAAAGCCAATCAACAACATTTCATAGTTGTACTTCGACAACCCCTGCACGGGGACGTAATGTACCAGAATGCCTAAAATCCCGATGATGAGGGCGATGGCCCAAAGAACCATACTTGGAGCACTGGGTAAAAAAGCTCTTTTTGCCATAATAGTTGGTTTTTAAATTTGTAGAAAGGAAAGATCAACCTTTACAGGTCTTGCTCAAAGATACATTTTATTTAATGCACAGCACCTGATTACTCATTAATGATGGATACCCCCCCCTAAATATGGAATGAACAGGCGTTGTACGACCAATCGACAACGAACAACCAAGTCACTCTCTACTTACTACCAACCGTCTGCTGAATCTTTCCCCTTCCAGATATACCTCTACAAAATATAAACCGTTAGCATAACGCTTCACATCAATCGGAATTTTGAAAGAATTCCCTTCCAGCAAAATGGATTTTAGCGGCTGCCCAATAGAATTTCGAACCACGAGCGACACCACCTGAAATTCTTTCAACCGAATGTTCACCACTGCAACTTCCTGCGCCGGGTTCGGCGAAATGGAAAACTCATCCAACCTTTCGAAGTCGGAAACGGCGCTCAATATGCAATTTCCCTCCGCTTGCGCCGTGCAGCCGTTGGTATCTGTTACCGTCAGGCCAAAATTGCCAGAGGGCAGATTGGTAGCGGTGCTATCGCTTTGCCCATTGCTCCAGGAATAAGAATAAGGGGAGGTGCCACCACTCACAGAAACTTGGGATTGGCAAGTTGTCACACCCATTTGCTGCTCAGTAACAAGTTGGACTTCTATTGTCATCAGACTAAAAACCGAAGCAGTCTCAGTAGCCGTACAGCCATAAGCATCCGTTGTGGTTACGGCGTAAGTTCCGTTTGTCAAGTTGGAGATAATGTCCATATCGCCCCCATTACTCCAAGCATAAGTAAATGGGGCGCCAATGCCCGTAGCAACAGCGGCAATGCTTGCGGTGTTGGAGGTACATAATCCGTTTGTGGCGTCCAACGCCAGCCAATCCCGGCTAACGGCATGGAACGATGCCACCTTGCTCAACCCACCGTCCAAGAAAAAGCCGGGGTTGGTATAAATTCCAGAAACATTATAAGTCACCGCTATGCTGTCAATCAAGCAACCACCTGGAAGTTGGACGATAAATTTGTAAGGTTGGTTGGGCGCATATCCTGGTAGGCTGCCGTCGTCGCCATTGACCACCATCGAGGTCGTATTACCGTTCCACTGCAAAAACCCGGCGCATTTCCAACTACCCGCATCCTGAAATGCAGCAATGATATGGCTTCCAAATGGGAGTATCTGCCCGTCAAGCGTGGGATTGAGGTCGTTGCCGAAAAATACATTGGCGCTAAAAAAAGTGCTATACCCCGGCCCGCAAAAACTCGGTTGTGCTGTTGTCTTATTAAAAATGAAACTGCAAAAAAGGACTGTGAACAAGATATATCGCATGATAAATGGTTGTTTAGAAAGCCCTAACAGGCCGAAGCGGCGGGGTGAAATACCTACACCCCGCCACTTTTTCGGCTTGCGTTCATTGGCTTTAATTTTTTGATATGATGATTTTCTTGAAGCTAACACCTTGCTCGGTGGTCATTTTGACCAAATAGCAGCCGGAAACGAGTTTGTCGGTTTCCGTATGGAAAACTGTTCGCCCGGCAGGCATTTCATAGTCGGCAAAGCTGCGCAGTTGCCTTCCGTCAGTTGAAAAAAGTTCCAGATGGACGTTGGATGATTGCGGCAAAAACAGGTCGAACCAAACCGTTTCCCGTGCAGGATTGGGATAGACCGCCCAGTCCAGTATCATTTTTGGCGTTTGCACTGCCGATGGTTCGAGGACTTCCAGCCCGTCCACGAAATAAACGGCTTCGTTTTTAAAATCGCCGTTGCCGGATTGGAAGGTCGCTTTCAGGTCAAAGACCTTCCCTTCGACAGATTTCCAAAGGCGGAAAACCATCGCTTCGCCTTCGGAAAAACCTTCCGAAAAATCCGGCGTGGCCGTTTCGTCGCCACCGACGACTAAGGACAGCGCAAAGCCGTTGTATTTGCCCGAACCGAACAGCGAACCATCTTGCCGGAAAACGCCGATTTCGTCGCCAAGGGAAAGTCCTTCTTCCAAAACCGTTTGCGGAAGGATGACCGTAACCGCTTTCATCGAATTGAAAAAAGGCGTTTGAAAATAGGTGCAGCCATTTTCTACTACCAATGGCAAACCCGATTGGCCGCTCCGGTTGTCTAACCCGCCGCTCCAAAAACCAAAAGAATACTCGCCATCTTCCGTGGCGTTGAGGATGTACCCCCTGCCCGTTGTTAACTGAAAGTTGAAGCCAGCCTGCAACGTTACAGACCACGATTGCGGCATAAGCGTACCGTTCGGCCCTGTCGGCATGTTCCAGACACGGAAAAGCTTGGGTGTGAGGGTAGGCGTGAACTTGTCACCCACCAATGCCGGGGCATCTTTCAGGTAGGCTGACCAATTGTTGACTGCTTGGCCTTGTGGCGTCAAAGCCACGAACGGAATGGGTGTATCCGGGTCGGCCTTTTCGCCGCACACCTCCACTGTCACGGGTTCGATAGCCTTGATGCGGTAGGCTTTGCGGAAATCCCAGTCACCAAACACGGCAGGGTCGGTTTGGGCGTTCGGCGAGTAGCTCAAGTTGGTTTGGCTTTCAATTGAAATAATCTTAGACTGCGCTGATGGCGGGAACATAGCGCCAATCGCTGGGTCAAGCGGCAGAATGTTGCTGCTGATGAAATTGGTGCCCGCCACGAGGTCAATTGTTTGACAAGTGAGCGCCGAATTGGTGCAGTTTACCAAAAGCGAGTAGCCACTGATGGCAGCACTGTTGTAACCATCCACCACGACGTAGTACGTGCCAGCGGCAAGCGCCTGAACCACCATTCCCTCGTCGGAGGTGCCTATCTTGTGGCTTGCGGCATGGCAGTTGAACACGCTGCAATCGTCCAACAGGTACAAGTCAAGGTTAGCCGACAAACCCGATAAAATTAAAGTAACATCCTGTGTTTCGTCTATCGTAAACTTATAGATGACCTCTTTGCCAGTGGTATAGCTGTTAGGACAACTGTAGGAATCGGCAAATGCATTCCCGTTGTTGTTGTTGCCGGATATTGGAACGCCGCACTCCAAAACCTGAGCCAGTTCGCAGGGTGTGCCTCCTCCCGTGCCACCTCCCGGACCGTTCAAATCATAGTCGTTTGGCGGGCAGTCGGCAGGGTCTGTGCAGGGGTCTCCGCAAGATATTGATAGCGAATAAGGCCCCTCGGCATCGAAATAGCCATCCACAACGATATAATAAGTCTTGCCGGCTGCCGCAAAGAACAGCACTCCTTCATTTTGAGTGCCGGATCCTTCGCTGATGGCAACACAGGCATTAGGATTGCAGGCATCTAAGACAAGTAAATTCAAGTCGGCAGACAGGCCAAATAAACTTGCCCCTACTACTTTATTCTCTGGCAAAGTCAGTATGTATATTTTCTCTTTGCCTGAATTGTATGTTGGACTGCAACCATACTGTACGATTTGGTCACTACCCGTGCTTGTAGTGCCACTGACAGTTTGCCCACATTGTGCTGTAATCGCACCCGAACAGTTGAGCGTGCTATTGTTGGTGCCATTTGAGCCGCAAGTTACGTTCAAAGAATATGGGCTATCGGAGCCGAGGTATCCCTCCACAATGATGTAATAGGTGCCCGCCGGAAGGTTGTTGGCCAGTAGTGCCTCCGGGATAGTACCCGTGCGGTCGCTGTAAAACAGACAACTGTTTCGGTCGCAGGCATCAAGCAGCAAAACTTCGAGGTCTTCTTGCAATCCAGTCAGTGTAATCAACACATTTTGTGCGATGGGGTTAATAAATTCATACACCACTTCCGGGCCATCCACGAGGTTGTAAAAACAGTTGTAGGAAATGGACGATGATATGCCGTTGGCAGTATTGCCCGTCTTGGTTTCGCCGCAGGCGATTGGAATCGGTGAACTGCACCCAAGGTCAGTGCCGGGTGCTGGCGGGGTTTTTAAGCACTCTACATAGCTCAAGCCGAAGGGCGCAAAGCTGCCAGTGGCGTTGGGATTGTTTGTTCCGTAGGTATCTTCTGGAACAAAACAGGCGATGACGTTATGCTCCGTATTGTTTTTCCAGACTTTCACCAAGAAGTTTTCCCCCAGTTCAAAGCCTTCCTTGATGCTTGGGGTAGCTGGGTTGTCTCCACAAAGTTCAAGGACGAGCGCAGTACCCTGCCAGGTACCAAAATTGTTGCAAATGTTGGCCCCGCTGGCATCCGTATGGAAAAAGCCGACCAAATCGCCCTGCTCAAGCGGCTGCCCTTCGATGCTGGTGATGGCATCGCTCAGAATGCCAACTGTATGCACGATGCCCGTGTTGCAGGGTTCCACATCCCAGCCGGGTGGGGCAAAGATGATGGTTTGGCAGAAAGTATTGCCGCCGCAAACGCCTGTTGCCATTAGGCATACTTCGTACACACCCGCATTGGCGTAGGTGTGCGAAGGGGAAGGCTGCGTCGCAGTTTGGCCGTCGCCAAAATCCCAGGAATAGGAAGTGGCATTGGTGGATGTGTTGGCGAATGAAACGGTTTGCGCATTGGCACTGAACGTAAAGTTGGAAGTGGTCGCAGGAGCCGTTCCAATGGTTGCAGCAGCAGTGGTGGTGCAGCCGTTGCTTCCGGTGACGGTGACGGTGTAGGTGCCCGCAGTAAGGTTGGTAATGGTCGCGGTGGATTGCTGCTGGCCCGACCAATTGTAGGTGTAGGGCGGTACGCCACCGCTGGCAGTGACTGTGGCACTACCATCGCTTTGACCGGCGCAGGCAGGTGTCGTTGTTGAAACGGTCGCCGTCAAAGGGGCATCAGGCGGCGCATTGTACAATTGGGCAATTTCGTCGGAAGACAGGCCGCGGTTGTAAATTTTCAAATCATCAAGATAGCCATTCACATATTCATCCGGACCATGTGCATCGCGACCTAATTCAAGCGGCGCATCCGAAAAGGCTTGCAGTGTACCGGAGAGGGGTTGGCTGCTGCCAATTGTGTCGCCATTCAGGTAAAACCTAACTACGCTGCCGTCCCACGTTACGGCGTATTGATTCCAATTTGTGAAGGAAAAATTGGGGTCTGTTATCAGCGCATATTTATCATCATACGTCCCTTGTGAACTCAGAACGTAACTAATATACATATTCTTGTTTAATGCGATGCCAAATCGGTATTGAAGATGGTCAGCACCGTCCGTCACTTTACAAATGAGGCTGGCAAGACCATTTGCAGCATTAGCGGATTTAGCCCATCCAGTAAGGGTGATGCCAGTTGTCGGAGAATTTAAAGAAACAGAACTTGGAACGGAAATATAGTTTTTGGGGCCGGACCCAAGGAAGTGTGCCGCCTGGTTGCAATTTCCAAACCGGTCTTCCCCATAAGTGATGCCATTGGGAGCGGAGCCGTTATTTCCGTTTTCGCTGTTATCAATTAGTGTATTGTCAAACTTATAGTGGGCAACAAGTCCGCAATCACTGCCTGGTTCGCAAACTGTAATAGTCTTACATACAGGCATACTTCCGCATGCTCCTGTAGCTGTTATGCAAACGTTATAAGTCCCAGCGGCAGCGTATGTGTGCGAAGGGTTGGTCTGCGTCGAGG
>Ga0209573_1002947_pt1 | contig 20061 bp, 18 predicted proteins | sample TNRBio252014_DNA_FD_185870 | JGI IMG/M metagenome (GOLD analysis project Ga0209573, IMG submission 185870) | Wastewater treatment Type I Accumulibacter community from EBPR Bioreactor in Madison, WI, USA - TNR Reactor_6/25/2014_ DNA (SPAdes)... | ecosystem: Engineered > Bioreactor > EBPR >...
CCGAAGACGGCGATCGGCTGCGAGAACGACAGGGTGAAGTCGTCACCGTTCACTTCCAGGAACTGGTCGCCGTCGGTCGGGTACCGGCCGTTCGCAGCGCCAGTCGGCCGGTCGATGACGACGATGTTGCTCCCGGACGAGGACAGGGTGGCGGTGATGCCCCCGGTCGAGCCGGGAAAGGTCAGACTGAGCGTCGAGTAGCTGCCGGCCGCCAATGTCTCGAAACTCTCCCTGCCCACCCCCGACACCAGTCGGCTGGTGAAGCTGGCTTGCGCCGCGTCCGCGTTCGGTGTGTCGGTCAGACGGACGGTGGAACTATGGTTCAGATCTTCGCCCTGGTACAACGTGCCCGTGAACATTGTCTCTCCTCCTGGAAACGGGTCCCGGACAGGCGAGGCGGAATGGAAGGCTCAGTCGTCCCGTGCGCAGAGCGATGACGGCACGCGTGGCGCAACGCCACGTATCGCTGAAGCATGAACCCCGGACCCCCCCAATACGCAATATCCGACGGCCTGCGCCGGAAATGCCACATCCAAGGACTGGACAGGATGAAGGAACCCCCGTTCGCTTCATCCACCTGGATGGGTACCACAGACAAATCCCAATCGCAATCAAAGATCGAGGGATAGGCGCAGAGTTTCCCGCGTAGGGAGTTTTCGACGGCCTGGCGCAATCCGTCGAGCATCAGACGGTAGCGCGATGGCGCGCTCTGCCCACTCGCCGGTCAGCTGGCGCATCAGGGCTGCGGTCAGCACCCGGTCCGCCCGGCAGGCTGGGGAGATATCGGGGATGACGCCGTCGAGCGTCTGCATCACCTTCCGGTAGATGACGAGGTCGCCGGAGAACCGGCAGCGGGCCCGGATCACCGCGTCGTCCATCAGCCCCATCAGCCCGGCCCCCCGGCGGGACCCGGCATGCCTCCGGTTCAGGCGGAGCGGAATTTGCCGGTATGGTTGATATATGTGGTGCGGTATAATAGCGAAAACGCGCCGCCCGCAGGGCGGCTGCCCAAACGCCGGGGGAGGATGCAATGAAGACGATCCTGCTGCCCTATCACGACGAGGACGCGGGGCGTACCGCCCTGGAAGTGGCGACCGCCGTCGCCCGCCGGTTCGGCAGCTTCCTGATGGGGCTTCTCGTCCAGGAGGCCCCGCGCATCAGCTTCGACCAGGGGATCCCGGTGCCCGCCGAGTATCTCTCCGCCTATGCCCGGCGTTGGCGCGAGTTCGCCGATGTGTCGCGTGGCCACTTCCAGACGATGACCCGCCAGAAGGGCATGGCGACAGGCGAGCTGGAGACCGAGGAACAGGGTCCGCTGGCCGGCTGGCGGGAGCTGGAGGGTCGCGAAAGTCAGGTGGTGGCTGAATACGGCCGGCTGTTCGACCTGATCGTCATCGGGCGGACGAAGGCGGCCGCCACCGCCCTCTGGCAGGAAACGTGCGAGGCGGCCCTGTTCGAGAGCGGCCGGCCGGTCCTGTTGGCTTCGAGCGAGCCGCCGGCCGACGGCGTGGGCCACGAGATCGTCATCGCCTGGAACGGCTCGACCGAGACGGCCCGGACGGTGGCACTCGCCATGCCCCTGCTGACCGCGGCCTCGCACGTTGTGGTGCTGTCGGTCGAGGGTGGCATGGTGTCCGGGCCGTCCGGGCGGGACATGGCGAGCCACCTGAGCCGCCACGGAATTGCGGCCGAGGCGACCACCGTAAGACAGGACGGACGCACGACCGGCGAGGCGATCCTGGAGGAGAGCCGACGCCTGCACGCCGATCTGCTGGTCAAGGGTGCGTACACCCGCAGCCGTCTGCGGCAGGTGATCTTCGGCGGTGCGACCGAGCACGTGATGCGGCACGCGCCGGTGCCGGTGCTGCTGGCGCACTGAGCCAGCAGCACAACCGCCGAACGACCGTCAGGTTGTGGCGCTCCGCGTACGACCCACCAGCAGCTTGCGCCGGAACCCCATCCATTGCCGGGAGCCGATCAGCGGCACCGACATCATCAGCTGGGTGAGGTCCAGGTTGGACAGGTGGGTGGCGAACTGCCGCGAGAACGGCAGCGCGATGGCGCGCTCTCCCCACTCGCCGGCCAGCTGGCGCATCAGGGCTGCGGTCAGCACCCGATCCGCCCGGCAGGCGGGGGAGATATCGGGGATGACGCCGTCGAGCGTCTGCATCACCTTCCGGTAGATGACGAGGTCGCCGGAGAACCGGCAGCGGGCCCGGGTCACCGCGTCGTCCATCAGCCCCATCAGCCACGACATGCCGGGCCAGGCACCCCGGTTCAGGTGCGCCGTGCGCGCGTCCACCAGGGCGGCAAGCGCGGCCTCGTCCACCCGGCCGCCGGCCAGGCTGGTGATCGCCTGGCGGATACGGCCGCCGTCCACGGTCAGCGCGCCGATCAGGATCTGGGTCAGCGCGATGCGGTCGTCCTTGTGCAGCCGGCCGACCAGGCTCCAGTCGAGGATCGCGAGCCGGCCGTCCGGTGTCGCGAACAGGTTGCCGGCATGCGGATCGGCGTGGAACAGGCTGTGGTCCAGGGGCGACCACAGCGGCTGGGCGATCAGCGCGCGCACCAGCAGGTTGGCGAGCTTGTGCCGGCCGCCGGGCGTAAGCATCGGCGCGTCGGTCACCTTGCTGCCGTCGATGCGCTGCATGGCGGTGAGCCGGGGGGTGGAGAACCCGAACACCTCCGGCACCAGGACCTGCGGCATCGACGCATACGCCCGGCGCGCCTCGCGCATGTGCTCCTGCTCATGCTCCAGGCGGACTTCCCGCGCCAGCAGCGTGCGCACCTCGAGGAACGTCTGCTCGTAGTCGATCTGCGGCAGCCCGTACGCCTGGCAGCGCTCGTCGAGCAGTGCCCCGATCCGCTGCAGCAGGTCCAGCTCCTCCTCCAGCTTCGCCTCGATGCCGGGCTTCAGCAGCTTGCAGACGCCGCGCAGCCAGCCGTCGCCATCCCCGCTCCCGTCGGTCGTCCCGATGGTCCCCCGCTGCCGGGCGGCCGGCGAGTCCGGCGGAGCGATGAACGGCACGACGACGGCGACGCTCGCTTCCGCGAGCGGCGGCTCGTCGATCCGCAGGCCGAGCGCGGCCAGCGGCCCCAGCTCCGCCTCGACCATTGCCCGGGCGGCGGCGGCCGTCAGCGGCGAGGCCATGCTTTCCAGGTGCTGCAGCAGGCGGCGGAACTCCGCCGGCAGGCGGCGGTCGCGGGCCAGCACCTGCCCCAGCTTGTGCAACGCCGGGCAGTGGCGGGCGATCGCCACCAGCCGGTGCTCCACCGGCGTCTCCGCCGGCATCTCCACCTGCTCGGCCAGCAGGTCGATGGCCCGGTCCGCGTCCAGGTTCTCCAGGAAGAACGTCAGTCCATCGACCACCGCCGGCCGATAGATCTCGTAGGCCGCCGGCACCAGCGCGCCCAGCTGCAGCGTCTCCAGAAACTCGTCCCAATCGCCCATGGCGCCTGCCTGCAGCCGGTCCCGAGCCCCATCCCCGGCGAAACATGAGCGGATCGCGGTGACGGATCAACCCCGCGCGCCATGCCCCGCGCGCCATGCCCCGTGTGCGGGCACGTCGGCGCCGGCCGGCGGCGCACCGGCGTCACAGCGGCGCCCCCGACCGTGGACTATGCTCGCGGACAGCGGAACCGGTGGTCGAGGGCGAGGCAGCGCCGATGCGGGCGGGGGCGATGCAGGCAGGGACACTTCGGGCCGGAACGAGGACGGCGGCGCTCGCCGTCGCGTCGGTGCTCACGTTCGCGCTGACGTTCGCGCTGTCGGGCGGCGACGCCCACGCCGGGCGGCATGCGAAATCGCAGCAACCGCACTGGAACGTGGGCCAGCTCGACCGCGACCTGAGCAACGCCTGCCGGCACGGCCGCTTCAACCAGCGCAGCGACCATCGCCGGTACATCGGCTATCTGGGCGACGCGGGCGCCGGCACCACCGGCATCGCCCGGCAGAGCTGGAACCTGCGGGACCCGGACCGGCGGAGCAAACCGGACGCCACCTATCACTTCGCCGACGACGGGCTGTCCACTTGCCGGGTCTACGTCGCGACGAACAAGTCCGGCGGCGGCTGAGCCGGGCGCGGCCGCGCTCCGCGTCTGTCTGCGCGCACCTCAGTCCTCGAGAATCTCCAGCACCGCCGTCGGCGGCCGGCCGATCCGTGCCCCGTCGCCGGCAACGACGATCGGCCGCTCGATCACCTGCGGGTGCGCCACCATCGCCGCAATCAGCCCGTCGTCGTCGAGCCCGGCATCGACGCCCGCGGCCTTCGCTTCCGCCGGACGCAGCAGCTGGCGGGGCTTCATTCCCAGCAGCGACAGAATGCGGCGCAGCTCCGCCACGTCCGGTGGCGTCTGCAGGTATTCGATCACCCGCGGCTCGATCCCCCGCTCCCGCAGCAGAGCCAGCGTCGCGCGGGATTTGGAGCAGCGCGGATTGTGGTAGATGGTGACGGAGTCCACGGTCATGTTCCAGCCCTGGTGGCGACGGACAAAGGGGCCGGCGCCCTCCGGCCGGCCGCGGGCATTCTCCCACCTCGGCACCCGGGTTTGCAAAGCAGGAAGCAGCGATGCGCACATCCTCCCATCCGCCCGCCCCCCCCTCCCCGCCCACCCGGGCGCTTGCCGGGGCGCCTGCGGCCGGCCGCACGGTGCTGTTCCGGGCGCTGGCGCTCGCCGCCCTGGTCGCCGCGGCCCTCCTCGGCCTCGCCGCAGCCCCGCGCCACGTTTCGGCACAGGAGACGGCCGCGCCGGCGGAGCCGGGCACGGCCGAGCTGCAGGCCCTGGTGAAGACGCTGGAGGACGAGACGAAGCGCAGCGAGTTGCTGGCGTCGATCCGCGCCCTGATCGCGGCCCGGCAGCAGGCGGCTTCGGAGCGTCCGGCCGGGTACGGCGAACAGGCTCTCGACTACGTGGCCGAGGTCGCCCGCGACGCCCAGGAGACGATGGTCGGGTTGGCGCGCTCCTTCGACGACTGGCCGGTGCTGGTCGCCTGGATCAAGCGGGAATCGTCCGATCCGGCGGCGCGTGCCCGAGGCATGGACGAAGCGCTCGCCTTCGTCGCCCTGTTCGCCGCCGGCTCCGCCGCCGAATGGCTGCTGTGGGGCCTGTTCGCCGGCACCCGCCGGCGGCTCGACGGCAGTGCTCCGCTGCGCGGCACGGCGAAGGTAATGCCGGTGATCATCCGGACACTGATCGATTTCCTGCCACTGCTGGCCTTCGCCGGGGCCGCCTATGCCACGGCGCTGATCATCGAGCCGTCGCCGAAGGTGCAGGCGGTCGGCCTCAATTTCGTCCACGCCTACCTGCTGGCACGCGCGCTGAACGCGGCGGCGCGGCTGCTGCTGTCGCCGGCCGGGCCGGCGCTGCGGCTGCTGCCGCTGACCGACGTCGTCGCACGGGACCTGTACGTCTGGTTTCGCCGCTTCGTCGTCGTCGGCGTCTGCGGCTACTTCGTCATCGTCGCCGCCTTCCTGCTCGGATTGCCGCGGCGCGGTGCCGACGCCCTGCTCACCATCCTCGGCCTGATCGTGGCGTTGATGGCGATCGCCTTCGTGCTCTGCCAGCGCCGGGCGGTGGCGGCCTGGTTGCGCCGAAGGGCCGGCTCGGCCTCACAACGCCTGGGCGGATCGCAGCTCTTCTTCGGGCTTGCCGCGATCTGGCACGTGCTCGCGATCGCCTACGTGATTGGTTTCTTCGTCGTCGCCGCCTTCCGGATCGAGGGCGGATTCGCCCTGATGGCGCGCGGCACCGGCCTGTCGGTGCTGATCGTGGCGGTCGCCTGGCTGCTGTTCTACGGCATCCGCGCCGCGGTCGAGGCGGTGGAGCGGAGACCGGCGACCCCGTCGGCCGACGCATCCGCAGCCGACACCCCCGGCCTGTCGGAGCGCCTGCGCGCCTACCTGCAGCCGGTGGCGGTGATCCTGCGCGTCCTGGTGGTCGTGGGCGCCATCGTGCTGATGCTGGAGACCTGGGGGATCGCGGCCACCGAGTGGTTCGGCCAGCCGGCCGGCCGGCGGCTGCTGGGGGCGCTGACGAGCATCGCGCTGGTGCTGGCGATCGCCGTCCTGGTGTGGGAGGTGGCGAGCGGCGCCATCGAGCGCTACCTGCGCCAGGCGAACGGCGATGGCACCGCCCAGCACAGCGCCCGCGTCCGCACCCTCCTGCCGCTGCTGCGCAAGGCCCTGTTCATGTTCCTCAGCCTGATGGTGGTCCTGATCACCCTGTCGGAGATCGGCATCGACATCGCGCCGCTGCTGGCGGGCGCCGGCGTCATCGGCCTCGCCATCGGCTTCGGCGCCCAGAAGCTGGTCCAGGACGTGATCACCGGCATCTTCATGCTGCTGGAGGATGCGATCGCCGTGGGGGACGTGGTGTCGGTCGCCGGCATCAGCGGCCAGGTGGAGGACCTGTCGATCCGCTCCATCCGCCTGCGGGATTTGTCCGGTGCCGTGCACACGGTGCCGTTCAGCTCGGTCGAGACGGTCACCAACATGACCAAGGACTTCTCCTATGCCGTCCTCGACGTGGGCGTGGCGTACCGGGAGGACACGGATCGCGTGGTCGAAGTGTGTCGCGAACTGGCGGAAGAGTTGCGGGGGGAACTGCCCTACGCCATCGACATCCTGGAGCCGATGGAGGTTCTGGGCGTCGACAAGTTCGCCGACTCGGCCGTGATCATCAAGGTTCGGATCAAGACCCGGCCGATCCGCCAGTGGGCGATCGCCCGGGAGTTCAATCGCCGGATGAAGAAGCGATTCGACGCGCTGGGTATCGAGATCCCCTTCCCCTATCGGACGATCCAGCTCCTGGCCGAGGGGCAAAAGGCGGAACCGCCGCAGAAGGCGAGCCCACCGGCGGAGTCGCCTGCCCCCGTGACACCCGCGGCCCCCGCCCCCGACGAGTTTCCGGCACCGCCGCCGGACCGGCAGCCCTCGCCGGCTCCGCAGCCCTCGCCGGACGTGCAGCCCTCGCCGTCGGGCGCCGATCGCCGCACGCCCGGATCGATTTCCGCCGAAACCAGGGACTGAGGGGGCATCCGCGATGGGGAACGACAGAAAGCAGCAACCGCGAGACGCGGTGCTGCTTTCGACGAGCGGGTCATCCCCGACACGTTCCTCTCGACGCCCTATCCGATCTCACGCCCTGCCTGTTTTTCAACTCGAGGCATATGTCCCGCGTGACGCATTGGCGCGAACGTCAATCACAGGCATGATACGAAAACGATGTGTGGAAGACAATCGACACGTTAAATCGTTAGAGTTGCGGCGGCACGAAAGCCGCCTCACTTTACCCATATGAGGAAAGAAAGATCGAGCCGATGACTGCCGACGGCATTCCAAACTGGCTGGGCCTTTGGACCCTCTACGCCCGTGAAGTGCGGCGATTCGTCAAGGTCTACAACCAGACCATCGTCGCGCCGATGATCACGACGCTGCTCTTCCTCGCCGTCTTCGCGCTGGCACTGGGCGGCAACACCGATCCGGCAGACCACGCGGAGTACCTCAAGTTTCTTGCGCCCGGGCTGGTCATGATGGCGATTGCACAGAATTCCTTTGCCAACACGTCGTCGTCGATCGTCATCGCCAAGGTACAGGGCAACATCGTCGATACGCTGATGCCGCCGCTGAGCGCCCACGAACTGACGTTCGGCATGGCGATGGGGGGCGCCACACGCGGCATGGTTGTCGGCGTCGTCGCCTCGCTGGCGATGACCGTGTTCGTGCCGCTGCGCATTCACGACATGGCAGCCATGCTCTACTTCGCCTTCACCGCTTCGCTGATGCTGTCGCTGCTCGGGCTGGCGGGCGGCATCTGGGCGGACAAGTTCGACCACATCGCCGCGGTCACCAATTTCATCGTCGTGCCGCTGTCGTTCCTCTCCGGCACCTTCTACTCGATCGAGCGCCTGCCGCCGGTCTTCCGGACGCTGGCGCATCTGAACCCGTTCTTCTACATGATCGACGGCTTCCGCTACGGCTGGACCGGCAAGGCCGACATGAACCCGATGCTGGGAGTGGTCGTGCTGGGCGTGTCCTGCGCGGCGCTGTGGTGGCTCTGTCACCGGATGTTCGCCACCGGCTACAAGCTGAAGGCGTAGCGGACAAACGAAAAGGCCGCCCTCGCGGGCGGCCTCGTTCTCAAATCCGACGAACGGAGAGATCAGGCGGCCTGCAGGTTCACCGCCTTCGGGCCACGCGGATCGCGCTGGACTTCGAAGCGCACGCGCTGACCTTCGGAAAGATAACCGAGCCCCGAGCGCTCGACGGCGGAGACGTGCACGAAGACGTCCTTCGAGCCGTCGTCCGGCGAGATGAAGCCGAAGCCCCGGGTGGTGTTGAAAAACTTCACGGTACCAGTCTGCATGTAACGGTAGTCCTGACAGTTGGGGTATCGCGCCGGCAGACGCGCCGACGCGCTGTGAAAGCCACCACTCACATGTCGGGAAGAAACCCAGCGGATGCCCGTCGGCGATCCAGGCCTGCCTTATCGCGTGTGCAGCCGTCACAATCGAGATATGGCAGAGCGTCCGATCCCGCGCAAGCCATTCCCCCCGGCGCCGCCGGCGCCCGGCGACCCGGCATTGGCGCTGCGAACGACGATCGCACCGCCTGGTGGCGCTGCCCGGCAACACCGCCGGCCGCGCGTCGAAACCGCTCCGTCGATCACAGCATGCACCCCGGATCAGCCGATGCGTGCCGGCATTTCTGCGCGCCCCGGGCGCAGCAGGGTTGCGGTTTATCGCCTTGCGCGACCGTGGCCGGATTGCTTCTATGCCGCCCGCGTCCGGTCGATCCGCGCGCCTTAGTGCGCGCCCAGGGTCCAAATCAAGAAACGCGACCGGCGCTCCTGTACCCAACCGCTGAGGCGCTCACAAAGGGAATTGCTTGCCCATGACCATTACCCTTCCCGAATACGTCGACGGACTTCCCAACATCGCCGGACACGAAACCGACCTCGACAAGGCGATTGCCGCCGCCGCCGCGAAGGAGGTGTTCCGGCCAGAGAGCAACATCGATTTCGGCCGCATCAAGGCGGCCTGTGCCATCGCCCTGCACATGCACCAGCCGCTGATCCCGGCCGGCGGCCACGACCTGCAGACCGCGGCCATCATCAGCAACCTCAAGTACATGATGGACAACCAGCACATCGGCGACAACTACAACGCCGGTCCGTTCGTCTGGTGTTACAAGCGGATCGGCGAGTTCGTCCCGCAGCTCATCGACGAAGGCAAGGAGCCGCGGGTGATGCTGGAATACTCCGGCACCCTGTTCCACGGCATGCGGCAGATGGGGCTGAACGACGTCTTCGACGCGCTCAAGCGCGCCACCTGCGACCCCCGCTACCGCCGCGGCGTCGAGTGGCTCGGCTGCCCGTGGGGCCACGCCGTCGCCCCCTCGACGCCGGTGCAGGACTACCGCTGGCACGTCAAGGCCTGGCAGCACCACTTCGCCGCCATCTTCGGCGTGGAAGCCCTGGAGCGGGTGCGCGGCTTCTCGCCCTCGGAGATGGCGCTGCCGAACCACCCGGACGTCGCCTACGAGTTCGTCAAGACGCTGCGCGACTGCGGCTACACCTGGGTGCTGGTGCAGGAGCACACCGTCGAGCAGCCGTCCAACGGCCACGGCCCGGAGAAGAAGCACCTGCCGCACCGGCTGGTGGTCACCAATTCCGCCGGCAAGACCGCCGAGATCATCGCGCTGGTCAAGACGCAGGGCTCGGACACCAAGCTCGTCGCCCAGATGCAGCCCTTCTACGAGGCGAAGAGCCTGTCGCGCTGGGAGCTCGCCGGCAAGCAGGTGCCGCCGCTGGTCACCCAGATCGCCGACGGTGAGAACGGCGGCGTGATGATGAACGAGTTCCCCGGCAAGTTCTTCGAATGCGTCCGCGACGCCTCGCATTCCGAGACGCCGATGATGAACGGCACCGAGTACCTCGAGCACCTGTTCGCCTCGGGCATCAAGCCGACCGACCTGCCGGTGATCCAGCCGATCCACCAGAAGAAGATCTGGGACAAGATGCAGCCGGGCGACGGCGCCGAGAAGCTCGCCAAGGTGATCGAGGAGTGCAAGAAGGAGGACCACCGCTTCCACATGGAAGGCGGCTCCTGGACCAACAACATCTCCTGGGTGCAAGGCTACGACAGCCTGCTTGGCCCGATGGAGCGGATGAGCATCGAATTCAACAAGGTGCTCAGCCAGAAGAAACTGGACACGGACGACCAGCGCTTCCGCAACGCGCTGTTCCACGTCATGTCGGCCGAGACCAGCTGCTACCGCTACTGGGGCCAGGGCGTCTGGGTCGACTACGGCAAAGAAATCTGCCGCCGCGCCGAAGACATCGTGAAGAACGACTACGGGAAGTAGGCAACCGTAACGGGGCGGCGGACTAGAGCACGGTTTGATCAGATCGAACCGATCTGATCAAACGGTCGTGCTCTAACTGTTTGATCTTTAGAGCAAGTAAATCCGATCAAGTGATTCCGCTTGATCGGATATTGCTCTAGCGCTCGCCGCCGCCCCAGATTTCCTGTTCGCAGTAGGACTGGGATCGGTACTGCATGCACTCGGCCATGCGGTCGCCCTCGCCACTGAATGCCTCGCTCGGAAACTGCGGCGGCGGGTCCGGCTGCAGGCCGCAGCCGGCGGTGGTGGCGGCGACCAGGATCGCCGCCGCGGCCCGTCGAAGGCGAAGTGTTGCGGACACGGCGCAGCTCCTCTTCCACTCCGGCCAGTATAACGCCGATCGCGGGGTCGCGGATCCAGGAACCGGTCGCGGGCACCCGCCGCGTGAACGAGGTCAGTCCCCGTCCATCTTCAATGCGGCGATGAAGGCCGACTGGGGGATTTCCACCTTGCCGAACTGGCGCATCCGCTTCTTGCCGGCCTTCTGCTTCTCCAGCAGCTTGCGTTTGCGGGTGATGTCGCCGCCGTAGCACTTGGCGGTGACGTCCTTGCGCAGCGCGCTGATCGTCTCCCGCGCGACGACGTTGCCGCCGATCGCCGCCTGCAGGGGGATCTTGAACAGCTGGCGGGGAATCAGGTCCTTCAGCCGGGCGCAGATCGCCCGCCCCCGGCTCTCCGCCTGGCCGCGGTCGCAGATGAACGAGAACGCGTCCACCGGCTCGGCGTTGATCAGGATCTGCACCTTCACCAGGTTGCCCTCGCGAAAGCCGTCGATTTCGTAGTCGAAGCTGGCGTAGCCGCGCGTGATCGACTTCAGCCGGTCGTGGAAGTCGAAGATCACCTCGTTCAGCGGCAGCCGGTAGACCGCCATGGCGCGCGCGCCGGCATAGGTCAGCTCCGCCTGTTCGCCCCGGCGCTCGGTACACAGTTGCAGCACGGCGCCCAGATAGTCGTTGGGGACCAGGATGGTCGCCTTGATCCAGGGCTCGTCCATGCCGGCGATGCGCACCACGTCCGGCATGTCGGCCGGATTGTGCAGGTCGAGGACCGAGCCGTCGGTCAGGTGCACCCGGTAGACCACCGACGGCGCGGTTGCGATCAGGTCCAGGTTGAATTCGCGCTCGAGGCGCTCCTGGACCACCTCCAGGTGCAGCAGGCCGAGGAAGCCGCAGCGGAAGCCGGAACCGAGTGCGGCCGAACTCTCCGGCTCGTAGTGGAAGCTGGAATCGTTGAGCCGGAGCTTGGCGAGCGATTCCCGCAGGTCCTCGAACTCGGCGGCGTCGGACGGGAACAGACCGCAGAACACCACCGGCACCGACGGCTTGAAGCCCGGCAGCGCGTCCGCCGCCGGCCGGCGCTCCTCGGTGATCGTATCGCCCACCTCGGTATCCGCCACCGCCTTGATGCCGGCGGTGAGATAGCCCATCTCGCCCGGGCCGAGAGCGTCCGCCGGCTGCAGCTTCGGCGAGAACGTGCCCACCTGCTCCACCTGATGCACGGTGGCGGCCGCCATCATCCGGATCTTCATCCCCCGCTTCAGCACGCCGTCCTTGATCCGCACCAGGATCATCACGCCGAGGTAGGGGTCGTACCAGCTGTCCACCAGCAACGCCTTCAACGGCGCGTCCCGGTCCCCCTCGGGCGGCGGCAGGCGGGTGACGATCGCCTCCAGCAGATCGGGCACGCCCACCCCGCTCTTCGCCGAAATCCGCACCGCGCCCGATGCGTCGAGCCCGATCACCTCCTCGATCTGGGTGGCGATGCGCTCCGGCTCGGCCGCCGGCAGGTCGATCTTGTTGAGGACCGGGATGATCTCGTGGCCGTTGTCGATGGCGAGATAGGCATTGGCCAGCGTCTGTGCCTCGACCCCTTGCGTGGCGTCCACCACCAGCAGCGACCCCTCGCAGGCGGCGAGCGAACGGCTGACCTCGTAGGAGAAGTCCACGTGGCCGGGCGTGTCCATCAGGTTCAGCACGTAGGCCTCGCCGTCCTTCGCCCGGTAGGTGAGGCGGACGGTCTGCGCCTTGATGGTGATGCCGCGCTCCCGCTCGATGTCCATCGAGTCAAGCACCTGGGCGCGCATCTCCCGTTCGGACAGCGCACCGCACACCTCGATCAGCCGGTCCGCGAGGGTCGACTTGCCGTGGTCGATGTGGGCGATGATGGCGAAGTTGCGGATGCGCGCGAGCTCGGTCGTCATGGCGCGCCTTGTACCACCGCCGGGCGGCGGGCGCCACTGCGGGTCGCCACTGGCGGCAGGGGCGCGGCATGGACATGCCGGTTGCGACTTGCTGCAAAAGAGTGCAACTGCCGGCTTTATATGCGACTGCGATGCAATTAGTGTACGTGGCGGGTGGGGGGTGCCGGTGGTACCGGCGTCGAGTTCGTTTCATCACTGCTTTTCTTCGCCACGCCGTCCCTCCCTGCCGCGCCATAAATCAGCAGGAGGGCGAGGGCCATGGCGACATTCAGCGGTACATCCGGCAACGACATCATCACGCCCGGTCAGGTTTCCCCGGGCGTCGGCCGCAACCCGCCGGGAAGCTTCCCGGGCGCCGGCGGCGACTCGCTGTCGGGCGGGTTCGGCAATGATCGGCTGGACGGCGGCGGCGGCAACGACACGCTCGACGGTGGAGGCGATGACGACACCCTGATCGGCGGTGCCGGCGACGATGTCCTGGACGGCGGTACCGGCAACGATTTCGTGGACGGCGGGGCGGGCAACGACACGCTCCTGGGTTCAGCAGTCTTTGATCTCAATGCCAACGACACGGTGCTCGGCGGCGCGGGCAACGACCGGATCATCGTCGGCGTCAGTTCCGGCAGTATCGACGGCGGCACCGGCATCGACACGATCGATGCGACCTACAATCTAGCGGAGTTGGCCGACAAGACGATCACCAACGTCGAGCGCCTGGAGGTGGACGACAGCAGCGTCCTGATCGCGCCGGGCCAGTTCGCCGGCTTTTCGGCGATCGACCACATCGGCGCCCCCGGCGAGGCCTACAATTTTCGGGTCATACAGCCTTCGGGCGTCGGGGTCGGCACCCTCGTCGGCAGGCTGGTGGACACGACCCGCCCGGTATTTCTCGCATCCCTAGGCAATAATTCCTTTTCGATCACCATCGGCGACGGCCATCTGGGCTCGGTGACATTCTATGGCGATACCGACGCCGCCGAGACCGTCGTCGGCGGCGGCGTCGACGATTTGCTGTACGGCTCGGGCGGCGACGACAGCCTCGTGGGCGGCGCCGGCGACGACACGCTGCGCGGCGGCCAAAGCAACGACACGCTGATCGGCGGTGCCGGCAACGATGTACTCGCCGGCGGCTCGGGCACCGACAGCATCGACGGCGGACTCGGCAACGACACCATCGATTATGACACGGACCTTGGCGGCGGCCAGGGAGGTGGAACGATCGCCCTCGGCGTCCTGACCGGCACCGCCACGATCGGCGGCGTCAGCGAGACGTTCACCTCCATCGAGAACGCCATCGGCAGCGACGTCGACGACACCATCACCGGTTCGGCCGGCGCCAACCGCCTGGAAGGCCGCGAGGGGGAAGATTCGATCGTCGGCGGCGGCGGCAACGACACGATTTCCGGCGGCGAGGACCTGGATACGCTCGACGGCGGCACCGGCAACGACACGGTGGACTATTCCTTCTCGTTGCTCGGCGGCTCCATCAGCCTGGTGACCGACCGGGCGACGATCGGCGGCATCGGCGAGGACATCCTGAATTTCGAGAACGTCATCGGCAGCGGCGGCCGGGATGCGATCACCGGCGACGGCGTTGCCAACAAGCTGTCGGGCCTCGGCGGTGCCGATACCATCTCCGGCGGCGGGGGCGACGACACGCTGAACGGCGGCCTCGGGGCGGACTCGCTGGACGGCGGCACCGGCATCGATACGGTCGATTTCTCGACGCTCACCAGCGGCGGCACCATCAACCTGGCGGCCAGCGCAACCATCGGCGGCGTCACCGACACGCTGGCCAACTTCGAGAACGCGTTCGGCAGCCGGGGCGACGACAGCATCACCGGCACCACGGGGGCCAACATCCTCGACGGCGGGCTCGGCAACGACACGCTGATCGGCGGCGCGGGAGCCGACACCCTGCGCGGCGGCGCCGGGGCCGACAGCCTGATCGGCGGCGTGGGGGTGGATATCTTCGACTTCGATGCGCTCACCGACTCCCCCGCGGCAGCCGGACGCGACAGCATCGCCGGCATCGAAGGCGTCGGCGTTGCCGGCGGCGACCGCATCGACCTTTCGACCCTCGATGCCAACGCCGTCCTCGGCGGCAACCAGGCGTTCACGTTCATCGGCACCGCCGCCTTCACCGCAGCAGGCCAGCTGCGCGTGCAGGACCTGGGGGCGGCAACGCTGGTACAGGTCAACGTCGACGCCGCCCTCGGCGCCGACCTGGCGATCGTCATCCAGGACGGCGCCATCGTCGCCGCCAACTACGCAGCCCTCGATTTCATCCTGTGAGTGCGGGCTGAAGCAGGACGAACGCGCCGGGCGACCCCGTCGGCGGGTCGCCCGGGACCAATTTCGCCGAGATCGTAAGTGCAGCGGGGCCTCAGCCCTGCTGCACCCACTCGTAGATTTCGGGAGCGGTGTCGCCGCAGCCGCAGCAGCCGCCGCAGGCCGGGCCGGCGTCGAGCCGGCGGAGCCGGCCCTTGCGCTCCCACATCTGCAGCATCGGGCGCAGGGCGTCCGGCTCGACGCCGAAGCGGTTGCAGAGGTCGGCGAGCGGGGCGCGGCCCCGCTCCGCGAGGTAGCTGCGGACGTCGGCGAGGATCATTCCCTTCCTCCGCTCCCTACTCTGCCGCCTGCGTGGCCGTGCCCGCGGTGTCGCGGGCGCCCGCCCGGCGCAGCGCCAGCAGCGTGAGCGCGAAGACCGCCAGGACGCCGCCGATCCACGCCGCGGACTGGGCCGGATCGCGCCCGAAGGTGCCGGCCTGGTAGGCGATGACCGCCGCCCCGTAGCCGAGCCCGGTGGTCCACAGGGAGGCGAACACCGCCCAGCGCGGGCCAGTCTCCCGCCAGATGGCCGCCATCGCGGCGACGCACGGCATGTACAGCAGCACCGCCAGCAGGTAGGCAAACGCACCGATCTGGCCGTCGAAGCGTGCCGCCATGGCGCCGAAGGTGCCGACGGCCACGCCCTGCGCTTCCGCCGCCGCCTCCAGGTCCTCGCTCTCGACGCCGCCCAGGCCGAGCGGATCGGTCACCGCGTCGAGCAGGCCCGCCAGATTGGCCGGGACGCTGGCCAGCGCCTCGCCGATGCCCGCCATCAGGTCGAAGCCCCCGGTCGCCTCGGCGCCGATCTCCTCGCCGCCGTCCGTCCCGACATCCGCCTCGCCGCCGGCGGCAGCCGCCGCGTCCGCCGCACCCAGCGCGCCGTAGAGCGCATCCAGCGTGCCGACCACCGCCTCCTTGGCGAAGATGCCGGTGATCATGCCGACGGTGGCCGCCCAGTTGTCCTCGGAGATGCCCATCGGGGCCAGCAGCGGCGTCGCGGTGCGCGCCACTTCCGCCAGGACCGAGCGGTCGGTGTTCTCGTTGCCGAAGCTGCCGTCGGTGCCCCAGGAGCCCAGCACGGTGAGCACGACGACGACGGGGACGATGACCCGGCCGGCGCGGAACACGAACTGCTTCAGCCGGTCCCAGGTGCGGATCACGATCCCCTTCAGCGTCGGCAGGTGGTAGGGCGGCAGCTCCATGACGAACGGCGCGGACTCGCCCTGCAGCAGCGTGTTCTTCAGCACCAGCCCGGTCAGGACCGCGAACAGGATGCCGATCAGGTACAGCGCGAACACCAGGTTCTGGCCGCCGGTCGGGAAGAACGCGGCGGCGAACAGGGCGTAGACCGGCAGGCGGGCGCCGCAGGACATGAACGGCGCCATCATCACCGTCAGGATCCGGTCGCGCCGATGCTCCAGCGTGCGCGTCGCCATGATGGCGGGGACGTTGCAGCCGAAGCCCACGATCAGCGGGATGAACGACTTGCCGGGCAGGCCCACGGTGCGCATCAGCCGGTCGGTGACGAACGCCGCCCGCGCCATGTAGCCGCTGTCCTCCAGGAAGGAGAGGAACAGGTAGAGGCAGGCGATGATCGGGATGAAGGTCGAGACCGTCTGGATGCCGCCGCCGACGCCGTTCGCCAGCACCGCGACCAGCCAGTCGGGGCTGCCGAGGCGGGCGAGCAGCGCACCGAAGCCGTCCACCGCGAAGGTGCCGACGAGGATGTCGAAGAAGTCGATGAAGGCGCTGCCGACGTTGATGGTGAACAGGAACAGCAGGTACATCACCGCCAGGAAGATCGGCAGGCCGAGGATGCGGTGCAGCACCAGCCGGTCGATGCGGTCCGACAGGGTGCGCTCGACCACGCCGTGGCGACGGACGGTCTCGCGGACCAACGCGTTGGCGAGCCCATAGCGGGCGTCGGCGACCAGGATGTCGCAATCCTCGCCCTCCCGATCGGCGGTCCGGGTGGCGACGCCCCGGGCGGCTTCGCGCACCCGCTCGGAAACCTGCGCCTGCGCGCCCTCGTCGTCTTCCAGCAGCTTCAGCGCCAGCCAGCGCGCATCGAGCTTCTTCGCCGCCGCCGCCGCCGCCACCTCCGGCTCGAGCTCGGCGATCGCCCGGTCGATGACCGATCCGTAGCTGAGGTCCACCCCCGGCGACACCGGCCGCTTCACCGCCTCGTCGATCCGCTGCTTCAGCGCCTCGATGCCCTCGCCGCGGTTGGCGACCAGCGACACCACCGGGCAGCCCAGCCGGCCGGCGAGTGCATCCGCGTCGATCTCGATCCGCCGGTCGCGCGCCACGTCCAGCATGTTCAGCGCCACGATCATCGGCACCCGCATCTCGAGCAGCTGCGCCGTGAGGTAGAGGTTGCGCTCCAGGTTCGAGGCATCGACGATGTTGACGACGACGCCCGCCTCGCCGGACAGCACGAAGTCCCGCGCAATCCGCTCGTCCAGCGACGAAACCGAGGTGACGGCCAGCGAATAGACGCCCGGCAGGTCGACCACGGTCACCGCGTTCGTGCCCGACCGGTAGCTGCCGGTCTTGCGCTCGACGGTGACGCCCGGCCAGTTGCCCACCTGCTGCCGGGCGCCGGTGAGCCCGTTGAACAGGGTCGTCTTGCCGCAATTGGGATTGCCGACGAGGCAGATCACGGTATCGGTCATCGCTCCAGCCTTTCGACGCGCAGCAACTGCGCTTCGCCCTTCCGCAGGGACACGGCATAGCCGCGCACGCTCAGTTCGACCGGATCGCCCATCGGAGCGAGGCGGACCACCGAGAACTCGGTTCCCGGCGTCAGCCCCATGGACAGGAGCTTCTCCCGGTAGGAGCGATCACCCCGTTGCAGGCCGACGATGCGGCCGCGGTCGCCGGGGGCCAACGCGGCGAGATCGAGGCTCATCGGCTGCGCTCCTGGCCGACGACCTCTCGGTCCAGCCGCGCCACCATCACCCGGTGCGCCATGCCGGTGCCCAGCGCCACCCGCAGGTCGTCGCGGGCCACCACCATCGGCCCGCCCGGCACCCGGCTGATCACGGTGACCTCGCTGCCCGGGATCAACCCCAGATCGCCCAGCTTGCGACCCATCCCCTCGCCGCCGACGACGGCGACGATGCGCACCCGCTCGCCTTCGCCGGCGAGCATCAACGGAAAGGCGCCGACGCCGGCGCTGAATGCGTCCATTTGTTTATGGCCTCCCTGCGGGGTATGCGCGCTTTGATGCCACTAACACCACCATCGTGATATTGCAACTCATTCTCACGCAATTCCCGTAGTAAAGCTATGGGAATGAGCCGGCCAGTAGAACCCACAATTTCGCATGCGAGGCATGCGCAATGCGATGACGAATCCGCGCAACGGGCGACCGCACCCGAGGCCGGGCCAGGAGGAGACGGCGGTGGCGAGGTTTTCAACGGCGCCGGCGCCGCAAGTGCGCTCCGTTGGGTGCAACCGACGTTCAGCGCGCGCAGGCTGCTGGCGGGATCATCGACCAACAGACGATCCGCAGGCGATCCGGCTCCGGACGCACGTCGCCAGGAGCGCTTCTGCGTTGCCTCCAACGGTGGAAACCGGCAGCGTGCGCGATGGATGCACGAGCGGAAGTCGCAGTACAGTGACGGCATCGACCCGGGCGAGCGGTCGGGCGCCCGTCGCGCCGACGCTGTATCCGGAGGAGGAGATGGGATGAAGACGGTCGGTGACCTGATGGTACCGCTTGAAGACTACAGCCACGTCCGTGCCGACGCCTCGCTGTCCGACGTCGTCAGCGCGCTGGCCCAGGCGATGATCGGACCGAACCCCGATCCATCGCGGCCCAGGGACAGGGGCACGCTGGTGCAGGCGGCGGACGGACGCGTCCTCGGCAAGCTGTCGCTGTGGGACGTGCTGAGCGGGCTGAAACCGAACTTCGAGCCGCCGGTTGATCCGTTCGGACAAGTCGACGACGGCCTGCTGTGGAGCCAGTGGCTGCGACCCGATCTGCTCGACCGGGCACGCGCGATCCGGGCTGCCGACCTGCTGCACGAACCCTCGAGGGACGAGTTCATCGATGCGCGCGCACCGCTCGACCTCGCCGTGCACCGGTTGGTCAAGGGCCGTCATCTGTCCCTGCTGGTGACCCGCAACGATGACATCGTCGGTGTGCTGAGGCTGAGCGACGTGTTCAAGGCGGTCGACAACCTGCTGACGAAAGCCGAGGCGAAGCGCGTTCCCGCGTAGGCGTCCGTCCCGCCGAATACGCCATCGGCACGACGGCCCGACGGCAGCCCTTCCCGGGCTGCCGGACGGGCGTGCTGCGCCTTGCGCACCGACTGTAGACATTATGAACGCGCCGCATTCGCGGTGGATTTATACAGTCGCTATATAAAACAACATTCCCCCCCGGCTTGTTTTTATACGGGACTTCCTTGAACGTCTTCGGCGTTCGAGCGAAGTGACAAGGGAGTCGCGGGCGAACGATGCGACAGAAAAATGGTCGCAGCCGGTCGCACTGAAACAAGACTCGACGTGCACAATCGCCGTCATGGTGCCACAAATCTGCGCGGCATCCAAAACCAAAGGCTCACGTCATCATGATACCCGATACACTCGAAGGCGCAATTCTGTTGAGCGCCATCGATTTCTTCCTGAGTTTCATCATCATCGGCGGCATCGGCGCTATTTTGGCACTGTTCCCGTACCTCAACCGGCTCGGCGAGATCTCGGATCACGACCTGAAAGCGGGTCACTAGGTAAGGGAAAGGGAGGCTGCCAACATGTGGGACCAGATGCTCGTTTTCATGCAGGCATTACTCGACCAGACGGGTGCTGCAAAGTTCTGGTGGGGCAATGCGCTGATGATCGTCATCGGTTGCACGATGATCTATCTGGCACTGGCGAAGAAATACGAGCCGTTCCTGCTGATCGGCATCGGCTTCGCCTGCGTGGTTTCCAACGTGCCCGGCTCCGACCTGATCCTGCCGGGTGGACTGTTCAACTACGCCTACCAGGGCGTGGCGCTGCTGATCATTCCGCCGCTGATCTTCCTGGGCGTGGGGGCGATGACCGATTTCGGGCCGATGATCGCCAATCCGAAGCTGGTGATCCTGGGTGCCGGGGCGCACCTGGGCATCTTCGTCG
>Ga0209573_1002948_pt1 | contig 20052 bp, 15 predicted proteins | sample TNRBio252014_DNA_FD_185870 | JGI IMG/M metagenome (GOLD analysis project Ga0209573, IMG submission 185870) | Wastewater treatment Type I Accumulibacter community from EBPR Bioreactor in Madison, WI, USA - TNR Reactor_6/25/2014_ DNA (SPAdes)... | ecosystem: Engineered > Bioreactor > EBPR >...
GTGTTAAACCTGCTTTCAAATACAGGAGGATTTTTTAACCAGGTCATTGCAGAAACATATCAGAAAGGTATAAGTAGGTTGACAGAAATATACATGCAAAAAAAGCAATACATTTCGCTTCAAAAGATCAGTACGCCTTTTGATACCTTTTCTTTAACGGAAGATGAGATATATAAAAGCATGGTAGAGGCGCTAAAGGAATATTTCAGATCGGATTATGTCAGCACCTGGATAAGAAAATCTCCTGAAACCAACGAATTTATACTTTCAGAAACGGCCACCTTACCTGGTTTTTACCGTTTGTATCAACAATGCGATTTTACCGAGGCCAAAATTAACACAGAGTATAAAGAGGAGCAGAGTAAAGCGTCACTAGTAGAATTGGTTGAAACAGGGGAATTAACTCGCGAAAAGAGCAGGATATTTTTACTTTGCAACGATAACGACTTTAAAAACTATATCATCCTTAAGATCATCATTGATGACAAATACCAGGCCTTTATCAATGTTTTTTCCAAGCGAAAGGTGTACGAAGAAGAAGTGACGGGGTATTCCAAGTCATTGCTGCATGAAGTATCCAAAAAAGTAGCCCTGGCATCCTGGAACTGGCGTTTATCAAATGCCATTGACGTAGTAGCCCGGTCACTGATAGAACGGGATAAGGAAAATCCCTTGGACAAAATAGTAGAGCGGGCTTATTGGCTATCACCGTCTGCTGATTCAGTGGTGCTTTTTCCCTATTACAAAGGCCAAACTATTCTAATAAAAGATGCAATAGTAGGAGGAAAGAACCTGCCGCAGGAGGACAAAGATGAGCCGGACAAACCGGCTAAATTTGCCAATTATATAATTAACCACGAGTCGTATTATATAACCAGTGAAAATCAATACATAGAGGTGGCTAAAAAGGCCGCAAAAGACCGCCCAGCGGACGATACGTTCTGGCGCAAACGGAAACTTAAGTCGATGGCAGCAATACGTCTGGAATACAACGGGGAACCCGTAGGCGTCATGTTTTTTAACTACACGGATCAGAAAAATTTTAGTGAAGACAATACTCGGCAATTTATCGAAGCTTTTACTAACTTTGCAAAGATTGCTTTGACTAATGAGGATTATATTCGTCGGATAAAAGAAGAGTGGGAGAAATTAAATAGAGAAAACCGTTTGTTATCTGATCAACAGACTGTTTTGCGAGAAGAAAAAGAGAAGCTATCAAAGGAGAAAGACAATATTCAGTTTGAATATGATAGGGTATACCAAAAAATGGAAGAGATGATTCCCAGGGCAACTAAAGCTTCATATTATATGATTATGCAAGGGATCAATCATGATATTAGAACATTTTTATTGAAGTTAGAAACTTCGTTAAGCGCGTTGAGTGAAGACAATAGCCTTACATCTCATCACAAAAACAAAATAAATAAAAGAATAAGTGAAGTTAAATATAACGTCATATTAATTAATAATCTATTGGAAATATTTAAACTTAGAAAAGATGTTAAAGAAGAGGTCTTTGATGTTGATGCTGTTATTAATAATATTATTCTATTTTTTGAAAATAAAGACGACTTGATAAATATTAATTATTACCCTGAGAATAAGGAGTTAATGATGTATGGATCAAAAGAAGAATTTTCAATGGTTATCTATAATGTTCTTAATAACGCGTTTCATGCAATAGTTTCAAAAGGCGAGGAGGTTCGAGGCAAAATAACAGTAAAAAGTAAACTTGAAAGTAGTAAAGTGAACATTTCTATTGTGGATGACGGCATTGGAATGGATAAAGAAATTAAGAAAAAAATATTTGATTTTGGATATACTACAAAAGGAAAGGAGGGTCTTGGGATTGGTTTGTACTTTGTTAAAGAGGTTGTTGAATCAACTTTTGGAGGCGAAATAAAAGTCGACTCTGACAAAGGGAAAGGAACGAAATTTCAAATAATAATGCAGCATAAAAGATAATAAGATGGATACGTCTTCTCAAATTGATCTTCAATTGAAATATTTCATCTTTATTGTAGAAGATGATGATGAGCTATATGATAGTATTAAATATAAATTAGTGATTCTTATTAATAAAGTATTTCTGGAAAAATTTGAACATATAAAAATCTTTAGATTTGAGAGTAAAATTAAATATGATAAATTTGAATTTGAAGATTGTAATGCTCCAATGTTATTTATTACTGATATACTTTTAGGTAGAAATAGAAATGCCGGTATTGATATTATAAGAGAAAACAAGATGAGGTTCATTAACGCGGTTCATATAGTACACACTGCTCTACCAGATAAAGAAGATGATTGCAACGAACTGGATGTGCCCTTTATTGGAAAAGGATATACTAATAATAAGAATAGTGAGGACCAGGTAATAGATTTAGTGGAACAATATTTGCGAAGTTATTTTATGCCTTCTGCAGAATACGATATTCCTCAAGGAATAAAGAAACCGGATATTGATTACTTAAGGACAATATGTGTAGATAAAAACTTTATTGTAGATTTTGAAAATTTACCTTTGCCAGCAAAGTTGTCATTGGCCGCATTGATTTTGAATCCATTAAATTTTGGTACGACATTTTATTCCGTCGCAGGAAAATTGTTTATTTTGGATTATAAAACAGGAAGATCAGATTATGAAAAAAGCGAGAGCAATATTTTGTTGTCTGTTAGCGAAAGTAATGAAGTAGAGGGAATACGTTTTCATAGTATAAAGGAATTAATGTGGATAGATTTTAATACGGTAAAAACCAATAGTGATAAAATTGTTTCTATAATATATAATCATGACTCTGAATTTATTAGAATTTTACTAGAATATTGGTTGTCAATGAGATTGGCTAATTTTTATTGCGAAATAAATAATAGTAATAATAAATTATGTGTTACTAGCGTCGATGTATGCAAAAAAGAATTAGTCGAAATAGTGACTAGCTTAACTCCCGAAACAGGGCAGTTTGTTTTTATGATTACGGTATGGGAACTATTTGCTAAAATAAAAAATAAAAACAAGGATATAACTATTAGTATGATTCAAAATGACTTGAGCCAAATTTTAATTCATGTTGAGGATTTATTTTATTGCGAGATTGAAACAACAGAAGAGAAACAAGAGGTGAGTTATGTTAAGTTGATGAGCATCGAGGATAGTGTAAATTCTTCATACAAATATTTTAATAATGAAACTTTGAACAAATATGGGATATGTGCAGAGGCTGATCGCTTCAAACTTGTGCTGTATCATGAAAGAATTCAGGGCAATGCCTTCTATATACTTCCGGTTCCGCCAAATATTAAATTTTAACAAAAAGACTATAATATGCGTCCGAGAGCAAATCTTAGTATATATGTATTTAATGTAGGCCAAGGTGACAACGTTTTAATTGAATTACCAGATGGATCATATGGGTTAATCGATTTTTTTTATGACTCTAAAATATATAGTCAACAAGAACCTCCGTCATTATACTATTTACGACAAAAAGATAATGTAAAAATAAAATTCATTCATCTTTCCCATTATCATAGAGATCATGTTAAAGGGATACCTAAATTAATAAACTGGTTAACTAAAAATAATATTGTAGTCGACTATTTATGGTTTCCAGGTTCTTTGTCTCCTAAGGAAATGAAGCGCCGAATTTCCAGTGCAATTGAAGATGCAAAGGTTGTAAAAAAAATACTTATGGCTGACAAGGATTTAACTAGTTATTTTAATAAAATTAATAAGAATGGAAGTGATTTATATTCTAAACTCGAAAATTATGCGGAACGACAACATGAAAATGGTTTGTCAAAATTAGACTATTTAAACTGTATACGTGAATTACATGAATGCTGCCTTTTGCCAGTGAAAATTAATACATATTGTCTGGCGCCGACATCTCGGAGGGCGATTCAATTCACAGAAAAAAGTACTGAAGATATACTGAAAATTTGCTTTGGGTCAAGAGAAAAAGATAACGTGGATGGTAATGATATATCTTCTATCCTGTTAATGACGGCTAAATGTACTAAATTATTATTTGGAGGTGATGCAAAAATTGACAGTATTAGAGAAAGTTTACAATATATTCAAGATGATCTTGAAAAGCTTTGGGGATTGAAGGATCTTGCTTCTGATTTTATTAAAATTTTTCATCATGGCTCTCAAAAATCTAGCAATGAAATAATATGGAAAAATTTCTTATCTAAGGAAAAAGATACGTATATTGCTATATCTGCTGGTGAATACAACGTATACATGCATCCAAATAAAGAAACTTTTGATCATATTTTTACAGTTTTAGATAGCCCATATATTTATTCAACGAATCATGGATATTTATCAAATAGGGGGGAAACTCGTCATTTAATCCCTGATGACTTTGTGGATTTAGGGTGGGATCATTATAAGGCTAGTGCTCTTGATGAGCGGAAAAAAAGATTTCGGAGAGTAAATGATTTGCCTGGTCTTGTGGCTGAAATAAATCAGGAAAGATCGCAGATAGATTGTCATATACAATTTTGGGGCTATCGTTTTGATATTGACTTGGATAGTAATGAAACTAAGGTGTCGCGCTTAGTAAATTGATATTATCCGGTAAAGTGAACCTCCTTTTCAGATTGAGGTTACACTTTACCGGACTATAAACCTAAGCTTCCACACTCCCCTCTCTGTCATTTCCTAGTACTTCACCACCGCCTCATAGCGGCGCTCCCCGTTGCAGATCACTTCGAGGATATACGTGCCGCTGCTGAGTTGGCGCAGGTCGTAATTGCGTTGGTGTTTGCCTTTGCCCAATAGCGAGCCGCTTTCCATATTGGTTACTTTCCGGCCGGTAATGTCGTACAGGGCGATAAATACCTGGTCATCGGCGGCCAGTTCAAAATTGAGGCGGAGCGAACCGTTTGTCGGATTGGGGAAGACTTCCAGTCCTTTGCTTGGTTTTGGCTCGCCGAAGGGGTTCCATTTGAAACCTGCCGTGGCTGCGCCGGGCAGTGTGCCGATATAAAATCCGGGTAGTCCGCGGCGGTTTACCAGGTAGGTCGGCGGAGCGGTGAGGCTCTCTACGCAAGGCGTGATGACGCCGTGGAATACCGACCTGTCGTCGCCGTCGCTGTGGAAGCGGTCCTGCAGGAGGATGAATTCCTGGGCTTCGTAGGTTATCGCTGCATCGTCAAAGACTTCGACCGACGAATAGATGCAGTTTTCGGAGGAATACGTGTTGGAGGGCGATTGTATTCCCGCAAACGTGGGGCAATTGAGGCATTCCCGGTTGCAGGTGCTGAAGAGGTCGGAACACCAGACGCTGCGGCCGAAAGTACCTGCATAGATTTTCCCCGTGGTATAATTGATGTCGAGTTCGCTGACGATTACGTTGGGCAGTTCGTTGCTGAACAAAATCCAGTCGGTCATCGTGTTGTCGCGATAGTACACGCCGACATCCATCCCTACATACAACCCGTCGTTGCTGCCGTTTTGATATACGATGCAGTTGGCGGGGATATTGGGCAGGGTGCCGCTGATATTGTTCCAGGTGACGCCGCCGTCGGGTGTAAAAAACACCTTGTTGGCAGCCTGGAAACCTGTATTTGAATTGGTGGTGTGTACAAATCCGCCGAGAGTCACCCAGGCCCTGTCCTGGTTGTTGGGGTCAACGGCGATATAAGTGATGATATTATTGGCTACCGGCAGCGTGCCGGTAATATTGTTCCAGTTGGTACCGCCGTCGGTAGTGCGGAAGAGAGCAGCGCCGGGATTGTTGTCAACTGCTACATAAATCACATTGCTATTGGATGGCGCAAGTGTGATTTGAGAGCAGAGCCCGTTGCCGATCTGACCGTTGGAGATGTCGGTCCAGCTGCCGCCGTGGTCGGTAGAGCGCAATACGTCGGTATAACCGGCTAATATGGCGTCGTTGGGCGGGTCGAAAGCATGGGGCGTGAGCCAGGCGCCGGTATCGTTGGGCGAGACTTCGGTAAAGGCGTTGGTGACATAGTTATGCCGCCAGATGCGCCCGTTTTGGGTAGCGCCGAAGACGAAGTCATCAGCAACGTCGATAGAGCATTCGAAGCCGTCGCCGCCTTCCCAGTGTTCGAGGTTGCCGAAACCGGCTCCGCTGTCCCTGTATTGGTTGAGGCCGTTGTCCTGGGTGCCGCCTACTACGTAATCGACCCCGCCATCGCTGAAGACGCCGATGCGGTAGTATTGGCTGATTTTGAGGCCTTGGGAAATATTCTGCCAGTCGTCGGCTTCATTGGTAGATATCCAAATGCCGCCGTCGCTGCCGGAATAGATGGTATTGCCGATATATTCGATGGCGTGTACGTCGGCGTGGTTGTAATCGCCGGCGCCGGCAGAGGCTTCATTCCAGTGGGCGGTGATGGCCCAGGTCTGGCCGCCGTCGAGCGAACGCCAGCTATTGATGCCGCCCACGTGAACTTCGTTTTCGTCGGTAGGAGATACGGCGATACAGAGGTCGTAGCCGGCTTGCTGGCGGGTATCGGTGCCGCCGGTAGAGCCGTCGAGGATATTGGGCGTCGTAGAACGGGTGTTGAAGCAGGCGCCGCTATCGGTAGACCGGAAGACGCCGGTGAAAGTGCCCGCCATGGCGTTGCCCATGCCATCCAGCAGGTTGCCGCCGGCCAGTACGTACACGAAGTCGGGGTCGGCGGGGGTCACAGCCAGGGCCATGCGAGAGCCCGAGGGTGTGGGCGCGCAGCCCAGGGTAGTATTGGGCGTCCAATTGAGGCCTCCGTCGAGTGAGCGGAAAAATGAATTTGGACCTACGGCGTACATCGTATCGGGGGTCCCTGGGCGGAATTCGATATCATAGATTCGCCCGCCGAGTTCTTGCGTCCAGGTGATGCCGGCGTCTTGTGTGCGGTAAATACCATCGGTGGTGGCCGCGAAGAGGATGTTAGCATTCTCGGGATGCATCACCAGTTTATAGCCGTAGTTAAAGTCGAGGGTTCCCCAGCTCAGTCCGGTTTGGTACCAGGTGGCGCCGCCGTCGAGTGATTTGAGTACGCCGAGCGAGGGGTTGTCTGTGCCGTCGCCGTCGCCGGTGAGGATGTAGACTGTTCGGGAGCCCATTGGCGAGCCGGGATCGATAGCGATGCCGGAGACGCCGATATTGGGCAGTCCGTCGGACAGGGGCGTCCAGAACGAAGTATTACTGCTGCCGGGGTTCCAGCCGCCGGCGCTGGTGGTGCGCCAGAGGCCGCCGGCGGGTGTGCCGGCGTAGATAATATTGGCGTCGGCGGGGTCGAGCACGATGCAATTAACGCGCCCCAGGCCGCCATTGTGGCCACTGGTAATAATTTGGTATGCCTGGCCGCCGAGCGATTCCCATTCGCAGTCGAAATTCAGATCGGGTGGCTGTACGTAAGCCATCTGATACCGGGTAAATTCATCCAGCAAGCGCTTGGGCACATTTTGCAGCCTGCCGTATTCGTCGAGCCGCCTGGCGTTATAATATTCCCAGCGCTTAAACTGTTTGTATCCTGATCCGCGCCCTTTGTCTTTGTCGGCGTAGTAGGTTTCCACTTCTTTGCGTATTTCATGGAAAGACTTCTGGGCATTTTTTTCGATAATGGCCCGGTAAGCCTGTGCATGAGCGGAAGCGAAAGCCAGCAACAACAGGGCAATAATACCTGCTACTCTCATTTCATTCAGGTGTTTGGTGAATGATTAAAAAATGGGCTTCGCTTATCGCTTTTCTAATTGGCTTACTTTTTCTTTGAGTGCTGCATTTTCGGCCTTCAGCGCTTTGACCTCTTTGTCCATCTGTATCAGGTACAGGAATAGTTCTTCGATCTTTACCTGCTGATTAACGGCGTTTTCGGCCAGTTTGAGGCCTTCCTGTTCTACCTGGGCAGCCGATGGCATGCCGGGCAGGTGGCCTTTTTGTTCGATATGTTGCGCCACTTCGTCCAGGCTGTTTAAGTGATAATTTTTATTAAAAACATAATCAGCCCAGCCAGTACGCACCAATACTTCATCGGTAAGAATGCCGCCTTCTACATACAGGTTATAGCCAGAGGTATTGACAACGCCCAACATAGCCGGCGTATTGGTAGTGCCAATGGTGACCTTGCCGCCGAAATGCCCCGTGCCGGTACCGAAGAAATTGCCGCCTACCCGGGTATTGCCGTTGATGTCGAGGAAATAGCCGGGGGTAGGTGCGGCGGTACCGATGCCCACCTGCACGCCGTCGTTCCACAATTGGCTGTTGCCCAAAGAGTGAGGGCCGGTAAATTTCGCGATATAGTTGGGATCGCCGTTGATGTCTTCACCGGTGAGCATTTTGTACCAGGGCTCGCTCCAGTTCGGGTCATTGCCTTCATCGCGACGCGTAAAGATGCCGTCTTCACCAAAGAAAAGCTGGTGGTCGTAGCTATCTTCCCCAGGGCCGAGCGAAAGCAGGCCGCCATATTCTTTCGTCAAACCCATTCCCGGCACGTTGAGCACTGAGCGCCGTTTGAGTTCAAAATACGACTCATCGATGTAAGTATTGGGTGCGTCGTCGGTGAGTATGTTTTTGTCAAAGTGGATGCGACCCCAGAATTCTCCCGTGGTATGGGTGTTGCCTACGGTGTGCAGGTTGAACTGCGGGGTGAGGGTGCCGATACCCACCAGGCCTTGAGAAGTAATGGCCATGCGGTTGCGCTGTTTGACGGCGCCCGTGCGGAATACCAAAGTAGCATTCACGCTATCTACGTTGGTAGGGCCTTCAAAAAGCGATTGAATGGAGACGCTGTTGCGAAATGGCGATCCATTCATGGGTTTAGCTTTAAAGTAAATCGTGCCGAGGGAATCATAGAGATTGGTAATGGGGAGTACCGAACCTGGGAATGAGTTGTAGTATTTGAAAAGCACAAACTCCGGATTAGAGCCGGAATTGCCTTGTCCAAATACATTACCTGCATGAAATGCCAACATCATGACCAGTCCGCAAATGGGCGCCAGGCGTATCAGTTTTTTCATTCGATCAGTATTTTTTAGTTTAAAAATCAGCCTAAAACTACCCTTATGTGAGGCTGCATGCGGGAATTGAGCTGGAAACCTCTTGGAAATCTGCTGGAAATCAAAATTTTTTGTAATTTGAGAGGGCTTAGTAGTATTAATGAATGACCCAAATCCATGTTATGATGCGTCATCCTGATTACCTCGTCTTCGCCGACTTGTTGGCCAAGGTGCACGACAAGGCGTTTTGCGAAAAATTGACCCCCCTCCACTACAGTAAAGCCGTAAGCCTTAGCTGGCTTATCTACGAATGTACCGGAGAAATGCTGAGCTACAAAACACTAAGCGCATACGTGAAAGCCGTACTCGATGAAACACCGCAGAAGATTAATCCCACGAACGCAACACTTGGTATTCTGGCACACTATGTAAACGACGGCCCTGTTAACAAGCTTAAAAACCGTCAGGAAATGTCTTTGTACTGGTATACCTACCGAAGCCTCATGCTCAGAAAAATGACAGTTATTTCTTAACGGAAAGGGCCATCCGATGATGAAAACGGATGGCTCTTTTTTTTTTACTACTTTTGGACTGCTTAAAATTATTATTTGATGAAGCAGGACAACGCCGATTTTATGCAGCGCGCCATTCAACTGGCCAGGGAAGGTATGCAACGCAACGAGGGCGGCCCCTTTGGCGCCTTGGTTATCAAGGACGGGCAAATTATCGGTCGGGGAAACAACCAGGTCACGTCGTCCAACGACCCCACTGCGCACGCTGAAATTGTAGCTATCAGAGAGGCCTGCCGCCATCTAAATTCCTTCCAACTTGATGATTGTGTGTTGTTTACTTCCTGCGAGCCCTGCCCTATGTGCCTGGGCGCTATCTATTGGGCGCGTCCAAGCCAGGTGTTTTATGCCTGCACCCGCCACGATGCCTCCCAGGCCGGGTTCGACGATAGTTTTATTTATGAAGAAATCCAGGCCGATATCTACGACCGCAAAATACCTATGACGCAGCTCGGCCGCGAAGACGCGCTGCGCCTGTTCGAGGAGTGGAGGGCTAAGGAGGATAGGGTGGAGTATTAGTGCGACTGTACGACTGTACGACTGTGCGACTGTGCGACTGTACGACTGTACGACTGTGCGACTGTACGACTGTACGACTGTACGACTGTACGACTGTGCGACTGTACGACTGTACGACTGTACGACTGTACGACTGTAAAATTGGACAAATAAAGATACGTAATGTTTCACTGTTCGTAAAAGTCGTAAAGTCGTATAGTCCTATAGTCGTAAAGTCCTAAAGTCGCTGCTCATCCCAACTGCGCCAGCGCTTCTTCCAGGTTCTTAACCTTGGCTTGGCCGTCGGCCAGTTTTTTGCGTTCCATTTCCACCACATTAGCGGGGGCGCTATTCACAAAGCGTTCGTTGCTGAGTTTTTTCTCTACGCTATTGACAAATCCCTGGTGGTAGGCCAGTTCTTTGAGCAGTCGTTCGCGTTCTTCGGTATGGTCGATTTGCTGGTTGAGGACGACAAAAAACTTCTCGGCGCCGGCGAGGAAAGATACGCTGTTGGCTACCTCGCCCGTACTGGTTTCCAGCTTTTCGAGGTTGGCCATTTTGGTGATCATTTCTCTGATGCCTGGGGTATCCAGGAAAGCTTGTGCTGCGGGCGTATCCTGTACAAAAACGCTGAGCTGGTCTTTGATTTTGATGCCTTTGTTGTTGCGTATTTCGCGGATAGAGGACACCACCGTTTTGGCTTCTTCAACTTTATTAATCAAAGCCGCATCAGATACGGTTGCCGACGGCCAGTGGCCTGCAATACAATCTTCGCCTTCGAGGCGGTCGCGCAGCTGGTGCCAGATCTCTTCGGTGACAAAAGGCATAAAGGGATGCAACAAAGTCATCATAACCTCAAAAGCGTCGAGCGTGCGGTCATACGTAGCCTGGTCAATAGGCTGCCCGAAGCCGGGTTTGATCATTTCGAGGTACCAGGAGCAGAAGTCATCCCAGATGAACTTATAAAGCAGCAGCAGGGCTTCCGAGAGGCGGTAATCGGCCAACAACTCGTCGAGTTGTGCAATAACCGATTGCAGTTTTTGGTGCAGCCAGTCGGCAGAAAGTTGGTTGTTGACGGCGGTGGCGGTATCTACGGCTTGCGGGGCTATTTCCCAGCCTTTCACCAGTCGAAGTGCGTTCCAGAGTTTGTTGCAGAAATTGCGGCCGGTTTCGCAGAGTTTGTCGTCAAAAAGCAGGTCGCCGCCGGCGGGGCTGCTCGACAAGAGGCCGTAGCGCACGCCGTCGGCGCCGTAGTCGTCGATGAGTTGCAGGGCGTCGGGAGAATTGCCGAGCGACTTGCTCATCTTGCGGCGCTGTTTGTCGCGCACCATGCCGGTAAAATATACGGCATTAAAAGGTCGCTGCCCTTTGAACTCATAGCCGGCCATGATCATACGCGCCACCCAGAAAAAGATGATATCCCAGCCCGTCACGAGCAGGGAAGTGGGGTAGTAGTATTTGATCTCGCCGTCGGGCTGGTTAAACCCGTCGAAAACGCTAATGGGCCAGAGCCAGGAGGAAGCCCAGGTATCGAGTACGTCTTCGTCCTGGCGCAGGTCGTCGAGCGTCAGCGCGGCATTGCCCGTTTGTCGGCGGGCTATTTCGAGGGCTTCTTCTGCGCTTGCCGCTACAAAAATATGGGTTTCTTTGTTAAACGCCTCCGATTTGAGATACCAGGCCGGAATGCGATGGCCCCACCACAGCTGGCGCGAAATACACCAGTCGCGCAGGTTTTCCATCCAGTTGCGGTACAGGTTCTGGAAGCTGGGCGGATAAAATTTGATCTCTTCTTCCGCTACGGCTTTCACGGCCGGTTCGCGCAGGCTCGTCATATTGACAAACCACTGGAGCGACAATTTGGGTTCTACAACGGCATTGGTGCGCTCCGAGCGGCCTATATTGGTGGTATAGTCTTCTACTTTAACCAGGTTGCCGCTTTCCTCCAGCGCCGGTTTCATGTGTTTGCGGGCGTCGAAGCGGTCGAGGCCCACAATGGGGGCATACGTACAGGCTTCGCTGATGCGCCCGTCGTCGGCAATGGTATCGATAACCGGCAGGTTGTGGCGCTGGCCGATTTCGTAGTCGTTGGGGTCGTGGGCGGGGGTAATCTTGAGGGCGCCGGTGCCGAAAGCGATATCCACGTATTCGTCGGCGATAACGGGTATAGCCCTGTTGATCAGCGGGATAAGCACGTTTTTGCCTACCAGCGACTGGTAGCGTTCGTCTTTGGGATTGACGGCGACTGCCACGTCGGCAAAGATAGTTTCCGGGCGCTGGGTGGCTATTACTACGCCCTCGCTGCCATCCTCGCCTTTATATCTGATATGATAAAATTGCGATTGTTCTTCTTTATAAATTACTTCTTCACTAGATAGCACGGTTAGGGCTTCGGGGTCCCAGTTCACCATGCGCAGCCCGCGATACAATTTGTCTTTTTGATAGAGATCGACAAAAACGCGGATCACGTCGCTGTAATAACCGGGGTCCATCGTAAATGCCGTGCGGTTCCAGTCGCACGAAGCGCCTAATCTTCGCAATTGTTGCAGGATGATGCCGCCGTATTTATCTTTCCACTGGTAGGCGTATTCCATAAACTCGTCGCGCGTGATATCGGCTTTGCGCAGGTTTTTTTCTTTGCGCAGCCATTGCACTACCTTGGCTTCGGTGGCGATAGAGGCGTGGTCGGTGCCGGGCACCCAGCAGGCATTTTTGCCATCGAGGCGCGCCTTGCGGATGAGAATATCCTGGATCGTATTGTTGAGCATATGACCCATGTGCAATACGCCGGTAACATTGGGCGGCGGAATGACAATAGTAAACGGCTCGCGGTCGTCGGGCACGGAATGAAAATAGTTGTTGTCCAGCCAGTGCTGGTACCACTTTTGTTCAGTCTCCTGCGGATTGTAGCGCGTAGAAAGCGTCATGGTGCTGTGTTGTTATGCTTTGGAGGGGCAAAGATATAAAGGTTTATGATTTGCTGATGTGCTGGTTGATGTGCTGATTTGCTAATGTGCTGATATGCTGATAATTATATTATTAAAGTATGGTTTTAAAATATAAATAATAAAATCAGCAAATTAGCACATCAGCACATCAGCAAATTACTTCCCCGGCAAACGCGTCTATTTCCACTTGATTGCGGAGGAGGTCTTCCATCGTTTCGCGGCGGCGGATGAGATAATCCTTGCCTTTGTGGACAAGTACCTCGGCGGGGCGAAACCGCGAGTTATAGTTAGAAGCCATCGTAGCGCAATAAGCGCCGGCGTGTTGCAGGCAAACGATATCGCCTTCATTAATTTCGGCGATGCGGCGGTTGGCGCCAAAGGTATCAGTTTCGCAAATATAACCCACTACCGTATAAAAGCGGGGTTTGCCCAGGGGCTTCGACACATTAATAATTTCGTGATAGGCGTCGTAAAACATAGGGCGAATCAGGTGGTTGAGACCGGAGTCGAGTCCGGCGAAGACCGTAGAAGTCGTTTGCTTAACCACGTTCACTTTTGCAAAAAAATAACCGGCTTCGCTCACCAGGAATTTGCCGGGTTCGAAAATCAGGCATAGGTCGCGGCCGTAATCCTGGCAAAAAGTGTTAAAGCGTTCCGAGATTTTTTCGCCAAGTTCTTCAATATCTGTTTCAATATCGTCGGTTTTGTAGGGCACTTTAAAGCCACTGCCAAAGTCGAGGTAGTCGAGGTCTTTGAAATCGCGGGCAATATTAAAAAGGATTTCGGCGCCGATCAGGAACACCTCCGAATCGAGGATACCCGAGCCGGTATGCATGTGGAGGCCTTCCACTTTTAATCCGGTTGCTTCCACCACATGGTGCACATGGGGCATCTGGTGGATAGAAATGCCGAATTTGGAATCGATATGCCCTACCGAAGTTTTGCGGTTGCCTCCCGCCATAATATGCGGGTTGATGCGGATACAAATGGGGATATGCGGGTACAGTTGCCCAAATTGTTCGAGGATAGAGATATTGTCTATATTGATGCGCACCCCGCGTTCTACAGCCATGCCGATTTCTTCGATACCCACGCAATTGGGGGTATAAATGATATCCTGCGGTTCAAACCCGGCTTTTAGTCCCAGCAATACCTCTTGAATAGACACCGTATCGAGGCCGGCGCCCATTTCCTTAAAAACTTTGAGAATGCTTATATTGCTCAGCGCTTTGCAGGCGTAATTAATGCGAAGGCGGTTTACGTTAAACGCCTTTTTCATGCGCTCGTACTGCCGTTGCATAATAGCGCTGTCGTATACATAGAGGGGACAGTCGTATTTTTCACATAAAACCAGCGGGTCTAAGCCGCCGCTAAGTACATACTTGTTGTTGTCCAACAACATCATAACCCGGTTGTTTTATATTTTATAAAATCGTGCGCAAAAATAGTGATATTGAGAACGCGGCGCTCATTTTTTTGTTGCGGCCCCCTTTTTAATACGCCAAACGGGCCTAATGATGCATCTTTACATAAAAAGCGACCCGTGTGAATGAAAAAGCGCTTATAACTGCTTGCCTGCAAGAGGATCGCAAGGCCCAACAAGCTTTGTACGATCACTTCGCGCCCGCGATGCTCGGGGTGTGCAAGCGCTATGTAAAAGCGCCGCAAGACGCCGAGGACGTGCTTGTGGAAGCGTTTTTCAAGGTGTTCACCAACTTGCACCAGTTTAAAGGCGAGGGCAGTTTTGAAGGTTGGATCAGGCGCATTGTGGTCAACGAATCGCTGATGTTTCTTCGCCGCAATCACCATTTGATGAACCACGTGGAGGTAGAGACGGCTGCCGGACTGCGTATCACGCCATCGGTACACGAGGAACTCGCCGCCGGCGAGATCCTTCGCCTGCTCGATCAACTGCCTATGGGCTATCGCACGGTTTTTAACCTGTACGTTTTAGAAGGTTTTAAACACCGCGAGATTGCGGAACTGATGGGTATCAGTATTAATACGTCGAAGTCGCAATTGATCCTGGCCAAAAAACGGCTGCGCGAGATGCTGGGAGTGGGGGAGGGAGAGAGGGAGAGAGGGAGAGAGGGGGAGAGGGGGAGACTTGGCGAAGAAGTGTAATCTTCCCGAGGCACGAGGGAAGGTGACATCTCGACTTTACGACTTTGAGACTTTTTTATAAATAAATATGGCCATGAAGCGTCAAAAGACATTGTTTGATTTATTCAGGGATAATGCGCATAAGCTGGAAGAAACGCCTTCCCGGCAATCGTGGCAGCGCCTGGAGGCGCGCCTCGACCGACACCGGCAGCACAGTCGCATGCTGAGTATCCGGCAATTCGCCGTGGCTGCCGCCGTAGGCGGTATTGTGTTGCTGGCCGCCCTGTTGTCTATGTTTACCGATCGCGGCCACGCCACTGCCTACCAGATCGAAACGCTCGACCGCAATGAAGTAAATGAGGAGGCCCTCGAAGCCCTGTCCCTGTCCCGCCGCTTTGAACAGGGCCAATCAGTCGCTATTGCTGAAGGCCGGGTAGGGCAAAAGCTGGTGCCTCGGTAAAATGACGAATGACGAATGACGAATGACGAATGACGAATGACGAATGACGAATGACGAATGACGAATGACGAATGACGAATGACGAATGACGAATGACGAATGACGAATGCACTAAACCCTACTAAACCCTACTAAACATTCCTCTGGATTTATTATCTTTGCGCGCTTTTGAAACGGCGCCTTGAAAAAAGGAGAAATTCCACTAACTTTGGAATTCGGCGCCGGCCGACAGGCTGAATTATTTCAATGAAACGCGATGAAGAAGATCTTATTAAATATAGTGGCACTTTCCCCCAGTGTATCCCAGTCGCACAACTACGTCATCCTGCTAAGCGAGGAAAACGGCGGAAGAAAGTTGCCTGTAGTGATCGGAAGCTTTGAGGCCCAGTCTATTGCAGTGGCACTCGAGCGCATGACGCCCAACCGGCCCCTCACCCACGATTTGCTGAAAAATGTGCTGGATACCTTTAATGCACAAATTAAAGAAGTGATTATCAATAATTTGCTGGACGGCATATTTTTTTCGCGCCTCGTTTGCATCAAAGAAGGAGAGATCTTCGAAATAGATTCCCGTACCTCCGATGCGATAGCCCTGGCCGTGCGCGCCGGCTGCCCGATATACACCTACGAATTTATCCTCGACGCAGCCGGCATGTCAATGGAGGATACGGAGGAAGACGACGAAGAAGGCTTTGAGATGGGAGAAGAAGTGCCGGAAGTCCACACCTCTTTGTCAACGTATTCTGTAGAAGCCCTCAACAAGTTGCTGCAGGATGTATTGGCGGAGGAAGACTACGAGCGCGCCGTACAGATCAGGGATGAAATCAACCGCAGAAAAGAAGGTTCGTAAGATGAATTATTTCGATTTTTTTCAAATTCCGGTTGCTTTTGTGCTCGACGAGGCCCTGCTGAAACGCAAATTTTACGCCAACAGCAAGCAATACCACCCCGATTTTTTTGCGACGACCTCGCCCGAAGAACAGGCCCACGCCCTGCATTTGTCTACCCTCAATAACGAAGCCTATCGCACCCTCGCCGATCCCGACAGCCGCATGCAATATGTGCTCAATCTGAAAGAGGTGCTGGCAGAGGAAGGCCAAAACGAAGTCCCCTCAGATTTTCTCGCGGAGATGATGGAACTCAATGAAGCCCTCATGGAATTGGAATTCGATTTTGAGGAAGAAATGCTTAAAAAGGTATCCCTCCAGGTCGACGAATTAGAAAAGGGTCTATATGAGGAAGTTGCACCTTTACTGATCGGCTACGACGACCAGCAGGCTACTCCTGAGGCGCTTTCAGCCATTAAAGATTATTATTTTAAAAGAAAATACCTGTTGCGTATTCGGGAAAACTTATCTAAATTTGCCACGCACTAAAAGAAGGGCGCCCAGGTGACTTCTCTGGCACCTGCCGAAGTGGCGGAATTGGTAGACGCGCTGGACTCAAAATCCAGTGGTAGCAATACCGTGTGGGTTCGATTCCCACCTTCGGTACCAACCCAAATTTTAGTATTGCCGAAATGGCGGAACTGGCAGACGCGCACGTTTCAGGGGCGTGTTCCCGTAAGGGAGTGTGGGTTCGACTCCCACTTTCGGCACTCAAAGGCTCAGCAGATGGCTGGGCCTTTTTTTGTTGTAAGTTGTAGGTTGTAGGTTGTAGGTTCAAAAAACTTACAACTTACAACCTACAACCTACAACCTACAACCGACAACCCCCTACCCCTTCCTCCACCGCTTCCCCTGCCCGCCCCAGGGGCGGATTTCTTCTGCGTTGAAAGTGCCGGCTGCTTCCATTTTTCCTATTAATTTCACCTGTTCGCCCACCTCGAGCTTTATTACCGGCGCTACAAAAGTTTCATCGGAATAGTGAATAGTCCATTCGGCGTTATTAAAGTCGCGCAAATTAATTTTGTCGGGCCCTACGGCAGTGATTTCTCCGGCCAGGTAACCGTTTTCGGGCATCATCCACAACCTGGTTTTTTTCTCCTGCACGCTGTCGTAGATACTTACATTCATCGCAAAAGCATGTTCGAGCTTCTGGGCGCCGCCCGCGATAAAAAACAGCGTGCCCAAAAAAATACTGAGCAGGGCGCAAAACCCGATGCGGCGGGCCAGGGTAAGTTTGTACCCTTTTGGTGAAAATTGAATAGCGTACATTGCTACAAAAACGAAACCGACCAGAAAAACGACCCACAAAAAAGGCAGCAAGCCCAAAAACAACTCCAGCCGGGAGTGCGACAGGTGGCTGAGGACGTTAAAATCGGTTTGTTGTATAGCAAATAAAATGACGGAAAATGCCAGTGCGCCCAGCAGGATGTCTACAAGAAAAGCGCTCCAGACCAACGCGTTTCTCAACGAATAGCGCCACTTGGGAACAGGCTGGATGCCCTCCTTTTTGATGGTTTCGATAAGTCGGTCTGATGGCTTCATATGGCCTGCATTTTCATTACTTCAATTGTTAAGGTGTCGGGCGTTTGAAGTATACGTTCAAAATTACCTATTAAAGTTAAGTAGAAAACATATTTTTATCGAACAAAAGAATGACACCTTTTGCTTATTTATCTTGACAGGCACACATTGCTGTCCTGTGACTAATTGAAATACACAAAACTCGACATGGAGAAAGAAATTTCGGCCCTTCAGGCCAAATACGAAGCTCAGAAAATTGCCTTTGCCCCCCTTATCTTTCAGGCTGTGATGGCCTTGAAAAAGTTGGGCATCCTTGAATTGATGGGGCGGCACTACGAAGGAATCAGCATTGCTGAAATAGTTCGCCAAACAGGGATCAGCCGTTATGGCGCCAGTGTTTTGCTCGAAGCTGTGGCCGGCGCCGGTGTGGTGAGGTACCTCGATGAACACACGGTGCAGCTTACCAAAACAGGGTTTATGCTACATGCCGACCGGATGACGGAGGTCAATCTGAATTTCGTTAACGATGTGTGTTATGATGGGGCAAAATCGCTGACCGGCAGCATTCAATCCGGCAAACCCGTAGGATTGAAAACACTGGGCGACTGGAGTACGGTATACGAAGGATTATCGCAGTTACCCGATGACGTCAAAGAATCCTGGTTTGCATTCGATCACTTTTATTCAGACAATGCTTTTCCTATAGCCTTGGAAATCGTTTTTCGAGAAAAGCCCTCCACCATTTTTGATATTGGCGGCAATACGGGAAAGTGGTCTTTTGCCTGCTGTGATTATAATAAAGATGTTCATTTGAAGATACTGGATTTGCCCGGACAATTAGCGCTTGCCAAACAAAATGCGGAAGCCAGGGGATTGTTGCCCCGTATCGATTTTTATCCGATCGATCTGCTGGACGAGCGACAGCATATCCCGGCAGGCGCCGATGCCATCTGGATGAGCCAGTTTTTGGATTGTTTTTCTGAGCAGGAAATTCGGGCTATTTTAACCAATGTAGCTCGGGCCTCTACCCCCAATACCTCGATTTACATCCTGGAACCGTTCATAGACAACCAGACTTTTGAGGCTGCCAGTTTTTGCCTCACAGGTACTTCGCTCTATTTTACTTGTATTGCAAATGGAAATAGTAAGATGTATACGTTGCAGACTATGACCAGGCTGGTGCAAGAATCAGGATTAGAGGTTGTGGAAATTTTTCCCAATATTGGCACGAGTTATCATTCTATTTTAAAATGTAAATTAAGCTAAGTACATTGGAATAAGCAGACAGCCTCATTCATCATCGGTTTCCAAACGTAAATCGGCCGAATACATCTGAAACGCCTTTTTTGCCCTGTTGATTCGGGTAGCCACGGTGCCTTCCGGAATTTTTAAAATATCGGAAATATCTTCGTAACGCATATTTTCGAGAAATTTTAACACCAGGACTTCCTTGTACATCAGCGGCAATTGATCCAGCACTTTTCGGATGAGGTCTTCTTTATTTATACCCCCCGTATCACGTTCAATGTCTGCAGCAACTTCTGTGGCTTCTTCGATTGCCACGGTACGGTCTTTGCCGAATGATTTTCGTTTGCGCAGTGCAGATATCGTCTGGTTGTGCACAATCCGGTATATCCAACTGGAGAGGTTTAGCTGGTTGTCAAACTCATTGAGGTGTTTCCAGATACTGATAAAGGAATCTTGCAGGATGTCTTCGGCTTCGTCATGGCTTACCGGCGCCAGGTTTTTGATATACCGCATGAGCTTACCCTCGTATCGATCAAATAAACACGAGAAAAAATCAACTTCCTCTAACGCTTTACGGATAATCTCCAGGTCGCTGAGTTGTTTACATTTTTCTTTCGAAATAAGCATATCGCGAGTTTCCTACATACAAAGAACGCAAGGAAATTGCTTCCTTGCGTTCTTAAGCGCTCTTTTTCTGTTATTCTGTGTTAATCTTAAAGAAGGTTTTGACTCAGTTTAATTTCCGCCGCCGTTACCTCCATTGCCTTGTCCGTTGCCGTTACCCCCATTGCCATTTCCATTGCCGTTACCCCCATTGCCTTGACCGCCGCCGTTACCTCCATTGCCTTGTCCGTTGCCGTTACCC
>Ga0209573_1002949_pt1 | contig 20050 bp, 19 predicted proteins | sample TNRBio252014_DNA_FD_185870 | JGI IMG/M metagenome (GOLD analysis project Ga0209573, IMG submission 185870) | Wastewater treatment Type I Accumulibacter community from EBPR Bioreactor in Madison, WI, USA - TNR Reactor_6/25/2014_ DNA (SPAdes)... | ecosystem: Engineered > Bioreactor > EBPR >...
CCGTCTCGTTCAGCCCCGGCGCAAAGGGCGAGGCGCGCCAGTCATGGGCGGCGCGCGGCGAGGCTGCCGGCTCATGCCGGACCGGGCCGCCGCTGCGGAAGGCCTGTGTCAGCCCCATGGTGCCGGTGGTGGCGGCGCGATGGCCGGCATTGGCCATGGCCAGCCGCAGCGCGCCGACGATCAGCCCGCGCACGAGACCGGGATCGCGAAAACGCACCTCGGCCTTGGCGGGGTGTACGTTGACATCGACCGCGTGCGGATCGAGCGCCACGAACAGCGCGACCACGGCATGGCGGTCGCCCGACATCGTATCGCTGTAGGCGCCGCGCACCGCGCCGACGAGCAGCTTGTCGCGCACCGGGCGGCCATTGACGAACAGATACTGCTCGGCGCTGGTGGCGCGGTTGAAGGTGGGCAGGCCGGCAAAGCCGGTGAGGCGAACGCCCTCGCGCTCGGCATCGATCGCGATCGCGTTGTCGCGGAAGTCCTTGCCGAGAACCTGGCCGAGGCGCTTGAGCCGCCCCTCCGGCGTGGCGGCGCAGGCGGCATAATCGAAGCCGGACAGATTGTCGCCGGCCAGCGTGAAGCGCACCGCCGGGTTGGCCATGGCGAGACGCTTGAGCATCTGGCTGACGGCCATCGCCTCGGCCCGGTCGGATTTGAGGAATTTCAGCCGCGCGGGCGTGGCATAGAACAGATCGCGGACCTCGACCCGCGTGCCGCGCATGGCGGAAAGCGGCCGGATCGGTTCGCGCCGCCCGGCATCAACCGCAATGCCCCAGCCTGAGGTGGCATCGCGGCTGCGGGTGGCGATGGTGAGACGCGCCACCGAAGCGATGGAGGGCAGTGCCTCGCCGCGAAAGCCCAGCGTGGTGATGAGCGAAAGGTCGCCATCGGGCAGCTTGGAGGTGGCATGGCGCTCGACCGCAAGGTCAAGGTCGGCGGCGTCCATGCCCATGCCATCGTCGGTGACGCGGATCAGATTGCGGCCGCCCGCCTCCAGCACCACCTCGATCTGCGATGCCCCGGCATCGAGCGCATTCTCGACCAGTTCCTTCACCGCGGCGGACGGGCGTTCGATCACCTCGCCGGCGGCGATGCGATCAATCAGGACAGGGTCGAGACGACGGACGGACATGGGCGATGTTGTACCGACTCAGTTAAGCTTACAATTATTGTGGAGGTTGTGATGGCGAAGGAAAAAAAGTCTAAGTCAAGTTCGTTGAGGGCAGCTGCGGCTGACGCAGTCGGGCCGGTGGCAAAAAATTTTGGGAAAGAAATTGCCCCAGTTGGAACCGAAGCAGGCAGGCTGGTCAGGTCGGCAGCGCATACGTTAATGAGACCGGCCTTTTCTGTCGTCTGGGGGGCAGATAAGATTTTCGACTGGATCGAACAGCGCGTCGCGGAAAGGGTCGACAAGATTCCTGAAAGTGAACGAAAAGAAGCAGATATCAGAATAGCTGGCCCAGCATTGGAGGCTGTCAGATATCTGGAGAATGAAGAAGAAATAAGAGATTTATTCGCATCCTTGATTGCAAAATCGATGGACAAGCGGGAAAAAACAAATATTCACTCCTCTTATATTGAAATTGCCAAACAATTGGACGCGTTAGATGCAAAAATATTTAAATTGATAGGCGCGCATTATAGTTTTCCAATAGCGCGATGGGCGTGGAAAGATGGAATTGAAAAAATTATAGATAGGAATATTTTTATTGTCGACTTCATGTCGAACTCTGAAAACGTTAGTTTGATTACTAGAGGTTTGCAGAATTTAGATCGATTAAAACTGATTGAAATTGATTTTATGTCATCTCTAGCGAAAAAAGAACGCTATTCTTCGTTAGGCGAAAACCCTCCTGAATTCATCAATAGACCAAATCTCCCTGATAATTTTAAACATACTAGGATGGATGGAATTCTGACAGTAACAGAATTTGGAAGAGCATTTTTCTCAATAATATCTTAGCATATCATGCACCCAGCGCCTCGCGGGCCTTTTCGTCGCGCTTGCGCTCGTTCGGGTCCAGCTTCATCTTGCGCAGCCGGATCGACTTCGGCGTGACCTCGACCAGTTCGTCGTCCTGAATCCAGGCCAGCGCCTTTTCCAGCGTCATGCGCACCGGCGGGGTGAGGCGCACGGCCTCGTCCTTGCCGGCGGCGCGGATGTTGGTCAGCTTCTTGCCCTTGAGGACGTTCACTTCCAGATCGTTGTCGCGGGTGTGGATGCCGACGATCATGCCGCGATAGACCTTCCAGCCCGGCTCGATCACCATCGGGCCGCGATCCTCAAGGTTCCACAGCGCATAGGCGACAGCCTCGCCCTGATCGTTGGAGATCAGCACGCCGTTGCGGCGTCCCTCCACCTCGCCCTTGTAGGGCTGGTAGGAGTGGAAGATGCGGTTCATGATCGCGGTGCCGCGCGTGTCGGTCAGAAGTTCGGACTGGTAGCCGATCAGGCCACGCGTGGGAGCGTGGAAGACGAGGCGGATGCGATGGCCGCCGGAGGGTTTCATCTCCAGCATCTCGGCCTTGCGCTCGCTCATCTTCTGCACGACGACGCCGGAGTGCTCCTCGTCGACGTCGATGAACACTTCTTCGACGGGCTCCAGCGTCTGGCCGGCCTCGTCCTTCTGGAAGACGACGCGCGGGCGCGAGACGGCCAGTTCAAAGCCCTCGCGGCGCATGGTCTCGATCAGGATGGCAAGCTGCAATTCGCCACGACCGGAGACGATGAAGCTGTCCTTGTCCTCGGCCTCCTCGATCTTCAGCGCGACGTTGCCCTCCGCTTCCTTCAACAGCCGGTCGCGGATGACGCGGCTGGTCACCTTGTCGCCCTCGGTGCCGGCGAGCGGGGAATCGTTGACGATGAAGCTCATCGACACGGTCGGCGGGTCGATCGGCTGGGCTTGCAGCGGTTCCGTCACATCGGGCGCACAGAAGGTGTCGGCCACGGTGCCCTTGGTCAGTCCCGCGATGGCGACGATATCGCCGGCCACGGCCTCGTCGATGGCGCTGCGCTCGATGCCGCGGAAGGCGAGGATCTTGGAGACGCGGCCCTGTTCGATCAGCGAGCCGTCACGCGCCAGCGCCTTGATCGGCATGTTCGGCTTGATCGAGCCGGAGACGACCTTGCCGGTGATGATGCGGCCGAGGAAGGGGTTGGCTTCCAGAATGGTGCCGATCATGCGGAAGGAGCCCTCCTCGGTGCTCGCCTCGGGCACATGCTTCAGCACCAGATCGAACAGCGGGGCAAGGCCCTGATCCTGCGGGCCCTCGGGCTTCTCGGCCATCCAGCCACCACGGCCGGAGCCGTAGAGGATGGGAAAATCAAGCTGGTGATCATCGGCATCGAGCGCGGCGAAGAGATCGAACACCTCGTTGATCACTTCCTGCGGCCGGGCGTCGGAACGGTCGACCTTGTTGACGGCGACGATGGGACGCAGGCCGAGCTTCAGCGCCTTGCCGACGACGAACTTGGTCTGCGGCATCGGCCCTTCGGCAGCATCGACCAGCACGACAACGCCGTCGACCATGCCGAGGATGCGCTCGACCTCGCCGCCGAAATCGGCGTGGCCGGGGGTATCGACGATGTTGATGCGCGTATCCTTCCAGACCAGCGAGGTGCATTTCGCAAGAATGGTGATGCCGCGCTCCTTTTCGAGATCGTTGGAATCCATCACGCGCTCAGCCACGCGCTGGTTGTCACGGAACGACCCGGCCTGAGCGAGCAGCTTGTCGACCAGCGTTGTCTTGCCGTGGTCGACGTGGGCGATGATGGCGATGTTGCGAAGCGACATGGTGATCCTAACGAAAAGCGCCGGGGCATGTCGGCGCGCGGCGTCGGCATGGCCTAGCGCGCGCCGTGCCCGGCGCATGAAACTGTTCGCGGCTGCAATAACCGCTTGGCCCGAAAAGGGCAACTCACGTCTTCAGGTCGCGTTCGCCCGGCTCAGCCGGCCAGCCCGATATGCTCGTGCGACAACTCCTTGCGCCGCTCCTCGACGGCGGTGCGCACTTCCGACAGGGCGATGGTGAAGGCGCCGAGCGCCGCCTCCTCAATCTCGGATTCTGCGGCGCGCTCCACCGTGCGGCCAAGGGCGTCGTCCGCCTCCTGCTGGATGCGGTCGAGATCGGCCGGGATGGCCGCCGTGCGGGCGCGGCGCAGCAGCAGCAGCATCTTGTCGATCTCGGCCGATTCGGCCGGCCGGCGGCCGGACAGGGAGCGACTGAACAGCGCCGCGGCCAGCGAACCGAGCAGGCTGACGCCGGCGATGCCGAGGTAGATCCACTCGCCATATTGCTCGATCAGCGATTTCTGTTCGCCGTCGAAATAGGCCGTGGCGCCGGGATGCACCACCAGCGCGCCGGATTTTTCGGTGTTCGGCTCCTCGATCAGCGAGCCGGTGGGCACATCGGCGGCGACGCTCTGGCGCGTCTCGAACAGGGCCTTGGTCAGGTCGGTGATGACCGAGTCGCGGATGCTGCGGTCGGCCACCATGCGATGGGTCACGGCGAGGGTCTCGACATTGGCCGCCGGCCGGGCCGGCGCGCCGCCAAAGATGCCGCGCAGGACCGTGAAGGACTCGAGCAGCGGGTTCTGCTGGGCGATCGCCTCGGCATCGGGAACCGGAATGATCGTCGGCGGGCCGCCGAAGGGCGTGGTGAAATCGTCGTAGACGGCCCGGATGGCCGGGCTGGTGACCGGGCCGACGGTGAAGATCGCATCGACCTGCTGGTCGACGGCCGCCGCCCGGACATCGCCGGGGCGGACATTGAGCACCTCGACCTGCGAGGGGTTGATGCCGTTCTGCGCCAGCAGCGTTTCGAGAAGACGGCGGTTGAGCACGAAACTGCGGATGGCGCCGATGCGCTTGCCGCGCAGGTCGGCGATGGTGCGGATGTTGCTGCCCGGGCTGGCGAGGATCAGCACGGCATCGCGGTGCATGATCGCCACGGTGGCGGCGTTGGTGGGGATGCTGCCGTCCGAGCGCACGAGTGCCAGATCGACCTTGCCATCGCGCAGCATCTCGGCGCTGCCGATGGGGCTGTCGGTGGCCACGAGGCGCAGGCGCACCGGGTGTTTCTCGCGTGCGAAGGTCTGGAGGATCGAGACCACCAGCTTGGTGTCCTGGCTGCCGACCGGCCCGACCGCGATGCGCAGGGTGCTGGGCGCCGCGAACTTGTAGTAGGCGATCGAGCCGATCGCCACGAAGGCCAGAAGCCCGGCAAGCACGAGCAGGATGGAGGGTCGTTTCACGGCAGTCCTGTTCTTCCCGGCGGGGCTTCACTCCGCGCAGGATAGCGCGAACGGTCGTCTTTTCGAACGATCAATCGGGCAAATGCATGACCGCTGGCCGGTTCTCCGCTCTTATTGCCGGCCAAGCTTGAACCAGACATGAAAAAGGCCCCGCACGGGGGCCTTTCGCAGAGAGCGGTGAGCGCAGCCGTCAGGCCTGCTGGATGGCCGAGAGCTTCCAGGCCTCGCTCGATTCGCCCGGGCGACGAACGAAGGTCCAGATCTCGGTGACCTCTTCGGCGCGATGGGGGTCGCCGGCAACGATGCGGCCCGAGGCCTTGTCGATGGTGGTGTCGATGAGGGCATAGCGCATCGCCACGGTGGCATACTCCGCCGTCGGCTCGCGCCAGGCTTCCGACAGGTCGCCCTGGAGCAGCTTGACCTCCGCCAGACGGTTGGCCTGCCCCTTGCGCGACAGCTCGTCGAGATCGCGGGCGAAATTGCCGGTCATCTGCGGCGTGGCGCGCTGGATCAGCGCATGGCGGTCATCGCGCGAGTAGGCGTCCTGGATTTCGCCAAGCAGACGCTCGAAGCTGTTGAAGTCGTGCTCCGACAGGCTGAGCGGAGCCGGGCCGGCTTCAGCCTGCGCGTTGGCGCCCGGCGCCCAGTCCGGCTGGGACGGCTGACGGGCATAGGCGGTGCCGGCGGCGGCAGGGGCGGCCTGACGGCTGCGGAAGAAGCCGATCGCCAGACGCACGACCAGAAAGATCAGCGCAAGCTGGAACAGGAAGCCGATCATGCCCATCAGCGAGCCAAGGCCGCTGAACAGACCACCGCCGCTCAGAAGACCGAACAGTCCGGCGCCGAGGAACCCCATGGCGAGGCCGCCCATCAGGCTGCGCATGCGCGAGGGCTGGGCCGCCTGCGGCGCGGCACCGGCCTGACGCAGCGCCTGCGAGGGCTGCTGGGCGCCCGGCAGGGGCTGGGCCTGACGCGGCGCGGTGTTGGTGGCCGGCGGGGCGGAATTGGAAAACGCACCACGGCTGCCCGAGGACTTGCCGCCACCGGCGCGGGCGAAGGCCTCGCCTGCGGTCAGCGACAGGGCAGCCACAAGCGCAACCGCCGTCGCGGCGCGGCGGGCAAGGGAAACAGTCGAACGACGCATTCTTTTCCTCCACGCGGCGGTCATGTCGCCGCGAGGGAAGAATATAATCAGAACCGGAGCATTTGTCAGGGGGGCCGCGCAAATTCCGGTCAACAACCGGTTTCACGCCCCCAAGCCCCTGCTGCCCGGCCGTTTCAGCCCTTTTTAGCCATGCGGGCCTTGCGCATGCCCAGCGTGCGCAGCCGCAGCGCGTTGAGCTTGATGAAGCCCGCCGCGTCGCGGTGATCGTAGGCGACGGCGCCTTCCTCGAAGGTGACCAGTTCCTGATCGTACAGGCTGTAGGGGCTTTCGCGGCCGACCACGGTGGCGTTGCCCTTGTAGAGCTTGAGCCGGACGCGGCCGGTGACGAACTCCTGGCTCTTGTCGATCAGCGCCTGGAGCATCTCGCGCTCGGGCGCGAACCAGAAGCCGTAATAGACCAGCTCGGCATACTTGGGCATCAGCGAATCCTTCAGGTGCGCGGCCTCGCGGTCGAGCGTGATGGATTCGATGCCGCGATGGGCGGCGAGCAGGATGGTGCCGCCCGGAGTCTCGTAAACGCCGCGCGACTTCATGCCGACATAGCGGTTCTCGACCAGATCGAGCCGGCCGATGCCGTTGGCCTTGCCGAGCGCGTTGAGCCGGGTCAGCAGCGTCGCCGGCGACATCTTCACCCCGTCGATGGCAACCGCGTCGCCCTTCTCGAAGTCGATGGTGATGTAGGTCGGCTTGTCGGGCGCATCCTCGGCGGAAATCGTCCGCATGTAGACCATTTCGGGGGCTTCGGTGTCCGGGTCCTCCAGCACCTTGCCTTCCGAGGAGGAGTGCAGCAGGTTGGCATCGACCGAGAACGGGGCTTCGCCGTACTTGTCCTTGGCGATCGGGATCTGGTGCGATTCCGCAAAGGAAATCAGACGGGTACGGGACGACAGGTCCCATTCGCGCCAGGGCGCGATGACGTGGATGTTCGGCTCCAGCGCATAATAGGTCAGCTCGAAGCGGACCTGATCGTTGCCCTTGCCGGTGGCGCCGTGGCAGACCGCATCGGCCCCCATGGCGCGGGCGATTTCGATCTGCTTGGCGGCGATCAGCGGGCGCGCGATCGAGGTGCCGAGCAGATACTGCCCCTCATAGAGGGCATTGGCGCGGAACATCGGGAAGACGAAATCGCGCACGAACTCTTCGCGCAGGTCCTCGATGAAGATGTTTTCGTCCTTGATTCCAAGGAGTTGCGCCTTCTTGCGGGCGGGCTCAAGCTCCTCGCCCTGGCCGAGGTCGGCGGTGAAGGTGATGACCTCGCAGTTGTACTCGGTCTGGAGCCACTTCAGGATGACGGAGGTATCGAGGCCACCGGAATAGGCCAGAACGACCTTCTTAATCGCTTTTTTCGACATGAGAACCTCGGAAAGAGCCGCTGCGGGCCGCTTGAAACGTGGCGATGCTCTTAAGCCAAGGCGTGGCCGTCCCGCAAGGCTGCACCGCAATCATTCGGGGCGGCGCATGCTATTTCCGTTTGACGCAGGTGAACGTTGTTCCATTCGCCGTCTTGCCTGTCGCCTGTGTCTTCGCCTTGTTCATGGCAACAGGATAATCGCCACCATAACTATAGGGCGCGAGATGAATGTAGGCCGTTGCCCCGCCGTCATATTTAAAACTCTGCATATTCTGAGCAGAACAGGTCCAGTTGTTTGCCGATGCTCCGAGGGATGAGCCGGACAGGATGACAAGAGCCAACAAGAAGGATTTTGACATATTCATCTCTACCCCGATGACAGTATAGTTGAAACCCTGCCTGGCAGTGTGCAACCCTGCCCTGCGCTTGTCAAAGCCGTGGCCATAGGCAAGGAATGCGCCCATGTCCCTCTCAGACGACGCGATTTCCCGTTACGCCCGCCACATCGTGCTTCGCCATGTCGGCGGCCCCGGCCAGAAAAAGCTGAACGATGCCAGAGTGTTGGTGGTGGGCGCCGGCGGGCTGGGCGCACCGGTGATCCAGTATCTGGCCGCCGCCGGGGTGGGCACGCTGGGCATTGCGGATGATGACATCGTGTCGCTGTCCAACCTTCAGCGGCAGGTGATCCACGGCACGGACGACATTGGCCGGGCCAAGACGGAAAGCGCCGCCGCGGCGGTGAAACGGCTCAATCCGGGGGTGCGGGTGATTGAGCACCCGTTGCGTCTGACCCCGGCCAATCTGCCCGAAATTCTCGAAAACTATGACTTTGTCGCCGATGGAAGCGACAATTTCGACACGCGATTTGCCATATCGGACGCATGCTCGAAGGCGAAAAAACCGCTTGTCACGGCGGCGGTGAACGAATTCGACGGATCGCTCACCACCCTGCGCCCGTTCGAGCGGCGGGCGGACGGAACCCCCAACCCGACCTACCGCTGCCTGTTCCCGGTGCCGCCGCCGGCCGGCATGATCCCCTCCTGCTCGGAGGCCGGCGTGCTCGGCGCGCTGGCCGGGCTGATCGGCACCTTGCAGGCGCTGGAGGTGATCCGCGAGATCGTCGGTTTTGGCGAGGGGCTGACCGGCAAGCTGCTGCTGGTGGATGCGCTGACCCTGCGCTTCGAGACGCTCAGCTATGACTGGGACCCGGCCAACCCGCTGACCGGCGCGGCTACCTGACTTCGAAGCTCATGCGCTTGCGCCCGCCGGGTGCGGTGGCAACGGCCGGCCCTGCCCGCCCGCTCCGGCGCTGGGCGGCGCGGACAGGTGCGGCGGCGCGCCCGGCCTTGCTGCGGCCGCGCACCGGCGAGAGCGAGGCAAGGCAGAGGTTGAACTCGTGCGGGCTCTGGATCCTGTCGCAATCGGCCGCCGTCCGCGCCGCCTGGGCGTGGGCGGGGGCTTGCAGGGCAAGAAGAAGCAGAACCGCGCAGGGTCGAATCATAGAGCCAGCCCACCTGACGAAAACGGCAAGACCGCGGCCCTCCTGCCGGTCCTTCGCCCATGGGTCAAGGCAGGAGCGGCGAAAAACCCCTCGGCGAGCCCCTGCGAAGGGCCGATTTGCCACCAACCCGAGGATGTCATACAACTTGGCAAAGTCGAGGGGTGATGCATGAAAGAGCGGACGATGTCCTTGAGGCCGGTGAGCGGGACGCAGAGCCGCACCTCCGATCTGGTGCGCATGCTCTCCGAGGACATCCGCTCCGGCCGGATCAAGCCCGGCGAGAAGCTGCCGACCGAACAGGAAATCGTCCGGATGAGCGGCGTCAGCCGCACCGTGGTGCGCGAGGCGGTGGCCGCGCTGCGGGCCGAAGGGCTGGTGGTGACGCGGCAGGGCGTCGGCGCCTTCGTCACCGCCGTGCCGGGACAGGGCATGTTCCGCATCTCCACCGATGAGGCCAACACCACCGAACGCCTGCTCCAGATCATGGAACTGCGCATGGGGCTTGAGGTGGAGGCGGCCGGCATCGCCGCCAACCGGGCCGATCAGGCCGCGATCGACCAGATCAGCGCCATCCAGGACAAGTTTCTGGACGGGGCGCGGCGCGGCGAACTGGTCATCGGCGCGGATTACGGCTTCCACCGCTCGGTCTGCGAGGCGACCGGTAACGGCTTTTTCCCGCGCATCCTCAATTCGCTGGGCCAGATCCTGATCCCGCGCCAGTCGATGGCCTCGACCATCCCGACGGTGGAGGAGCGGACCGCCTATCTGACCAAGATCGCCGCCGAGCATGGCGAAATTCTCGATTTCATCCGCAAGAAGGACGAGGCCGGCGCCCGCCGCTCGATGCGCCACCATCTGGCGATGTCGGCCGACCGCTATCGCTCGCTGCATTCGATCTTCGATTCCCACTGACCGGGCGGCGGGCTCAGCCGTCCGCCTTCCAGCCCAGCCGGCGGAAGACAAAGGGCGCGGCAGTCGCCACCAGCGCGATGCGCGCCAGCTGGTGGGCAATGACGAAGGCAACGTCGAAATGCAGCGCCAGCGCCACCAGCGCCATCTCGGCGATGCCGGCCGGGGCCAGCGCCAGGATGATGGCCGTGAACGGTGCTCCGGTGAGCCGGGCCATGCCGTAGCAGAACACCAGCGAGGCGACGAGCAGCAGCGCGGTCGCGCCGAAGGACATGGCGAGGATGCGCAGAATCTGGCGCTTGGGATAGCCGAGGAAGCGGCAGCCGGTGATGCAGCCGACCATGACCTGAGCGGCGATGACGATCTCCAGCGGCACGACGAAATCGGTGAGGCCGCTGCCGTGCACGGCGATCGACAGGATCATCGGCCCGAACAGGTTGCGCGCCGGCAGGTTGATCCGCCGGCCGAGCCAGGCGCCCGCCACGGCGATGACGACGATCCAGACAAAGGTGCTGGCCGGCGCATCGACGATCGACAGCCGGCTGGCCTGCCGGGGGCCGAGCTGCACCTGTTCGATGGCCTGCACGATGAACGGCACGGTGAACACGGTGAAGAGGATGCGGGCGGAGTGAATGAGGATCACCGCCTGGCCGTCGCCGCCGCTCTCCTCGCCCATCATGCTCATCTCGATCATGCCGCCGGGCATGCCGGCATAATAGGCGGTGACCGGATCGAGGCCGGCGACCCTGCGGTAATACCAGACGCCGATGACCGCCAGAATCACCAGGAGCACCGCCTGCATCAGCAGCGTGCCCGTCCACTGTCCGGCGCTGGCCAGCATGCCCGGCGAGAAGCTGGTGCCCAGCATCACCCCGATGACGCCGATCATCGGGGGGCGCACCACCGGGGGCGCGGTGACCGGCAGGTCGATCAGCACGGAGAGGGTGCAGGCCACCAGCGGACCCAGCATCCACGGCAGCGGCAGGGAGAGCGCGGCAAAGCCCCATCCCGCCAGCCCGCCGATCAGCAGCGTCAGCGCAAAGCGCGCATAAGGAAACCGTCCTGGACGGAACGCCGAGACGATGGACTGGATCGAAGCACGCACGGGAGGCCATCGCCGGATTGTTAGAGGGCTACTTATTCACGCGCCAGGTCGCGGAATCAAGGGCCTGCCGCCCCTTGCGTTTCGGATCGGGGGTTTCCATATTCCCTCTCATCCGGCGCCGTCAGGGCCGGACACCCGAGGCGCCACACCGAAAAAGGGCTTCGACCATGTCGCGCGTGCCTACCCTGTCCTCGCCGTTCATGCTGGGCTTCGATGAGATCGAGCGGGCGCTCGACCGCGTCGCCAAGGCCGCCAACGACGGCTATCCCCCCTACAACATCGAGCGCATCCCACGCGCCGAGGACGAGCCCGAGCGGCTCCGAATCACGCTGGCGGTGGCCGGGTTCACCCGCGACCAGCTCGAAATCACGCTGGAAGACAGCCAGCTGGTGATTCGCGGCCGCCAGCTCGACGACAAGAGCCGGCAGTATCTTCACCGCGGCATCGCCGCCCGCCAGTTCCAGCGCAGCTTCCTTCTGGCCGACGGCATGGAGGTGCTGGGCGCCGAACTCGCCAACGGTCTGCTGGCCGTCGATCTCGCCCGGCCCGAGCCGGAACGGATCATTAAGAAAATAAACATCCTTGGCCGTGAATAATGGCAAGGTGAGCACGAGGAGCGATGCCGATGCAGGATCGCAACGCACGTCTGAAGACCCTCAAGGCCGATCACGTGACCCCGCAGGAACTGGCGGCGCTGGGCGACGGCAAGCTGGCCTATGTCAAGCCGATGTCCTCCGACGAGGTGATCCGTCTCTATCCGGGCGCGCCGGCGCTCGAACCGGGGCTCAAGCTGTTCGCGCTGCTCTCGGCCGACGGCACCCCGATCATGCTGACCGATTCGCGCGATGCGGCGATCGCCGGGGCCTGGGAACAGGAACTCAGGACCGTCGCGCTGCACTGAGCGCGGGGCACCCGGGCGCGGGGCTCAGGCCGCCGCGTCCGCCATCCCTCCGGTAATCCTGACCAGCGTTTCGATATCCTCATCGCGCGACAGGCGGTGGTTGCCGTCGGGGATCAGCGTCACCGTCACCGCGTCCTGCGGCAGATGCTCGACCAGTTTCAGCGCATGGGCCTGCGGCACGTCCGGGTCCTGCCCGCCTTGCAGGATATGCACCGGGCAGCCGAGATGAAACGGTTTGCCATAGAGCAGGTGCGAGCGCCCCTCCTCGATCAGGGCGCGGGTGATCGGATAGGGCGTTTCGGAATAGGCGCTCGGCCGCAGCCACTGGCCGGTGGTCAGGATCTGGGTGCGGATGTCGTCGGAAAAGGCCGCCCACATCAGCCGTTCGGTGAAATCCACCGCCGGGGCGATCAACACCAGCCCTGCGGGGTGGTGGGGCGAGCCCGCCGCCTTCAGCCGGAGCGTCGCCAGCAGGGAAATCCAGCCGCCCATCGAGGACCCGACGAGAATCGGGCGCGGGCCGGCGAAGCGCTCGATCACCGCGACCGTCTGCTCCAGCCAGGCGCCGATGGTGCCGTCGGTGAAGGCGCCGCCGCTCACACCGTGGCCGGAATAATCGAAGCGGACGCAAGCGCGGCCCGTGCGCTCGGCCAGCGCATCGAGCGCGGCGGCCTTGGTCGAGGTCATGTCGGACATGAAGCCGCCGACCCAGACGATGGCCGGAGCCTTGCCGGAACGGTTTTGCACGGCGATCTTGACCTGTCCCGCAGGGGAAGGACAATCGAGAAATTGAAGCATCGCGGTCATGTGAGTAGGAACAGTTCCTGAGCCGGCCCATCTGCAAGCGATTCGCCTTGTGGCATGGCGCGCCGCCCGAAGCGAGAGGTCTGGAAGCCGCCTTGGCCGCCCATCTGCCCAAACCCGCCCCCACGCATGTGCTGGAGGGCCGCACCATCCTTCAGATCATCCCCGATCTTGAGGCGGGCGGCGCCGAGCGCACCGCCATCGACATCGCCGAGGCGCTGACCCGGGTCGGCGCGCGGGCGCTGGTGGCCACCGAGGGCGGCCGGCTGATCGGCGAATTGCAGGCCAAGGGCGGGGTCTGGGTGCCGTTCCCGGCCAAGACCAAGAACCCGGTGTCGATGCTGTTCAACATCGGCAGGCTGGCCCGCATCCTGCGCCAGGAGAAGGTGGCGCTGGTCCATGCCCGCTCGCGGGCGCCGGCCTGGGTGGCGCTGGCGGCGGCGCGCTCGGTGGGCTGTGGCTTCGTCACCACCTATCACGGCAGCTATTCGGGCAAATCGCCGCCCAAGGTCCTGTACAATTCGGTGATGGCGCGCGGCGATGTCAGCATCGCCAACTCCAACTACACCGCCGACCTGATCCGCCAGCAGCACCGCACCCCGCCCGACCGGCTGCGCGTCATCCATCGCGGCACCGACATGAGCGTGTTCTCGCCCGAGGCGGTTTCGCTGGATCGGGTCGAGCGCATCCGCCGGTCCTGGCTGGTGGCGCCGGGGCAGAAGGTGGTGCTGCTTGCCGCCCGGCTGACCGGCTGGAAGGGCCAGCGCCTGCTGATCGAGGCGGCGGCGATCCTCAAGCAGCGCGACATCAAGGACGCGGTGTTCGTGCTGGCCGGCGATCCGCAGGGCCGCGAGGCCTATGTGCGGGAACTGGACGATCTGATCACGCGCTATCATCTGGGCGGCATCGTGCGACGGGTGGGCCATGTCAGCGACATGCCGGCGGCCTATCTGGCGGCGAGCATCGTCACCGTGCCCTCGACCGAACCGGAGGCCTTCGGCCGGGTCGCGGTGGAGGCGCAGGCGATGGGCACGCCGGTGATCGTCTCGGAACTCGGGGCCGTGCCGGAGACGGTGCTGGCCCCGCCCGAGGTGCGCCCCGAGCAGCGCACCGGCTGGCGCGTGCCGCCCAAGGATGCCAACGCGCTGGCCGAGGCGATCGAAATGGCGCTCGCCCTGCGGCCCAGCGCGCGCGATGCACTGGCCGAGCGGGCGCGCCGGCATGTGGAAGCGCATTTCTCGCTCGACCGGATGGTGGCCGACACGCTGGACGTTTATGTCGCATTGTTGCAGAACTCTGCGCGACCTCATTGACTTTTTTTGCGTTTTCTGACGACTTCTCGTCGCGCGCCTCGCAAGACGGCGCTTCCCGCCAACAACCCGGAGACCACCGCCATTCGCCGCCCTATGAGAACGCTTCCGCTGCCCCCCAAGGACGGGCCGCGCGTGAACCGCGATATCCGCATCCGCGAAGTGATGCTGATCGACGCAGACGGTCAGAACAAGGGTGTCGTGCAGACATTCGACGCCATCCGCATGGCGGAGGATCAGGGGCTCGATCTGGTCGAGGTTGCCCCGCAGGCCCAGCCGCCCGTCTGCAAGATCATGGACTACGGCAAGTTCAAGTTCCAGGAACAGAAGAAGGCGGCCGAGGCGCGCAAGAACCAGAAGATCGTCGAGATCAAGGAAATCAAGCTGCGCCCGGGCATCGACGATCACGACTATGACGTGAAGATGCGCGCCATGAAGGCGTTCTTCGAGGAAGGCAACAAGGTCAAGGTGACGCTGCGCTATCGCGGCCGCGAGATGGCCCACCAGGATCTGGGCATGAAGGTGCTCAACCGCGTCAAGGTCGAGACAGCCACCATCGCCAAGGTGGAATCCGAGCCCTCGATGGAAGGCCGCCAGATGATCATGGTGCTGGCGCCGAGGTAAGCGCCTTCACCCTGACCTGATGATGAGGACGGCCCCGCCTGCGGGGCCGTTGTCGTTTCGGCCTAGGACGCCAGCGGAAAGGTCAGATCCAGCCGGACATGCCGCCCGTTGATGGTGCGCTCGGCCCGGCCATGCAGCTGCCCCTCCGCCATCATGCGGATCAGCCGGGTGCCAAAGCCGGTGCCCGGCGCATCCGCCCCTGCCCCATCCGCCGCGGCCATCTCGTCCCAGCGCAGCGTGACCATGCCGGCCGCGCTGCGCCAGACGACATCGAGCTGGCCACCGGTGGCGAGCGCGCCGTATTTGAGCGAGTTCGTCACCATTTCGTGGATGATCAGCCCCAGCGCCTGAGCCTGCGCGGCGTCGAGTTTCAGATCGGCGCCGTCGAGCCGGACATGGTCGCTGTCGCTGTCCCAGTGCGAGAGTTCCTGCCGGATGAGATCGGCGATCGACAGCCCGCCGCCCGGCGCGGCGGAAATCAGGTCCTGCGCCTTGGCCATCGCCTGCATGCGCTTTTCGAAGGCGGCGATCAGCGCCGCGCGGTCGCTGGTCTGGCGGGCGGAGAGCCGGAACAGGGCCAGCTTGCGGGCGATCGAGTTCTTGATGCGGTGCTGCATCTCGCCGAGCAGCAACTCGTTCAGTTCGGCCCGCGCCGCCGTCTCGCGGGCCAGCGTTTCGGTCATCGCCACGGCGCGCAGGTGCCCCGCCGCAAGGCCCGCCGAGGCCAGCGCGATCACCAGTCCGAGCAGCAGCACGACCAGCGCCGGATTGGCCAGCGCGGCGCGCTCCCCGGCCTCGCCCACCCGCACCACCAGCTTCCGGTCCGCCACCGGCACGGTCAGCCGCACCGGCGTATCGCCGCCACCCGGCGTGGCATAGAGCAGGGTGTCGTCGCCCTCGCGCTCGAAATAGATGCGCAGCACCAGCCCCGCCATCGCCGGCTGGCGTTGCAGCGCGGCCAGCAGGCGGCCGGCGCGATAGGGCGCGTAGACATAGCCGGCGAGATCCGTGCCGGCGGCTGCGGCGCCGGTGACCACGCCCTCGTCGCGATAGACAGGCAGATAGATCAGGAAGCCGGTCTGAACCGCGCCGTCGGTTTCCTGCACCAGACGCACCGGGCGGCTCATCGCCGGCTGGCGGCGTTGCGCGGCGTTCTGCATCGCTTCGCGGCGCACGGGATCGGCGTACATGTCGTAGCTGAGCGCGGCGGCGTTGCGCGCATCCTGCGGTTCCAGCAGCACGATGGGCGTGCGAATCGGCTGATCGGTGGCCGGCCAGGGCGGGCGGTCCACCCCGTAGGAGCGGGCGACGCGCGCGCTCGCCACATCCGGCCCTTCGGTCGGCATCGCCATGGCAAAACCGATGCCCTGCGCCCCGTCGCCGTCCTGATCCTGAAGGGCGCCGAGAAACGACACCAGCCGCTCCCGCGAGACGATCTCGCGCTCGGAGACGATCAGCGCCTTGACCGATTGCAGCACCAGAATGTGACGCTGCATGAACTGGTCGAGCTGTTCGGCGGCGACCAGCAGGCGCCTTTCGGTCTCCACCGCGGTCTTCTGGTGCACGACGACGGCAATCGCCAGCGCGGCGAGCAGGGCGGCGCAGGAGGCCAGCACGGGCGCAAGGCGGCGGGTCAGGGGCAAGGGGTCTCCCGGCAACCGTTCAGATGTGACCAGTTGGCGGGGTTTGCGGCATGATGTCAATGCAGGCGGCGAAATGGCAGGTTTCCGGTTGCCTTGACCGGCGATTTCTGCTTATAAGCCGCTTCTTCGCTGAACCGCCCGGCCGATAAGGGCTGCCGTGGCGGTTCTTTGTTTGCTCGCTCTGTCGAGTTTTTTCCGGCGGGTTTCCCGTCAAGGAGAGCCAAATGCCCAAGCTGAAGACCAAATCGGGCGCCAAAAAGCGCTTCAAAATCACCGGCACCGGCAAGGTGATGTTCGCCCAGTCCGGCAAGCGCCACGGCATGATCAAGCGCACCAAGAAGCAGATCCGCGATCATCGCGGCACCAAGGTGCTGTTCAAGTCGGACGGCGACAACATCATCAAGTATTTCCTGCCGAACGGCTGATCGCCCCGGCACATCGTTAGAGAAACAGGAGATCAGCCATGGCTCGTGTCAAACGCGGCGTAACCTCTCACGCCAAGCACAAGAAGACGCTGAAGGCCGCCAAGGGCTTTTACGGTCGTCGCAAGAACACCATCCGCGCCGCGAAGGCCGCCGTCGACCGCTCGATGCAGTATGCGACGCGCGACCGCAAGGTGCGCAAGCGCACGTTCCGCTCGCTCTGGATCCAGCGCATCAACGCTGCGGTTCGTGAATTCGGGCTGACCTATTCGCGCTTCATCGATGGGCTGGCCAAGGCCGGCGTCGAGGTGGACCGCAAGGTTCTGTCCGACATCGCCATCACCCAGCCGGAGTCGTTCAAGGCTCTGGTCGAGAAGGCCAAGTCGGCCCTGCCGGCGGATGTGGTCGCGGCCTGAGCGATCACAAGCTGGTGAAGTCCTGAAGCCCGCCGCTCCGGCGGGCTTTTTGCTGGGCGCTGTGTCCGCAGCGTCAGCTTGCGTTCATCTTGGCGTTGCGATCCTGCCCGGGTAGCAACCTGTTTCCGGGAGGAACCGCCGATGATGGAACGCCGCGCATTTCTGAAAGCCGCCGTCGCTGCCCTTGGCATCGCCGCCGTCGCCACGACGCTGACGCCGGGCGAGGCCCAGGCCCGCATGAGCGAGCCGCTGCCGGCGCCTGAGCCGGTCGATCCGGCCCGCCATGCCGCCGCCGACGAGGCCGTGGAAGGCCGTCGCTTCTTCGTCCGCCGCCGGCGTGTCTTCGTCCGTCGTCGCGTTTTCGTCCGCCGCCGTCGCCGCTTCGGCTGGTAAGACCGGGCGCCGCACAGACTGCATGACCCGCCGGCGACGGCGGGTTTTTGCTGGGCGGTCAGCCCACTTTCAGCCCGCCGGCCAGCAGTTCCGCCCAGATCTCCTCGGGCGTATCGGCATAGCGGAACAGCGCCTTGTCCCTGGCGGCGATCAGCCCCTCGGCGACCAGCAGGTCGAGGTTGACCAGCGCCTCCCAGAAGCCGCGATCATAGAGCACGACCGGGCAGCGGTGCATCTTCTGCGTCTGTTGCAGGGTGATGATCTCGAACAGTTCGTCCAGCGTGCCAAAACCGCCGGGAAACACCACCAGCCCGGCGGCGCGCATGGCGAGGTGGAACTTGCGCACCGCGAAATAATGGAACTGGAAGGTCAGCTGAGGGCTCGACCAGGGGTTCGGCTCCTGCTCGTGCGGCAGGGTGATGTTGAAGCCGATGGACGGCGCGCCGGCCTCGCGGGCGCCGCGGTTGGCCGCCTCCATGATGCCCGGGCCGCCGCCGGTGGCGATGACGTTGACATGCGGGCCATGCCGGCCGTCGCGGGCGCCGCCGCGTTCGCTGGCCAGCCGGGCAAAGGCGCGCGCCGCGTCATAGGCGCGGTCGATGCGGCGCGCGCCGCCCTGCCGCGCCCGGGCCGAACCGAAGCAGACGAGCGTGGAGAGGATGCCGCGATCCTTCAGGATCTGCTCGGCCTTTTCATATTCCAGCATGAAGCGCGTGCCGCGCTGCGCCTCGCCAAGCAGGAAGTCGGAATCGAGCGCAGCAAGGCGGTAGGAGGGGGAGTTCTTGTTGATCGCGGTATCGGGCATGATGACTCTCGGTTTCATGCCCACTTTCGCACGGGGCATTTTCTGCTAGAACCCCGGCAATCGCTGTTTCACTGAAAAGTTCGCCATGTCCGACGTTTCCTCGCTGCACTCCTCGATCCTTGCCGACATCGCCGCTGCTTCCGATGAAGCGGGGCTGGAGGCGGTGCGCGTCGCCGCGCTGGGCAAGAAGGGCTCGATCTCGGCCCTGCTGGCGACGCTGGGCAAGATGGCCCCGGAGGAGCGCAAGGTGGCCGGCGCCGCCATCAACGCCGCCAAGGATGCGGTGAATGCGGCGCTCACCGCCCGCAAGGCGGTTCTCAAGGACGCGGCGCTGGATGCGCGGCTGAAATCGGAAACGCTCGATGTGACGCTGCCGGTGCAGCCGAGCGCGCTGGAAACCGGGCGCATTCACCCGATTTCGCAGGTGATCGACGAACTCACCGCCATCTTCGCCGACCTCGGCTTCTCGGTGGCGGAAGGGCCGGATATCGAGACCGACGACTTCAACTTCACCAAGCTGAACTTCCCGGCCGGCCATCCGGCGCGGGAGATGCACGACACCTTCTTCTTCAACCCCGACGCGAACGGCGAGCGCAAGCTCTTGCGCACCCACACCTCGCCGGTGCAGATCCGCACCATGCTCAAGCAGAAGCCGCCGATCCGCGTCATCTGCCCGGGCCGCACCTATCGCTGCGATTCGGACCAGACCCACACGCCGATGTTCCATCAGGTGGAGGGGCTGGTGATCGACAAGACCGCCAACCTCGGCCAGTTGCGTTGGGTGCTGGCCGAGTTCTGCAAGGCCTTCTTCGAGGTGCCGAGCGTCAAGATGCGCTTCCGTCCCTCCTTCTTCCCGTTCACGGAACCGTCGATGGAGGTCGACATCCAGTGCCGCCGTCAGGGCGGGGACATCCGCTTCGGCGAGGGCGAGGACTGGCTGGAAATCCTCGGCTGCGGCATGGTGCACCCCAACGTGCTGCGCAATGTCGGCCTCGATCCCGATGAATATCAGGGCTACGCCTGGGGCATGGGCATCGACCGCATCGCCATGCTGAAATACGGCATGACGGATCTGCGCGCCTTCTTCGATGCGGATGTGCGCTGGCTCAGCCACTACGGCTTCCGCCCGCTCGACCTGCCGACGCTGGCGGGCGGCCTGACGGGGTGATGCGCCCCGGCAGGGGACGCACCGCCGCTGTCATTCCGGGGCGGGCATGGCCCGAACCCGGAATCCATCCTGCTCCGGCACGTTCTGGATTCCGGGTTCCGCTGCGCGGCCCCGGAATGACAGGGTGACCGAAACGACCTGTGTCGAAGTTGACTTGCCGCTTGAACACGCGTGGAAGCGGCCTTAGCTGGTCCGGATCGAACAGGACAAGCCCATGCTGACCCGCGACATTGCGATCTTCATCTGCAGCCGGGGACGCGAGGACTACCTCAG
>Ga0209573_1002950_pt1 | contig 20034 bp, 20 predicted proteins | sample TNRBio252014_DNA_FD_185870 | JGI IMG/M metagenome (GOLD analysis project Ga0209573, IMG submission 185870) | Wastewater treatment Type I Accumulibacter community from EBPR Bioreactor in Madison, WI, USA - TNR Reactor_6/25/2014_ DNA (SPAdes)... | ecosystem: Engineered > Bioreactor > EBPR >...
CGATGTAGCCGACATCTCCAGTCTTGAAGGCTTCTTCCATAAAGACGGCGATAGCCTCATCGGACGAAAGGTCCTCGGCCGGGTCAAAGGTGGTGAGTGTCTCGCCCATCTCATTCGCTCCATTCGTCCGCTATGCGTTTCGCTGCCTTGATATCACGCGCCTGCGTGCTCTTGTCACCGCCGCACAGCAGAATGACGATCGTGTCGCCGCGCCTCAGGAAATACACGCGGTATCCAGGTCCGTAGTGGATCCTGAGTTCGCTGATCCCATCACCAACCGGCTCGACATCACCGGCATGGCCAAATGCAAGGCGGTCCAACCTGGCAGCGATAGCCGCTTTGGCTCGGACGTCCCGAAGCCTGAGACGCCACTTGCGAAAGGTCTCTGTCTGCTTCAGTTCAATCATTTGTCGTCTTTAAACTACAAATCACCTCATGTCAAACTGAGACGCTGAACGGAACGTCTGGCTCTCTTCCTGATCCAGGCCGTCGTATTCATAGCTCAGGCTGCGACCACGGATTGACGAGCCGGACACCGGTCTTATCGAAATCCGCAACGTTTCGTGTCACCACAGTCATGCCATGAACCAGCGCCGTCGCAGCGATCATCGCGTCGCGTTCAGATCGCGGGTCAGGAACATGCAAACCGGCGCAACGACGCGCGATCTCGATATCAATCGACAAGGTGCGCGAGGCGAAATCCGGCACAACCTGCCCATCCAGCCAGGCGCGAAGCTCTGCCCCTCGCCTTGGATCCCGCCGTTTGACGCGTAAGACACCCTGTTCAAGTTCCAGAATTGTGATCGCTGAAATGAATAGCAGGTGACCCGGTGTGTGAGAGCGGTGTCACATTGTTGCAATGCAACCGACGTAGCCACCGTCTTTAAATTTGGGAGGCAGATATGGTTCGTCATCTTGCATCAATGTCGCTGGTTGCCCTGGCATCCGTGGCTTCTGTCGAAGCCTCGGCCGATAGCTTCAACCGCATCTCGACATTCCAGGTGGTCGATAACCTGCCGGCTGGCGCGGACCGCTCGAAACCAACGGTGGCGGAAATCATCGCCGCAACGGCGGACGGCAAGCGTCTGGTCTACACTGACAGCCCAGGGAACCGCCTTGGTTTCATCAATCTCGAAGATCCGGCGCGCCCAACGGCAGGAGGGGTTCTCGCCCTCGGCGGCGAACCGACTTCGGTCGTTGTCACGGGACGGTCGGCGCTGGTCGCCGTTGTCACCAGCCGCAAATTCAAGGAGCCCGCCGGGCACATCGCGGTGGTTGATGTCGATGGCCGGAAGGTCGTCTCGACCTGCGATGTCGGAGGCCAACCTGACTCGCTTACACTGAGCCCTGACGGCACCTACCTCGCCGTTGCTATTGAGAACGAGCGGGACGAAAAGCTGAACGACGGTGCGCTGCCCCAGCTGCCGGCTGGAAACCTGACAATCTTTTCATTGAAGAACGGTGCCTTCGATTGCGGCAGCCGCCGCGTGGTTGACTTGACCGGCATCGCTGCGATTGCGCCGGACGATCCCGAGCCCGAGTTTGTGGACATCAATGAGCGCAACGAAGCCGTGGTGACCCTTCAGGAAAACAACCACATCGTGATTGTTGATCTCGCGAGCGGAAAGATCACGACACATTTCAGTGCCGGCACGGTCGATCTTGATGGGATTGACACCAAGCGCGACGGCGTGATCGACCTGAACGCCTCGATGAAGGCCGTCCCGCGCGAGCCCGACGCGGTGCGCTGGCTGGACAACGACCGCTTCGTTACCGCCGACGAAGGTGACTGGAACGGTGGCTCGCGCAGCTTCACGATATTCCGCCGGGATGGTTCAATCAGTTACAGTTCCGGCAACAGCCTCGAGCACCTTGCGGTTCGGTTGGGTCACTACAACGACAAGCGCAACAAAAAGGGTGTCGAGCCCGAGGGCATCGCAGTGGGCCGCTTCGGCAACGAGCGTCTGATCTTCGTCGGGCTGGAGCGCGCCTCATTGGTGGCCGTCTATCAGGACACCGGCACCGAGCCTAAGTTCTTGCAGGCCTTGTCCGGCGGCATTGGGCCGGAGGGGCTACTGGCCTTGCCGGCGAGCAACCTGCTGGTGTCGGCGGCGGAAAGCGACACCCGCAAATCTGGTGGCATCGGCTCGCTGGTGACAATCTATCGCCGCAGCGCGGCACCCCCGGCCTATCCGCTGCTGCAGTCGGCCGATGACGCCAATGGCAAGCCCATTCCGTTTGGCGCGCTCTCCGGTCTGGCGGCCCATCCTGCGGAGGCCGGCAAGCTATTTGCCGTAACGGATTCGGTCTATGCGACAGCACGCATCCTCACCATTGATGCGACTGTCAGCCCGGCGCGTATCGTTTCGGCGATGACGGTATCGAAGGAAGGCAAACCCGTCGCCAATCTTGATATCGAAGGCATTGTCGCACTGCCCGACGGCGGATTCTGGCTTGCCTCCGAGGGGAACCCGGAGCGCGAGAAGGACAAGACGCAGTCGTCGCTGGTTCGCATCGATGCCAAGGGCGACGTTCAGCAGATCGTGACGCTGCCCGAGGCGTTGGTTGCGCAGGCCAATCGTTTTGGCTTTGAGGGCATAACCGTGACGGGTAGCGGCAATGACCAGACCCTCTGGATTGCCGTGCAGCGAGAATGGAAGGACGATCCCAAAGGCTTCGTCCGCCTGCTAACCTACACGCCAGCCACCGGCCTGTGGGGACAGGTGCGTTATCCGCTGGATGCGCCGACGGCGGGAGGATGGGTCGGCCTGTCCGAGATCACCGCAGTTCCCGGCGGCTTCGTGCTGATCGAACGCGATAACCTCACAGGTCCCGAAGCCCGCAACAAGCAGCTGACGTTCGTCGCCCTCGACGGCCAGAAGCCCGTGGCCCTGGATGCAAAGGAAGTTCCTGTGGTGCGCAAGAGCAAGCTGCGCGACCTGCTGCCCGATCTTCTGAAAGGCAATGGCTATGTCCATGACAAGGTCGAGGGTTTTGCTGTGGACAAGGCCGGGAATGCTTTTGTCGTCACGGACAATGACGGCGTTGACGGCACATCGGGTGAAACGGTGTTCCTGAACCTCGGCAAGCTGGCAATTCCCGCACACTAGGCCCCCAGTACGGGCACCGGCCTATGACACGGCGTTATGCGATCTACTTCGCGCCAGCAGGCGATTCCGCTCTGGCTCGGCTGGGAAACACGCTCATCGGATGGGACGCAGAAGCGGGGCAAGATGTCCCGTTTCATCCGGCGGTGGCTTCGTACCCCTCATGGCGCGAATGGACTGAGGAGCCGCGCAGATACGGATTGCACGCCACGCTGAAGGCGCCGTACGAACTTGCTCTGAATTTCAGCGAGGAGGATCTCCTTGCCGCCGTGGATGCCTTTGCTGGCCGCCGGCGTCCCTTCATGCTTCCCCCGTGCAACGTAACGTCCCTGAACTCCTTTGTGGCATTGGTTCCTGATACGGAAACCGAGGACGTGAACGAAATGGCTGAGGCCTGCGTTCGGGTTTTCGACCGGTTCCGCGCGCCGATGGGCGAGAACGACCGACAACGCCGCTTGCGCCAACCGCTGACGGAGCGTCAGCGGGCGCAATTGGACACGTTCGGCTATCCTCACATTTTCAAGGATTTTCGGTTTCACATCACTTTGACAGGCCCGTTACCGCCGCTGGATCTCGACGACGTCCGGCAACGTCTGGCGCTGCTCCATCAGCCCCTGCGGTCTGAAATACCGGTTAGGGATATTGCGGTATTCAGGCAGGAGACGCGACAGGACCGTTTCCGGCTAATCCACCGAAGTCCGCTTCTCGGTTGATCAGCCGACCATCTCGTATTTGTCAAGAAATGCCTCGACGTCGAGCGCCCGGAAGTCCGGCAGGGCCGCATGCAGCCTGTCATGCGCCCAATCCCACCAGCCCAGCGCTAGCAATCTCTCCGAAACCGCTTCACTGAAGCGGCGACGGATGATGCGGGCCGGGTTGCCAGCAACGATCGTGTAGGCAGGCACATCCTTGGTCACCACGGCGCCGCCGGCAACCACTGCGCCGGTGCCAACAGTGCGGCCCGCCAGAATGATCGCCCCATGACCGATCCAGACGTCATGGCCGATGGTGACAGGGGAGGCGCGACGCCAGTCAAAGAACGCTGCCTCGTCCGCCTCACCCTCAAAATAGGCAGAGGCACGGTAGGTGAAATGGGCCTGCGTTGCCCGGTGCATGGGATGATTGCCGGGGTTGATGCGGGTATGCGCAGCAATCGAACAGGCCTTTCCAATTGTCGTGTAGATGATGTCACTGTCATTGACGACATAGGAGTAGTCGCCCATCGTTGTTTCAGCGACCTTTGTTCGCTCGCCAACTTCTGTGTAGCGACCGAAACGGCAGTCCCGCACGCTGGCGGTGGGATGGATCAGCGGCTCCTGGCCCAGCTTTTTCATGTGCAATCTCCCTTAGCAGAGTCACGCCGCCTGCCATCGTTCCGCGACAGACGGATGACGATGGAAACGGTTATCCACGTCATCAAACTGTAGTGGAGCCGGACTAGGGAGACCGGGTTAGCTTGGAGGTGCGGCCGTGTTGAAGCTTGATGGTCTTTCCCGTCGTTTCGGTTCGAAACTGGCCGTCGACGATGTTTCGCTGGCTATTGCACCGGGTTCATTCGTCGGCATCATCGGGCGCTCCGGAGCGGGTAAGTCCACCCTGCTTCGGATGATCAACCGCCTGCAGGAACCTTCCGCAGGTCGCATCGACTTCGAAGGCCGCGATGTCACCAGCCTCAAGGGTCAGCCCTTGCGTGACTGGCGCGCGGACTGCGCAATGATTTTCCAGCAGTTCAATCTGGTCGGCCGCCTCGATGTGCTCACCAACGTCCTGATGGGACGCCTCAACAAGACGAGCACGATGACGTCGATATTGCGCCTCTGGAGCGATGAGGACAAGGCCATCGCAATCTCGGCTCTGGAACAGTTCGACATCGCCAATCTCGCCGCTCAGCGGGCAGACAGCCTCTCCGGCGGACAGCAACAGCGCGTTGCCATCGCCCGCGCTCTCGTTCAGGAACCCAAGATCATTCTTGCCGACGAGCCAATCGCCTCGCTCGATCCACGCAATACCAAGATCGTGATGGACGCACTCCAGCGCATCAACCGCCATTTCGGAATAACGGTCGTATGCAACCTGCATGACCTCGACATTGCCCGCGACTATTGCGACCGCCTCGTTGGCATGGCGCAGGGACGTGTAGTGTTTGACGGTGCTCCCGAAACCCTGACCGAATCGACCGCACGCGACCTCTACGGCCTTGAATCGCATGAAGCGATGACTGTGCTGCCGCCAACGGCGCCGGTCGGCGCGGCCCAGCCTGTTGCAGCCTGATCTTCCGTTCACCCCAAAGGAGAGAAGACCGATGTCTTTCACCCGCCGCCTTGCGTTCGGCCTTGTTGCCGGCGCTGTTTTCGCCACGCCCGTTCTCGCGCAGGATTGGAAGGCAAAGTATCCCGAACTTATCTATGCTTCGGTGCCTGCCGAAAACGCCTCGGGCGTGATCCAGCGCCTGACGCCGTTCATGGAGTATCTCTCCAAGGAACTCGGCGTGAAGGTTACCCTCCGCATTGCCGCTGACTACGCCGCCGTGATCGAGGGCCAGAAGGCTGGCAACATCCACATCGGCGATTACGGCCCGTCGTCCTACGTGCGCGCCCACACCGTGACCAACGGTGGCGTCGAGGCGATTGCCGCGATCCGCAACGTCGATGGTTCGGTTGGCTATCATTCGGTGGCCTACGCCAAGGCCGGCGTTCCCGGCACCAAGCTTGAAGACTTCAAGGGCAAGAACCTTTGCCTCGTCGATCCGAACTCGACCTCCGGCAATAACGTCCCGCTCTACTCGATGTCCAAGATGGGGATCGATCCGGAAAAGTTCTTCGCCAAGGTCACCAATGCCGGCAGCCATGAGAACGCGGTGATGGCGGTGCAGCAGGGCACCTGCGATGTCGCCTTCAACTGGTGGAACTCGGCCGAGGATTCCAACCTGACCCGCATGGCCAACAAGAAGATGGTCAAGGTCGAGGATTTCAAGATCGTGTTCAAATCCGACATGATCCCCGGCTCGCCCTATGCCGTTCTGGCCAGCCTGCCGGCCGACCTGAAGGCTGCCATCGCGAAGGCCTTCATGGATGCCCCGACCAAGGGCAAGGAAGCATTCGACAAGATTTCGGATGGCAAGTCGCCTGGCTTCGCCCCAATGAAGCATCAGGACTATGGCGTGACGATCGAACTCCAGAAGTTCATCGACGGCCTGCGCAAGAAGAGCAGCTGATCCCGATCTGACCAGCAACCGCCCGGCCTGTCCGGGCGGTTCGCCTTTCCAGGGTTCCGCCATGGCGTCCGCACTCTTTCGTTTGCCCGACCATCAGGTTGATGTGTTGCTGGCGCCCTACGCCGCGGCGGCACGTATCCGTCGGATGTCGACGCTTCTTGGTGTGGCGGCCTTGGCTGTCGCCATTGTGCTGGCAGGGCTGATGTCCGAGATAAAGCCCGCCAATTTCCTGCAGAACCTGCATAAGTTTCCTGACTACATCGGCCGCATCTTCTTTCTCGATGACGGTCGCCTCGTCTTCGCTGACTTCGGCGAATGGTACTGGGGCCTGGGCAAGTGGCTTGCCAAGCTGGGGGATACGCTGCTGATCGCCTATCTCGGCACGCTGATGGGCGCGATTGGCGGCTTCCTGCTCTGCTTTGCAGCATCGAACAACCTGACCACATCGAAAACGGCCCGTTTCATCTCCCGCCGGTTCCTTGAGTTCTTCCGCACGGTTCCGGAACTGGTCTTCGCCCTGCTCTTTGTGGTGGCGTTCGGCCTTGGCCCGCTGCCGGGCGTACTTGCGATTTTTATCCACACCATGGGGGCTCTCGGCAAACTGTTCTCCGAAGTCGTTGAAAACATCGACATGAAGACAGTGGATGGCGCCCTCGCCAGCGGTGCTTCACGCTGGCAGGTCATTCGGTTTGCCGTTGTTCCGCAGATCCTGACCAACTTCATCAGCTACGCGCTGCTCCGCTTTGAAATCAATGTGCGCGGTGCTTCCGTAATGGGCTTCGTCGGCGCCGGCGGCATTGGGCAGGATCTGATCGAAGCGATCCGCAAGTACTACTATTCGGATGTCTCAGCCATCCTGCTTCTGATCATCGGTTGCGTGATGGTCATCGACGTACTGACTGAGCGCATTCGCCACGGCCTTCTGAGTATGGAGCGCGCCACGTGAACAGGTCCGGTCCCAAGCACGCGATGTTTTCGGATCTCGCTTCGGTCAGTGCGCGCCATGCCGGACTCATGAAGGACTCTCCGCGCACGCGGGCCCTCGTGGTGACGGTTGTCGTCCTGCTCACGGGCCTCGCGCTGTTTGCCTTGCTCCGGCTCGAATTCTCTTTGGGCCGGATCGGCACGGGCCTCGCCCAACTCGCCCATTTCATCAGCCTGATGTTCCCTCCCTCCCCCGGCACGCAGCTGTCGGCGTTCCTCACGGCGCTCGGCGAAACCGTTGCGATTGCCTTCCTGGGAACGCTTTTTGCAGCCATCTGCTCGTTCCCAATTGCCTTTCTGGCTTCACGCAACGTCATGCCGGTGCGCGTTGTCCAGTTCATGACCCGGCGCTTTTCCGATACGATCCGCGGCGTCGATACGCTGATCTGGGCCCTCATCTGGATCAACGTTGTCGGGCTTGGTCCGTTTGCCGGCGTTCTGGCCATCCTGACCAGTGATATCGGCTCGTTCATCAAGCTCTTTTCAGAAGCCGTCGAGGCCATTGACAACAAGCCACGCGAGGGTGTGATCGCGTCAGGCGGCTCGGATCTGCACGGGGTGTGCTTCGGCATCGTGCCGCAGGTCCTGCCGGTCCTTATCAGTCAAGTGCTGTATTACTTCGAGTCTAACACCCGTTCAGCGACCATCATCGGCATTGTCGGTGCCGGCGGCATCGGCCTGCATCTGGCGGAGATGATCCGGACCTACGAGTGGGATCAGGTGTCCTTCATCATACTGATGATCCTGATCACCGTGGCCGTGATCGACCTTGTATCAAGTCGCCTGCGCACCGCGATCATCGGCAAACGGACTGCGGCAATCTGAGCCGATGTCATCGGGACGTCATCCGCGCTGACTATCCGGTCGACGAGGAATCGTTATGACCGTTCAATCATCTCCCGACCCTGTGATCGCCTATCGTCAACGGCTGATGGCGGCGTGTACTGCGGCAAAAACTGCTGAACTTCTCGACGCTCTTGCGGATTTCGGGCCCCTGCCGCCGTATCGGGACCTTCGTGCGCCTGAATGTGGGCTGGTCATGCTGCGCGGCAAGATCGGCGGTGACGGTGCGGCCTTCAATGTTGGAGAGGCCACGGTGGTGCGCGCTGCGGTTGTGCTCGGCAGCGGCGAGGTTGGTCATGCATATCAACTGGGGCGAGACACGGAAAAGGCCCGTGTCTCTGCGCTGTTTGATGCGATCGCTCAAAAGCCCAACTCCCGTCATCGCCTGACCGATCTTGTCATCCGACCGGTTGAGGAAAGGGTCGAAGCGCAGCGCAGGGTGAACCGCGAGCAGGTCGCTTCCACTCGTGTTGATTTCTTCACCATGGTGCGCGGAGAGGATTGAGATGCAGGCTCAGGCCCTTGTGCTCGCTCCCGGATTCGATGATCCGGTCCATGAGTCTCAAAGCGTCTTCCGTGCCGCAATGACGGCACTGTCGCGTCCAGGCATGATCGTTCCACTCCACGTCGATCTCCTGCCGCCGACGATGCTGACACCCACCGCGGCAGCGCTCGCCCTGACGTTGGTGGATTTCGAGACGAAGCTCTATCTTGGCGCCGGACTTGATGACGCAGATGATGTCCAGCGCTACCTATCCTTTCATACCGGCGCCACGATGACAGCTGCGCCCGGCCACGCCGATTTCGCGCTGGTGGCCGATATAGAGGCGTTGCCGCCACTCGGCGTCTTTGCTCAGGGCAACCTCGAATATCCGGATCGTTCGACGACAGTGATCGTTCAAGTGCAAGGCTTTGATCACAGCCTCCACTTCGAAGGACCGGGGATCGACGGACGCATTGCCTTTGGCATTTCCGGCGCGCCCGCTCGGCTGGCAGTCGACCTTGAGGACAATCGCGCAAGATTTCCGCTGGGCGTCGATCTTGTGTTTGCAGCACCTCATGCGATTGCCGCACTGCCGCGTTCCTCCCGACTTGTGAAGGTCTAAGCCATGTATGTCGCAGTTAAAGGCGGCGAGGCTGCCATCGAAAACGCTCACAAGCTGATGGCAGACCGCCGGCGTGGTGACCGCGCGGTACCTGAACTCAACACCGACCAGATTCGTGAGCAGCTGGCCCTGTCCGTGGCCCGAGTCATGGCGGAGGGCTCACTTTACGATCGCGACCTCGCCGCACTTGCGATCAAGCAGGCACGCGGCGATCTGATCGAGGCCATCTTTCTGGTCCGGGCCTACCGGACCACCCTGCCACGGTTCGGCTATGCGCTGCCAGTCGATACGGCTGCAATGCGGATCGATCGCAGGATCTCGGCGACTTACAAGGATCTCCCGGGCGGGCAGATCCTCGGACCCACTTTCGATTACACCCACCGCCTGCTCGATCCTTCACTGACGAATGAAAGCCCGACCGTTGTCCCACAGCGGAAGGTCGCGCCAGTTGAAGCCACGCCGCGTGTCACCGATATTCTCAATGCTGAAGGGCTGATTGAGCCAAACCCGAAGGACGTTCCGGGGGAGGAGACCGGCGATCTCACCCGCGACCCCCTCGCCTTCCCGGCCAACCGCGATTTGCGGCTACAGGCGCTTGCTCGTGGTGATGAGGGGTTTCTGCTGGCACTTGGGTATTCCACCCAGCGCGGCTATGGCCGCACCCATCCTTTCGCCGGCGAGATCCGCTTTGGCGAGATCGACGTCTTTCTGGTGCCGGAAGAGATTGGCTTCGAGGTTCCACTCGGTTCCGTCGAAGTAACGGAATGCCAGATGGTCAACCAGTTCAAGGGATCCGCCACCCAGCCACCGCAGTTCACGCGTGGCTACGGCCTCGTTTTCGGACAGTCCGAGCGCAAGGCCATGTCTATGGCGCTGGTTGATCGCGCGCTGCGTGCCGCCGAATTCGAAGAGGAAGCCAACGCACCGGCGCAGGACGAGGAATTTGTTCTCTCGCACTGCGACAACGTCCAGGCCACAGGGTTTGTCGAGCACCTCAAACTGCCCCATTACGTCGACTTTCAGGCGGAACTCGCTCTGGTTCGCAAGATGCGCGGCGAACATAAGTCATCCGTCCCGCAAGACGACTTCCGGGAGGCGGCGGAATGAGCACCTACAATTTCGCCTATCTCGATGAGCAAACCAAGCGGATGATTCGCCGGGCCATCCTGAAGGCCATCTCGATTCCGGGTTATCAGGTCCCTTTCGCATCGCGCGAAATGCCCATGCCGTATGGCTGGGGCACCGGTGGTGTGCAGGTAACGGCCGCCATTCTCGGCAAACAGGACGTGCTCAAGGTCATCGATCAGGGCGCGGACGATACGACCAATGCCGTGTCCATCCGCAAGTTCTTCGAGAAGACGGCAGGCGTCGAGACCACGACCCACACGGCCGAGGCGACCGTGATCCAGACACGGCACCGGATTCCAGAGGCTGCGCTATCGGAAGGGCAGATTCTCGTCTTTCAGGTGCCAATCCCCGAGCCAATGCGCTTTCTGGAGCCGCGTGAGACGGAAACGCGCCGCATGCACGCGCTTGAGGAATACGGCCTCATGCATGTCAAACTCTATGAGGACATCGCCCGGCATGGACATATCGCCACCACCTATGCCTATCCGGTCAAGGTGGACGGCCGCTACGTGATGGACCCATCCCCGACGCCTAAATTTGACAACCCGCGCATGGATAACTGTCCCGCCTTACAGTTGTTCGGAGCCGGGCGCGAAAAGCGCATCTATGCAGTGCCTCCTTATACGTCGGTAAAAAGTCTCGACTTCGAGGACCATCCTTTTGAGCGCACCCGCTTTTCCCGCCCCTGCGCGCTATGTGCGGCGGAGGAGGTCTATCTCGACGAGGTGGTGACCGACGATCGGGGCGGTCGGATGTTCGTCTGTTCGGATACCGACAACTGCGAGAATCGCCGTGCGGCAGGCCACCGCGGCGAACTGCTGGGCGAGACTCTCGTGAAACAGGCCCGGGATGTGCGCAATGGTCGCTGAAACCCCCTTGCTCTCGGTGGCTGGACTGACCCGCTACTACGGCGCCCGAGTAGGGTGCGAAAATGTAGGTTTCGATCTCTATGAAGGCGAGGTGCTCGCAGTCGTGGGTGAATCCGGTTCGGGAAAATCGACGCTGCTCAGTGTTCTTTCCACCCAGCTCGAACCAACCGGCGGCTCAGTGCAGTATCGTATGCGCGACGGCAAAATGCGTGACGTTTTTGCTCTCGGCGAAGCAGAGCGTCGCCTGCTCTTGCGGACAGACTGGGGTTTTGTACATCAGGATGCCTCTCACGGCTTGCGCATGTCGGTCTCCGCCGGCGGCAATGTCGGCGAGCGGCTGATGGCCGTCGGCTGGCGACACTACGGAAACATCCGCACGGAGGCGGGAGACTGGCTCAAGCGGGTCGAGATCGCACTCGATCGGATGGACGACAAACCGCGTCAGTTTTCCGGTGGCATGCGCCAGCGCCTCCAGATCGCCCGTAATCTCGTCACCCGTCCGCGACTGGTCTTCATGGATGAACCAACCGGCGGTCTCGATGTGTCAGTACAGGCCCGCCTGCTCGATCTCATTCGGGGACTTGTCGCGGACCTCGGCCTCGCCGTGGTCATCGTGACGCATGATCTCGCCGTCGCACGTCTTTTGTCGCACCGCATCATGGTCATGAAGGGCGGGACCGTCATTGAAACCGGTCTGACCGATCAGGTGCTCGACGATCCGCGCGAGCCTTACACCCAGCTTCTCGTCTCCTCGGTTCTCCAGGTGTAGGCCATGAATTCGCCAGCCATTTCCGTCAGCGGTGTTGCCAAACAGTTCGTCATGCATCTGCAGGGCGGAAAGACGCTCAATGTCGTCGACAATGCCAGCTTTGCAGTCCATGGCGGCGAGTGCGTCGTTCTCGGGGGACCATCCGGCGCGGGAAAGTCATCGATTCTGAAGATGATTTACGGCAATTATCGTGTGGATGCCGGGAGCATTACCCTGGCCGCCCATGGTCACTGCACCGACATCGCCAGCGCCTTGCCTCGCGAGGTGCTGCGATTGCGACAGCACACAATCGGCTATGTCAGCCAATTTCTGCGCGTTATTCCCCGTATCTCGGCGCTCGACATTGTGGCTGAAGCGCGACGGGCGGATGGAGCCGAAGACGAAGTGGCGCGGCAGGATGCGAAGTCCCTGCTGGCGCGTCTCAATGTGCCCGAGCGGCTGTGGGGCCTTGCGCCGGCCACATTTTCGGGTGGGGAACAGCAGCGCGTGAACATCGCGCGTGGGTTTGCGGCATCGCGCCCGATCCTGCTGCTCGATGAGCCGACCGCCTCGCTTGATGCGCGCAACCGCGCCGTCGTTGTCGAATTGATCCGCGAGCGCAAGGCAGAGGGCGTCGCCATCCTCGGCATCTTTCACGATGAAGACGTCCGCGACGCGGTGGCGGACCGCATCGTAGATGTCACCACGTTCGCTGCACAGGCAGCCTGAGGATTGCATCATGGACCAGCGCGTGATCCCCGAACAGGAAACCGGCTCCCTATCCGTCGCCTCACGGACGATTGTCCTGAGAGATAGGGTCGTAACGGGCACGATCCACATAGAGAACGGTGTCATCGTCGCAGTCGAGGAAGATTACATCAGTCCGCAGGCTCATGATTTGGGCGAGGATATCCTTATCCCCGGGCTGGTCGAGTTGCACACCGATCATCTGGAGCCGCACTTTGCGCCGCGGCCGAAGGTCCATTGGGACCCTGTCTCGGCGGTGTTCTCCTATGATGCTCAGATTGCTGCTTCCGGCATCACAACCGTTTTTGACTCGCTTCGCGCAGGCCGGGATGCGGATCGCAACGCACTCAGCAGCGGTTTGGAGCTGCTCGGCCGTGCCATCGAACAGGCCAAGAGCACAGGACTTCTGCGCGCAGACCATCATACACATTTGCGCTGTGAAATCTGTTCGGACAACGTGCTTGAAGAAGCACTCTCCCATGTCGACGAATTTGACGTTCGTCTGATCTCTCTGATGGACCATACGCCGGGTGCGCGGCAGTTCCGCGACGAAGAAAAGCTGCGGATCTATTACCGCGGCAAGGCCAGTAAGACTGACGCGGAACTCGACGCCTATTTTGCCGAACGCAAATCGCTGCATGCGAAGTTCCACGACATTCATCGCCCAGCGCTGATCGAGATGGCAACATCGCGTGGTATCGCCATGGCGAGCCATGACGATACCACGGTTTCGCATGTGGTTGAGTCGGTGCAGGCGGGGGTCTCGATCGCCGAGTTTCCAACAACCATAGAAGCCGCTGAAGCCTCACACAAAGCAGGGCTGGCTGTCCTCATGGGTGCGCCAAATGTCGTGCGCGGCGGTTCGCATTCCGGAAACGTCTCTGCGATCGCATTGGCTGAAGCTGGCTATCTGGATATCCTTTCCTCTGACTATGTGCCTTCGAGCCTCATAGACGGCGCCTTCGCTCTTCGCGATGTTCAGGCTGTCGGCGGGCTCGCAGGCGCCATCCGGCTCGTCACACATAATCCGGCGAAAGCAACTGGCATGGCAGACAGGGGCGCTATTGCCGCCGGCCTGCGCGGTGATCTCGTACGCGTGCGCCTGATCGGGAACCGGCCGATTATTGTCAATGTGTTCAGGCAAGGCCTGCGTGTGGCATGAAACCACTGTCATACCTCGGCTGCCTCATTCTCATCGTTGGGCCAAGCGGCGTTGGCAAGGACACATTGATCGATGCCGCACGGCGGCGGTTTTCAACTGATCCGCGTTTTCTCTTCCCGCGCCGCGTTGTGTCACGCCCACCCGGCAAGGGAGAGGATAATGATTTTCTAGATGCTTCGACCATCGACTGGCTGGCCGAAGACGGCGCTTTCGCCTTGCATTGGCATGCGCATGGCATGAGCTATGCCATTCCACGAACGATAGAGAACGCACTGTTTGACGGCGCTTGCGTCGTATGCAACGTTTCACGTGCCGTCATCGAGCAGGCACGTCACACCTACCCTTGCCGGGTTATAGAAATCACGGCCTCGCAGGAGGTGCTCGCTGCACGTTTGAAAAGCCGCAGGCGGGAGAGCGACGGTGATCTTGCGCTACGTCTTCAACGCGCGACGGTCATGGAGGTCGCAGCAGATGCTCGGCTCGTTAATGACGACAACATCGAAATAGGCATTTCTCGATTCTGCCGCATCCTGCATGATATTGCCGAAGAGCGACGCCCGTTGACGGTCGGTCAGGACGCCATCTGAAAGCGATGTACCACTGAACACAAATGGGCCGCAAATTTGCCGACCCACGCTTCAGCCAGCCGCGAAATCGCTCTGGGGTGATCCGAAAGGTGCTATCAGACTTAGCGGGACAGGTCACTTGGCGTGGGCGCAAAATAGCGCTCCGTGCGAAATCACTGATCGCTTGGCAATTGCTCCCCTCTTGGCGACGATGCCATTTTGGGCATTGAGGAATTCCGCTCAGCTAACATTTCGAGAGCGAGAAGGAGCCAGAAGTTGTCCTCATACCTACTTTCTCCGCCTCTTCGCTTTGAGTTGGGCATTGATGAGGGCCATCAAGATCGGGCCGACGGAGAATGTTCCCTCGCGCTTTTTCTCGGTCAGGGCGCGCAGATAGCCACCTGGGAAGCGGATGTCGTCGCCCTTTTGCAGGATGGCCGCGACGACGATGGAGGCATCGACGACGCCCATGGTCTCGGTTGCATCGCGCCAGGCATCGGGCGAAATCCCAAGCATTGCCCGGACGAGCGCGGCGGTTTTCAGGAACGCCGCCCAGTTGGCGATGACGGGCTTGCCCGTTTGCGTCTCCCCTGCTCCCGATGTGGCGTAGTCGACGATATCCGGGCAGGCCTGCAGCACCATGCCGAGCGGTGTACCGGGGTCGCGGCGGGTGTTTTCGGCCTGATCTGTATCGGGAACGGCAATACCCTCTGCCCTCCCCTGCCCTGTCAGATGATCCGCGCCGGTTTCGCCCCTGTCTTTTTTGAAAGCAGGTTCAAGATCAGGGGATTCGGATTTTGAATTCTGTTTGTGCTGTCCAGAATGGGACTCATTGCCGTCTGTTTTCTGCGAATTAACGAAAAGTTCCAGATAGTTGGTGATGCCGGCGGCAAATTCCTCCAGTTCGGCAGCACGGCCGAGGAGATCTTGCGTGGTTGCCGAGCGTTTGAGGCGCCCCACAAGGTCAAGATAACTGGCGTGCAGGCCTGCCCAGTCGCCCGGAATGCCCTCCTCCAGTCCCAAGGCGATTAGCTTGGTGATATCGCGCCGCGCCAGCGTCACGCGCTCGCGCGCCAGCCGCAGCGCTTTCCGCTCGGCCTGGACCTCCGCGGCGAGCTGCTCGAACTCCTCGGCACGAACCACAAGCGGCGTCAGATCGAACCCGAAGGCCTCGGCAATCACACCCCCCTCCCCGCGCCGCGCGTAACGCTTGCCATTGGGGCTGTCGCGGCGGATAACGATGCCGGCGTCAACAAGGATAGCCAGATGCCGCCGCAGTGTCGTCGGCGCCACGCCATGGGCGCGGGCGATCAGCTTGGCATTGGACGGGAATACGACGAGACCGTCGCCTGCCGTCATCGTCGTCTCCTGATGGAACGACAGCAGCGCGTTGAGCACTGCCAGCGCCCGATCTGGAATCCCGAGTTTGTCCTTCGCCTCGGTCAACGCCTGCACCACCTTCCACTTGTGGACGGTCTTATCCGGTGCGTTTCCCGCGGACTGCCGCGCCCGCGCCTGCGTCGCCAAAACGCCAAGCGACATCCCTCGCCGCCCGAAGGGCGTCGCGACCAATCCCTGTGCCATGCTCTTTGCCTTTCAATCAGGCAAAAGAAATCCGCCCGCCAAAACGACGGTTGTCCCAACGGGACTCTTGACAGCGATTCGCGGAAGTGGGATTCTCAAGTTGCTACACTATGAGAGAGGCTTCCGACGGAAACGTTGGGGGCCTTTTTCTTTTGCGGGGTTGCTCCTGTAAAACTACCGCTGTGGATCAACTGTCAGTCGATGACAGAAAACTCTGATAAAGATCAGGAATCCGCTCGCTGACGAACTGCGCGAATTGGGAAGTCTGCGTTCCTCCAAAAACGATGAGAGACCGCTTAGGTTCGGTAATAAACTGGGCTAGGCGCTTTCCGTCCGTTTCAATCCAGCAAGACCTTACTTGCGGTTTTCGCGGCTTGGAAATTGCCGAAAAAATTGCCTGAAACCGTTCGTCTGAGGGCAGAGTTTGAAATTGTGGCTCACTGGCTCTTTGTTCCGCCGCCTCGATCGCTTTCTTTGACCCGAGTTTTTCGGACAATGCTATCCAGCGGTCGCGCCCGGTCTTGGGTGCGGGGCCGATGGTTTCAATCATGGCCGTCGGAATTCGACGGACCACAGCGAGAAGTTTGGAGGCCGCAGTCTTGTCGACAGCCAGAGCCGCCATGATTGTTGCCCTATCGAAGCCGGCATCCTCGAGGCGCGCAGCAAAAAGTGCGCGTTCGATAAAGCTCAGATCCGTCCGGGCATTGTTTTCCTGCCCTTGAGCGACGACCAGTTCGGCATCCGTCAGGGGGCGAACAACTGCCCGTACCTTAACGCCAAGGCTTCTGGCAGCTTTGACGCGCCGGTGACCATAAGCAACCTGATAGCGTCCGGGTGCATCGGGATGGGGCCTCAGAAGCACCGGCACCTGCTGCCCATGCTCGGCAATCGACGCAGCCAGGCTCTCCATCTGCTGAACGTCAAAGCCAAGCCGGTCCGGAATCATCGAGGCATCGATGGTATCGGCATCCAATTCGACAACCGCCTGCCCAGTCTCAAGCTTAGCTCGCAATTCTCGAGCTTCACCAGCCTCAACGCGGAGCAATTCTATCGAGCGGGACACGGACCCGATGGCACCGCCTTGTGAAAGCGCCGGCGGGCCAGATCGTGACGCAGAAACGGGCGAGTTGCCGGCCGGCAACTGCGGTGGTGACAGCAAGCCGTCAAGAAGGTTTTTCCTTGCCATCAGCCACGCCCCCACGTCTTCAGGATCAACCCCTCAATCTCGCCGTTCACATTGTCGAGTGCTTCCAATGCGCGGTCATAGGTCGAGCGGGTGAATTGCTCCCGGCCAACTTCGTAAAGTGTCTGCTTGGTAATGCCCGCATCCGAAATGGCCGTTGACTTCAGCATCGGGTAGTTGAGCACGTGATCGCCAAACATGGAGCGCATGAAGCTCACCATCTGGTTCTGCGGTCCGTCGCCGGGCTCATAGCGCGTAACAACGTAGCGCATCCAGTCGTAGCTCATATTGCCCCCGGCATCAGCCAGAGCCCCCATGAGCTGCGACGTCATCAGCAAGAACTGGCACATCGACATGACGTCGAGCATCTGCGGATGAACTGTCACGAGAACCGCGGTCGCGGCACACAGTGCCGACAAGGTCAGGTATCCCAATTGAGGAGGGCAATCGATCACCACGACATCATAATCATCGGCAACCGTAGCAATCGCCTCATCTATCCGCGTGAAGAAGAAGCCATCCCCCTGCCTGCGCTCGACGAGCGCACGGGGCGTCTCATGCTCGAACTCCATCAACTCAATATTCCCTGGCACCAGATCAAGCCCCGGGAAATATGTCCTGCGAATGACGTCCTTCAGTGAGCGGCGCTCACTGTCATAGCGCAACGCGCCATAAAGCGTCTCGTTGGAGGCGATATCGAATTCTGGCTGATACCCATGCAACGCGGAGAGCGACGCCTGAGGATCAAGATCAATGGCAAGAACCCGGTATCCGTGAAGAGCAAGATACTGTGCGAGATGCGCTGCTGTCGTTGTCTTGCCCGAACCACCTTTGAAGTTGGCGACAGCAAGCACCTGAAGCCGCTCACCATTGCGTCTGGTCGGCAAATAGCGGCGCCCGCTTTTCACTCCCTCATCTAGATAGCTGCGCAGCGCCCGGACATCCTCTATCGAATAGAGTCGCCGCCCAGAAGGTGAAAGTTCGGGCTGGGGCCCCTTCCCCTCCAGAGACAAGTGGCGGAGATACCCATCGTTCACGCCGATTAGACGCGCGACTTCGCCTGAGGAAAACTTACGGAGAGTTTTTGAAGCTTCAGGCGGGAACAATTGCAGTCGATGAGCGTGCAGACGCTCAGACAAACCTTGGGCGTGATCCGCAATCAGAGTATGGATCGCACTGAGCCGATTTTTATCGTGAAGTCCATCGAGAGACACGGGCGATTCCTTACATCCACGCTTTGAAGCAAATAATACGCTTCGAAGCGTGTCCATAAGGCCCGATTCCAAACTGATCCGCAACAAGTTTAGTATTAATGAAAGGTTAACGCCAAATCTCACGGATTCAGCAGTTGCCGGCCGGCAACTCAACGCAAGAACCGCCCGCCTTTCGGCGAGCGGCCCTGCCCTTCCCCGGCTCAGTGGCGGGTGCGGGTGTTGGTCTTGCGGGGACGGTTCCAGAGGAGGTCGAAGCCGCCGTCGCGGTTGACGACCAGATTGGCGAAGATCGGCTTGGGCAGGCTCGGGTCGTCGATGCGGACCTGATGGTATTCGGTGCCCGACTTCTGCGAGGTCTTGGACCAGGCGGCGCCGAGTTCGATGTCGCCGGCGTAGAGGCGAAAGGCGGGGGCGTTCTTGGCCTCGCTTTCAACCGGCTCGAAGGTTGCCTGGGTATCGAGGGTGAGGGTCTTGATAGCGCCCTGGAGGAAGCCGTCCTTGGCCAGAGAGAAGGTGCCGATCGTCGCCATTTGAAATCTCCATCTGTTTGATCTTCAGGTCGCGCCTCTCGCGCTCCTGATGGCGATCAAAAGACCGGGGGCGAAGCGACCGGCACCCCTTGGGGCCGAAACGGAGTGGAGGACGGCTCTCTACGAAAATCTTGTCTCGCGATGCAAAGGCGGGTTTCCCGCCGGCGGAAGATTTTCGGGGAGGGCCGTTGCCGCGTCGAAGCGAGGGCTTCAGCCCGGCCTCCGGTCAGATCAGCCCATCTGGACCGCGGGAGGAGCGCTGCACATCCAAACAGTTCAGGGATTGAACGCGATGATGGCCCCATGGATTGCCCGGGGATGGTTGATCCGGGGTAACGGTTCCCCTGCCCTTACACGCCGCACACCTGCCGGGTGACAGAGAACAAGCGCCCTGCCCCGTCTCACCGTGCTGCTACTCGAAGCTGCGTCTGGTGTTTAAGGTGTCGGAGAAACCGCCACGATCTCAGGTTTCGGCTGACACTTGCTCCTGCCAAGCTTGGGCAGGTTCTGGTTTAAAGCGCGCACGGGAAATAACTCTTCAAGGCTTTTCCACGCCCTGCTCTGCCAGCTGGCAATGTGGATGTGGTCTGGCCGCGCTGAAAGGCGGGCGGTTCATGGGGCTGGTGTGCAAAGGAATGGAGCAGGAGGTCAGGTCACGGTTTGCGACAGCTCGGTGTTCTGATGATTGGAACCGTTCCCGACCATCGAGCCCGCGCTGAGCTACGCTGTGAGGCGCGTCGATCCTTCACGCGGTCGGTCACAAGCATGCGAACAGCCCCGCCGAAGGCAGGGCCGTGAGTGCATCTGCAGAGACGTTCTGATGGGAGGATCGGGGGCTCATGCCCCCTGCCCACACCTCCAGACCGGGATGCCCAGCTTGCGGGCCTTGTCGCCGAGGTTCTCGACGATCCCGGAACCGGGAAAGAGGATCAGGCCAATTGGAAGCGCTTCCAGGAGCTGATCGTTGCGCTTGAACGGCGCGGCATTGCGGTGCTTAGCCCAATCCGGCTTGAAGATGACCTGTGGCACCTTCCGGTTTTCGGCCCAGC
>Ga0209573_1002951_pt1 | contig 20033 bp, 19 predicted proteins | sample TNRBio252014_DNA_FD_185870 | JGI IMG/M metagenome (GOLD analysis project Ga0209573, IMG submission 185870) | Wastewater treatment Type I Accumulibacter community from EBPR Bioreactor in Madison, WI, USA - TNR Reactor_6/25/2014_ DNA (SPAdes)... | ecosystem: Engineered > Bioreactor > EBPR >...
CTGCGTGCTCAAACCAAAGGTTCCACGCCCCGGAGCCCGCGTTCCTCACACCAGATTTATGTCGGCTCGTGGACGCCGCTTTCGCCCCGGCGCGGACAAAGAGGGGAAAACGGTCATGACTTTCATGATCTGGGGTGTCTCGCTTGTCATGACCGTTATAGTCACGCAGCAGACTTTGCAGCGTCGCATCGGCTGACCATCTTCGATCGAGTGCTGTATCTGGGAGATTTGGGGTGACGAGACGCCCAATCGGTTGGCAAGCTGCGCCAGCGGCAGATTGGCCGCCCGTCGTAGCAGATAGGCGGCGGCCTGGTAGGCGGGCGCGTCAGTTCGGTCCGTAATCGCCGTTTCCGGAACGCCGCATGCCCTGCACCAGATTCGCTTCGGGCATTTCGATGAGCAGATGATAGAGGTTGTCCATCAGGCAATAGGCGAAGCACCAGAGGACAGCCACAAGCTGCGCTTGTGCTTCCTTCGGGCGGCCCAGACTTTTTCCGCGAACCCGCTTGAACGGCGGCAATGCACAGTACAGCCGACGCTCAAGGCGCATGCGCCCAATGACCGCAGTGGGCCGAAGAGCAGAGCGTCACCCGAGACCGCCGAATGTCCGCTCGAAGCGACAAAGCGTACGGACGGCGGCCCAGCGACCGGTGACGGCGGTTGTTCGGCACCCGGTGCGGGACAGGGATTCCGCTTTTGTGCTGTAATGAATCGAAAACCTCCACGTCCGACATGTGCGCAGGCCACGCGCGCTGCGCATGTTGTGGCCATACTTGGGAGACTTGCCCGATGCCCCCGTCAGCGCCATCCACAAAGGCAGCATATTCCGCAGATTATTCGCAACGCGAGGGCCTCGCGCAGCGCTACCGCGAAGTCCGCGTGCATAGCCTGGCGCTGGCCGCACCGCTGTCACCCGAAGACCAGTGCATCCAGTCGATGCCTGACGCCAGCCCGACGAAGTGGCATCTCGCGCATAGCAGCTGGTTCTTCGAAGCCATCGTCCTGCAGCCATTTGCGGTCGGCTACAGGCCGTTCGACAAGCGCTTCGCGCATCTCTTCAACTCCTACTACGAGTCGCTGGGTCCGCGCCACCCGCGGCCGCAGCGCGGCCTGCTGACCCGCCCTTCGCTTGGCGAAGTACATGCCTTTCGCGAGCACGTCGATGCCGCCGTGCTGTCGCTGATCGCCGATGTCCACGCCGCTGCCTGGGAAAGTGCCGCGCCGCTGCTGGTGCTGGGTCTGAACCACGAGCAGCAGCATCAGGAGCTGATGCTTACCGACATCCTGCACGCGCTGTCGTGCAACCCCCTGCTGCCGGCGTACCGGCGCGCCGGGCCTTCGAGCGTGCCGCCGACGGCAGAGGTGCCCGCGATGCGCTGGTTGCCGATGCCGGGCGGTGTTACGCCGATCGGTCATGCGGGTGAGGGTTTCGCCTTCGACAACGAAACGCCGCGGCATCAGGTATTGCTGCCGCCGTTCCGGATTGCCGATCGCCTGGTGACTTGCGGCGAGTACGCACTGTTCGTCGCCGATGGCGGCTACCAGCGCCCGGCGCTGTGGCTCTCGGATGGCTGGGCGACGGTGCAGGCGCAGGGTTGGCTGGCGCCTGCGTACTGGATCTCGCCCGGTGACCCGCGCGCACCATCTGCCGAATGGCAGGAATTCAGCCTGCGCGGTGTGCGGTCCCTGGACACCAGCGCGCCGGTGTCCCATCTCAGTTTCTACGAGGCGGCCGCCTACGCCGAGTGGGCCGGCGCACGTCTGCCCACCGAGTTCGAGTGGGAGGCCGCCTACGGCACGTCAGCGATCACACAAATGATCGGCGAGCAGTGGCAGTGGACGCGCTCGTCCTACGACCCCTATCCGGGCTTCCGGCCCTTGTGCGGCGCGGCCAGCGAGTACAACGGCAAGTTCATGGTCGGCCAACTGGTGCTGCGTGGCGGCAGCAGCGCGACGCCGGCCGGCCATAGCCGCGGGAGCTACCGTAACTTCTTTCCCCCGGCCGCGCGCTGGCAGTTCTCGGGCCTGCGCCTCGCCAAGGACGCCTGAGCCCCACTCGAGTGCCATCGAGCCAAGGAGAAAAGCGAAGATGAGTGATCTGGTTTTGTACACCAATCCGCAGTCCCGCGGCCGCATCGCCCACTGGATGCTGGAGGAGATCGGGCAGCCCTATGAGACTATCTGGCTCGAATTCGCGGTGACCGCCCGCGCGCTCGACTGGCAAGTGCCTGAAGGAAAGAGCGGTTTCGTCGGTTTCGGCAGCTACGGCGAGACGCTTGATGCCTTTGAGCAGGCGCTGCGGCCCGGACCCTACTTGTGTGGCGAGCAGTTCACCGCCGCCGATGTGTATGCCGGGTCGCAGCTTGGCTGGGGCATGATGTTCGGCACGATCGAGAAGCGTCCCGTATTCGAAGACTATGTCGAACGGCTGGGAGCGCGTCCTGCCGTCCGACAGGCCAATCGCCTGAACGAAGATCACACGAAAAAAGGCAAGGCCTGATCCGCCTGCCGAGAGCGGGGCGCGGAGGCAAGCGCGGCAAGCCACCTGGTTTCCGCCGGAGCCCTGCCGGCAGGATTTCCGTATTGCCTATCGCTGCGGCCTGCTCCGGTAGTTCCTGGAACCGCTCGACTATCAACGGAAGCTTCTCGTAGCCGTCCTCCAGACTGCCGTCGCCGATCTTGCCGCTACCGGCACCGTTGAAGGTGACCGCCTGCTCGGCGCTGCCGGGGTGGATGAGCCTGACGGTGGTGGCGAGTTGGCCACCGAGGCTGTAGCCGGTGACGGAGACGTTCTTGCCCGGAAGCAGGAGGGATCACTTTTCAGTTGGGCGTACCACGTCTCCCTGTCGGCCAGCTGCCCGAAGGCAACGCTGACGTCGTTGGCCTCCAGCTTGTTTGTGGCGTCGTTGTCGCGCGCAGCGTCGTCGATGAATTCGGTGGCGCGCAAGGCGAGAACGAGTTCGCTCGGATCTGCCTTGTTGCGGACGAGGGTGCCGCTGAAGCCGGTTGACCTGTGTTGGTCAGCCGCGCGGGTGGCAGGGCCGCTCGGCATTATTTTCGCCCCTACGGCCAGTAAAGGATCAATACCCGGCGTCCGTGCCATGTGGCGCCAACGGCCGCTTTGGACTGAGACCAGCCGCTCAGATTCTTCCGGCCACTGGCAGCGATCGAAGTACAGCAGCCGTTCAGATGGCTGCCTGCCGGAATCATCGGACGACAGAAATTGGCCGATTGTACGCATCTACCGTTGCACCCAAGGCAGCCGTTCGCCGGGCGGAGAACAATCAGACTTCGATCAATTACGACGGAGTCTGAAATGGAAAGCACTCACACTCGGGAACCCTGGAACAAAGGCAAGGTGATCGGGCCGAATCCGCCGCTCAAGCCGAAGGACATCTCGGCGATCCGAATTCGGCTTCACAACGCCCATCAGTTTCGAGCCCTGGCGATGTTCAACCTCGCGATCGACAGCAAGCTCCGCGGCTGCGATCTCGTGAACCTGCGCGTTCGCGATATTGCGCATGGCGGGGCAAGTTTTGACGCGAGCGATGGTCGTGCAGCGAAAAACCCAAAGTTCGGTTCAGCTCGAGCTGACCGAACCGACGAGGGTCGCCGTCAACGCGTGGATCGAGCGGGCGAAATTGACGCAGGAGCAATATCGGTTTCCGAGCCGGCTCTCCGTTTCACCTCATGTCTTCACGCGACAGTATGGCCGCATCGTTGCTCCTCAAAGGCTTCGTGCGGCCGCTTTCAGGCGCGAGCCTGAATGCGTACAATCGGCCAACAACGGCCGTAGCGGCCTCGAAGAATCGCCCGGCCGCGAACGGCGGCTAACTCATCAGAAACCGGCCGCTCGGCACTGCAGTAGGCCGGCCCGCTCGTCGGCCGAAGCGGTCGGTCGGAAAGTAACGTCGGGGGCATGCCAACCCTGCTTTGCAGTACCATTACCCAAAGGCCGCTTTCGGCCAGTTGATAGAGATAGGGAACGGCGATCACCGTCGCATCTCTCCGAACCCGGTGTGCAGTTTTCCTACAACGGGCTCTAACTAAAGCCGTCATGGATCGTGTCGGGCCGAACAACCATGCCGAAGGCACTCGCGATGTGACCGCCTACATCGTCGGCTTCTACACCAGCCTCCGCCTGCACTCGAAACTCGGTCACCGGCCGCCGAATGTCTGTGAATATCAAATTGCATAAAACCAACCTACCCCGGTGGCCGAAATAACGTGACCACTACACTCCAGCTCACTGGCGGCGGAGAAGCCCACTACCGCCTGAATACGAAATGAACCCCATCGAATCATCAGCCGTCCCGCTTGCCCGGCCAGACGCAGCGCTCCTGGATCAGGTCGCGGCGCGACTGCGCCGGCTTTTCGCTGGGACGGCACGTGCCTACATACACCAGCAGCCGGATGGCTCATATCGCACAGTGCGCCGCCGGTTGACCACCAACGTCGTCAGACACATGTTGATTACCGGCGGCAGTGTCGGCGCATACCAAGTGTCCAACGGTCGTGTCAGCTGGATTTGTTTCGACTTCGACATCACAAAGCAGGCGCAGCAAGGTGCCGGTGACGCCGGATGGGCGAGCATCTTTGACGATCAACTTCTCCCTCTTGTTGACCAACTGCTTCAGCACCTGCGCTCACTCGCCATCCCTCACCTCGTAGAGTTTTCAGGCAATCGGGGAGTCCATGTCTGGGTTACGTTTGACCGCCCCATTCCGCGTGCCACGGCGCATCGTGTGTTGTCTTCACTTATCGACGGCGCAAGCCTTTCGCATGATCTTGGTGCCATTCACGTTGATCGTTTTCCGCCGGACGCTGAAAGTATTTCCCGGTACGGCAAGGCCGTAAAACTCCCACTCGCCCGGCACCAGAAGTCTCAGCACTTTGCGTACTTAATGGCCACCGCCGAGAGCGCGTGTCTCGGCACGCCGACCCTCTACCGTGGCCTGTCCGACGAATTGTTACGTAGTCAGGCGGCGATTCTCGACCAGCACAGCTCTATCTCGGCCGCCGTCCTTCTTGCGAGCCTGAACCTATCCCCAGAGCCTCCCGGTCCCGCCGAGGCGCCCGCTGACCAATTTTTGCGCTGTCGGGTCACGTGTCGTACAGATCATCCGCCGGACCTTGCCCGAGTGATCTTGGCCCTTAGACAGTGCGCAGTCGTTGACAACCTGTTCTCCCGTATTACGGAAAGCCACGTCGCAACAGAAGACGACCGAGTTACGGTCGCGGGATTGCTAAATCGAATTGAGGGGCCGCGTGGCGAGCGCTACGGGCAAGAACTCCTCCTCGAGTTCTTTGCTACGTTGCCTGGCTACGACGTCGACATCACGCGCGAAAAGCTTAGCCGTCTTCGGCTTCCGCCACCCACTTGCGCTCATTTGCAGCGACGGCACCCTGGATTTCAATGTCAATGCGCCGGCACGTCTGTATTCCACCCGTCTCCCATACTCCACCTCTCATCTTGCGACTGCTCCATTGAACCACTGCCTGTCTTCGCGTTGCTGCCCTGGGAAGCGGACAACCTCAAGGTAGCGCAAGTGCGCTACAGCCTTGATAACGACGAGATTCCCGTCCATTCAACAATCAATGCTCTTGAGAACCTTACGCCGGCCGAATTGGCCACCTGGACTCGCATCGATGAGACCCCGCCACATTCTGATGTCCGTTTCCATCAATTCAGGCGCAGTGAGGGCGGCGGGGCGACGAGGGTGCTCTTTGCGTTGTCTGCAAAGGACAAGATCTGGACGGCAGCTCATACGCTGTGCCTGAATCATCTCTACCACAGCGAGTTCTCCGACCGAACGTTCGGCTATCGCCTCCAGCCTGGCTGCGGCGGCCATAACCTCTTCATGCCGTGGTTCCGGCAGTGGCAGGCATTTGTCGCGGAGATTGCAGACTATGTCGACGATCATGCCTACGACGATTACATCGTCCTGAAGCTCGATATCAAGAGCTATTACGACAGCGTGGACTTGCATCGTCTGCAGGCGGCTCTGATTGATGGCGCGACCACGAACCTACGAGGAAAGCTTGCGGCGCTTTCCGCAGATGAAGCATCCCTCCACCGAGCCACGGTTCGGCACCTCGTCAATGTTGCCAGACAACTAGGCAGTGGGGACCGGGGCTTGCCCCAAGGGCCAGCATTTGCGCGCTACCTCGCTGAGGTGTTCCTCCTGGAACTCGACTCTCTCGCAGCCGAGTTCTTCGACCAAGGGTGCGTGCACTACTCACGCTTCGTAGACGATATGATTTTTATCTTCGAGCCAGAACCTATGGACGCGCCCGTTGCGGCCAAGGCACGGATCGATGCCTACCTCAGAACCCTGGGGCTCGACCTCAACTTGGCCAAAGGCTTTCTCGGAAAGGTCAGCGACTTTCGAGCGTCCTTCAAGGTCTATCGTCAAGAGGACAAGTACACAATCGACCAAGCCTCCCGTCGCTATCGTGCGGCGCCGAGGGAGACGGTAGAAACGGCCGCCAAGAGGCTGCTAGACCTCATCGGAATCGACGGGACGACCCAGCCGAAAATCGACGAACTGTCGTTTTTCTATAGCCACTTCACGGAAAACACGGCGATTGCAGCACTACAGCAGCGGCTCGAAGGGCAACTCCTGACGGCTTCGGTGGGACGAGGCTCGGTTTTTACTCGCTTATTCAACCAAATGATCGACCGGCTCATCAGCGACGAGTCAAAGGTTTTGCCAAACGAGCTCTCGTCGCTGACAGGGCTTGGCAGGGAGGCGCTCCTAAACGCCATCCTTTCCGCGGCCGTAACCAGAGGCCTCACAGGGCACGCGATACAGCAACTCCACCCCGTGCTCGTGATGTACGTGTCGACCGAGAGCAGTTCACTGGAGCGGCAGTTGCTCCTCGCGATCATGATGGTCGACCACCGCCTGGCGCAGGACTACTTTCTCGAGGAGGCAACAAGGGCGGATAGCATCTCGGCTATCTCGGCCAGCTTTCCCAAGGCAGTTCCCACAGTTTGGAATGATCGAATGCTCAGCTATCTTGAAACGGCGGGCTTTAGCGACCACGTAGTGCTTGCATATGAATTGATTTTCACGAGCGAATGCGATCCTGACCTAGAGGCCGAAATCTGTCGCCTCTTCGTCAACCGCAGCCTGAACGCGATCGGCAGCGCGATAGCCCGACCCTGCCATGACCTATTCCGGTCGGAGGCTCGGAGTGCCGAGACCTTCGAGTTGCGAGAAATGTATCATCAACTCGTATGCTTCGCGCCATTGGTTGCTGGCACCGTCCCGTGGAATTGGGAGCAACTCACTGCTCTCTGGGCAAACGCCATCGCGTCTTGGCGCGCCCTCGACGGACGGCCGACCTGGCACGCACTGTGGCTACGGCGAGCCAGCAAACTGCAAACTCTTGGCAGCGTCAATTGCCTCATCGTTGGTGGGATCCGCAAAGGTATGCTCAATGGCGCGTCGGACCACCAGCGTATCTTCACGAATTACTACGAGTTACTTGTCCTTTGCGTGACGAGGCAGGGTTCCAAACTGTCAGCAGATTTTCAGCCGCGGCATATCGAGGATGCACTGCAGCAGGCCCGCAATAGTTCTAAGTTTCTGCAATGGATACTTGCGAGCGGGGCAGACACGATCCTCTGGCCGAGTACGGAGGAGTGCGTGGAAAATGTCGTCAGAAACGATCTAATGGTTCTCAATCGCGGTTCTGAGCTTATGGTCAGGTTTCCGGCGAGTTGGCCCAAGATAACGTTCACCCACTTACCCGATTTTCACACCGAGCCCGATGGAATTGGTAGCGACTATGTTTGTGCTTATTACAACATCGCGAAGGGAGATTTCGTTGACCTGCATACCAAAATGCTTGGTCCGGCCACAGATTTGATCGAATTCGCACGACAGGCGTTAAAGGTGCGCAGCGGCGTGCAAGAGTTTTCATCGAAACACTTCCCACGGTACGAGCGGTTCGTTAATGTATTTGGCGCCGAAACACGACTCCTGCGCGACACTTTGGCACCGCAAGCGCCTTTCTCAGGGCTGGCAGACTTTTTCGTGTTTAACGGTACCGAGTCGGCGCCGAATACTGCGGAATCCTTCGATGCGAATATCTGGCGCTGGGTGGCAGACTCTGGGCGACGGCTACTCAACCGAGACCACGCGGTAGAGGTAACGTCGAGAGATATGGAAACGTCGCTCGTACCGTTTAAGAAGGTCAGCACCAGATTGGAAACATTACGCAATCTGGTTTCGCGAGTGCCACCGGGTGGTGTCGATCCAGGACGCCCGGAGCAAATGGAGTTGGTGAAGTGTGCGGCACTATTTGCGGCGCTTAGAAGTCCGGAGACCGAGGGCATAGATGGTCACGCTAGCCACGCGCTTCGTTGCGATCGATTTCTGGAACTCTATCTCCGCCTGCGGGATCGCAGCAGATTCGAGGAGCGTATCTTGTTCGATCCTTGCGAGCAACCGCGTTGCAGCACTCTGCGAGACTTATACGTTTCAGTCGCTGAGAGTATCGGGAGGTTTGAATCGCAGGTCTCCAATACGCAAAGTGACTTCCAAATCTGCCAAGAACTCCACGAACGTTTGCACGCGTTGGAGGCGGCTGTTCGTACGCTCGATTCTGACCTTGCAACGTACCCGGGGCTGACAGCCGCCGACTTCAAGGCCTGCAAGATTGCTGTCGACGTAGATACGGGAAGGCTGATGGTTGACGGGCAGGATGTTCGAAAGCTGGGCGGCGACGTCTTGGTTGCACGGCTTAGCCGCGAAGAGGCTTCTTTTACCTGTGTGACTGACGCCGACTTTGCTGGACTAGGAAACGCAGAAGGTAGAACATTCTTGTGTAGTACTTCCCGGTTCTCATTGCTGGCCATGGCCAGTGGACCGGTCCTCGCCGCGTGGCAGGCCATAGAGAAACGCTACCAGCTCCGCCGTGAGGGCGCGCTAAGTCCAGAGTTGATTGCTACGGCGGACCCGCCTTGGAAGGAAATTGAATGTTCGCCGTATTTCGCCGACGCACGGGAAGTCGTGATGGCAAACCTCGGGTTAAACGATTCGGGAAGAGCCACCGCAAAGTTGATTGCCTGGCTGCAGCTCTTCGATCCTTCGTACCGAGTTCTTCTTCTCGAAGTAATCGCCGCTCATTTTTGCGTGAAAGAACAGGACGTCCAGCACCTGCTCACCAGAGTGGATAAACTCTATCGCGCCGGGGACGTCGTGTTCACCATTAAGGAACCCGGTGACTTGGGCGGTATACACCGTATTTTCTTGAGGGCATCTGACCTCGCGAGAAGGCTTGAGGTGGCACGCCCAGTCCCGAAGATCGTCAGCCTGGGTAAGGCCGCCCCGCAAGATGTTAAGCGACGACTGATCGTTCCACACGACGTAGGAATCAGCGGGGGGCAGGTCGCAAAAGCTTTCGAATCCTACTACCTAGCAAAGGATGTGGATGAAAGGTGTAAAGGGTTGCCTGTTGAGAGCCGCTACCATCAGGTGGCTGCGGATAGCTTCATGGATTTTAGGAGGGGGCTGTTACGCTTCGACGAGGTGTACTTTGTATTCGGGCGTTATACGACAGAGGCTGAACAGAAAATCCGGGCTGCACTTGCTAGTTACTATCAGGGAGAATCGGTGAAATTCGATGGTTCCGAGGTCAGTAATGGGAGCCACAAGCTGGGACAAGCTCTTCACCTAAACGAGACGCGCCGTAGAGAATTCGCCAGCTTGGTATGCAACGATGGCCTTCTGAAAACCATATTCGAAATCCCGCGGGAGGAGTTGCCTCACCTTAAGCAGGAGCGCAAATATACTGACCGAATCAACCTCATGGTCCGGGTTGAATCGGTCCCGAAGGGGGCTGCAAAATTGTTTACTCTCCGCCCACTCAAGCCTGACGTGGAGCCTCTATTCAAGCGAATTGCGGAACATCCTCCTGCGCGGGGGATCGCGAGTTCCGCAGGTGATTCGGGATAGAGGGGCCATAGCCAAACGTGTGGTAGCGCGGAAGGCCAGGGTGACCGATAGCGAACGGCAGAGTGCCCGCACAGTTCGTCCGAAGGGTGATCGCTGCCGAGATCGAAGGATGAAGGATAGGAAATGCAACGGTGGCGAGGAGAGTATCGCTGGCGCTATGACCGCTCCTGGCCGACAACTGCCCTTGGGTCATGGTACTGCAACGCGGGAATGCCATTCGTCCGACGCTACAGGCCGACCGTCCGGTATGGCCGAACTGGCGCCAAGGGTTAGTCTTCACCGAGCGGCAGCTTGAGGATCAGTAAGCTGACGTAGCGCTTGCAAACGTCATCAGGCAGCTATGGGTCGGATCCGGGCGTAGCGAAAAGATCGAAGCAGCCGGTCGGCGAAATTTCTTCCCGTACGTCGGGTCAACGCGCCATACCGGCCGTCCGCGCGATGTGCCGCCAATGACCGCTCTGGCCGACTTCCAGACCGTGGCCGAGCCGTCCGGCTGGTCTTCGGCAACGGCCGCCGTTCGCAAACGATGGAAACCGTTTTCTGGTACAACCTGTTTGATAATCTGCTCTCAATGTTCTCGGAAAATTCCAGCAACAGTGGTCCGCCCCGGGTTTTTTCCGCTGACCCGCAGTTTGCACCCCGTCGCTCTCCACCCGGCGCCGCTGGAGCAGCGCTTCTTCATTGGAGGCGTACCGCTCTGTCGCTGACTTCCATCGTTGTGCTGGTTTGCTGATCGCTTCCTTCTACGGTCTGGCGCCGCTGCACGGGACGCGTATAAGGCTGTCACGGAGCTGGTGGCTTGTCATGAAAAGGCGCATTCCAGCTGCCATGCTGGTGAAGTGGCCCTCTGACAGGCTGTCGGATCGACCGGGCCTGGTTGATCGGGTGCGGCAGTATGCTGTTGGCGCGGGCCTGGCTGCCGCTGCCCGTACCGCCAGAGCCGCCGCTGTGGCTGCGCAGTGGTCCTCGCGTGGAGTGTGCAGCTGTGGCAGTTCCAGCATCGGCTACTCTCTGCTTCACTCTACCGAGGCCCAGAGGACACCGACGTGCATGTGCGGTCGCCGCGGCTCTGCCGTCAAGGCTCTACAGTCAAGCATGAAGGCTGCTCCGTCGCCTTTTAGCGCAGCGGCTCCAGTAGCGCCGGGCGCGCGCGGGATCAGAGTCGGCTCAGCAATTCTGTTTTCTTGGCCGAAAACTCTTCGTCGCTGAGGATTCCCTTGGCCCGGAGGTCGGCAAGCTTCTCGATTACCGCGAAGATATCGTGTTCGTTACCCATCGCTGGCGGAGCTGCCTGCGACGCCTTGCTCGTCTGATGGACGGGCGCCGCAGGTGGCGTCAGTGGCGTCAGAGGTGTCGCTGGCGTCGATGGTATCGGCGGCACGGAAGGCGATCCCGGCGGCTGTTCGGTCGGCGAGACTACCGGCAGGCTAGCTACGTCGATCAGGCCATACTGGCTGCTGAAGCTCAGCGTGCCACCGACCGATTGCTGCTGCGAGAAGCCGCCGATCTGGTGGTCGAGCGTGTCATAGACGGTGACCGTGCCGCCGACATCGATGGCCAGGCGCCGCGCCTGCGCGAAGTAGGCATAGCGAACACCGTTCTGCGCACCCGTGCTGCTCGGGCTGCGCAGTTCGTCCGGCCACCACTCGCCAGAGCTGCCGGGCGCGGGCGGTACGAACAGGCTGACCGCTCCGATCGGTCCCGCGCCGCTCTGCTGTTGCTGCCCGCCGCCGAAATTGCCTTGTGCTTGCCCCGCGTTGTAGCCGCCCTGGTTGCCCTGGCTTTGCGACTGGAAGCTGCCACTGCGAATCAGGTCGGGCTGGCTGGCGACCAGGTTCGACAGTTCGTCGCACAGCCCGCCAATGCGCCCTTTGAGGTAGTTGTCGAAGATGTCCGAGACCATGATCATGCCGCCACGCATCCATTGACCGGAGCCGGAGAATTCGGGATGAGAGAATTGCGCCATGCTGCCGTTGCCGTTGATTACCGACTCGAGCATGCTGTGCACCGCGTTGGCGCTGAAGCCATGGCGCTGGGCTATGTCGTCGATGGCCTGCTGGCCGCTGGGGGAAAGTTGTCGCATGCTGAGCCTTGATCTTGCAACCGACATCGCTGAACATGCCTGGACGGAGCGAGCCGAGTGCAGGGGCCGGTCAGGCGAAGACGCGGGTGCTGGTGGTGCCGTGGGAACGGCGGAACGCGAGTTTACGCCTATCCTCAAGAGCTGCGCAATCGCTCGTCGGCCGGTGCATATCGGGCGCAGCTTTCCGAGAAACCGTGGGGAGTGCGCCTTGTCAGTCGAAATGCTTCAGCCGCGACTAACAGCACGCTCAGCTTTCCGACGGCCCTGTTGGCGCGCAGTATTGGAACTGTTTGGTCCCGATCCCGTCTCATTGATCGCCGGCTTTCAGCCCTGGCGACTCATTAACAGGAGGTATCGAATGGACGCTAACCTGCACACCATGAGCAATCTCTTCGCACAGCTCGGGCTTCCACCCGATCCTGCTGCCATCGAAGAATTCATCAGCCGCCACCGCCCCTTGGGGAATGAGGTTGCTCTCTACCGTGCCTCTTTCTGGACGGCTTCGCAGCGAAGCTTTCTGAAGGAGGAGATCATTGAGGATGCGGATTGGGCAGGGGTGATCGATGAACTGAATGGCAGGCTGCGTTAATGTGAAAGTCGCGTACGCGACTCACGAAGCGCCCTTCTCCCCTCGCGGGAGAAGGGTCTGGGGAAGAGGGAAACGGTCATGAGTTTCATGATTCGGGGTAGCTCGACATGTCATGACCGTTAGTGTGAAAGTCGCGTACGCGACTCGCGAATCGCCCTTCGCCCCTTGATGAAGAAGGGCTGGAAAAGAGGGAGAACGGTCTGCAGGGCCGCGTAGCCGTTGCCGCTTGATAGGCTGCTTTTCCCGCCGGAGCGATGCCGCAAAAAATGTCGAATGCAGCCATCCCTTTCCTTGCCGCCAAAGACTCGCCGGAAGCCGCGGAGTGGGTAGGCGCGTTGCGGGCTGCCATGCCGGACGAACGCATCGTCACCTTCGAGGACTTGAACGAAGAGGCGAGAAGCGAGGCAAGGCTGGCCATTGTCGCCAACCCTGACCCGGCTGATCTGCGCCGCCTGCCAAAATTGTGCTGGGTGCATAGCGTCTGGGCGGGGGTCGAGCGCCTGCTTGCCGATCCGGAAAACTCCCGGCTGCATATCGTTCGCCTGCTTGATCCGCAACTGGCTGCGACCATGGCCGAAGCCGTCCTGGCCTGGACCCTGTTCCTGCACCGGGACATGCCCGCCTATGCGCGGCAACAAGCACAACAACTCTGGCAGCCACGCCCCTATATCCGCCCTCAGCAGCGAACTCTGGGCCTGCTTGGCCTGGGCGCCCTGGGATCAGCCAGCGCCGAACGCCTGCTGGCCGCCGGCTTCAAGGTCTGCGGTTGGAGTCGGCAGAAGAAATTCCTGCCCGGCGTCGAATGCTTTGCTGGCGACGCCGGGCTTGCGGAGATGTTGGCCAGGACCGACATCCTGATTTGCCTGTTGCCGCTCACCCTCGAAACTCGAGGTTTGCTCAGTGCGGATCGCCTGGCGAGATTGCCAACCGGGGCCTCACTGATCAACTTTGCCCGCGGACCGATTATCGTCGATGAGGATCTGCGCGCGGTTCTGGACAGCGGACAGCTCGAACATGCGGTATTGGATGTCTTCGCGCGCGAACCCCTACCGACAGATCAATGGCAGTGGCGACATCCCCGGGTCACCGTCCTGCCGCACTGTTCGGCGCAGACGGATCGGGAAACAGCGTCACGGATCGTGGCGGACAACATTCGCCGCTATCGCGAAACCGGCGAACTTCCAGCGGCTGTCGACGTCGCGCGCGGGTATTGAATGGCCGTGTGCGCAGGAAGACCGTTCGCGGCGAAAGGTGACAGAAGAGCTGCTTCCGGAAGGCGAACTGCGAACAGGGCGAACCGCCAAGCAGCGGCTAGCTTGGAGGACGAGCGCTCAATGGGCATCGCCCGTGTCGAAAGCTGCGACATCGAGCAGCCACGCTGGCATGTCTCGCTTACTGTGGAGCACTCGCCAAACGTCGATGTGGTCGCTGTGCTCGACGTAAAAGACCAAGTGCGGGTAGCGTGCCAAGGGCCAGGAACGAAGACCCGGCAGGTTCAATTCGTGTGCGTAGCGCGGTGAGCCGGTGCCAGGGGGACGGCCGACGTGGGCGTAGCACTGTTCCAGAGCTTCGATGAAGCCCAGAGCAGCCGGCTTCGCGTCTGCACTCAGGTAATGCTCGATTGCCTCGGCGATGTCCTCGTTTGCCAACTCACGGGGGATGACCTGCTTGATGTTCACCCGCCGGCGAGTCCACGGACGCGGTCACGTAGGTCAGCAAAGTATTCGGCATCGGCTGCCCCTGCCGGGCGGGACGATGCCCCCGCCAATAGTAGGCTGCGCAGCTGTTGGCGATCCTGATCCTTGCGGATCAACTCGCGTACGTATTCGCTGCTGGTACCATACCCGCGCTGCGAAACCTGCTCGTCAACGAAGGTCTTGAGTGCATCGGGCAAGGAAATATTCATGGTGCTCATGAGACTATCCTAGGTCGCTTGGCAAAAATCGGTAAGCTGGCCTGGTTCCGTGCGCCATGAAGTGCCGCTCTGATTCAGTCGAGCTTGTTTTCTTTCGCGCTTTTTGCGGGAATGGTCATGGACAGGCGCTTGCCCTTGACTCCCGTGCTGAAGACGCTGGCTTTTAGCCTTGGTATTGCCGGCGTGGGTTGATACCACTGATAGATCTGCGTGACCAGTTGTACGTAATTGCGAGTTTCCGGGTACGGCGGAATGGTGTTCTTGTATTGCTGGACGGCGCCTTCGCCGGCATTGTACGAAGCCAGCACCAGGTCTTGCTGATCTGGAAACATGCGCTGCAGGTCACGCAGGTAGCGCGCGCCCAAACGGATATTGGTTCCCGGGTCGGTCAGCTTTTCTTCAATGCTCTTCTGCTGGTCAGCGCGCAAGCCATAGCGCTCGGCAGTGGCAGGCATGATTTGCATCAAGCCGACGGCTCCCTTGGGGGAAATCGCATCGGGATCGAAACCCGATTCCGCTGCCATGACTGCCTTGAGCAAGGCGGTATCGACGGCGAATTCCTTGCTCGCCGCTTTCAGGAAAGGCTCGAATTTCTTCAGATTCGGATGGCGGGACAAATAGCGCAGCAGGTCGCGTCTTTCGGCGTCCATTACCTGCGCGGACGACGACTGTAGTGCATCGCCGCGCGCGAACAGCTTATAGCGGGCGTCGACCTTTTCGGTGGCAAGATGCGCCACGCCGTGTTCATCGACGAAACCATAAATATTGGCCTGGACGCCCGCTGAAACGAGGCTGAGGGCAAGCCCGAGAAGAAAACCGAGAATCTGCATTCGCTAGCTACCTGCGTTGTCGTAGCCTTCGAGCCACGCTGTTCGTGCGGCTGCTGGATGCCATGCAGCGCATGATTGTCGCGCCAGAAGGCCTGCGGAGCGCACCATGATACCGCGCAAGCAGCCAAAGCAGGCAAGTGCAGCGCTGTGGATTGCTCTTGAAAAGAAGCGGGGCAGGCTCAGTTTCCGTTGCCATTGACTCTTCCTGGGCCGCGCCAACCGCCATGTGGACAGGGTTCCGCGCCACAAAGCATGCTTCGTCCTCCTTTAGCAGAAGGTCTGCTGAGGCCCCTTCTGCGACCAGCGGGATCTCCGGCAGTGAGCGGCGATGTTCGAGATTGGCCGCCGATTTGGGGTACATTAATCGACTCAACAATGCAGGATTGACCAAGGAGGCAGCATGGGCTGGTTTTCGAAGGCGGACAAGGACTTCTTTCTCGTTACGGTGCCCGGAGCGGACAGCATGCGCATCGAGAAATACCTGGGTGTCGTGAATGGCGAGGCGATCATCGGCGCCAACATTTTCAGGGATTTGTTCTCGTCGGTTCGCGATGTGGTGGGTGGTCGTGCCGGAGGCTACGAGCGTGCCCTTTCCGGTGCCCGCGATGCGGCGCTGGAAGACATGATCGAGGTCGCCAAGGAGATGGGCGCCAACGGCGTTGTCGGACTGGACTTTGATTACGAAGTGCTTGGCGAGACCAACGGAATGTTGATGGTGGCGGTCAGCGGAACGGCGGTGCGGATTGCTTGAGCGGGTGGAAAGTTGCGGACGCGGCCGCGGATCTCCAACGCCTGCCGGAACTGCCGGAACTGTTCGATGCGAATGCGGTTGAGCTTCACAAGCCGCCGCCAGGAATGATGCCCGCAGCGCCGCCTGGTCAGGCTCGAACTGTCCGAAGAGCTTGCCGATCTGCCAGTCGGCGGTGTGCAACAGTCCGAGCATTCAGGTGTGCCTGAAGGTACGGGTCGAGGAGAGCTTGATCAAGCCGATGAGTCCGATGGCCAGGGCTCCCCTGCGCAGCCGCGGCGGCTCACCAAGACCTCAGGCGCCCGGTCGGCGGAAGTCATTGTCGATCCAGGCGCTGGCGCTGCTCATGGTGAGCTTGAAGCCAGGCGATACCCGGACCTGCGCCAATTGTTCGCCGAAATCGTCACAGGCGCCGAGCAGGGCATGCGGATCGTATTCGTCGGGAACGATGTCCAGCGTCACTTTGATTCGCCCGGAAGGGGCGTCTATCGTGATGCTCTTGTGATACTGCGCGTACAGCTGCTGTTCGTGGCGGCGGAGGACTTCCGACGCGGTTTTCACCAGGGTATTGAACGCCGATACGTCGAGCGGTTTCGGATTCTTCTTGTCGCGACCCATGGTCCATGGCCCGACCAGGGCGGGCTCGGCTTCACCATCCTTGATCATTTCCACGGCCCATCCTTCGCCGTCTTCGTTCTTGATGACACGGGCGGTCCAGCCATTATTGATCCACAGGCGCGGCTCATTCACCGCCTTTGGCAGCTCGCCTTCGCTCTCTTCCATGCTTTCGTTTGCTGTCATGGCTGAATTCCATCCCGCGCCGGTGGCTGCTTACTTCTTGCCGTCCTTTTCCTGCGCGGCTGCGCTACTGCTCTTGGCGTCCTGCTCGGCGGCACTCGGCTGATCGCCGAGTACGCTCTTGAGCGGGCAGATCTTGAATGCCGGGCACTTCTGGCAACCAGCGACGATGGCAATCGGGCAAACGGTCATGGCCGTTCCTCTTGAGGGTCGAGAAAAGACGCAGTATGAACGCGATGGCGACGCGAAAGTAGTGCGCGCCGCCTAAAAGGCCTGCTTCGCCGTAAGCTTCGTCTCGCCCGCCAGGCGCGCGCAAAGGACGGCAAGCGCAGGGCGAGTTGCGCATCACCGCGCGCCTGTACTTTCAATCGAAGCGTGATTTGCGGTAAAAGAAAACATCGGCACTTTTTTTTCCGCGACAATTTTTCGGACTCGACATGGCCGCGATCGTACCCGATGGATGGCGCGAACTCTCGGTAACGGGTGCGGCGCAGCGTGAAATCGAAACGCTGGCGCTGCTCGCCGAGGGCTTGCCCGATGATTACACCGTCTACCACGCCGTTCATTGGACGAACCTCGGGCCGCGCTTTGCGCTGTACGGTGAAATCGATTTCGCGGTCGTCAATCGTGCTGGCGATCTGCTCCTGATCGAGCAGAAAAGCGGCTTTCTTGCGGAAACCCCGGATGGCCTGGTCAAGCAATACCCGGGCAAGTCGAAGAGTGTGCCGATCCAGATTTCACGAATGGTCCATGTGCTGCGCGGCAAGCTTGCCAATCGCGGCGATATTGCCAGCGTGCGCACTGACGCCCTCCTGTTTTGTCCCGATTACACGGTCAGATTCCCGGAAACGGCCGGGCTGGTGCCGGAGCGCATTGTCGATGCCCGCCGCCGTGCGCAGCTGTGCGCGATCATTCAAAGCCTGCTGCCGCCGCAGGAAGAGGGCGCCGCGACCCTGAAAATCCACCATTTCCTGCGCGACCTGATCCAGCTGGATACGGATGTCAGTGCGCTGATGGGGCGCGCGCGCAGCATGGTCACCCGGCTTTCCGGCGGTCTCGCCCACTGGGCGCGGCAGCTGGACTTCTCTCCGTATCGTCTGCGCGTCATCGGGACTGCGGGCTCGGGCAAGACGCAGCTCGCTCTTGCCGAATACCGGGCAACGCTGCAGGCTGGGAAACGACCGCTCTATGTCTGCTTCAACCGACCCTTGGCGGACCATTTTGCCCGCATAGCGCCGGCCGGCGGACTGGCCTGTACCTTTCATCAGTTATGCGAGCAAGGGCTGCGTCAGGCCGGCGAGACGCCGGACTTCACGCAGCCCGATGCGTTCGAAAGGCTGTTCACGCGGGCGGCAGCCCTACCCGAGTTGCAGGGCTCGCCCGACCTCCCTGTGGGAAATCCATTTCTCTTCGACACGCTCATCGTCGACGAAGGCCAGGATTTCTCCCAGCCGTGGTGCGATTTTGTCCTGCGCCATGCTCGCCCTGCAGCGCGTCTGCTCTGGCTTGAGGATCCCCTGCAGAACCTGTACGGGCGGCCAAGAGTTTCCTTGCCCGACTGGATCACCCTGCATGCGCGCAGCAACTACCGCAGTCCGCGGCCAATCGTCGAGATGTTGCGGGCGCTACTGCCGGGCGATGCGGATATCGAAGCCGCGTCGCCGATTGCTGCCGAAGAAATCGCTTTCATTACCTATGCCGATACGGCCGGCATGTTGCAGGGAGTCAAGGACGCCATTCGGGATTGCTATTCGACTGGCTTCAAGAAGCATGACCTGGCGATCATCAGCTATCACGGCCGCGCGGAGTCGCATCTGACTTCTCTCGACCAGATCGGCCGCACGACGCTGCGTCACTTTACGGGCGCTTACGATCTCCTCGGCCAGGGCGTGTTCAGCACGGGCGATGTCCTGGTGGAATCGGTCTATCGCTTCAAAGGCCAGTCCGCGCCGGCGATCATTTTCGCGGAGATCGATTTTGCGCAACTCGACGACAAGGCGCTGCGCAAGCTCTTCGTCGGCGCGACGCGAAGCACGATGAAGCTGGTGCTGGTGGTGCACGAAAAATCGGCCGCGCAACTGAGCGATCTCCTCGCGGTTCGCTAGCCCGCGTCGATCGCTTCCGTTTGCGAGTCGGTGCGCCCGGACAAGTTCTAAGCATCGCTGCGAAGCTGTGCCACTGTTGTGCTCGCCTGGGTCGCCCGCGCCGCGTCCGCGACCTCGGTGGTGACGATGGTCTTGCCGATTGGCGCCAGCGCAATGCCGGCAAGCTTCAGGTGCTGAATGGCGAACGGAATGCCGATGATCGTCAGGAAGCAGGCCAGCGCAGAAGTGAGGTGGCCAATCGCCAGCCAGACCCCGGCAAAGACAAACCAGATGACGTTGCCAAGCATGCCGAGCGCGCCGGTGCCGATGTCCTCTTGCTGGTGGAGCTCTTGCCGACTGATTGCTTCCTTGCCGAAGGGAAAGAAGGAGAATTGCCCCATCACGAAGCTGGCCTTGGCCCACGGGATGCCGACGATGGTCAGCAGGGCGATCAGGCCAACGAGCCACCAGGCGAGGCCCATGATCAGGCCACCAAAAATGAACCAGAGAAGATTCCCGATTGCGCGCATTGCTCTTGCCTTTCCTTAATGTGAAAGTCGCGTATGCGACTCACGAAGCTCCCTTCTCCCCTCGCGGGAGAAGGGTCGGGGAAGAGGGAAAACGGTCATGACTTTCATGATCTGGGGCGTCTCGATTGTCATGACCGTTAATGTGAAAGTCGCGTATGCGACTCACGAAGCTCCCTTCCCGTCGAACGATTCCGGCGTGCAAGCCGGAATGCGCACTGCAAGTGAGAGGGAGCGGTCATGACTTTCATGATCCGGAGTATTTCGACATGTCATGACCGTTACCGTCGGTTGGTCGTGGGCACTTTGAGCCTCTTGCAAAACTGACACTGCAGGGCTGATTTTTCTGCCGCTGGGGGCGAAAGCGGAGGACGCAGGCGGCCATTTCTGGCATGATGGGTTTCTCAAGACCAACATCATAACGCCCGCAAAATGGATACTACCCAACGCGAACTGATCATGCAACGCTGGAACGTGATGCAGCACGAACT
>Ga0209573_1002952_pt1 | contig 20031 bp, 13 predicted proteins | sample TNRBio252014_DNA_FD_185870 | JGI IMG/M metagenome (GOLD analysis project Ga0209573, IMG submission 185870) | Wastewater treatment Type I Accumulibacter community from EBPR Bioreactor in Madison, WI, USA - TNR Reactor_6/25/2014_ DNA (SPAdes)... | ecosystem: Engineered > Bioreactor > EBPR >...
TGGGCGCGCGAGATGTCGAACTTGCCGTTGGTCTGGAGGACAGGGAGCTGCTCCAGCGCGGCGCGGGCCTCGGCATCGCTGACACGGATGCCGGACTGCTCCATGAGGTGGCGGGCGACGAAGAGACTGATGATGGTGTCCGCGCCGCCGCCACTGAAACCGCCGCCGGAGAGCTGCATGAGCATGCCGGGCAGCTCATACGCCTGCATGTAGAACTGGGCGAACTGGAGGGAGCGCTGGGCGCGCTGCACATCGCCGATGGTGTGGTCCTTGCCGAAGACGGTGAGCGCATGGTCGGTGATCTGCGTCCGCTTTTCATAACTGGCATCACCGCGATAGCCCCCCCAGACGGAGAAGGAGATGATGATGATGATCGTCAGCGTGATGAGGAAGGCGCCACGATGGCGGCGGAAGAATTCGAGCATGGTCGTGCGGGGCGGTGGAAGGGCGCGCAATTAGGCGCTCCACACTCAGGCGGCAACCGGAAAAACGTGCCGACAATCACCAGAATGCTTGATGGTGGATCAAAGCTACTCGGTGAGCACCGAGCCGGCGGGCGCGCTTATCAATGTTTGGGCGGCTGCGGCGTCGTTCATGAGGGTCGATCTGAGGAAGGCGAGTGCGCGGTGGCGGAAGAGGGCCTGCTGCGGGGCATGGGCAAAGCCGCAGGCGAGCTGGCCGAGGAGGTCGGTGGGCCATTCGGCGTCGAGGTGGGTGCCGCCTTGGATTTTAAAAACGAACTTCGGGCCGGTAAAAGCCTCGGCGAGGGTCTGGGCGTTGCCGTGCATGTTCCAGGCCTCTGGTTCGGCGCGGAGGATGGCGGCGGGAATTTTCAGCGTGGCGGCGATTTTTTGGCCGCTGCCGTCCATATCGACGGGATCCAGGCCCACCCAGGCATCGACGGTCGTTTGAGCGGCGGCGAGCAGGGTGGTGAGTCCGCCCATGGAGTGTCCCATGAGCGCGGCCTTGCCATTGCAGCGGACTTTGAGCGGGAGTACGTTCGTTCGCATTTGCGTGACGAGTTCGGCCAGCGTCCGCGCGTTCAGCTCGTGATTCACCAGCGCTGGTTGCGTGGGCACGGCGGCAAGGAAGCCTTGCGCGGCGAGTTCCGCGCCCCAGCCGGCCATGTAGCGCTTGGACCGCGTGAATCCGTGCGCGACGACGACGAGCGGTACGGGGGCGGCGTGATCCGCCGGAAAGTAAAACGTGACCGAGACATGGCAGCCTGCGAGCGTGAGGTGGCGCACTTCCTTGGTCACGCCTGAGGGCAGGGCGGGAGCCTGCGTGCGGCTGGCCCAGTAGAGGAGGCCGAGCAGCACGAGTCCGAGGATCAGAAGCCGGGGCAGCCAGCGGAGGAGACGTTTCATGGCATGAGTCTGGCCCATGGAGTCACCCGCTAAAACTTCAGCATCTCGCCCACGGGCAGCGGTTTGTTCTGGCGGATGGATTCCTCGGCCACGAGGCACAAACCGGCGCTCCAGAGGCCGTCGAGGCCGGTGGCGGCGGGTTTCTTGCCGGTGCGGACCATCTCCACGCATTGGGCGATCTCCTCGCGCAGCTCAAAGACCTCGCCGCTGTGTTTTTCGAGCTTCACGGTTTCGAGGTGCTCGCCGTCGAAGACCTTGAGGAAGTATTCGGGCTCCAGCGTGCGATCCAGCGCGCCGCTCCACGCTGCCCACAGCGCGCCCTTGGTGCCGCTGACTTTGACGGTTTGATGATGCTCAAAGGCGGCGAGTGTCTGCGACACTACGGCGTAGCTGCCATTCGCGTATTTGAACATGGCGCTGAAGTTATCAAACAAGGTCGGGCGCTGCGGATCGCGCGAGTTGGCGTAGGCGTGGAGTTCGACGGGATCGCCGCTGCTTTCGAGATACCAGCGGGCGAGGTCGAAGAAGTGAATCGGCTCCTCCAGCACCCACGAGCCAACACGGCTTTGATCATAGCGCCAGCCAGAAGCACCCATGCGGTAAGGTTTACGCGAAAGCTCGACGAGGACGTATTGCGGAGCGCCGATGGTGCCGGCGTCGATGATTTCCTTGATGCGGCCCCACTGGCTGGAGAGGCGCAGTTCATGTCCGACAGCGAGATGCACGCCGTATTGCCGTGCTCCAGCGACGATGGCTTTGCAGTCATCGAGCGTGATGGCCATCGGTTTCTCCAAAAGCACATGTTTGCCCTTCGCCATCGCCGCGAGCGCGATCTCACGATGCGTGTGGCTCGGCGTGGCGATATCGATGATGTCGAACTCTGCCTGCGCGATCATTTCCAGGCTGTCGGCGAAGATTTGCGCCTCGGGATAGAGCTTTCGAGCCTCCTCACGCGAAGCCTCTGAAGGCGCGGTGATGGCGACGAGCTGAGCATCCGGGTTTCCGGCGATGGATTGAGCGTGAAATTTGCCCCAGGCACCGAATCCGGCGAGGGCGAAGCGAATGGGAGGCATAGGAGGGAAGCTAGATCGTCGATTGGGGCGGCTGACAGAAAAATTGGGGCAGCAAATGTCATGGTTTCATTTTTTCTGCCCCCATTTGCTGTCAGCTCATTTTCTATTCGCCGTCGTCAGCGGTGTGACGGGATCAGGAACGCGGCGGCCTTGGAGTTCGTTCAGGCGGCAGGTGGGGAGCTTGGGGAGCACATGCTTCGCAAAGAGATCGCATTCATCGAGATGCGGATAACCGCTGAGAACGAAGGCGCGGATGCCCATGTCCATGTAGCGGTTGAGTTTGGCGAGCACTTGATCGGGATCGCCCACGATGGCGCTGGCGCAGCCGCTGCGTGCCAGGCCGATGCCGCTCCAGAGGTGGGGCTCGATGTAGAGGTCTTTGGATTGCGCACGGAGCTCGTCCTGGCGCTTCACACCGGCGCTCTGGCTGTCTTGAGAGCGGGCTTTGATCTCCGCGCCTTTTTCAGCGGTGAGCTTGGAGATGAGCCGGTCGGCGGCTGCACGGGCCTCGGCTTCCGTTTCACGCACGATGATGTGCCCGCGGAAGCCAAAGTCGATCTGGCGGCCATACATGGCGGCTTTCTCCGACATGCCGCGCATGGTTTCGGCGATGCGGTCCTCCGTCTCCGGCCACATGAGAAAGACATCGCAATGCTTGGCGCACAAATCCTGCGCGGCGGGCGAAATGCCGCCGAAGTACATCAGCGGACCGCCGTTTTGCTGGTAAGGCTTTGCCGGTTCGGTGGTGGGCAGGCTGATCTGGTAAAACTCGCCCTTCCATTCAAAGGGGCCGTCCGTGCGCCACAGCGCTTGGAGGATCTGGATGATCTCGCTGGCGCGGGCGTAGCGGACTTCATTGCTCTCCTTCATGCCGGGCATGTCGGAGGAGATGATGTTGATGCACAGGCGGCCTTTGGCGATGTGATCGACGGTGGCGAGCGCCCGCGCGAGCATCGGCGGCCAGACCTCGCCCATGCGGAGGGCGACGAGCTGATTGATCTGCGTCGTCTGCGGAGCCATGGCGGCGGCAAAGGCCAGCGCGTCCTGCCCGGCGATCCAGCCGGACGGCAGAAGGATGTTCTGATAGCCAAGCGCGTCGGCTTTGCGGACGATGTCGCCGCAGTGCTCGTAGCTGGAACGCAGAGAACCGTCGGGAACGCCGAGGAATTCGTAGTCGTCGGAACAAAGCGCGGAAAACCAGGCGACTTCGCAGCGGCGTCCAGGTGTGCGAATAGTAGGAGCACTCATCATGGACTTGCGTGGATATTTCGGTTTAGGAAGGGCTGCGCAGGAAATTGCGCACGCCACACATATTTCAATATCGCAATATGGTGTCAGTCGGCATATTCCCGCAAGACCAATTTCCGAATCCGAATCTAAAAGATGAGAAGCCCTGAAGAACTTCGCCATAACCTCTCGCAGGCCATTCTGCATGTGCGCAGCGGCCACGCTACGTCGCGTCGCGTGCTGTCGGACGCGCTGCGGTTGTCGCCTAGCACCACGGGCTACTATGTGGACCAGTTGATCGCCTCCGGTCACTTGGCCGAGTCGGGCCTGGAACAGGGGCGCATGGGACGGCCCAAGCGGATGCTGCGCACGGTGCCCGGAGCGGGTTGGTTTGCGGGCATCGAGTTCAATGCCGAACGTGTGCAAGCGGTGCGCGTGGATTTTTCAGGGGCACAAACACAGACGCTGACGCACCGGCTGCCGGAGGATGCGGACACAGCGTCTGTTATCCAAGAAATCACCCGGCTGATCACGGAACTTCAGGAGGGGCGCAAAGGCTCTCTACTTGGCATTGGCATTGGCGCTCCGGGTTTGATCGATCCTGCCGCAGGGGTTGGGTTGCATTACGCTTTCTTGCCCGACTGGCGCAATGTGCCCGTGCGGGCCGAACTGGCGAAGCAGTTCGATGCTCCGATCATCCTCGAAAACAACCTACGCGTCATCGCGCTGGCGGAACGCTGGTTCGGTGGCGGTCGTGAACTCGATGACTACGTCATTCTGGGGCCGCGCAGAGGCTTTGGCATCGCGGTAGTGAAACATGGGCGGCTGCTTGACGGGGAGCACCACGCGACGGGTGAGATCGGCCGCTGGGTGTGGCCTCTGAATGGCGAGGGCGGCGAGATGCAGCAGGCACTCTGCTCAGCCGCCGTCTGGCGCAGACTGGCCGGAGTCACCAACATCGCACCGCTTCCGGGAGATCTGCGAGCGGCGCTGCAAAGCCTCGCGCAGGCGGATGGCAAGGCATGGCAGGGCGTCGTGAGTGATTACGCGCGTGTGATGGGCCTGCTGCATCTGCTGCTGGATGCGCCGGCTTATTTCCTGCACGGGCCGCTGACGGCTTTGGGCTCGCGTTTTGGCACTGACATCGCCCTGCAAGCAGCTAGGCTCATGCCCGCGCTCAAGGACATGCCGCCAAACATCGTGGCCTCTGCCCTCGGGGATGACGCTGGCGCTCTTGGTGCCGCGAGTCACGCCATGGAAGCGTGGCAGCCTGCCTTGTGAGAGCAGGTCACGCGAGTAAGCCTCGCATCACGCGGCCATGCACGTCTGTGAGGCGGTAGTCGCGGCCTTCTGAGCGGAAGGTGAGGTGCTCATGATTGAAACCGAGCAGATGCAGCAACGTGGCGTTCAAATCATGCACATGCACCGGATCACGGGCGATGTTGAAGCAGAAGTCGTCGGTCTCGCCGAACTGGAGGCCGGGTTTCACGCCGCCACCGGCCAGCCACATCGTGAAGCCGCGGCCATGATGATCGCGGCCGTGGTTGGCGGGCTCCAGCTTGCCCTGGGAGTAGGTGGCGCGGCCAAATTCGCCGCCCCAGACGATGAGCGTGTCATCCAGCAGGCCGCGTTGTTTGAGATCGCTGATCAAGGCGGCGCAGGGCTGGTCGATGTCTCCGCATTGCAGGCGCAGATCGCTGGGCAGGTTGTAGTGCTGGTCCCAGCCGCGATGATAAAGCTGGATGAAGCGCACGCCGCTTTCCGCCATGCGACGTGCGAGCAGGCAGTTCGCCGCAAAGCTGCCGGGCACGCGTGATTGCGGGCCGTAGGCGTCGAGGGTGGCGGCGCTTTCATCGCGCAGGCTGATCAAATCCGGCACGCTGGTCTGCATGCGGTAGGCCATCTCATACTGCGCGATGCGGGTTTCGATTTCGGGATCGAGCTGCTGCGCGAATTGACGGCGGTTGAGCGCCTGGATGGCGTCGAGCTGCTCACGACGCGACTGCGAATCAATGCCGGGCGGATTGGAGAGATACAACACGGGATCTCCGCTGCTGCGGAAGCTCACACCTTGATGATTGGAGGGCAGGAAGCCGGAGCCCCACAGCCGCGCATAGAGAGGATCGGCAGGGCGTGCCGCGCTGCCGCGTGAGATGAGCACCACGAAGGCCGGCAGGCTCGCGTTTTCGCTGCCGAGACCGTAACTGGCCCAGGCACCGAAGCTCGGGCGGCCTGGCTGCTGGTGGCCCGTTTGCAACAAGGTCACACCGGGATCGTGATTGATCGCCTCGGTGTTCATGGAGCGGATGAGGCACAGTTCGTCGGCCACGCGGCCCATGTTTGGCAGCAGTTCGCTCATCCACGCGCCGGATTGACCGTGCTGTTTGAAATCAAACAGCGAGGCGGTGACCGGTTTGGATTTTTGCCCGCTTGTCATTCCAGTGAGGCGCTGATCGCCGAGCACGGAGGCGGGAAACTCCTGGCCGTGCAGCTTTTTCAAACCGGGCTTGTGATCAAACAGATCGAGCTGCGACGGCCCGCCGTGCATGAAGAGATAAATCACGCGCTTCGCTTTCGGCGCGAAGTGCGGTGCCGCGAAACTGCGGCCCTCTCCCAGCAGCGAGGCCAGCGCCGCGCCGCCGATGCCTGCGGAGGCTCTGCCAAACAGTTGCCGACGTGTCAGTTCGAGATTCATCGGCGCGTGATGGTTTCGTCGAGGTTGAACAGCGTGTGCAGCGTCACCGTCCAGGCGGCCAATTCGACGGGATCGAGATCACGACCGTGCTTGGAGGCGCCGATGGCGATGAGTTTGACGGCCTCCTCACTTTGCGTGGCAAAACGCGTGCGCTGTGAGTGAAGAAGTTTCGTGAGGGTGGTGATCTCATCGGCTGCGGGCATGCGTGAGGTCACACGACGAAAGGCGAGCGTCAGGCGTGAGTCGTCCGTACCTTTTTGTCCCAGCGTCCACACCGCCAAAGCACGAGCAGCTTCGACATAGGTCTCGTCATTGAGCAGCACGAGCGCTTGTAGCGGCGTGTTGGTTCGGGCGCGGCGCACGGTGCATTTCTCGCGAGTTGGGCTGTCAAAGGTGAGCAGGACAGGGGGAGGGGACTGGCGTTTCCAAAACGAGTAGAGGCTGCGCCGCCACAAACCTTCGCCGGAGTCGGCGATGTAAGTTTCCTCGCCATTGTAAGACACCGCCTCCCACAGGCCCGGCGGCTGATAGGGCCGCACGCTTGGCCCGCCGATATTCGGCACGAGCAAACCGGAGACAAAAAGCGCCTGATCGCGCACCATCTCCGCGCTCAATCGAAATGAAGGCCCGCGTGCGAGCCAACGATTCGCCAGATCCAACGGCGAGCCGCGAATAGGCCCGCCTGCATCGCTATGCGAAGCATTGCGGGCAGGGAACTGCGAACTCTGCCGATACGTGTCGCTTATCACGATGAGTTTGAGCAGCGCCTTCACATCCCAGCCGCTCTGCATGAAGCGCAGGGCCAGCCAGTCGAGAAGCTCAGGATGCGTCGGTGCCTCGCCCTGCGAGCCGAAGTCATTCACGGTGCGCACGAGTCCTTCGCCAAAACACTGCTGCCACAAACGGTTCACCGCCACGCGTGCGGTCAGTGGATTTTGAGGGGAGACCAGCCACTGGGCGAAGCCGAGACGATTCGACGGCGCGTTTGCAGGCCACGCTGACAAGGCCGCAGGCACTCCCGGCTGCACTGGATCAGCCGGATGATCGTATTGGCCGCGTGTCAGCACATGTGCCGTGCGCGGCTTGTCCATCTCCTGCATCACGAGCGTCGTGGGAATGCTTTCGCGCAGAGCGGCTTCGGCTTGTTTCGCTTTCTGCACGCGCAGATGGGCCTCCTTCGACGTGGCATCAGCGTGATGATCGACGAAGTAGTCTTGAAGCAATGTCGCGTCAGCACTGCTGCGCTTCGCGGTAGGTTGGGCGATGATGCCACGCAGGCGCTCACTCCAGAACCACGATTCGGCTTTCTCCGAGGTCGTGGTGCTTTGCAAGACACGCAACTCATCGAGCTGACCGTAGAAGCCGAGTCCAGAATCGCGTCGGCCGATGCGCAGCGGTTCGTGATTGTCGATGGAGTCATCCAGCGTGTCGTTCAGGATGTTCAGCGCGGCCAGCTTGCCATTCAGGAACACTTTCAAGCCCGCTGCTTTCCGTGAGCCGTCATAACTGAGCACCAGATGATGCCACTTCTTGCTCGCCACCGATTCCACAGTGACGGCTTCGATGACATTCGAGCCCCAGCGACTCACAAGGTTGATTTGAAAGCGGCCCTTCTGCCAGATCACCTCGAAGCCACGACGGTTGCCCTGCGGTTCGATCTTGGACAGCACGCAGCTCAGTGACGTGTCCGCCATCAGCCAGACGCCGATGCTCCAGGCGGCATCGGTATCAAACGGGCCGTTCCATTCGGCATGTTGAGTGGCATCGAACTTGGCTGATTGGCTGAGGATACCCATGGGATACTCGAAGCTCGTTCCGACCTTCTTGGCGGCGATGCGCTCGTTGAAATCCTGATGCGTCACGAGCTTCTCGTTCGGTGATGCTGTCAGTGTGAGGGATTTTTCCCAGTGTGCGATCTGCTGGCGCAAAGCATCTGCCATGGGGGCGAAATCTTGCTCGGCTTGTTTTCTGGCCTGGGAGAGTTGTTGCTGCTTCGTCTTCTGCTCTGCCGAAGGCACGCTCAGCAGCGGCGGCGGATTGTCTGCTTTGATGAGGCCCTGCTCCGGCAGGTTATTGAAGAAGGCGAAGAGCTGGTAGAACTCGCGCTGCGTGATGGGATCGTATTTGTGATCATGGCAGCGGGCGCAGCCGATGGTCAGGCCGAGCCAGGTGGTGCCGGTGGTTTCGAGACGGTCGGCGACGTACTCAACGCGATACTCCTCGTCGATGATGCCGCTCTCGTTGTTGGCCATGTGGTTGCGATTGAAACCGGTGGCGATGCGCTGCGCGGTGGTGGCATTCGGCAGCAGATCGCCGGCAAGCTGTTCGATGGTGAATTGATCGAAGGGCAGGTTGCGGTTGTAGGCGTCGATCACCCAGTCGCGCCACGGCCACAGGCTGCGCGTCTTGTCGCCGAAGTAGCCGTTGGTGTCGGCATAACGAGCCGCGTCGAGCCATTCCACCGCCATGCGCTCGCCGAAATGTTTTGAAGCGAGCAGCCGATTCACCGCGTGCTCGTAGGCTTGCGGATCTTGGTTGGAGATAAAGGCGTCCAGTTCTGTCAAAGTCGGCGGCAGGCCGGTGAGATCGAGGCTGACGCGGCGCAGCAATGTTTCGCGTGAGGCGGAGGGCAATGGTTGGAGATCTTCCTGTTTCAGCCGGGCGCGGATGAAGTCGTCGATCGAGTTCAGCGACGCCGATGTCTGTCGGGGCGGGATCAAGGACCAATGCGCCTCGTATTCCGCACCTTCGGCAATCCAGCGGCGCAGGGTGTCTTTCTCGGCGGAGGTCAGCGCTTGTTTCGCTTCCGGTGGCGGCATGAGGTCATCGGCGTCGGTGGTGTTGATGCGCTGAATCAACTCGCTCTGTTGCGGCTTGCCGGGCACCACGGCTTGTTTGCCGTCGTGATCCGCGATGGCACCGTCACGTTGATCGAGCCGCAAATCGGCCTTGCGGCTTTTTTCATCGAAACCGTGGCAGCGGAAGCATTTGTTCGAGAGGATGGGCCGCACCTCGCGATTGAACTGAACCTTGGCCTCCACCGCAAGTGATGCGCTCATGCGGGAGAACATGAGGGCAAGGATGATGAAACGAAGGCGACGCATGACCGGCTAAGTGTAGAACGAACTTCCACGTTCGTTCCATCAACGAGGCGGCGGGGAGAACGAGTGGCAAAACTCGTTTTACGACACGCAATGATTTCTTTCACCACCTGAGGCGGCCAGAATCGTGCCTGCCATAGCTTTGATTTTCTGAGTTGGTCGAATGCCTAGGAGCGAAGAAAAAGTGAAGTGGCAATGGATTGAGAATGAATCATTCGAGCAAAACGGAGTGCCTGTGCTGAAAAAGATTCTTGTAGGATTTGGCTGGTCCCATTTAAAAAGATGCCAATGAAGCCTCCCGCTTTCATTCACGACGGCTCCTCGCCCGCCTGCATCGCTGCGCGAAGCACTGCGGGCAGGGCCACGGCTGATCGAAGCGCACCCGCACGGAGCCGGGGCATGGCAAGTGGCCGCCGCAGCATTCTCGGGAGGCATTGCGCGATGAGTTGCGGTCGTTTAGCGATACGCTGGAGTCTTCGCACGGCACCACGCCGTGATTCGGCGATACCGCCGAATGATGCCAGCGCACCGCGCGAAGCCTGCTTGGCGCGTTGTGGTCCTGAACTGCGGCCCCAAGGAGGCCTCCAGCGCACCGCGCAGCCGTTCCACGGTGCCGTGCAGCCGCTCCAGCGCATCGTGGCGACACGCCAGCGTGCCGCGCAGCCACGCCAGCGCACCGTGGCAGGGCTGCTTGGCGCGGTTTTGTCGCCTCCAGGCCACATTTGGACCCTCCAGCGCACCGCGCAGCCCCCGGCCAGCCATGAAACCGCTCCATTTCGATGCCATCAATCCCTTCACCGGCACGCCGTTTACGTTCGACGATCCGAACCTCAAATTCGTCAACGGCCAGGGCGTCTATCTGGAACCGGGCGATCCGGGATTCCAGCCTTATCCCGGCCAGATCCTTTCAGTTCCAACCCAGAAAACCAAGAAACACACCATGCCTAAATCAGACTTCATGCCCACCGACGACAATGGCAAAGCCAGCCTGTTCGTCCTCTTCCGTGACAACGTCGGTCAGTACCTGACCACGCTTGGCATCGCCGCCAACGACGCCGACATCGTGCAGCAGGCCGCCGACGCCACACGCTTCCGCGCCATCGTGGACTTCTGCGGCAACATGCAGAACGCCGCCCAGGGCTGGACCGCCGAGAAAAACTACGAGCGCGACGGTGGCGACACCGCCCCAGCCGGACAGATCGTGCCTGAGCTGCCCGTCGGCTTCCCTGCCGCGGTGCCCGCTGGCATCGTGCGGCGCTTCCGTGAGCTGGTGAAGCGCCTCAAAGGCCTGAAAAACTACACGCCCACCATCGGCCAGGCGCTTGGCATTGAGGGAGCCGTGCAGACCGGCCCGGACCTGGCGATCCTCCAGGCCATCATCGCGCTCTCCATCATCGGCAACGCCGTGCTCATCACCTGGGGCTGGCAGGGCTTCAGCGCCTTCCTCGACATGCTGGAAATCCAGGTGGACCGCAACGACGGCAAAGGCTGGGTCTTCCTGACCTACGACACCACGCCGAACTATACCGACTCCTACCCGCTGCCCGCCACGCCGACGAAGTGGAAATATCGCGCCATCTACCGCGTGGGCGATGCGCAGGTGGGCCAGTGGAGCAACACGGTGGAGATCGTGGTGGGTGGATAGGAGGCAAAGCCGAAAGCATGAAAGCTGAAATCTGAACAAGCGGAAACCCTGAACCTTGAACATCTATGAAATCACACCCTCACCTCATCCCGGCGATGCTGCTGCTGGTTCTGGCTGGCATCTTCACGGCGGGCGATGTGCGAGCGCAGACCAGCCTGTTTGGCGAAAGCCACATCATCAACGCCAGCACCTACACCTGGGAGTCTGCGTCGGAGGATGGTGACTTTCACACGGACAGCTATTCGGGCGGGGCACTCACGATCCGGGGCAAGATCAGCAATCCAAATCTGGGCGAGGTGGCGGGTGCTTTTACCGGCTATTACCAGAATGGCTCGTTGAATCCGCTGACCACCAGCTCTTCCGGTCCGACGAGCTACACCTCTGCCACGGGCAAAAGTTACGAAACCCTTGCAACCACAGTGTCATACGCAGTGGATTTGGCGGCCGGGATTCTCAATGTGACATCCTCGGATTCATATTCGGGACCAGGAGGCTCTTTTTCAGTGAATGCAACGAATGGCACCGGCACCATTTCGGGCAGTGAGGCAGGCTATATTATCAACGGTTCCTGGTACATGAACGGCTTTGGTTCCGTGGAAGCCTATTACACTTCACCCAGCGGGAGGGGTTACACGTCACGTGATTGGAGCACGTCATATGCATTGGATGCCAATGGGCAGTTGGTCACCACCACTTCGGAAACCTACAACGGCAGCAGTGGCAGCTTTACCCTTGCCAATGGGATCATCAGTGGTTCGGAGAACGGTTTTGTCGTCAATGGTGCCTGGCTGGTCAATGGCACGACCTATGGGAGCTCTCCCGCGCATGGGGTGGCGGAAATGACCTTGTTCGGCGCAGCCTATCAGTTTGCTGAAAGCTCAGCGACCACCACCTACTGGATGGAAGGTGGTGAGGTGGTCTTCTCGGCGGTGACAAGCGACAGCTTCACGGCGGCGAACGGGGCGGCGACGATCTCACAAAGCTCCGCCTTGACGGGGGTGTCGTCCAAAACCATTTCCGCCTCGGACACCTATGCTGGTGGGGCGTGGGGCACGTTTCAACCGGATGGCAGCATCATCTGGGCGGCGCGCTCCGCGCCGACGTTCACGCAAAATCAGCTGTATGTGCGGGCGGGCAGCGCCGGGCAGGCCGTGCTGCTGAATTGGGACGGGACGCAAGGCGGCATCAACCATGCCGACGGTGTGGTGACTGATGTTTATACAGGTGGCGGTTTCACGCTCACTGTTTCTGGGAATGCCCAAGCGGTGAAATCCAATGGGGTTCCGGCAACGGTGAGTCTGTCAGGGCCGGGATTGGACACGGCTTCGGGCTCCTTCAGTTACGGCGGCGCATTCAGTCTGCCACCGCATGAGGTGCTGACCAGCAATCCCAACCGCACGGCGCCGACGTTGGTGACGGCGAGCACGACTCTCTGGGTCAACGGTTCGGTGTATCCTTTCCTGCATGGCTATCAGGATGCGCAAGGCCAGTTCGCCGACACTTACTGGAATGAGGTGGGGGGAACGGTCACGATCAGTGGTGTGCCGGAGGATGAAATGGCAGAAGTGGTGTGGGTCAGCGCGGGGCCGTGCAACGGGACTTATTCCAGCAACGAGGGATTTGTCGTTCCCAACACGGTCATCAGCACGAGCGCACCACCGCCTGCGCCACCGCCTGCCTTCTGGGTGGCTGGGAGTCTGTACCTGCCTGACGCCACAGCTCCTCCCCCAGGCGGTCCCTACTCTTACACCGGGCCGCAGAATCGCACCTTGTCCGTGGTATCGCAGTCATCCGATTGGTTGGTGACTCTGATTGAGGCGGATGCCATGCCGGTGAATCAGGGTGGCATGGCGAACAATTCCGGGAAGGTCTTTCTGCTGGCACCGCTGAACGGTGGGGCGGGGCCGTCCTTGCCAGCTTATGCGGCACAGACTGACGGCACGCCGTTTGCGGTGAATGACGTGTCTGATCTTCCAGCCATCGTCCAGGTCTATGGATTTGCGGACGCCAACAACGGGCGGCTGCTGTATCTCGGCACAGCAACGGAGGACACTGCGGAGGGTGCCCTCGCAGCTTATTATGGGAACGACGGCAGCCCTTGTCTGCTCAAGATCCGCGTGGGAGCCGGCAGCCCCGCCCCGGTCACTCTTTCCGACTACGCCGCCAACACGCACCAGACGGGCATCTACCATGTGGCGAGCCACTTGTTCCAGGCGGACGCGCAGGACGCTCCCGCGCTGCAACTGCCGCTGCGCGTTTATGCGGTGGAAAACAGCCAGGGGAACTACGCCATGTGGCTGCTGGCCCGGCCCACGGGGAACGCAGCGGGAAGTGACCTGCCGCCGTCCTTCATCGTGCGCGGCCAGCCATGGTGGTTTGCAGGCATCGCCAACAACGTGGCAACCTACCTGGGCTATTACGAAGGTCAGACGATGGTGCTGGGCGCGCCGGTGAGCATGCCGGACGGCACCACGGCGCGGCCTGTGAGCCTCACTGACCCCGTGCATAACGCCGGTAATCCGTCACCGCTGGCGGCGACGGAAGGCACGCTGAGCAATCTGCGCGGCTCCGTGCGCCTGCGGGACGGCACGCTGGTGCTCTCCGGAGATCAAACCGGCCAGCAGGCGGTGGTCACGGTGCAAGATGAGTTCAAGCTGCACACCATCGCCGCCGATCTCGATCTGGTGGGCAACAACCTGTCCTTCGGCATCCTGCAAGGAGACGCCAGCCTGGCGGGAGCGCTGTTCCAGTTTGCGGATGACTCTGCCACCGCCGGCCTGCACAGCATCCTGAGCCGCTCGCAGGCGCAGTGGGGCTGGTGGAAGGCGGAGGGCACGGATGCGGGTGCGCTGCGTCCGGTGATGTGGCTGGGCAGCGACCATCGTCTGAGTCTCTACAAAGCGGGTGCCTACGCCGCCCCGGCCATCGTGCTGGACCCGGCGGGCACCAGCTCGTTCAAAGGGCCGGTGCGGGTGCCGAAGAGCGGGGACATCCCGATGGGTATTTATCAAGAGGGCGACCCGCCCTGAGTTCTCGGACCACCACCCGCTTAGCGGCTGGCGTCAGCCTGCCGACTCCGGTGGGTCAGTGAGTCAGTCGATCAGTGAGTCAGCGAACCGAGAACAGCGAACCGAGAACTACAAAAGAGATGAACACCCTGCGCCAGCCGCTCCTTCGAGAGATCACCACCGCCTTGCTGATGGCGGTGCTGCTGCTGCAATCTGCCACCGCCGTGGCTCCCGGCCCGGCGTGGTGGGGCAGTCAAAGTGTGGCCGATCCTTACGCGATCCCCGACGACTTTGCTGTGGCGAACGTGGGGCAGCTCAAATACCTGGCTGCGAAGGCTGCGGCGGCGATGAATGCGGAACTGCCTGGCGGAGCCGGGGAGACGATCAACACGATGGTCGCCGCGTGGAACGCGCCCGCTGTGCCAGACGTGACGCGGGACAACTACCTCGCCATCAACCAGGGCCAGCTCAAGCAGGTGGCCGCGCCATTTTATGACCGCCTGGGCCTGCCCTATCCCTGGGCGGGCAGTTCCGGCGTGCGGGATGACTTCCAGCTCGTCAACCTCGGCCAGTTGAAGCATGTGTTTTCTTTTGAGCTGAAGTTCCGCACGGTCGGCCAGGGGCCGGTGCAGATCCCCGCCGCCACCTTGCTGGCGGCGCAGGCCCAGTGGGACTCGCTGGAGTTCAAGCCGCTTGGTTCCGACAGGGAGAATGATTTGGATGGCGACGGCCTCTCCAACCTGCAAGAATACCTCATGGACAGCCTGCTGTATGATCCCCTCGACCTCGACGGCGACCGCATCCTCGACAGCGACGAGGACGCCAGCGGCGGTATTTTGAGCAAGCTGGACTTTGCCGACGCGGTGCGGGACCATGACGGCGACGGCGTGATGAATTTTGAGGAAGTGCTGCTGGGCCTGGAACTGAACACCATCCCCGGCAGTCCCAGCACGCGCACGGACGGCTTGAGTGATGCCGAGGTGCTGGCCTGGGGCCTAGCCGCAGGCACGCCGCTGGCCCCGAACACCGACGCGGTGCGGGCGCTGTGGGAGGACATCGACGCGGACTGGATCACCGACAACGTGTGGGACTACTACCTCTACTGGCTGGATGAGGGCGATGCCAACAGCGACGGAGAGCCGGACGGACTCACCGCCTTCCGCGCCGATGTGGCGAACTTCGTGTGGCAGCCGCCTGCCATCTGGCGCGCCGCTGCGGATGACTGCGATGGCGATGGCATGAGCGATCTGTGGGAGTACCGCTTCGCGCTCGATTTGCGTGACGGTCAGGACGCCTGGGACGACCCGGACGGGGATGAACTGGTCAACCAAAACGAGTATCAGGCGGGAACGAACCCGCGCCTAGCTGACAGTGATGGCGATGGCTTTGACGACGGCATGGAATACTGGCAGGGCGGAGATCCGACCAACGGCACGACGGGATTGCCGCTGGTGCTGACCCTGGTGTCCGGCGCGCAGCAGTCGATGTTTGCCAGCTCGGCCTCCGCCCCGCTGGCGGTGAGGGTGACGCAGGGCGGGCAGCCGGTGCTGGGGGCAGAGGTGGTGTTTGCGGTGAGTTCTGGGGGCGGTGTCTTGCGCTCTGGCGCGTCGAACGCCAGCGCCGGCACACAGGTGACGTTGACGACGGGGTCGGACGGCATCGCCAGCGTCGCGTACCTGGCCGGAGCCACCGAAGGCAGCGCCAGTGTGACGGCCGCGCTGGCGGCGGACAGTGCGCAGAGCGTGGGCTTTGCGCTGAACGTGGCTGCGAGCGCCACGGTGCCTGCGGGCGGTGGCGGACCCGTCCGGCCGTGGGCTGAGCAGACGCCATCTCAAACGGGATCAAATGCGCAGGGGGAGGATGGCATGGTCCTGGAGGTGACGGCCAAAAGTTACATGACTTCTTATTTGGACGGCGGTGTGGTCAGCCCACCCAACACTGTGACCTACACGACCGGCGAGGTCTTTGCGGGGAGTTACAACCTCAATGAGTTGCGCTACTATGGCTACCCCCAGCATGTTTGGAACCTTCCAAATGACGACAACGGCACTCTGGGAGACCGTCGTTCGACTGTTTATGGGAAGTTTGCTGAGCAAGCCTTTGGAGGTTCTGTGTCTTTTTCAGGGCCGCCTCAGCCATTGCCGCAGCTCAAGCGCGGGGGGAAAGTGAGCGCATCGGCCGACAGTTTCTTAATAAGGGAAACCGGGAGCTGGGAGCGTCACGACGAAGGTGGCACCGCGATCAAGGTGTTGCTCAAGGCGGCGCCGAACGGGGGCAGGCGCAGCTACCTGATCCTGCATCGGAGACAGACCATGGTGTTTAGCTGGACGAACTGGTTCAAGTTCGGAGAATTGGAAACCGTTGGGGCGGGGAGCGTGACCTTCAGCGGCGCGGGCGGCAGCCTGAACATCGATCTTGCCCCCGGAACCCTCGCCCAGGGCATTGCCAAAAAAGTCGGCAACGCCCTTGAGATCACACCACAGCGACCAGAGGAGGACACATTCGACACCATCAGCCTCCTGCCCATTGAGGTAGTCGAGTTGTCACCCAAGACAAAGGACGAGGACAACAACGACATCGCAGGTTCTGAGAAGCCCAACAGCGGCAAGCCGCTGACTCCATTTGTTGAAGTCGATCCGAATGCCAACAAGATCGCCCATCGTGAATTGAAGGTGCTCATTGGCAGTGCCTTGAAGGACAAGAAAGTGACATGGACACTTGAATCATTACCAGGCGCAACACCGGCTACCATTCGCGGCCAGTGGGACGACAGCCCGACACACAAAGACCGTTTCGAGGCATCCACAGCCTATGGTGCCAACGGGTTCCGCAAAGTGTCGCAGTCATCTGGAGAAACCACCGTCGGGGCCGACGGGCATACCGCCATCCGTGTGAATGTGCCGCCGATTGGGTTCAACCAGGTGCGGATCAAAATCCAGATCGAAGGGATGAGCACGCCAATGGATTTAATCGACATGGAGGTTCCTGGCGTTGTTGTCATTGATCCTGGACACGGTGGCAGCGGATCTAAAAATGGAGGTTCTGACCCCGATCACGCTGAATGCCCGAAGCCGCCTGAAGGGTCTGGGCTTACCGAGAAGGTGATGACTTTGGATTATGGAACTCTGTTGCGCACAAGACTTCGTAAGCTTAGGCAGGATCAAAAGCTGAATCTGAAAATTTTCATGACTCGAGACGGAGACACAAATCCGTCACTTGCAGAAAGAGCACACAAAGCCCGAGACACTGGCGCGGACATTCTGATCAGCCTTCACTTCAATGGTTACGATAAAAAAGTGCGAGGCACAGAAACGTTTTACGATGGCACCGGCAACTATAATACAGCAGAAGATCAAGCACTAGCTGGGAGGGTCAATGCAGCAGTCTTTGGATCATTATCCGCAAACGATGCTGGAGCCAAGAATCGAGGAGTGAAGGGCCAAGGTCTGGATGTATTGAGCGATGACTCACTTGAAAATAGTAACAGTTATCATCCAATCCGTGCCGCATTACTTGAGACCGAGTTCATTGACGTGCTTGAAGTGGACAAAACGCTGAACACTAACGCTAACGCTTCGCAGGTTAAGCAGGACATCATTGATGACCTCGGTGATGCGCTTATTGATGACCTCCGCAACAATCCACAGCAGTAGCACGATGAAATCGAAACGAGCACTCACCTACATCAGCGTTCTTTTGGCTATTGCGTTTGCTGCATGGTTTTTGTTCCCTGATCCTGATCTGGGCAGCAACCAGGACGCCACCACAATAGATCAAGCGGCGAAGGGTTCAAAAAAGCATTTGCCTCAGCTTCGCGTGCAGCCTCCGCAAGCAGCAGTCTTGAAGACTTCAGAGGCTACGACGCCTCTCTACCGAGTCTCTCTTACTGCCGTGGAGCCATTATTGACAGCCACTCCCACTAGCACAATAGCGTTTAGCAACGCTGGCTCGCATGCTGTGCTGAAAGGAACGAATGGCCAAGTGTTGTGGGACGCCGCTAGTCAGGAGAAGCCTTTATATTCAGCCAAGCCAAGCCCTGACAGTCGATTTGTTGTCCTGAGCTTTGGAGGTGGGAATCAATCATTATACCGTCTGGACCCATTTCAATTGATCAAACAATTGCCTCCAATTGCTCCAGTAGAACGTGGCACATCGTTTGAAGAATGGTCATGGATCGATGGAAAACATCTCGTTGGCTTGAGTGCCATCGAGGAATCAGAGGATGCTCTCAAAGGATTAACTGCTGCGGAGAAGGAGGCAAATTGGTGCGAAAAAAAGCTATTGTATGTGTATGACATAGAACAAGAAACCCTCCAGCAAGTGCAGACTGAGGGCATTCAGCTTCCAAGCGTCTTCAGAGTGAATCAAATGCTCGAAGGTGGTCATCTGAAAATCAGCGCGGACTTTCCAGATGGAGGCTGGCGATCAGTCTGGCTACGTATTGCTCCACGTTGACTGCTTCCGATGTCTTTTCACACTCGATTCAACTACAGCGCTTCGCAAAGCTCGCGACTCCGTGCCTTGCCCACCACTGGGTTGCTCCGCCCTCTACAACCCCCACCGCAAGGAACAGTGCGGCTTTCCGTAACGCCGCAGGTTGACTCGTTCGCTTCGCTCATCTCCCCCCTCCGGGCAACTCGTTCCTCGTTGTCTATTTGCTGGCGGTTTTTTCCCTTATTATGGCCAGCTATCTCCGCTTCGCTCCGGTTCGGCTCGTGCCTCGCCTCCGATTCGCACCCATTGAACCAACCGCCGTTCAGTGTGGCTCGCACAACTCGCCAGCTTCGCGTCGGAGACGGTATCAGGCGGCGACGTTCAGCCCCCGCCTCACTCTGCCGCGTCATGGCTCAGGCCGCATGGCCGTCAGGCGCCGCCAGCCAGAAGCATGAGTCACGCCACGGCCAACCGCCCGAAGCCCCGCCCGTGTCATGCCTCATGCTCCCACCGCCCCGCAGCCAGCATCACCACCGGTCACGCCCAACGCTTTTGAAGCTTCATTGGTGCCTGCCTCTTTGGTAGTCAAAAGTCCCTTCATTTGTGCCATCGTGGTCCGCAATGGCCCCATCGCGTTGATCCAGCCGCAGATCGGCCTCGCGGCTCTTTTCATCGAAACCGTGGCAGCGGAAGCATTTGTTCGAGAGGATGGGCCGGACATCGCGATTGAACTGCACCCTGACCTCTGCCGCCTGCGTCACGCTCATGCCGGAGAGCATGAGGGCGAGGAGCCTGATGGAATCAGAGCGGCGCATGATGGGGCATGAAGGGAGACGCGCCTTTTGAAGGCAGTCTTGCCACCACGTTGCCTATGCCGATGGTCGTTCAATCTCTGGCGACGCAGAGCGTGGCTGCCTCACTTCGGGCGTTTCGACTTGTCCTTGCCCTGATGGAGGTTGGCGATGGCGGCGTTGATCTTCGACTCCATCTTGTCCCGGTTCCCGGCTTTGAGCTCGTTGATGGCCTCGTCGATCTTGTCCAGAACGTCTTCTTTGTCTCCACCCTTGTTTCCCTTGTTGGCCTTGGCGATGCGGTTTTTGGCGGACTCGAGCAGAGGCAAGGGATCGGCGGCTTTTTTGGCGGCCTGGAGTTCGTCGAGGGCTTTGCGCTGCTGGGGCAGATCGGCGAGGAGAGGCGTGGCGGTGATGCCCAGCATGAGCATGACGAAGGAGGCACGGAGCAGGATACGAAGGCGTTGTTTCATGGTCGTGAGTGGGTTCGATCAGGTTGGCGCACACTGAAGGGGGCATTCTCTCATCGGAGGAAGCTCCCGCACCCGATGTGGGTGCGCATCACGAGGACACCGTCGTCGTTCGTTCGCAAGTTTTTTCCCGCCCGGTGGTCTCCCTGCGCTTCGGTCGCCTCGTTCCTGGTTCGGAGGTTTGCGCCGCAGGAGATAAGAAGACCGCAGTGAATGCCAT
>Ga0209573_1002953_pt1 | contig 20031 bp, 12 predicted proteins | sample TNRBio252014_DNA_FD_185870 | JGI IMG/M metagenome (GOLD analysis project Ga0209573, IMG submission 185870) | Wastewater treatment Type I Accumulibacter community from EBPR Bioreactor in Madison, WI, USA - TNR Reactor_6/25/2014_ DNA (SPAdes)... | ecosystem: Engineered > Bioreactor > EBPR >...
GGGCCAGGCGCCGCCTTCATAGATGGCGCAACCGGCGGCGGCGGTGTAGCTGCCGACCTGGTCGATCTGCACATAGGCCTGCTGCTCCCAATGCATGGCCGGATACGTCGGCTCTTTCGGAAGCATGCCGTTCGTGCCCATGACACCGGGCAGCTTGCCTTTGGCCAGCACATACTCCGGCAGCACGACGTGGATGAAGTGATTGCCGCTGGTGGGCTGCGTGTAGAAAACCTGGCCGTCGCTGGTGATGTCGAGGCCCCAGGTGTTGCCGCCTCTGGAAGCATACTGCTCGAATGCCGATCCATCGGGTTTGAATCGGACGACACCGGCTCCGATGGAGACTCCAGTGGGGGAGTTTGAAGTTTCAGGTTTCAAGTTGGAGCTGCCGCTCCGATCCGGTGAGCTTGAAACTTGAGACTTGGAACCTGAAACTCCAAGGCACTGCACGTTATCCGACGACGAATAACCATGCGTGGCATAGATCCAGCCATCGAGGCCCCAGCGCATGTTGTTGATGACGGCGTGCGTGTCGCGATTGCCGAGGTTGGTGTAGATTTTGGTGCGTTTGTCGGCCTTGTCGTCGCCGTTGGTGTCCTCGAAGAACCACACATCGGGCGCGGCGCAGACGATGATGCCGTTTTTGTAAAACACGCTGCTGGTGGCGAGCTCGATCTCATCGGCGAAGACGGTTTTCTTGTCCATGACGCCGTCGCCATTCGTGTCGGAGAGGATGGAGACGCAATCGAGCGGTTTGCGGTCGTAGTGGCCTGGCTGGTTGGCGCCGCTGTCCTTCCACGCGTCCACATTTGACTGGCGGAGGCCGTTCGGATACTCCGGTGTCTCGACGACCCACAGGCGGCCTTTTTCATCCCAGTCGATGTTCATGGGCTTGTTGATCAGTGGCTCGGAGGCGACGAGGCTCAAATTGAACTCGGGATGCACTTCGAGTTGCTTCGGCAGCTCCTGCGGGCTGGGGCAGCCGCCCTCGACGTAGCGCAACGCATCGCCCAACTCGGTGGGGAGGCAGAGTTCGTCCACGTTGGTGCGTTTTCCGGCCCACGCGATGCCTCGCAAGATGGCGGCGCGGAGGCCGACGTGGCGGAAGTTCCGGTGATAATGGCCGGGGATGCAGGTGAAGGCGCGGTAGGTGGGTAGGTCAGGCGTCCCGCCTGACTCCTGTGTCGCGGGCATTTTGCCCGCCTTTTCCAAACCGGGCAGGATGCCCGCTTCACCCGTGGCAGGCAGAATGCCCGCCCTACGCTCATAGGTCCACATCTGCGGCTGGATGTCGTAAATATTGACCGCCTTCTTCTTCGCCACGGCCTCGGCGGCACGCTGCTGGGCTTCCTTGTTGCCTTTGCCACCGGTGTCGGCGGCTTTCGGCGTGTAAGCGGCGGCGAGGATCTTGGCCTCGGGCAGCAGATCCATGTCGTAGTAAATCTCGTCGTCGATGTCGAAATTGGAGATGTCCTTCGTGATCGGATTCTCGTGATCGGTGAAGTAGAGGCTCATCGGTGCCTCTAGCCACTTCGTCTGCCCGAAATGCCACGAGCCGCCGATGATCGTCTTGAACCAATCGTGGTCCTTCGACACCGCCGCCGCGTGAATGACCACCAAACCGCCGCCACGAGCGAGGAACTCCATCAGGTTCTTCCGCTCGTCGCCGATCTTGATGTTTCCAGCCTCCTGCGCGTGCAGGATGAGCACGTCCGTCTTGTCGAGCTGCTCCTTGGTGGGGAACTCCAGGCTGCCATCGGCCTTCGCACCGCGTTCATTGAGCATCGGCACCCATTCCTTCAAAAACTGCGGGAAGTCGTGCGCGCCAGGGCCATGTGATTTTTTTCCGGCGCGGATGAAGACGCGGAGCGGCTCGGCGGCCGTCAGAAGTGAGACGTGAGAAATGAGTAGTGCCGCGAGGAGCAGAAGATGGCGTTTCATGGTTGGCGCGATGGTAGGCAGAACCAACGCCCGCTGTGAAGCCCGTTTTCGCACGGCGCACTATCGGAAATGCACATGCGGCAGCTCCAGGCGCAGGCCAATGGCCTGGGGACATTCGTTTTTGCCGCTGAGGGGCAAGTCATTGCCTTGCGGGTGCCTCGGCTACTTCTTCCCCTTCTTCTTTTTCTTCGGCTGCGGCTCGCCTGCGTCTTCAAAGGCAGGTTTGCCACCATTCAAATCCGCGAGAAGGCGGGCGACGTAGCCGGAGAAGCGGCCATCGGGCGATTCTCCCTTCGCGGGTAAGGTTTTGAGCTGTTCGGCGATCGGTTTGGCCTTGTCGCCGAGGTCGCCGATGGCATTCAACGCGCTCATGGAAGTGAAGACGTTGTGCTGGCTCCAGTTGGCGAGATTCACGAGTTTGGTCAACGCGGCGGGACGGTCGTAGTCGTTGCCATGTTTGGCGAGCGCCCAGTTGGCGGCGACCTGCACATCCGTGGAGCTATCGCGAGCGGCTTTCGTCAATTCCTGGTGGGCCGCCTCGACTCCGGCCTTGCCACGCATGAGTATGCCCATGGCGCTCCAGTAGCGAATGGCGCTGTCACTGCCGGCGAATCCGGCTTTGAGATCGGTGATGGCATCGGACTTCATCGAAGAAGCATTACCAGCGGCTTGGAGGATGCGGACGGCGGGATACAGCTTGTCATCATGCGCCATGTCGTAGGGCGTGGTGCCTTCGGCACGTTGATGCATCTCGCCTTCGGGCAGCAGACCGACATCGCGGATCTTGAGCGCCAGGTTTTCTTGCGCGGCACGCATTTTGGCGAGTGTTTCGGCGTGTTCGGGCATGGCGGCGAGGTTATGCACTTCGTCGGGATCGCTTTGCAGGTCGTAAAGCTCTTCGGCGTCTTTCGGCTCTTTCCAGAAGATGGACTGCTCGGGTGTTAGCTTGCCTTCATCAAAGAGCTTCCGCCAGACACGCGTGCTGGGCGTTTCGAACTGATAACTGACGTGCTGTGCCTGCGAGAGATGCGGCATGTAGTTGCGCAGATAGACGAAGCGGCCGTCGGTGAGGCTGCGCACGGTGTCGATGCGCTCGTCCATGCGTCCCCGAAAGCCATAAATGAAAGGCTGCGGCTCGGTTTGGAATTTTCCAGCGAAGGCGTGGCCCTGCATCCACTCCGGCGGCTTCACGCCGATGATGCTGAGCAGTGTTGGCGCGAGATCGACAAAGCTGACAAGGCGGTCGGACTTCACACCCGCGCCGTATTCCTTGGGTGCGAGGTGTTTCCAGTTTGGCGGGAAATACACGACCATCGGCACTTGGAGGCCGGAATTGCACGGCCAGCGCTTGTTACGCGGCATGCCGCTGCCGTGGTCGGCGTAGTAGAAAACGATCGTGTCAGCAGCGAGACCGGCTTCTTCGAGTTCTTTGAGACGTTTCCCAGCGGAGGCGTCCGCCAGCGTGACTTGATCATAATACTGCGCCCAATCCTGGCGGACTTCCGGCGTGTCGGGATGATACGCGGGCACACGCACTTTTGCGGGGTCATGAATCGCGACATGCGGGCGTTTGCGGAGCTGGCTCTCATGGCTGCACGTTTCATTGAAGATCGCGAAGAAGGGCTGGCAGTCTTTGCGCTTCTTCCAGTTCGCGTTGCCGCTCGACTCGTCCCACACGCCCTCGGGCTTCGCGAGGTTGTAGTCCTCCTTGCTGTTGTTGGTGCAGAAGTAACCGGCCTCGCGCAGGAACTGCGGATACATCTTCGTGCCCTTGGGCATCTGCGTCATGCTGCGCATGTGCTCGCCACCGGTCGATGGTGGATACATGCCCGCGATGATCGTGGTGCGCGCGGCGGCACACACCGGGCCGTTGGACCACGCGTGCTTGAAAAGCATGCCCTTGGCGGCCAGGGCATCGACGTTCGGCGTGGTGGCGAAGGTGTCTCCGTAGCAACCCATATGCGGACCGTGGTCCTCGCTCGTCAGCCACAGGATGTTGGGCCGTTCTGCGGCGAATGACGAATGTAAAATGACAAATGACGAAAGGACGATGCTCAGGAGCTTCATGGGGCGTCTGGAACGAGGGCGGACGCGCCAATCCTTCAATCAAGAACGTCCGCTACTTCACCGTGATCCAAAGCGGAGACGACCAGGCCATGTTGCCGTCGCTTTGCTCGATGCGGAGGTAGTAGCGGTTTTCACCCTTCAGCGGAGCGCTGTCGGTCCAGGTTTGGCTCACGGACTTCGCATTCGGCTCGATGATATGATGATCCTGCTCGTTGCGCACAATGGTGAGGCGTTTCACCGGCGCGGTGCCTTCGATGCGGAAGGTGAGCGCGGGTTGACCGCTCGTCTCAATGACCTCGCCCATGAGATGATCGCCGCTGCTGAGCTCGACGAAGATCTTGTCCGTGGCGGCGCAGGTGCGGCGGGCTTTGAAGCCGGCGATGATGCCCTCGCGGGCGAAGTCCTCGACATACACGCCGCCAAACGAGGTGTGCGTGGCGATGTGGTCGCTGGAGGCAAAGACGCTGAGCTTGTGGCCGGCTTCGAGCGCCTTTTGATACACGCCGTTGTTGTAGCCGGGCTGTTTCGGGAATCCCGCGTCGAAGTCGGTGATGACGCCTGGCGGCTTGGGATGCTCGTCACCGGCGAGCTTGTGCGGCGTGTAGTTTTCTGTTTTGCGCAGGCCGACGGTGGGCTGCGGCGCACCGAGGCCCTCATAGCTCACACGCGCGCCCTGGAAGATCTCGACGGTGTTTTCATAGGTGTTGTCGATGCCTTGCGCATACTTCGTCCAGTCCGTGCCCATGCCGGTGGCACCAGTGTGGCTGATGATGGCGACGGATTGATCGTAGCGCTTCAAAACATCCCACAGCTCCGTCGGCTGAATCTCCCCAATGCCAGGCGCGATGGGCCACGACTCCTGCCACTGCGACTGGCGGTAATTTTGCCGCTGGATATAAACAATCGGCCCGCCACGCTTCGCGAAGACGATGTTGCGATGCCCCCAGGGGAAGCGCTGCTCGCGTTCGTATGCGTAGAGCGAGGCGAAACTGCCGGGCGCGTGAAACGCGTCCACCTGCCGCTGCGTGTGCCACCATTCGTAAGGTGAGTAAATCTTGCCGATGTCCGTGTGGTCGGAGGTGCCGAGGAAATCGAGACCGGCGAGGTCGTAGGCGTAGCGATAGTGCTCCACGACGCAGCCGTCAAAGCCGGTGCGGCAGTTCGAGATGTCGGTGTGACGATGCAGGTCGCCCCACACGAGGCGATACGTCTTTCCGCCGATCTTCCAGGTGTGATGCTCGGTGAGCGGGCGCGGCGGCGTGGGTTCGTTGAAATACGGTTCCGGTTCTGCGGCGCGTGCGATGGCGGCCTCCGGCTCCTCGGGCATGAGCGGCCACTCAGCGTCGTGTTTGATCAAGGCCGAGTGAATCTCCGCGATGCCACTGGCCTTGGTGCTGCGTTTGTCAGTGGCCCAGGTGATCCAGACGCCGCCTTTGGGGCCGACATGCAGTTCTTGACGGCGATCCTGCCCCATCGTGCTGTCCGGCAGCGCCGCTGGCTCGGCCCAGCGCTTCGTTTTCGGATCGTAGCGCGTGACAGCGGCACGCCAGAAGGCATTCGCGAAGTAGCGATAGCTCAGCCACACCTGCCCGTCCTCGCGCACGGCCACGGAAGGCACGTTCACGGCGAAACCGGGACTCGGATCAGGCGCGGGCGTGGGGCGGCCGTTGTGTGGCACGGGCACTTCGGTGAACTGGCCGCTGGCGATGTCGTAGCGGCCGAGCAGCAGGCGCTTTTGCGCGTTGAGGCCGATGTCATTTTCATGTCCGCGTGAATCCAGCCCCCACTGCTGCCTTCCGCGCTCGGCGGCGATCCACAGGCCGCCGTGGCCATCCGCCGCGATGCTTGCGCGTGCTTCGTAATCGGGCGTTTGCACCAGCACCTTGTCTTCCACACGGCCATCGAGCTTCACATGCGCGAGACGCAGGTTGAACTCGCTCCCGGCGGACGAATCATAGACGATCCACGCGCCTTCGGTGTCGGTGAAGGCGAGCCGCGGCTCCCAGTTGCCACCTTCTCGATTCGTGGAGACACGAATGGCCTCTAACCACGCTTTTTTCTCCGCGCTCCAGTGCCGCGTCCAGATTTGCGAGGCTCCCGGTCGCACCTCCTGCCACGTCACCCACACACGACCTGCGGCATCGGTGCCGGCATCCACAAACGTGCTGCCTGCTTCAGCAACAGCGGCGAGTTCGATCTCCTCCTCCGCCTTGCCATCCGCAAAGCGTCGCGCTCGCAACGTCATGACATCCTTCTCATTCACCTGCCCCCAAAAACACCAAACGCCCGCGCCATCGGCTGCAATGGCCGGTTGATGAATCACACCGGGCTTCGACAGCGCCGCCACGGGTTTCCAGCCACCCGCTTCACGCGTGGCGAGATGCAGCGTGTCCGCCTTGCCATCGTGCTCGATGTAAGTCGCCCACAGGCTCAGATTCTTCGCGATGACGAAATCCGGGAAGTCCCGATGCAGCGCGGCATCACTGGAGGTCAGATGCTGCGACAAAGGGACAAGAAACTGCGGCTGACGCACAGCCGCGGCCTTGGCTTTTCCTTTGCTCTTCTTTGGCGTCTCTTGAGCGCTGAGAAAAGCACAGGAAAAAAGCAGAAGCGTGGTGATGACGAGGCGCATGGTTGGAAAGGTAGATTCGATTGGAGAAGTTCGGCTTCGGTTGCCAACCGAAGCTGCAAAAATCAGCCGAGCACGTTCTCGCCTCGGTTCTCCGCCTGCTGGATCGTCACCGGCCAGCCGGGGAACTGGTTCGAGGCTTTGCCGTCCGTGGCGTCGATGAGGAAGCGGAAGGACTCGATGAAGTAAGTCTTCTTCTCCGTGTCGAAGGTCACAAATCCGAAGCCACTGCCTTTCTCATGCGCCTTGTCATAGCGGTTCGGTGCTTGACCGACCACGGGATTGCCGACGGCATAGACGTACGCCTTGTTGCCAAGGCCTTCGATGAACTCGCCCGTGTCCGGCAGGCCGTGCTTCGGGCGGTTCGTGTGCGGCATTTTCAGCTCATCAGGCCGCCACCAGCGCGGATAACCGGCGGAAATGGCCGGTGTGCAGAAGGACCAGTTCGAATCGCGCTGCTTCTCCACGCCGTATTGCACCAGCGTGGTGAGATGTTGGTCGCCATTGATGTGCAGGGCCATGGCGGGACGCATCAGCTCGATGGCGCGATTGCGCGGCGTCTGCGGCCAGCCACCGGAGTCGAGATCAGCTTTGAGATAACCATCGGGACCACCGTGATGCGTGGCCACGTTGGCAAAGACGGTCTGGCTGAGCACGGCCTTGAGCTTGTGCCCGCGCCAGTCTTGTGCCCATTGCTTCAAAAATGCCTCCTGGCGCTCGCCGAGCAGGATGAGGCCGGGTTTGTCGAGCGTGGCGGTGTCGAAGTTCGCGTCTGGCACATGATCGGCACGACCACCGCCTGTATCGACATGCTCAGGGCCGCTTTTCCACTGACGATCGGCGAGGATGGCAAAGCTGACGCCGCCAAAGACCATGTCGCCATAATACACGCTGATGTCCTGGAGCACAGGCTTGGGATCAAACGCATCGGGATGATGCGCGACGTTGGTTTTGTGGACCACGTTCACCATCCGCGCCGGTTCGAGGTAACCGCCCTTCGAGGAAGCGCCGGTATCGCCCACGTCCATCTTCTTGCCGCCCTCGCCCCAGATGTTGCCCTGGAAGACGTCATGGTCGTCAGGCAGGCAGAGCGAGGGCGCGTTGCGCATGACTTCGCGGAAGGCCCAGCCGTGCTGGTAAAATTTGCGCAGGTAATTCAGGATCGCAGGCTCCGCCGGTTCACGAATGATGCCAAAGCCGCCGTGGTTCTCGTAAATTTGGTCGCCGGAGAAAAAGACGAGGTCGGGGTCGAGTTTGCGCACGTTTTCGGCCACCGGCGCGTAGGGGAATCCATAATCATTCTGGCAGGTCAGCGCGGCCATGCGCAGCGGACGGCCTTCGGGATTGGCCTTGATGGTGCCCGTCCATTCATTCGGTGTCTCGCTGCCGTCCTTGTGCTTCTCGCGATACACGAGCTTGTAGGGCACGGCTTGTTTCTCATCCCAGTTCGGAACGCGAAACGTCGCCACCCACGCGTCGGGATCGAGCTTCGCCGTGCCGAGAGATTTCCATGCGCCGTCTTTTTCGATGTGCAGCTCGACCTCGTGATTGTCCTGCGCGCCGAGCGGCCCGGTCAAGGCGCTGATCTTCATCACGAAGCCGTCTTTCGTGCGTGAATCGCTCAGCGAGTACATGGACCAAAGGATCGGGCCGAACTTCTGCTGCGGTGAGACGGTGAAAGCCGCGCCTTCCAGTGTCCAGTTTTGAAACCGATACCGTCCACCGCCTGCCGCCGCTCCTTTGCCCTTGCCCTTCTTCGCGGCACCGGCCGCACCGGCAGCGAAGTTGTTCGCCAGCGACACGTTGCCGAAAATTTGATCCGCCGCGACCTCATGCGTCAGGGATGCCAGTTCCGCGCCTGACTCCGCATCCGCCGCAGAGAGTGTCAAAACGCACTTCTCGCCCTGTGGCGCACCTTTGAGCGTGAGGCGGACTTGTTTTAATGCCGCGCCATCTTTGAGCACGGTCGTCTTTGGCCCGAGCACGAGCTGATCGCCCTGCCAGCCGGCATTGAGGCCGCGCGGCACGAAGCAGTTGCTGCGGTGCTCGTTGATCTCACTGCGCACACCGATGCGGAAGCCCGCGCCGCCGTCGTTTTTGAGCACTTCGAGCCGTGTCGGCGTCACGGACATCGTGAACGCGCCGTTTTGCGTGATCTGATGCGTCAGCGAATGCACACTGCGGCCGGGGCCCGCGTTCAGGCACTCCGCGCCGCCCTCGCTCACACGCCAGTCCTCCATCGGATTCGCCCAAAACTCACCACCGAGCCACACGCGATCATGCGTCCGCGCCCAGGTATCAGACACGGGCTTCGAGCCGGGCGATTGCGCTACGGCATGCTCGCGACCCGCGATGCCTGCGAGCGTTCCTGCGGTGATGAGCTTGAGACTGTGGCGGCGGGTGAATTGGTTGGTCATGCGCCATGGGAACGCCAGACAAGCGGATGATTTTCAAGAGTGCCGACTTTTCAGCCATTGAGGCAAGATAAGCCCCACCAGCAAGGACGCGCTCAAAAGGAAGATGGACAGCAAGACGGGCTTCATGGTGGTTGAGTCCGTAAAAACACCTGCCAACCGGCGGTCTCGTGGAATATTGGCTGGGGCCGGCGCTCCAACGACCATGAAATTTCCCCTTCTTGCCTTCACGCTCATGCTTTCGCCCATGTCATGCATCGCCGCGCCCAACCAGCCGGTTGAGGCTGGCAAAGTCGCGTGGGGCTGTGATTTGGACGCGGCGCTGGCTGCCAGCAAGGCCACGGGCAGGCCGGTCTTTGCGCTGTTTCAGGAGATTCCCGGCTGCGCTGGCTGCCAGCAGTTTGGGCGGGATGTTTTGTCGAATGCGCAACTCGTCGAGGCCATCGAGACAGAATTCACGCCGCTGCTCATTCACAACAACAAGCCCGGTAAGGACGCGGAGGTGCTGCGGCGTTTTGGCGAGCCGGCCTGGAACTACCAAGTGGTGCGCTTCCTTGATGCGGAGGCGAAAGACATCATCCCGCGTCGCGATCAAGTCTGGGACACCGCAGGGATTGCGGAGCGCATGATTGTCACGCTCACGAAGGTAAAACGGCCCGTGCCAGCTTATCTGCGTCTTTTGGTCGCTGAGCACTCGCCGAAACTCCAGCAGGCCGTTTTCTCGATGTACTGCTTCTGGACGGGCGAGATGGCGCTGGGCCAGCTCGACGGCGTGGTGACGACGGAAGCCGGGTTCATGAGCGGACGCGAGGTGGTGCTCGTGCGTTATGAACCAGCGGTCATCTCGCTGCCGAATCTCATCGCGGCGGCGGAAAAAAACGACTGCCACCCCATGGAGACTGTTTCGGCTTATCGCCCTGCTCCTGCGGATGACCAAAAGAAGCAGCTCAGCGGCACCAAGCTCGAAAAACTGCCCCTTTCTGCGGCGCAGGCCGCAAAGGTGAACGCTTGGCTGCGGGTTGATGCCAGCAAGGCTCTGAGCTTCCTCACACAGGCACAGGCTGCTCAACTGAAGTGATCACCAATACTTCGGCCAGCGGGCCCCACGCGTGAGGTTGTGGAAGAGCAACGCCGCGAGGACGAGGATCACCGCGCCCGCGAGTGTCGGAAACAACGCGAAACCCCATCCAGGCTGCATGAGGAAAACGATCACCGGGTTCGAGCCTGCCGGTGGATGCACAGTGCGCGTGAGCATCATCACCGCGATGGCGCTGCCGACCGCGAGGGCCACGCTCCACCAGTGCGGACCGCACAGATGCACAAACGCGAGACCGATCAGCGTGCTGAACAAATGCCCGGCGATCACATTCCTCGGCTGGCTGAAGGGCACGTCAGGATAGCCAAACACGAGCACACAGCTCGCACCGAACGATCCCAGTACGAGTGCGACGTGCAAACTCTGCGCTAGCAAAGCAATCACCGCGATGGCGAGAAAGCCGCCGACAAAGGCAAGCGCGACGGCTTTGCCCGGAGCACGCGGAGGAAGAGCGGCGGAGTCGCCGCGAAGCTTGGTGAGGAAGTTCATGGTGTTTGCAGTTTGAGTTGGGATTCGAGCTCAGCAATGCGGGCCTTCAGCGGCGCAACAGCATCGTTCACCTCGGCGGCGGTGAAGCGTGGGGTGATGTATTTGGGACAGTTCCAGTCAAAGGCGACGATGCGAATGCGAAAAAGGCGTTCCGTGATTTTAGCCAGCTCCGGCGTGGTGACTTGCTGAACAAGATCGGGATGATCACGAGCATCCAGCACTTCGACATGACCGAGGAGCTTGAGACGCTGACGGCGTGGATAGTCCATCATGAAAAGACAGGCACGATCATTGCCGGCGACGTTGCCCGTGGTGAGCATCTGGCGGTTGCCTTTGTAGTCGGCGAAGACCAGTTCGCCGGGGGAGATGACTTTCACAAAGCCCGCCGGGCCTCCTCGATGCTGGACATACGGCCAGCCTGTCTCGCTGACGCTGCTGAGATAAAAGCTGTCACGAGACTCGATGAACGCCGTCTCGTCCGGCCCGAGTGGGTCATCACCAGGAGAGGGTGGCAGCACCTGTGACCGCCCAAAGTAGCGCTGCTGGGCAGCAAGCACCTGAGGCGTGAATGCAAGGTCGAGAAACTGGTGAGCCATGGTGTTGAGTGGAATGGGCCCCGGCAGCGCTGTGCTGCCGGGGGCGAGTTGGATTGGCTCAGAAGATCAGGATTTGCCAACCCTCTGTCTGATAGCGGCGCAGGCTCAGCAGACCTGGCGTGCCGGTGAGGGAGTTTTCTTTCTTTTCTTCGATGCCGCAGGCTTTCAAGCCTTCGCTGGCGCCAAAGACGGCGGCGCAGGCGCAGGAAGCGCCGACGACGAGATCGCGCACGGCGTTGTAGAGGCCGTTGACCGGACTGGTGACTTTGGAAAGTTCGGCGGGCCAGCGAGTGCCGGTGCCGATAAAGCTGACTTCGACTTCATCTCCGGCCTGTTTGCCTTCGGCGGCCACAGCGAGGCCGTTAAAAACTCGTGCGAGGGCTTCTTCGCCTGCTTTGGGATCACTGATGATGAGGATGGCGGTTTTCATGTTGGATGGGGGGTGTGTTGTTCGTGCCGACGTGATTGCCGACGCGCCCATCCTGAGCCGCGCACTCATGGCCGGGTAATGCCTCTTCGTCGTTGCGGATATGCCGGATGTGCATAGCCTCGACGGCATGATCGAACGCATCCGGGCTCTGCTCACCGTGATCGAGGAAGGCAGCGTCAACCGCGCCGCCGTGAGGCTGCGCATCACCCAGCCTGCTCTCAGCCGCCAGATGCAGGCCTTGGAAAACGAGATCGGTGGCAGGCTGCTGGAGCGTGAGACGAGCGGCGTGAAGCCCACGGGCCTCGGTCATGCTCTGGTGCAGACGATGAGTCCTCTACTCATCCGTTACGACGTTGCCCTCGCGGAACTGCGTCGTCAGGCTCGTGGTGAGCGGTCCGAACTGCGTGTGGGCTATCTCGCCTCGGCCGCGCCATCCGTGCTCACGCCAGCTCTGACGCGACTCCGCAAAGCGCAGCCCGATCTGAAGCTCAAGCTGCATGACATGTCACCACGCGAGCAGATCGACGGCCTGCGCACTGGTGAGCTTGATGTCGCGCTCATCGGCCAGGAAGGCGTGGTATCCGCCAAGGAGTTTCACAGCCTCAAACTGCGCACGCTCGGTGTGTGCGCCGCTGTTTCCAGCAGTGATGTCATTGCCTCTAAAAAGAGCATCACGCTGAAGCAGCTCAAAGGCCGTGACTTCATCGGCGTGGACGATGATCAAGTCCCAGGACGCAATCGTTGGATGACGGCACTCTGCAAAACCGCCGGCTTCAAGCCACGCATGGCCGTCATCGTCGATGGCATCACAAACGTCCTCTCCCAGGTCGTCTCCGAGTCGGCTGTGACCTTGTTGCCTGACTATTTTCTCAAGTCATCCCATCCTGGCGTCACTTTTGTGCGCGTGAGCGATGCCGAGGCGCGGTGGGACTTCATCGTGCTCTGGCAGAAAGGCCGCGCCTCGATCTCGGCACGCGCTTTGGTGGATGCGCTAAAGGTTGTCTCAGCGTAAACGCAGCCCGTGCTGCTGCCAAAACGCCGGCAGCGCCGCGTGCGAGCCATGGAAGACATTCCGCTCGGTCGGTCGGTCGAGATTGCCAAAGTAGGGCGAGAAGCGATAGCGGCCGTGGTTGTAAACCTTCGGTCGTGAGCGGCCATGCTCCCAATCCACGCCGCCGTATTGCCACATCGTCCAGTCGGACCACACGCGATATTGATCCACGAGGCCGCTCGGATTGCCCGGCGCGGGATACACTGGCCCTGCGCCGCTGTCGTGTGCGTAAAGCGCCAGCCAGTAGGGCATGCGGCGCAGTTTAGCCTTCGTGGCGGCATCAGCACCGCTGAGTGTTTGCTTGAGCTGCGTGCTGTTCTCCAGATACGCGACCGGCACGACGCCGGTGCGTGCTTCCACGCGATCCATGAAGCGCAGAATGGCCGAGAGCGGCAGATCACCGTCAAAATCACCGCACAGCAGCAGCGACGGCGCATTCCACGAGCGACCGCGAGCCAGAGCCATCGCCCGGTTCACAAACTGATCCGCCTGCGCCACCGCATCGACATGCCGCTGCACGCGGTAGTAGATGCCCGGCAGCATTCCCGCCCGATCCGCCGAGGCCACAAAGCTCGCGCATTTCTCGTCCAGACTGCCGCCTTTGCCCGCGCGGGCGATCAAACCGCTCGCTCCATTCGCCCGCAATGCGGACAAATCATGCTCCGAGTAACTGCGTCCTTCACGCTGCCGCTCCTTCGGATCATACGCCGACACATTGATGATCTGCGGCATGCCTCTCGCAGACGGTGGCAGACTGCCCGGAGTGCTGCCCGGTTGTGTGGAGCAACTGGCGAGGAGGCAGAGGAGCGGGGCGATGATCAGGCGATGCATGGTGCCGCCATCAAAACCCCGTTCGCGTCAGTTTGCTGCCGTTTTTTGAGGAAAGCTCGATCCAGTCGATCTCCACGGCTTGCTCCTGCATCGGCAAATAAAGCCGCACGATGCCCAGCGGGCCTTTGGCGGGCAGTTCGACGCTGATTTCCTCCCAATCGCCGCCTTTCAGCGTGAAATCGATGCGCTGCTCTTTGCTGCCAACACCGCCTGAGAGCCAATCGAAGTGGCTTTTGCCTGCTTGGGCTTTGATGCGGAATTTCGCGGTCGTGGGGCCGCTGTGTTTGCTAGCCGAGAAGCCAAGAAAGCACTCGGCACCGATCCCCGTGAGGCGCAAAATGCCCTCTTTGACCACAGCTTGGCAATCGCGAGCCTTCCAGCCTTGCAGCGCAGGATCGCCATCGTCTTTGCCTTTGGCGGCAGATTTCGCGGGCGCTTTGGCTTTGCCCTTTGGCTGCTGCTTGCCTTCCAACTCAGGACGATACTTCGCGGGATTAAACGCCGGATTCGGCACAGGCACGACCGCTTTCGTGTCGGTGAGGAAGCCTTCGATCAAAGCATCGAGTTCCGCCACGAGTTCGGGTTTCTGCGCCGCGAGGTTGTTCTTTTCGCCGAGATCGTCGCGCAGGTTGAAGAGCAGATGACGATGTGCGCCGTTCTCGCCGCCGTGGAAGATGCGGATGAGCTTCCAGTCATCGCGATGCTCCGAAACGGCCGGCGGCAGCCAGTCCGGCACGCCGGGATTGTGCGGGAAGTATTGGAAGACCGCTTTGCCAACCAGCGAATCGCCTTTCAGCGCAGGAAGGATGCTGTGACCGTCGAATCGCTGCGTTGGAGTCGAGGCTTTAGCCGATTTTTCAGAGTCGTCCCGCGTGCGGGACTGGACTCCAACACCCGCGATCAACGTCGGATAAAAATCCTCGCTCTGGATGATGGCATCACTCCGACTCCCCGGAGCAGCCATTCCCGGCCAAACGATCACGCAGGGCACGCGAGTGCCGCCTTCAAACATCGTCGCCTTGCCACCGCGCAGCGGGCGGTTGCTGGTGGGCGTGGTGCCATCGACTTCGTTGTACATGTTGCCGCCGTTGTCGGCGGTGAAGATGATGATCGTGTTGTCGGCCAGTTTGAGCCGGTCGAGACCGTCGAGCAGCGTGCCGATGGCGTCGTCCATGCTCTGGATCATCGCCGCGTAGGTGGGGCTGCGCTGCGCGTCCTTCGGGTCGATGCGGCCACGATGCGTCTCGATGTTTGCCTTCTTTGCATCAAAGGGCGCATGCACGCTGAACATCCAGTAGTTCAGGTAAAACGGCTTCTCTTTCTGCTGCTCCATCCATGTCACCGCCTCCGCCGCCATGCGGTCCTCGATGTGCTCGCCGGACACCTTCTCTTTGAAGTTCGCAAACTTCCATGGCGCGACAAAACTGCCCGCAGGCCCCGGCCCCGGATGATGCGGCAGATCGACATCGAACCCCTGCTGCAACGGCGAATACGGCTCCGGCCCGAGGTGCCACTTCCCGAAATGCGCCGTGGCATAGCCCGCGTCCTTCAGTGTCTCCGCCAGCGTGCGATACTCCGTCTTCAACCGCGTCACGGGATCCGGCATGATCGCCTTTTGATCCGGCGGTGCCTTCTTGCCCGTCGTCGCCTGCAAAACGACCCGCGGCTCGTGGCAATTCGGCACCGTGATGCCCGTGCGTGCCGGACTCAGCCCCGTGAGCAGTGCTGAACGCGTCGGCGAGCACAACGGACTCGCCGAATACGCCCGCGTGAAGGTCATCCCACGCTTCGCCAGCCGTTCGACGTTCGGCGTCTGGTAATATGTGGTTGTGCCGTAAAGCGTCGTGTCACTCCAGCCGAGGTCGTCAGCGAGGATGACGATGACGTTCGGCTGCGCCGCGAAAGCAGAGAGCGAAGAGCCAAGGGCGAAGAGAAAAAGAAGAGAGCAAAGCATCGCGCCCTGAAACGTCGTTCGCGGCCGGACATTCCGGCAAAGAGTGTGTCGGATTTGGAGAAGGCACGAATGTCATCGAGCTGCGGCAGCAGCGATGTGGCCGGCGAAGGTCGTCACGAAGGCGCTCAGGCTGGTCTGGTCCTTAAAACCCGTGAATGCTCCGTCTTTGATCGCGGTGCGCGGTGAGGCGAGCGTGGTAGCGGCGGTATAGAGCTGCTCTTGAACCAGGCGTTTACAGAGAATGTGATAGCGCTCTATGTAGGATGCATCGCGGAAGTCGGGAAAGACGGGGAAGTGCGGTGAGGCATCGCGAACAGGGCTGCGAGAGCTTGGAGCGTCCTCGACGAGCATCAGCCAGCCGAGAAACGGGCGTGGGATGTCACCGAGAGCGCCTTCACGGTAGGCGGTCCAGAAGTCGTGAGCTGTGCCGATGGATTCTTCGGCACGGTTGTTGAAGTTGTTGCCGAACGATGGCCCAACTTGCGATTTGAATTCCAGTGCGGCGACGAGCGTGCCGCGATCAATGATCACCATGTCCCAGAGCTTCGTCGGGCGGAAGTAGCCGGGCAGAGTCAGTGCCTTGCGCACGAGATGAATCTCGGCGGACTTCAGGCCGTTCGCATGAACGAGATCACGCACCAAGGTGATGAAGCCATCCATGTTTTTGCCCGATGTGACGGCTGCGCGCTCGCCTTGATCGGCTTTGCCGGATGCTGCCTGCTTTTTCACGGCATCATGCCGGCCAGTCCAGAAGGCCTTCACCGCAGCTTTGGTGCGAATTTCGTAGTTGGCGAGATCGAGAGGCATTCAGGTCACTGGGGTTAGGTGGCTTAGCTCATCAGCTGTGATGCCATAGATTACAGCCGTCGCATTGAAGATGGCGGAGGCATCCTTGGCCTCGACTGCGGCCAGCAGCTGTTTCTGAGTCTTGGTGGGGATGTCAGTCCACTTGGGAAGCCGGATGCGGCGAAGGTATTGCGCCTGAAACCGCAGCGCACCGCCGTGCATCTTCGTGGAGTAAGCGCGAACGAATAGATGAGCGATGCCGGCCATAAGAACGGCTTGGAGCGCAGGCAGCGGCCATTCTTTGGACAAGACGAAGTAGAGATTGTGATGAGGATAGAGCTTTCCGTCTTCGAGCACGATGTGCGCGTCACCTTTGATGTCGGGAATGAGCAGTTTCGGCTTTTGGGCGAGCGATGGCGTGATGCGGTCGATGGTGCGATACCAGGACCCGTTTGCCTTCTGGGCGCAGTGTCGCGCCTTCAGCGTTTCGCCGTGTTTCTCCATGTAAGCGGCAAAGCGCGGATAGCGGGAGAAATCTGCCAGCGAGCCATCTTCTTCAAAGGGGTTCACCACGCCGAGGCCCCGCCACTCGACAATGCCCTGGCGCATATCACGAGTCATCACGAGCGGCAGCTTGCGTTCGTCCTCCACTTCCAGCTCATCCATCAGGCCGATGAAGACTTTGTCGGCTCCTGTGGCCACTCCGATGCCCACCGAGCATCCTGCTTCTTCCAAAGTCGGAAACTCTGCTTCCAGACGACGCACCAGCGCCAGGGAAGGCTGTGCATCCGCCTCCAGCAGCCATGGGTCGTCACCTTTCGCGATGCACGGCATCTCGACCACCGTGCCATTGAAGTTCTTCGGAGGCCCGGCAAGTCGCGAATGCAAACCTCTCAGCGCCTCGACAGAAACCTCAGGTCGATGAGCGATCCGACAGCGACCACTGATGCCGCGTCCGATGACGGTGATGGCCGGATAAGCGATGACCTCGCTCTGGAATGCCGCCGTGCCGACCATATCGACGTAATACTTCAGCGTGAAGCCTGCCGAGATCATCTGACGCAGCGGTCCGCCATAGCGATTCTTCATCCAGCGGTCCGAGCAGATGAATCCAAGCAAGCCATCATTCGAGAGAAGCCGAAGCGATTGCTCAATGAATGGCACATACAAATCGGCACGATCATACAGCGTGGTATAGCGCTTGCGATACTCGGCCAGCATCGGTGCGGCGATCATCTCTTGCCGCACATAAGGTGGATTCCCAACGACGGCATCAAACCTCGCGGTGAACGGCTCCAGCAGGAAGTCGCCATTGATCAACCACTTGCCAGCCAGCATGGCGGCATCGCTTTGGGAAACACCTGAATCTTGCAGCAGCTTGATCACAAGCTCCTTGGTTGCCTCGAATGTGTCGCGATGGAGTTCCACGGCTCGCACAGCATCTCCAAGCTCTCTTGCTGGCTTCTGATCTCGTTTTGCGGCTTCCAGCAAGCGAGTCAAAACGGGCAGCAGAAAGTCACCCGAGCCAAACGACGGCTCAAGCAGCCGCTTTTGCCACAGCGGTTTGTCAGACGTGTAGCCGGTCAGATCGAGAATGAAGTCCACCACCTCGGATCGTGTGTAAACGACCCCGCGTTCCAGGTCGCCGCTCGTCTTCATGCGCTCCACTTCCGCCCCCAGAAAAACCTGCGGGGAGAAGAGTTCGGGCATGGTCGATTCTGAAGACGAGAAGAACGACATCGGTGTCTGGTGTGCTGCTTAAGCTGGTGCCATTGGACTCCGAAAGAGCTGACAGATCAAGATGGGAAACCATGCTGGGGTTTTACCGCTTCCCCGCCTTCAACTCAATCTCCCGGAACTCCGCGCCTCCCGCAGGCAGATGCACGCGCACGTGGATGACGCGGCCGGTGGTCGGGATCTCGAGGGTGTGGGTTTGCCAGTCGGTGGTGGCTTGGAGGGGGAAGGTGAGGCGGTTGGCGGGGAGGAAGTCTTTGTCGCCATCGAGACGCCAGGCGATGGCGGCTTGGCCGGTGGCGGCGGTTTTGAGGGTGAGTTTTGCGCTGACGGGACCGGCGAGCTTGAGCTTGGACTTGGTGATGAAGGTGGGTTTGTCGGCCTTGTCGGGTGTGAGGATGAAAAGGCCGTCTTTGGCGGTGAGCTTGCCGTTGCGGGCTTCCCAGCCGTCGGTTTCGGCGGCGGTGGTTGCGGGTGCTTCGGCGCGTGGGGCGATGGTTTTGCCTTCGAGGTAGTGATCGAAGTAGTCGTTCCAAGTCGCGGCCATGGGGCCGAGTGCCATGCCGGGTGGGGTGAGGCCGTCGGCCCAGGTTTTGAGCTTGGTGCGGAGTCGCCTGGCGATCTCGGGGTGCTTCGCGGCGAGGTTGTGCTTCTCCTCGCGGTCGGTGGCGAGGTCGTAGAGGTATTCGCGATCACCGCCGCGCAGGAGTTTCCAATTTCCTTCGCGAATGGCACTCTGGGCCATCCAGCGCCAGTAGAGCGCGTCGTGCGGCGGCGCTTTGTTTTCACCGATGAGGTAGGGCAGCAGATTGACTCCGTCGAGGTCAGTTGGAGTCGAGGCTTTAGCCGAATTTTCAGAGTCGCCTAAAGGCTGGACTCCAACTGCCGTGGCGGCCACGTCGAGCGCACTCACGGGATGCTCATACACCTGACCGCCGGGGATCGTGCCAGGCCAGGCGATCAAAAACGGCGTGGACATGCCGCCTTCGGAGAGCATGCCCTTTTCACCATTCAGCGGTGTGTTCAGGCTGCCGTCCCAGCCGCCAGGATCGCCCTGGAGCGGCGAATCGACCTTGTGGATCTTCAGCGGAGCGCCGTTGTCGCCGATGAAGAAGATGAGCGTCTTCTCGGTGAGGCCGTGTTTTTTCAAAGTGCTCGTGATGAGACCCACGCCGTCGTCGATGGCCGAAAGCATGGCCAGCGCGGCGCGGCGTCGCTCCGGCATCTCGCCGGGAAAGCGGTCCATGTAGCGCTTTGGCGCGTCCAGCGGCGTGTGCGGGCCGCGATAGGCCACGTAGAGGAAGAAGGGCTGGTCCTTGTAGCGCTCGATGATCGCTGCGGCGGCCTTCGAGCAGCCTTCGAGGTGATACTCGCTCGGTGGCAGATCGCTCATCGGGCGATCCTGGCCATCGATCGTGATATTCGCCGAGAAGGGACGCTGCGCGTTCTGCGAGAACACATGCTTGAAGCCATGCTTCGTGATCGCCTCCGTGGGCCCGAGGTGCCACTTGCCGAACTGCGCCGTGGCGTAACCCGCGTTTTGCAATCGCGTGGCGATGGTGGTCTGCTTGTTGAAGCCGTCGAGTGCAGAGCCGTTGTTGTCGAGATCGAAGCGCCCCTGAAAGCGCCCGGTCATGACGCCGCCACGCGAAGGCATACACTGCGGTGCCGTGCTGTAACCATGCGTCGCCACCACGCCGCTGCGGGCCAGCGCATCGAGGTTCGGCGTCTTGATGTCCTTCACCACGCCATGGATGCCGAGGTCGGCGTGACCGTGGTCGTCGGTGTAGAAGAGGATGATGTTGGGGCGCGGCGGAGCCGCGAATGACGAAACCAGAATGACGAATGTCGAAAGGAATGTGGCAAGCAGCTTCATGGTGCTCGTGAAACGACGGGCAGCGCCGGACATTCCGGCAAAGAGTGTGTCCGATTCGGTAATTCGCCCTTTACGGCCAGCGGGCGATTGTTTTAGCCTGTGACCGCCATGACTGCGAAATCCGCCTCTCCTGCCGCCAC
>Ga0209573_1002954_pt1 | contig 20028 bp, 20 predicted proteins | sample TNRBio252014_DNA_FD_185870 | JGI IMG/M metagenome (GOLD analysis project Ga0209573, IMG submission 185870) | Wastewater treatment Type I Accumulibacter community from EBPR Bioreactor in Madison, WI, USA - TNR Reactor_6/25/2014_ DNA (SPAdes)... | ecosystem: Engineered > Bioreactor > EBPR >...
CGGGATGATCCTGCATTTGCGCAACGGTGAAAAAATGTCGCAGCGCGACGTCATCAAGCGCTTGACCGAGATGCAATACGAACGCAACGAGATCGAATTCAAACGCGGGGTTTTTCGCGTGCGCGGCGATGTCGTCGATGTATTCCCGGCAGAAAACTCGGAAGCGGCCGTGCGTATCACGTTATTCGACGACGAAGTGGATAGCTTGGCGCTATTCGATCCGCTGACCGGGCGCGTTCTGCAGAAAATCGCGCGTTTCACGGTGTATCCTTCCAGTCACTACGTTACGCCGCGCAGCACCACATTGCGGGCAATGGAAACCATCAAAACCGAATTACGCGAGCGGTTGGAATATTTCTATCAGGAAAACCGCCTGGTCGAAGCGCAGCGGCTCGAACAACGCACCCGCTTCGATTTGGAAATGCTCAATGAACTAGGTTTTTGCAAAGGCATTGAAAATTATTCCCGCCATTTATCCGGTAAGCAGCCGGGTGAACCGCCGCCGACGTTACTTGATTATCTGCCGGATAATGCTTTGATGATCATCGACGAAAGCCATGTGACCGTGCCGCAAATCGGCGGCATGTATAAGGGCGATCGCTCGCGCAAGGAAAATCTGGTGAACTTCGGCTTCCGCTTGCCGTCGGCGCTGGACAACCGGCCGTTGCGTTTTGAGGAATTTGAGAAACGCATGCCGCAGACGGTTTTCGTGTCGGCCACGCCCGCCGATTATGAGAGTCAGCATAGCGGCCAAGTCGTCGAGCAAGTCGTGCGCCCGACCGGTCTGGTCGATCCGGTTATCGAAGTGCGCCCGGTTGCCACGCAGGTGGATGATTTAATGTCGGAGGTAACTTTACGTACGGCCAAGAACGAGCGTGTACTAGTCACCACGCTGACCAAACGCATGGCGGAGGATTTGACCGATTATTTTTCCGATCATCAAATCAAAGTGCGCTATTTGCATTCGGATATCGACACCGTCGAACGTGTCGAGATCATCCGCGATTTGCGGCTCGGGCAATTCGATGTGCTGGTCGGGATTAACTTGCTGCGCGAAGGGCTGGATATTCCGGAAGTATCGCTGGTCGCGATACTGGATGCCGATAAGGAAGGCTTCTTGCGTTCGCAACGGTCGCTGATTCAAACCATTGGCCGAGCTGCCCGGCATATCAACGGCACCGCAATCTTATACGCCGACACTATCACCAAATCAATGCGCGTTGCGATTGACGAAACCAGCCGGCGGCGTCAAAAGCAGATTCAATTCAACGAACAGCATCAAATTACGCCGCGGTCGGTGCATAAGCGCATCAAGGACTTGATCGACGGCGTTTATAATCATGAATCCGCGCAACAGCAGCATAAAGCCGCGCAAGTGCAAGCGCGCTACGATGCCATGAACGAAGCGCAACTTGCCAAGGAAATTCAGCGGGTCGAGAAGAAAATGCTCAATGCCGCGAAGAACTTGGAATTTGAGCAAGCCGCTGTTTACCGCGATGAACTCAAGAACCTCAAGAACAAGCTGCTGATCGGTTTTACCGGTATTACCTGAGCGGCTATTTTTTGACTTCGGTGGAAGACACGAAAATGATGGTGCCGAAGGTGCGGTTCAGCGTTTTGCTGGTGAAATTGGTCATCACCATGCTCTGACCGAAACGGATGTGATCGCCCTTGTTGACTTGGGTCGTCGGCGCGGCAATCCAGAATTTGTGTCCGCTGTTCTGCAATTCCATATAGGTATAGCCGCCGGCATCCATAAAGTCGACGACAATACCTTCGTTGTCGGCCATTTTTCCTGATGCTGCGGCACCTTGTGCAGCATTGGGTTGCGCTATGCTATGGGTGGATTGAATAAACAGGCAAACAATCAGCGCCATGAGGGATAAAAAAGATAATTTCATGATTTTAAGAAGTGTTCCGTCTAAAAGGCACGTATCATACACCGCCGCTCTATTTTGTTCCAATGTTGGTAAGCGCGGAATCCCGGTCTTGCCGGACTTTCTCAAAAAAACAAATCGCCGCGGCGGCAGCGGCATTGAGCGATTCGGTTTTTCCCGGCATTGGGATGACGATATTTTCCCGCGCGGTTTGAATCAGTTCTTTGGATAACCCGGCGCCTTCATTGCCGAACAGAAAGGCCACCGGACCAGCCAGAGAAATGTCGAAAAGATTCTTGGCGGCTTGAATCGAAGTGGCAATCACCGTTCCCGGAAAGTCGCGGGAAATTTGCAATAAATCGCAATTCACGTGGATGCGCAAAAAAAAATGGGCGCCCATTGCCGCCCGCAAAGTTTTAGGCGACCAAGCATCCGCGCAGTGCTGCGACAGATAAATATCGCGAACATTAGCGGCCGCGGCGGAACGCAGGATTGAGCCGAGGTTGCCGGGATCCTGAATTGCTTCCAGCATCACGCTGAAAACCTCCCGGCCGCGTCCGGTTTCTTTTTGCAATGGAGGAATCGTAATCAGCGCCAGAATCCCGGTGGGTGTTTTAACCGGTGAAATGGCGCGAAACAAGGCATCGCTGACAACGGACATTTTCGGCGGGGTATGCCCGCAGAGAATGGTCAGAAAATGCTCGTTCCCGGTGTTTTCCATATACGATTGGCTGACGATCAGGTTTTCCGGGTTGCCCAATACCGAGCAATAAATCTGAATCAAATGAATCCCGTCGAGCAGCGTCAAACCGGTTTTCCCGCGATATTGCGAGGATCCTTCCAGCTTGATCAGTTGTTTGACGAGCGGATGGTTGCGTGAAGTGATGACCGGCATAATGAGCAAATCCGCTATGAAAGGTCAGTTCACGCGATCAGCTACCGGTGCTTTATATAGCGGTATTCCGCCGATTTTGCGTGCGCCTGCAAACCTTCGCCGTTCGCCAGAATCGATGCGATCTCGCCGAGCTTGGCGGCGCCTTGCGGCGAAACTTGAATCAGGCTGCTGCGTTTCTGGAAATCGTATACCCCCAACGGCGAAGAAAACCGCGCGGTGCGGGAAGTCGGCAGCACGTGATTGGGTCCCGCGCAATAATCGCCGAGCGCTTCGCACGCATGACGTCCCAGGAAAATAGCGCCGGCGTGACGGATTTTATCCACCCAATGCTCCGGATGCTCAACCGACAATTCCAAATGTTCCGGCGCGATACGGTTGGCGATGTCGCAAGCGTCGGCCAAGTCTCTCACTTGAATCAGCGCGCCGCGATTTTCCAGCGACGCGCGAATCACCGCCTGGCGCGGCATGGCGGATAATTGCCGCACGATGCTTTGCTGCACTTGATCCAGAAACGCCGCATCGGGAGATAGCAAAATAGCCTGAGCCAGTTCGTCGTGCTCGGCTTGCGAGAACAAATCCATCGCAATCCAGTCTGGATCGGTGCCGCCGTCGCAAATCACCAGAATTTCGGAAGGACCGGCGACCATGTCGATACCGACGATGCCGAATACCCGGCGCTTGGCGGCAGCGACGTAGGCATTGCCGGGGCCGACGATTTTATCGACCGGCGGCACGGTTTCAGTGCCGAACGCCAGAGCGCCGACCGCTTGCGCACCGCCGATGGTGAATACCCGGTCAACCTTGCTGATGGCTGCGGCAGCCAGCACCAATTCGTTTCTTTCGCCGTCCGGTGTCGGTACCACCATGATTAATTCCGGTACGCCGGCCACTTTCGCCGGGATGGCATTCATCAGCACCGACGAAGGGTACGAGGCTTTACCGCCAGGCACGTATAAACCGACACGGTCCAGCGGCGTGACTTTTTGACCCAGCAGCGTGCCATCGGCATCGGTATATTGCCAGGAACTCAACGGTTGTTTCTCGTGATAGCTGCGCACACGCTCGGCGGCTTGTTGCAAAGCGTTGCGTTCCGTTGCCGGCAACCGGTCGAGCGATTGCTGCAATTGCTCCGGCGTCAGTTCCAGTTGCTCAGCGGCTGTGACCGCCAGGCGGTCGAAGCGGTTGGTGTATTCGATCAACGCCGCGTCTTTGCGGCTGCGGATATCCGCCAGAATGCCGGCAACCGTCGCGTCGACGGCATCGTCCTGGGCGTTTTCAAATGCCAGCAGCTTGTCGAGCTTCTCGTTGAAATCGGAATCAGTAGTGTTGAATCGTTTGATTTGAACCATGGCTTCAATGACGATTGAGTGGAAAGCTTTACAGTTATTTTTCGATGGCCGCGGAAAATGCGTCCAGAACCGGCTGAATCGCGCCTCTTTTCAGTTTTAACGCCGCCTGGTTGATGATCAAGCGCGACGAAATCGGCATGATTTCTTCCACAGCCTTGAGATGATTCGCTTTCAGCGTATTGCCGCTGGATACCAGATCGACGATGGCGTCAGCCAGTCCGACCAGCGGCGCCAGTTCCATTGAACCGTACAATTTGATCAGATCGACATGCACACCCTTGGCGGCGAAGTGTTCACGCGCGGTTTGCACGTACTTGGTGGCGATGCGCAGCCGCGCGCCTTGGCGCACCGCGGAGTCGTAATCGAACCCTTCCGGCGCGGCGACCATCATGCGGCAGCGCGCGATGTTCAAATCGAGCGGTTGATACAAACCGTCGCCACCGTGTTCGAGCAACACATCCTTGCCGGCAATGCCCAAATCGGCGGCGCCGTATTGCACGTAAGTCGGAACATCCGATGCGCGCACGATGATCAGCCGCACGTGGGCGCGGTTAGTAGCAAGAATCAGTTTGCGCGACGCTTCAGGGTCATCCAATACTTCGATGCCGGCAGCCCTGAGCAGCGGCGCGGTGTCTTCAAAAATCCGCCCTTTTGACAGGGCGATGGTGATTTCAGTCATAAAAGCAGTGGAAATTATCCGAGGTTGGCTGCGGCAAATTCCCAGTTGATCAACTTATCCAGAATGGTGTTGACGTAATCCGCGCGGCGATTCTGATAATCGAGATAATAGGCATGTTCCCATACGTCGATGGTCAGCAACGGCCGGATATTTTTGGTGATCGGGGTTTCCGCGTTACCGGTTTTGGCGATGGCGATTTTGCCGCCGTCGACGACCAGCCAGGCCCAACCGCTGCCGAATTGCGTCAAGGCTGCTTGCGCGAATTCCTTTTTACATGCTTCGACGCTGCCGAATGCTTCCTCGATTTTCTGTTTCAACGCTCCGGATGGCTCGCCGCCGCCGTTCGGTTTCAGGCTATGCCAGTAGAACATGTGATTCCAAACTTGCGCGGCGTTGTTGAAAATCGCCACTTTGTCGGCTTGTCCTGCAGAAGCGTGGATAATGTCTTCCAGCGATTGACCGGCCAGCGCGGTATTGGCCACCAGGTTGTTCAAGTTATCGACGTAGGTTTTGTGGTGCTTGCCGTAGTGAAAGCTTAAGGTATTGGCGGTGATCACCGGTTCCAGCGCGTTGTTGGCGTACGGCAGCGGCGCCAGCACATATTGCGAACCGGCTTGCGCCGCCTTGGAAAAATTATCGACATTGACTGTAGACATAGTGGTCTCCTTCATGGGTTTATTAAAAAAACTTTTCAGCAATTCAAACATTTGCGTACCCCTTTCTTATTGGGTATTGTCTGTTTCGGTGGTAAAGGTGATTTTATTGTAGCCTGCCAGCCGCGCGGCTTCCATTACCGTAATCACCGATTGGTGCGTCGCTTTGGCATCGGCGTTGATGGTGATGAACGGATCCTCGCGGTTATTCGCAGCCGCGTGTAATGCATCGCGCAAGCTTTCGATGCTGGAGGATTTCACCGGCACCAGGTTGATGGTGTAATCACCAAGCGCCGATACGGTAATATCGATGCGATTGGGTTTTTCGATATTTTGATCCACTTGTTCCGCGCTGGTTTGCGGCAACGTCAGCTCAAGCTCGGCGAATTTGGAATAAGTCGTGGTCACCACCAAAAAAATCAGGATGACCAACAACACATCGATCATCGGCACCAGATTGATTTCAGGCTCGTCGTTTTGTTTTCCGCGTTGAAAATTCATTCCGCTACTATTTGTGAAATTGCGTGTTCCGGCTCCGGCAACATTGATAAAAAAATCAATGAAGAAAAGCAATGTTCGATGAGGTTAGTATAATACCAGTTACGCCAGTTGGCGAAGCCATCGAAATTCATCACACAATTATTGCATAGGCCAATAAAATAGCCAGCCGTGTTTTTTGATGGCGTGATAGTACAACATTCTATCGATCGTGACTGTTTAATTTTACTATTTGGAGTGAGATGATTAGGCCATTAGTCAGCGTTGTGATGGGCAGCACCAGCGATTGGGAAGTGATGCAACATGCGGTCACCGTGCTCAAGGAATTCGATGTGCCGCATGAAGCCAAAGTGGTTTCCGCGCACCGCACGCCGGATTTGCTGTTTCAATTTGCCGGGGAAGCCAAAGCGCGCGGCATTCAATGCATTATCGCCGGTGCCGGCGGCGCGGCGCATTTGCCGGGCATGATCGCGGCGAAAACCACCGTGCCGGTGCTGGGCGTGCCGGTTAATTCCAAGTATCTGAAGGGAATGGATTCGTTGCTGTCGATCGTGCAAATGCCCAAAGGCATCCCAGTTGCCACGTTTGCCATCGGCGAGGCCGGTGCGGCCAATGCCGGTTTGTTTGCCGTGGCGCTGCTGGCAGTTAATAACAGCGAACTCAGCGCGCAATTGAACGAATTCCGGCGCAAGCAAACCGAATCCGTTCTTAACGCCGGGCTGCCGCAATAATGCCGGTGATGCCAGGCGCCATGCTCGGTGTGCTCGGCGGCGGACAGCTCGGGCGCATGTTCGTGCAAGCCGCGCAGCAAATGGGCTACTCAGTTACGGTGCTCGACCCCGATCGCAACAGCCCGGCCGGGCGCGTCGCTGATGCGTTTATCTGCGCGGATTATGACGATCCGGCTGCGCTGCGGCAATTGGGCGAGCAATGCCAAGCGATTACCACCGAATTTGAAAACATCCCCGCCGGATCGCTGCGCGCACTGACGCAGCATTGCGTGGTCAATCCCGATGCCAATAGCGTATCGATCGCACAAAACCGTGTGCGCGAAAAGCAGTTTCTGGTCGATTGCGGTTTTTCCGTCGCATCGTTCGCCGTAATTTCACAACCTGAAGATATCGCCACGCAGGATGTCGCACAATTTTTACCCGGCATTCTGAAAGTCAGCCAATTCGGCTACGACGGCAAAGGCCAGATCAAGGTCGCCAACGTGTCGGAATTGCAGGCAGCCTACGAACAATTGAACCATGCGGTGTGCGTGCTGGAAAAATTCATGCCGCTGAAAAGCGAAATCTCGGTGGTGGTGGCGCGCGGCAGCGACGGCAAGGTGGCGACGTTCCCGGTGTCGGAGAATCAGCATGTCAACGGCATTCTCGATGTCAGCATCGTACCCGCCCGGATTTCCCCGCAATTGGCCGGGTGCGCGCAAGACATTGCTTGCCAGGTCGCCGGAAAACTTAATTACCAAGGTGTGCTATGCGTCGAATTTTTCGTATTGCACGACGACGCGCTGCTGATCAACGAAATCGCACCGCGCCCGCACAACAGCGGGCATTATTCGATCGACGCCTGTGTCACCTCCCAATTCGATCAGCAAGTGCGCACATTGTGCGGTTTGCCGCTGGGTTCGACTACGCAGCTCAGCCCTGCGGTGATGGTCAATTTGCTCGGCGATGTTTGGCGCAACGGCGATCCCGACTGGAATTTGATATTGCAACATCCTACGGCCAAATTACATTTGTACGGCAAAACCGAAGCGCGACCGGGCCGCAAGATGGGGCATTTCACCGTGTTGGGCAGCGACACCGAAACTACATTGAATGATGCGCTGCGCATCAAAAAACAACTTGAAACCGATTAAAGCGAACACCATGACCGAAACCGCACTGTTTGAAACCTCGATCAAAAGCCTGCCGTTTTTACACCGCGGCAAAGTCCGCGACATCTACGCCGTCGGCGACGACAAACTGTTGATCGTGCAAACCGACCGCCTGTCGGCGTTCGACGTGATCCTGCCGACCGCCGTGCCCGGCAAAGGCAAAATCCTCACCGCGCTGTCGCAATTCTGGTTCGACAAACTCGCGCACATTCTGCCGAATCACCTCACCGGCGTCGCGCCGGAATCGGTTGTCGCCAAGAGTGAGCGCGATCAGGTCGAAGGACGCGCGTTCGTGATCCGCCGTCTGAAACCGCTGCCGATCGAAGCCATCGTGCGCGGCTACGTCGTCGGCTCCGGCTGGAAGGACTACCAGCAAACCGGCGCGATCTGCGGCATTCCGCTACCCCCCGGCTTGAAACTCGCGGATAAACTGCCCGGCGGCGCAATCTTCACGCCATCGACCAAAGCCGCCGCCGGTGCGCACGATGAAAACATTGCTGTCGCCGAAGTGGAAAAATTACTAGGCCGCGAATTGACCGCCAAAGTCAACGCCAAAGCCATCCAGCTCTATTCCGAAGCCGCCGAATACGCGCTGCAACGCGGCATCATCATCGCCGACACCAAATTTGAATTCGGTCTGGACGAGCAAGGCGAACTCTATCTGATCGACGAAGTCCTGACCCCCGACTCATCCCGCTTCTGGCCCGCCGACCAATACCAACCCGGCCAGAACCCGCCGAGCTTCGACAAACAATTCGTGCGCGACTGGCTGGAAACACAGGATTGGAATAAACAAGCGCCTGCGCCGGAATTACCGGAGGATATTTTGCAAAAGACGGTGGAGAAGTATCGGGAGGCGGTGCGGTTGCTGGTGGAATAATTGGAACGCAATTAAAAATGGATACTTTCAGCAAGCTGACGACGATGTAGCTATTAGCAAAAATGAGAATTCTTAATTATCGACCTCGACCTGTCGGTTGCCCAAGACACAAGAAATTAGTTTGCAACACGACATCATTAAGTTTACAATAAGATCCAATAAAGTTTACAATATGCTGCATCATGGCTAAAGCATCTCGATTCGACGAACTTTTGAGGACAGTGACCCGAGATGTTGTCGAACACCCTCGTGATCTTACACGTCACTACGCCGAGCGTTTCAAGATATCTCGTGTTGCCGCAAATAAGTACATCCAACGATTAGAGACCGAGGGCTGGATCGCACGGAGTGGACCATCCACTCATCCCGTATTTAGCCCCGGCTACAAGCGTCGCATTGCCCGCTTGTACCCACTCACCGGGCTTGAGGAGCATATTGTTTGGGAAAATGACTTCAAACCTTACTTGAGCATGCCTTCAAACGTGCAAAGTATTGCAAGTCACGGATTCACAGAGATGGTCAACAACGCAATTGATCACTCCTCTGGTAAATCAGTATTTGTCTTTACTTCTCAAGATGAGGCCGCTCTTTGGATCATTGTTTCAGATGACGGGGTGGGTATTTTTGCAAAGATCACGTCGGCTTTAAATTTGCCTGACATGCGCCAAGCACTCTTTGAACTCTCGAAGGGAAAATTAACTACGGACCCGAGCAAGCACACTGGAGAAGGCGTTTTCTTTACATCGAGAATGTTTGACTCGTTTGAAATTTCAGCTAACGGCCTTCAATACAACCATGAGGCAAATGCCTCTCATGACTGGCTCCAAGAGGCTAGCGGCGTTTTTTCAGAGGGAACCACTGTATACATGCGGATTGCATTAAACAGCACCAGAACTACCGCTGAAGTATATGCGCAATTTACAGAAGCTCCTGAAGATTACGACTTCTCTAAAACAGTAGTTCCTATGAGGCTCGCTCGCTTCGGCAACGAACAATTAGTTTCCCGGTCTCAGGCAAAACGACTGATCGCAAGATTCGATCGCTTTAGAACCGTAATTTTAGACTTCAGCGAAATCCAAGAAATTGGTCAAGCGTTTGCTGATGAGTTGTTTCGGGTGTATGGCAGCAGTCACCCAAATGTTGAACTTCTTCCCAAAAACATGACTGAGCAAGTCGAAAAAATGTGGCTTAGGGCAATAGCGCCAAGGATAGCTTAAGCCTACGAAGAACACGGAACCAGATCTCGAATTGAGCAAGTAGCCCGGATAAGCTTGCGCCATCCGGGATCCAGAAGTTCCATCGATTACCTTAATGGACTAGAATCAAGCACTCCTATCAAAAGCAGAGAATCACGATGTCTGTTAATGTCAAATTACCCGAGAGCCTTGTCAATCAAGCTAAACAGTGTGCTCAGATCGAGCATCGCTCAGTTCCAAAGCAAATTGAGTATTGGTCAAGGATAGGTAAAATTGCCGAGGAGAATCCGGATTTGACGTTTGCCATGATTCGTCAAATCATGATTGCCGATTTGGAAGACCCCTCCGGTGAATATCAGTTCGATTGATGTAGATCCTAGTTACACTCTCATTCGAGCGCATTGCCAAGCAAGTAGCCTGGATAAGCCAGCGCCATCCAGGGTAAAAATTTCCCTCATTAAACACATAAAACTTGCATTACGCAGAATCCGGTTAAGTGATTTACTTGCAGTGCGATGCGCAATAAAATCTGTTTATTTTCCTTTAAAACCCAATCTTGGAGCGAATCCCATGAATAAACAAATGACCGCCATCATTGAACGTGAAGGCAACGGTTATGTGTCTTTCTGTCCAGAGCTCGACATCGTGAGTCAAGGCGATACCGTCCACGAAGCACGTGAGAACTTGCGGGAAGCGTTGGAATGGTTTTTCGAAACCGCATCGGCGGAAGAAATTCAGCAGCGATTGCATGATGAGATTTACATAACCCGCCTAGAGATTGCCGTTGGGTAAGTTGCGGGTTTTATCTGGACAGCAACTGTGCGCTATTTTGGCGCAACATGGTTTTATCGAAGTCCGGCGGCGCAGCAGTCTGTTGTAATGCAGAAAAAGCTGGATAACACTACGATTACCGTACCTGTGCCCAATCATTCCGAAATACGCATCGGAACACTTCAATCCATCATCCGCCAATCGGGAATTGCCAGAACCGAATTTGAGATTTTGTAGCATGGCACGGCTTAATCGCCGCAACAAGTAGCCTGGATAAGCCCGCGTCATCCAGGACCAAAATCCCCAAACAACAACATAATCATTCGATTGATAAACAATTTAGCGGGCCGGTTTCCGCTACGGTATTAAAAACCGGCTCAGAATGCTCATTTATTATGCATAAACTGCGCTTTTTCGCCTGTTTTTGCCTTGCATCGGCTGCCTCAAAAACGTTTTACAACGGTCTGTTAGACGATCTAAATATTTCTCACGGAAATTTTGTGTGATAATCAATTTGCCTTCTGGAGCTGCCAGGAAATTTCTCTACAATAAAACAATAAATTAATCTTTCTTGATCATCTGGAAGCGGGTTCTTTGAAGTTCAACTTTATCGTAAGGTGATAACTATGACTCCTTTTCTAGGCGAATTGATCGGTACTTTTATTTTAGTTTTATTGGGTAACGGTGTGGTTGCCAATGTCGTGCTGAATAAGTCCAAAGGCAATAATGCCGGGTGGTTAACCATTGCCGCTGGTTGGGGAATTGCGCTTTTCGTGGCCGTTTATGCTGTGGCCGCTTCCAGCGGCGCGCATTTAAACCCGGCGGTGAGTGTCGGTCTCGCTGTGGCAGGTAAGTTTGCATGGGATGCGGTACCGGTTTATGCGTTGGGGCAAATGCTGGGCGCGATGTTGGGTGCTTTGGTGGTATGGATTACCTACCGCCAACATTTTGATGCAACGACCGATCCGGACATGCAGCTCGCGGCATTTTGTACCGGGCCGGCAATCCGGAGTCCATTCAATAACATCATTACGGAAGCGGTTGGCACATTCATGCTGGTGTTCGGCGTGATGATGATGGTGTCGCCGCAGCAAAGCCTGGGCGCACTGGATGCTTTGCCTGTTGCTTTGCTGCTGTTTGGTATCGGTCTATCGCTGGGCGGTCCGACCGGCTTTGCGGTTAATCCTGCACGCGATCTGGGGCCACGCATTATGCATGCAATTCTCCCAATGGCCAACAAACGCGATAGTGATTGGGGTTATGCGTATGTCCCTGTTGTCGGCGGCATTGCTGGCGGATTGATTGCCGCAGTGGTTTATTCGATGCTGTAGCGCTTTTTACAGTAGCGTGTATCCAGACGAGATAGTTCTGCTAACGCTATCAATGATTTCAGAGAAGCTGCGGGACTATCGAAAGCCGATTCGTGCGATACGACTTTGGAGCCGTGAAACCGGGAAGCTGAGTTATTCACGGGGAAGGAACCAAAGATCGGTCTGTAACCATTGTTTCAGATTCTGGACACTGACTGTTATCAGCAGTTTGCTTTGAACCTCAAGAGCAGAGTGCGTAAGCTGAGAATTATGATCCGTAAATAAATGAATTTATTGCAAGAGTGAGTAATCGCCGGATTGATTATGTGATCAATCCGGCCTACACTGATAACACAATCAAATTGGTTTAAGTTTCTGATTTCTTGCAATCTGAAGGACTTGAACGCCACGGAAATAATCACATGAGGGCAATCATCATGAATACTCAGCTCGCAAATTTTAAACAGGTCGCAATCTTTCTCGTAGGAATTTTCGCTGCATCAATCCCCGCCGTGGCTCATGCCGACTGGTCAATTATGGGGTTGGGTACCTTGGATGGAGAGTCTACCACAGCCTCCGGCATCAATGATTCCGGGCAAGTGGCAGGGTATTCTTTTTTTTCAAGTATAACTACCCCCCTTCATGCATTTATCACCGGTCCTAATGGTGTAGGCATGACTGATCTGGGTACCTTCAAAGGTGAAGGAACCATAACCCGTGGCATCAATGATTCCGGACAAGTGGTGGGGTATAATGATTCAGGTCGTAGTTTTATTACAGGTCCAAACGGTATAGGCTTGACTGAAATAAGCACCTTGGATGGAGCCATTTATACCACAGCCTCCGACATCAATGATTCCGGGCGAGTGGTGGGAATATCTTATCTTTCAGGTCATTTAGCTGATACCGTTGTTCATGCATTTATCACGGGCCCCAATGGCATAGGCACGACAGACTTGGGTACTTTGGGTGGAAATTCCAGTAGTGCTGGGGGGATCAATGATTCCGGGCAAGTGGCTGGAACATCTTACATTGCAGGTGACGACTTTACCAAACATGCATTTATCACGGGCCCCAACGGTATAGGCATGACTGACCTGGGTGCGCTTGGTAGTGGAATCAGTAGCGCAGTGGATGGTATTAATAATTCCGGGCAATTGGTGGGACAATCTGACTTTGCAGGCACTCGTTTTACCCATAGTTTTATCACAGGTCCTAACGGTATAGGCATGACTGACTTAGGTACCTTGGGTGGAGATTGGAGCTGGGCTTTCGATATCAATGACGCTGGAGAGGTTGTAGGATTCGCCGCAACTGCCCATGGGGAATATCATGCTTTTATCTATAGTCACGGCGGAATAACCGATCTCTCGTTATTGGCTCCTGTCGTTGCAGCCGGGTGGACTAATATTGTTGTTAACGGCATCAACAATAATGGACAGATGGTTGGGTATGGCCAACACCTTGGAAATGAGGAAGCGTTTTTACTGTCGTATACTCCTGATACTATCTTTGACCCTCAGCCAATTTATATCCCGCCAGTTCCGGAACCAGAAACCTATGTAATGTTGTTGGTTGGCCTTTGTTTAATTGGCTATCGGGTGCGGCGGGGGGAAGAAGCTACCATTTAATCCAAGCTTAAATTCAGTCTGGAGTGGAAGCAAGTAGCCTAGATAAGCTTGCGACATCCAGGGAATCCATTTAAAACTAGAATTCGCATCGCACAAAATCCGATTTTCCAGTGCGATGCGAGAAAATAGAACCCGTTAATTTCTCTCACAAAAAACCAATGTTGGAGCGAATTCCATGAATAATCGCCCTGATTGGACGTGAGAGTGACGGCTATGTTTTATTCTGCCCGGGACTTGACACCGCCAGTCAAGGCAGTACGTTCATAAAGCAAGGGAATATTTGCGGTGAGCTTTAGAGCAGTTTTTGAAACTGTGTCGACAGAAGAAATTCAACAACGGGGTTGCAAGCAGCTCGGATAGGTCGCTTTTTGCGGTGTTATGTAATTCACAAGTAATCTTCTATAACAAAAAAATCAATCAATAAAATTCTACTGATCATGTCCGGTCGTGGTAGTTTTTATTTGACACAGCGTACGCTCATTGTTTGGAGGTTTATTATGACAATACTGAATGCTACGGAAGCCAGGGCCAAGCTTTACAGCTTGATCGACGAAGCTGCGGAAACGCATCAACCGATTGTTATAAAGGGTAAAAGATCGAATGCGGTATTGCTGTCGGAAACCGATTGGAATGCGATCAACGAGACGCTTTATTTGCTTTCGATTCCCGGTATGCGTGATTCCATCGTCGAAGGGATGTCGGCGGATGTGAGTGAATGCAGCAAGGATTTGGATTGGTAGATGTGGGCGCTGGTGTTTACCCATCAAGCTAAAAAAGATGCGAGAAAATTAGCTACAGCCGGTTTGAAACCGGCAGTGCAGGATTTATTGACCATTATCCAAAAAAATCCTTATCAAAATCCGCCACCATATGAAAAGTTAGTGGGGGATTTATCCGGCGCCTGCTCCCGCCGTATCAACATTCTACACCGGTTGGTTTATCAAACACTTGTAGACAAGAAGGTCATTAAAGTATTGCGTATGTGGACGCACGATGAATAAAGTTGATTGATGCGCCTCCTTGCAGTCGGCACCTCCTACCGTGCTCCCCAAATTCTTTGCAGATCGCCGGATGATGACGCAAACTTAAGAATGTTGCGCCCTTTTGAGCGGAAATGGCCGGTTTAGCGGCACTATTCATGGCTCATTTGCGAAAAAAATCACTCGACCAGTTGAAAATAAACCTGGAATTACATCGAAATAAAAAATTCACATTGTTTTGCAAAGATTTCAAAATATCGATTAATTAAAAATCCATACTGCTCATGAACACTTCTTTAAAAAAAATCACAACCGCGCTGTTTCTGATAATCATCGGCCTATTAACCGCCTGCGTCACAGTACCCACTCGCGAAGCGTTACTGGCTCAGAACGTTATTTACAGCCGCATCAGCGGCGAACACTATCTGGCGATTGCCGAATGCTTGAAAAGTAAAGATAGCTTTCCCCTGCCGGAATGGCATCGCCAAACCGTGCGCGATCTCAACACTTATTTCATTTATCACGAATCCATGCAAGTCAATGGATATCCGCACTTTCACGACGAAACCGCAAAAACTTATTACATCACCGAGATTCACAGCACCGGTTCTTCGCGGAATACCGGTCAACCGATCACGCACGGCAATGGCAATTGGATTTTGATCATCAAAGATACGAGTACCGGCGAAGAAATCCGATCCAGCATCGAAATTCGCAGCAACGCCAATCTGCTGCATGACTACCCGCCGGATTCCTATACGTCCGCTCCGGACGCTTCACTGCCGCAACGCTTGTATAAAGCCGAGACCATCGACCGGTGTTTTGATTGACGCGCTTTGCAAACAGTATTGGTGGCTGAATGCAGGCGGAATTTCAACTATTCTCCCGATTTTTTTGCAACAACCTTTCATTTCCCATTGCTTTTTTCCAAAAGCATCCCTAAAATCCGGCCTGAATCCGCTTTCATATTTGCCAGCATTCGAATGGCATGTAATAAAGCGATGATTTGCATGGAAACTAGGGTTCCGGTCAAAGTAATTAAGACGCCAGGTCCGAGAGTTTCCGGTCTCTTAAAACGAGGCTCCACGGAGGGATAAAAGCCCGGGAGATCAAATCGTGTATCGTTGATACATGGGTCTTTCGGTAATATTCTGAAAATGGAGGTTCGTTATGTCGGAAGTATCAAAATCAGTTAATCCGCCAACCGCCCAGGAAACACAATCGCTGCGCGCCAGCATGACCATCTGGCACAGCTTTACGCTGGGCTTTGCAGTGGTATCGCCGATTGTCGGGCTTTATGCGATCATTGGTGTGCAAACGGCCGTAACCGGCGGCGGCTGGTTCGCAGCCCTGGTCATTTGCTTGTTGATGCAACTGCTGGTGGCAACGGTTTACGCCGAACTGTCGTCGCAATTCCCGATTGCCGGCGGCGCTTACAAATGGGCGCGGCAGTTTTACGGCAGCACGGCCGGACACTATGCCGGTGTCATCTACATCAGCTCCACCATTGCCATGCTGACCACCACGGCGTACGCCGGCGGTATCTGGTTTGCCGGATTTTTTGGATCCTCCGGTGACAGCGGCATGGAAAAAGTCCTGTGGGCAGTCGTTTTCCTGGCGCTATGCACGGCGCTGAATCTGGTACATGTCAACGTTTTCAAGCTCACCATCAAACTCGGTGTTTATGCCGAAATCGTTGGTTCATTCGGAATCGCCATCCTGCTGTTCCTGTTTTTCCGCCAGCACTCGCTCGCCGAACTGTTCCAGCACTTAGGCACCGGCACCGCGCCGAGCCAGACCGCCGCATTTCTGGCCGCGCTCGCCATTGCCGGCTGGGCGTTCATCGGCTTCGATGCGTGTTCGACGACCGCGGAAGAAACGCACGAACCAAAGCGGGCGGTCCCTCGCGCGATCTTTTTCTCATTGTGCACCGTCGGTACCGTGGTGGTATTCAATTCGGCTTCCCTGATATTGGCTTTCGATCACGAAACACTCATCCACAGCAGCGCCACCGCCGATCCGATTACGCCGTTGGTCGCCAATCACTTTGGCGGCTGGATCGAGAAACCGTTTCTGGCGATCGTGATGGTCGCGTTTCTCGCGTGCGGCGCATCGGTCGTCAAATATACCTCGCGCATCATGTTCTCGATGGCGCGGGAAGGCAACATGCCGGCAGCTTTAAGCCGGGTCACCGCTAGTCAGACACCCCGGAATGCCGTGCTATTTACCGTTTTGTTAGCCGGTTGCGGTTTGATTTTCGGGCTCAACGACGATGCAGTGGCGACCATCATCGCATTCGGCACCGGCGGTCTTTACGCGATGTTCGCCTTTACCACCGGTATTGCGCTGTTCGCACGCTTGTCGGGCCGCTGGAACCCGTCATTGGGTCAACTGAAACTGGGCAAATGGGGATTACTCATCAATACCTTGGCGTTTATCTGGGCTCTGTTTGAATTGATCAACATCGCCTGGCCGCGTCCCTACGCCATCTCCGCCGATGCGCCGTGGTGGCAGCTTTGGGCGACACCGCTGGTGCTCGGCAGCATTCTGGCTATTACAACCATCTATCTATTATTTAAAAAACTTTTAAGGAGCCGGTTATGAATCAGCACACCATCATCTGGAAACAAACCATTCCAGGCGGCTGCCATTGGTCCGGCATCATCCGCCGCGGCACGACATTGCGTCTGACCGATGCCGGCGGCGGCGCGAATGCAGCGGTTCTGCTGTTCAATCAGGAAGAAAAACTCGAACGCTATAACATGGCCGACACCTTGAAGTCGCAGCACACCTTCCGTCTGACCAAAGGTCATGCCTGCCACTCCGATATGGGCCGGATTTTTTGCTGCATCACCGCCGATACCGCTGGCTGGCACGACACCGTCTGCGGCTTGAGCGACGATGCATTGATCCGGCGGAAATACGGCGAAGCGCGCTACCAGGAACATCGCAATCAAATGCACCGCAGCGGCCTGAGCGGTATGTTGATCGAGCTGGGCAAGTGGGGACTGGACATGCGCGATGTAGTCGCCAATATCAATTTTTTCAGCAAAGTCACCTCTGATGCCTTTGGTGAATTGACCTATCACCCCGATCATAGCAAAGCGGGCGACTATATCGACTTGAGTTTCGTCATGAACACGCTGGTGGTGCTGTCGGCTGCACCGCATCCGCTCGACACCAAAAAAACTTATCAGCCCGGCGCGATCTCGCTGGAGGTTTTCAATACGCCGCCGGATGCCATCAAGGAATGTTTGCATATCGACGAAAACAGCCGTGCACTGCAAAACGCGCAAAACTTTTATGGGGAGGGTACGCTATGAATGCCGCAAAATTACCTGTCAATCACTTCGATCCGGCTCAAGCTGCCGTCAATGAAATCTGCCCCGCCGGGGAACCTTGGGTGCACCTCATCAAACAAGGGCAAACATTCCGTATCGTCGATCTCGAAGGCAATCAAGCGGTCGACACCCTGTTCTACAACGCGCACGATACGCAAGAACGTTACAGCGCTACCGATACCATTACCCGTCAGAATCATTTGTACCTGACCACGGGCAGCAAGCTGTACTCCAATCTCGGCAACGTCATGCTCTTCATCACCGCCGACACCTGCGGCCGCCACGATACCTTGGGCGGCGCATGCGCTGCGGAGAGCAACACCGTGCGCTACGCATTGGAAAAATTCCCGATGCACAGTTGCCGCGATAATTTTTTACATGCCTTGGCGCATCATCCGTTGTGCCAGCAACTCGACATGAGCAAGCGTGACCTGCCGGGCAACATCAATTTCTTCATGAATGTACCGGTCACCGAAGCTGGCCGGCTGGAATTTACCGATGGTGTTTCCGCTCCTGGAAAATACGTCGAAATGCGCGCTGAAATGGATGTGGTGGTATTGATCTCGAATTGCCCGCAACTGAACAATCCGTGCAATGCCTACAACCCGACGCCGATCCGCTTGCTAATCTGGGATTAACTCGCTGAGGAAACGCTGATTAATCCGCCGGGCAAGATGAAGCACGAGGCGCACGGAACACAGCAACCGAAACATATCAACAAGATAGGCAAGGGAGCGAGTACCGCGCACCGAAGTGATTCGCTCGTGCAGTCAGTTAATCAGCGTTTCCCTAACGGAGGAACAATATGTTCAATAAAGTACTGATCGCCAATCGCGGTGCGATCGCGTGCCGCATTATCCGCACGCTGCGCCGGTTGAAAGTAACCAGTGTCGCGGTATACACCGAAGCCGACGCGTTGTCGCAGCATGTCGCTGCCGCCGATGAAGCCTATTGCATCGGCGGCGGCCTTGCCGCCGAAAGTTATCTGAATACCGGTAAAATCCTGGAAATCGCTCAAACAACCGGCGCCGAAGCCATTCATCCCGGTTACGGTTTTTTGAGCGAGAAAGCGGATTTTGCCGAACACTGCGAAATGCAGGGAATTCGCTTCATTGGTCCGGCGCCGCAGCAAATGCGCGATTTCGGTCTGAAACACACCGCCCGGGCGCTGGCAATGGAAAACCAGGTACCGCTGCTGCCGGGTACCGGTTTACTGAGCAATTTGGATGAAGCGCTGCACCAGGCGAAGCATATCGGTTACCCGGTGATGCTGAAAAGCACGGCTGGCGGCGGCGGCATCGGCATGCGCCTGTGCTGGAATGCGGATGAATTGAGCGGCGCTTATGAAGCGGTCAAAACGTTAGCGCAAAACAATTTCAAAGATGCCGGTTTGTTTCTGGAAAAATACGTCGACCGCGCAAGGCATATCGAAGTACAGATTTTCGGCGACGGCCGGGGACAAGTCGTCGCATTAGGCGAGCGCGATTGTTCGATGCAGCGGCGCAATCAGAAAGTCATCGAGGAAACGCCCGCACCCAATTTGGCTCCGCAACTGCGTCAAGCATTACTGGAAACGGCAGTGCGCCTCGGCAAGGCGGTACGCTATCAATCCGCCGGCACGGTGGAATTCATTGTCGATGCCGTCAGCGGCGAATTTTATTTTCTCGAAGTGAATACCCGCTTGCAGGTTGAACACGGCGTGACCGAGGAAGTGACCGGTATCGATCTGGTTGAATGGATGATACGGCAAGCCGCTGGCGACCTGCCGCCGCTCGATTCTTTTGTCATTAAGCCCAGCGGTGTTTCGATTCAGGCACGGGTTTACGCCGAGAATCCGGCCAAAGACTTTCAGCCGTCGAGCGGCACGTTGACAGCCGTCGAATTCGCCGCAACCGCGCGCATCGAGACTTGGGTTGAGCGCGGCACCGAGATATCGGCGTTTTACGATCCGATGCTGGCAAAAATCATCGTGCATGCACCCGATCGGGAAACCGCCAGAATCAAACTGTTGACCGCATTGAAGCAAACCGCGTTGCACGGTATCGAAACCAATCTCGATTATCTCCAGCAAATCCTGCAAAGTGGG
>Ga0209573_1002955_pt1 | contig 20023 bp, 14 predicted proteins | sample TNRBio252014_DNA_FD_185870 | JGI IMG/M metagenome (GOLD analysis project Ga0209573, IMG submission 185870) | Wastewater treatment Type I Accumulibacter community from EBPR Bioreactor in Madison, WI, USA - TNR Reactor_6/25/2014_ DNA (SPAdes)... | ecosystem: Engineered > Bioreactor > EBPR >...
TCTTCCAGATCCGCAAACAGCTCCGCGAAATCCTCCATGGCACCGCCTCCCTGACCGTCGGTGCCCCTCCGTAGAATCCCTCCGCCACCCCCCGCGCAAGCTCATTCTTCCAAATGCGATTCCCCTGCCGTGTCAGCCGCCCGAATCCCTCGGCGCAGGACGGCGAGGCGGTGCCCGTTGCCGTGCACCATCCCGTCATCGCCGTGCTCGTCACGGCGATCCACGCCGTAGCGAATTAGGACGGCCAGGACAGGCCGCTAACTCAGCGCGTCGATCTGGTCGTCGGTGAGGTTGCCGGGGACGATGGTCACGGGCACGCGGAGCTTGCCGATGTTCTTCATGACGTGGGCGATCACCTGCCCCGGATCGTCGCTGCCGGCCGTGGCGGCGAGCACCAGCACCGAGACGTCCGGCTCCTCGGCGATGAGCTTCATCAGCTCGTCCTTGATAGGCCCTTCGCGGATGTAGACCACCGGCGTCGTGCCCGAGAGCTTCTGGACGACGGCGGACACCACCTGCAGCAGCTCCTCGGCCTGCTCGCGGCGCTCCGCTTCCATGAGGTTGCGCACGGCCATCCAGTGCTGGAACTCCGCCGGCTCGATGGCGTAGAGGAGCGCCACCCGCCCGCCGGTTTTCCGCGCCCGGTGGCAGGCGAAACGCAGCGCCTGGTGCAATTCGCTGCTCTCGTCGACGACACAGAGGAAGGTGCGCGCCCCGGGGGTTCCCGGTGCGGCCGCGCCCTCATTCCCCGCGTCCTCGTCATCGCTGGACTTCAAAGGCTCATCTCTTGCGGAAAACCGCGCTCGCGACCCATCCTGCACCCGCCGCGATCATGATGGCAAGGACGCCATAGGCGAGCGAATAGCGCTGGGCGAAGTTGTAGACGCCGGCCTCGAAGCCGACCTTGCTCACGATCAGCGGCGTGATCTCGGCGCTGGCGACGTCGCCGTCGCGGATCAGGAACACCTGCACCACGTAGCGGCCGACCGGGGCGTTGGCCGGAAACCAGAGGTCGGTGCGGAACAGCCGGTTGCCGAGAAACAGGATCCTCCCCGGCTCCTCGGTGTAGAGGCCGGCGCGCTGCTTGCTACGGATGAGCGCGGCGCGGAACTCCTCGACCTCGGCCCGCTCCCCGTCCGCCGGCCCCGGCAGGCGGAGCTGCTCGACGCCGACCTGGTGGCGGCCCATGACGCGATCGGAGAGGATCTCCTCCAGCGGCCTGTTGGAGGCAACGGCGTAGAACGCCGGCACGTTCTTGAACGCCAGCTCGCGTTCGTTCATCCAGATGCCGAGGACCCGGCCCTTGCGGCGGACGAGTTCGGTGTTCTCCGGGCCGCGGACGGTGACGACGACGTCGCCTTCGGCGTCGATGGCGCCGAACAGCAGTACGTCGCTGCCGGTGAAGCCGGTGGTGATGGCGACGAGATGGCGGGCGAGATCGACGACGAGCTCGGCGGCTCCCGCCGCGGGCGCCGCAAGAAGAACGGCGCAGAGGCTGGCTGCGGCGAGGCTGAGGCGCCCTCTCATGGCGGCGGGCCGGCCGGTCTTGGTGATGGGCTCATCGTGATCCTCGCCGCGGCCGGTCTTTGCCGCCGGCGCGCCGGCATTGCGCAACCGAAAATAGCCGCCGCATCGGGCGCGCGCAAAGCACAACCGGGGCGCTGCGCTCAGGGCGAGCCGGCCGCCCGCCACCGCTCCAGCGCAAGGGCGATGACCCGCGTCGTCTCCGCCCACAGGCCGTAGCCGTCGAGTGCAGCGACGTCGGCCCAAACCGCCTCGGCGGCGTCCGACCCGGGCCGGATCTCGCCGCTCCCGCCGTCCCGGCAGCAGCCGACGAGATCGACGAGGGTGTAGTGGTAGCGCACCCGGCCGTCCGCGCCGTCGCGCTCGATCAGGTCGACGACGTCGGCGAGGCCGAGGACGCGGATGTCGAGCGCGGTCTCCTCGAACACCTCGCGGCGGGCCGCCTCGGCCACGGTTTCGCCCAGCTTCTGCAAGCCCCCCGGCAGGCTCCACTCGCCGCGCCGGGGCGCCTTCGCCCGGCGGATGAGGAGGACCCGGCCCCGGTTGAAGACGATGGCGCCGACGCCGACCAGCGGCGCCTGCGGGTAGGTCCGGGTCAAGCCGCCCGCCCGGCCATGGAACACGTCACGGAACGGGTCACGCAACACGGCCGCAAAACCATTGCCAACGTTCGCCTTCTGCCCAATTCTCCGCCCATGGTAGAGCATAGCAGCAAGAACACGCCGTCCGGCAAGGGCGCGCCGGCCGGGCATAAGGGCGCTGACCCGGGCATCGGCTTCGGCGCCAGGCTGCGCGCCTACTTCCTCGCCGGGATCGTCATCACCGCGCCGATCTCGATCACCTTCTACCTCGCCTGGCTGTTCATCACCTTCGTCGACTCGCGGGTGACGCCGCTGATCCCGGCAGCCTACAACCCCGCGACCCACCTGCCGTTCGCCCTCCCGGGGCTCGGCCTCGTCATCATCATCGTCGCGCTGACGCTGATCGGCGCGCTCACAGCCGGCTTCGTCGGCCGGCTGGTGATGCGCTTCTACGACCGCGTGCTCGGGCGGATGCCGGTGCTGCGCAGCATCTACAGCGCCACCAAGCAGATCATCGAGACCGTCGTCGCCCACCAGTCCACCGCCTTCCGCGAGGCGGTGCTGGTCGAGTATCCCCGCCGCGGCATCTGGTGCATCGGCTTTTTGACCGGGGTGACGCGCGGCGAGGTGCAGAAGCTGACCGAGCAGGAGGTGCTCAACGTCTTCCTGCCGACGACGCCGAACCCCACCTCCGGCTTCCTGCTGTTCGTCCCCCGCAGCGACCTGGTGATCCTCGACATGACGGTGGAGGAGGCGCTGAAGATGGTCATCTCCGGCGGCATCGTCACCCCGCCGCTGCAAGAGGAGATCGAGGCGGCGCTCGCCGAAGCGGAGCCGGACAGGATGAAAGCGCCGGCGCGGACCTGATGCGCCGCGCCCGATGTCGGTGGAATGCCGAACGACTGTGACGGCTGGAAACGACATGGTGCCGTAGGGCCTGGTTCACCCCGTTCACCCTGCTCTCGCGAGCCTGCCCGTGCGGCGGGCTACCCCGATCGGAGGTATTTCACCGCCAGGTCGCGCTCGAACAGGTAGAGGAGCGTGCGCAGCGCCCGGCCGCGCTCGCTCTCCAGCCCCGGGTCGGAACCCAGGATCAGGCGCACGTCGTCGCGGGCGACGTCCAGCAGCTCGCGGTGCCGGGCGATGTCGGCGAGGCGGAAGGTCGGCATGCCGCTCTGGCGGGTGCCCAGCACCTCGCCGGCGCCGCGCAGGCGCAGGTCCTCCTCGGCGATGCGAAAGCCGTCCTCGGTCTCGCGCATGATCGCGAGCCTCGCCCGGGCGTTGGCCGAGAGCGGCGGCGAATGGAGCAGGATGCAGACCGACGGCTTCTCGCCCCGCCCGACCCGGCCACGGAGCTGGTGGAGCTGGGCGAGGCCGAAGCGCTCGGCGTGCTCGATGACCATGACCGTGGCGTCGGGGACGTCGACGCCGACCTCGATGACCGTGGTCGCCACCAGCAGGCGCACCGGGCCCGAGGCGAAGGCGGCCATCACCCGGTCCTTGTCCTCGCCCTTCATCCGCCCGTGCATCAGCCCGACGGCGTCGCCGAACACCTGGCGCAGCTCGGTGAAGCGGGTTTCGGCGGCGGCGACGTCGAGTTGCGCCGAGTCCTCCACCAGCGGGCAGACCCAGAAGGCCTTGGCGCCCTCCGCCAGCCGTCTGCGGAGCGCGGCGATGACCTCGTCCAGCCGCTCGGCCGGCACCGCGCGGGTGTCGATCGGCCGGCGGCCCGGCGGCTTCTCCGTCAGGCTGGAGGCCTCCATGTCACCGTAGGCGGTGAGCATCAGCGTGCGCGGGATCGGCGTCGCCGTCATCACCAGCACGTCCGTCGCTTGGCCCTTGCCGGACAGCTCGAGCCGCTGGTGCACGCCGAAGCGATGCTGCTCGTCGATGACCGCCAGGGCCAGGTCCCTGAAGACGACGCCCTCCTGGAACAGCGCGTGGGTGCCCACCACCAGGGGCAGGGCTCCGGAAGCGAGACGGGCGAGGAGCTCGCCCCGGCCGGGGCCCTTGTCGCGCCCGGTCAGCAGCGCGACCTCGGTGCCGGCGGCCTCGGCGACCGGCGCGATGGTGGCGTAGTGCTGGCGAGCCAGCACCTCGGTCGGCGCCATCATCGCCGCCTGGAAGCCGCATTCGGCGGCGTTCAGCATCGCCACCAGGGCGACGACCGTCTTGCCGCTGCCGACGTCGCCCTGGAGCAGGCGCAACATCCTCTTCGGCGCCGCCATGTCGGCGGCAATTTCGGCGATGGCGCGCTGCTGCGACCCGGTCAGGCGGAAGCCGAGGGCGGCCAGCGCCTTGCCCCCCAGCGTGCCGGCGCCGGCGATGACCCGGCCCGGGCCGCGCCGGCCATGCGCGCGGATCAGGGCCAGCGCCAGTTGGTTGGCCAGCAGCTCGTCGTAGGCGAGCCGCGTCCGCGCCGGCGCGTCCGGCAGCACCGCCGCCGCGTCCGCCGGATGGTGCGCCTGCTCCACCGCCTGCCGCCAGGAGGGCCAGCCGCGCCGTTCGCGCAAGGCGGCGTCGTGCCACTCGGGCAGGTCCGGCGCGCGCGCCAGCACCGCCGCCATGAGCTTGCCCAGCGTGCGCGGGTTGAGCCCGGCGGTCAGCGGATAGACCGGCTCGAAGGCGCCGAGCCGGTCGCGTTCGCCGAGGTCGAGGATGAAGTCGGGGTGGGTCATCTGCAGGCTGTCGGCGAACAGGTCGACCGTGCCGCTGACGATCCGCTCGCTGCCCACCGGCAGGATCCGCGACAGGTAGTCGCCGCGGGCATGGAAGAAGACGAGCACGAGGCTGCCGCTGTCGTCGCCGCAGAAGACCCGGTAGGGCTGGCGAGGGGTGAGCGGCGGCTGGTGGCGGCCGACCCGCACGATCAGGGTCGCGACCGCGCCGGCCCGCGCGGCGGTGACGTTGCGCGTCGGCCGGCGGTCGATCACCCCGCACGGCAGGTGCCAGAGCAGGTCGATCGCCCGCGGCCCGGCCAGCCGCTCCAGCATCTCGGCGAGCTTGGGACCGGCGCCCGGCAGGCTCGTTACCGGCGCGAACAACGGGAACAGGATTTCGGGACGCATGTGCGGGGCGCGGTTCGCCAATGCCGGCGGCTGACAGGATGACGGCGGTGGCCTATATCGTAGGCCGCCGAGGAGGTGACACCAATGCCGCAAACGAGAGACGGGTCGTCCGAGACCCGCCGCAAGCGCCTGTTGTTTCGCAGCCACCATACCGGGATGAAGGAGAACGACGCGCTGATCGGCGGCTTCGCCGACCGTTATCTCGACGAGCTGAGCGACGACGACGTCGCCTGGCTGGAGGCGCTGCTCCTCGATAACAACGACATCGACCTCTACAACTGGATGCTCGGCAAGGAGCCGGTGCCGCCGCACCTCGACCATCCGGTGATGCGGCGGCTCATCGACTTCAAGGACGGGATGTGAAGCGGCCGCCGGGTTGCGCACGCTACGTCGCGACGCCTCGTACCGAGTAGGATCGCCCTCACCCCGACCCTCTCCCACTTGCGCCTTCGGCGCGCGGGAGAGGGAGAACCGGCGCCGCCCTTTTCCCTCGCCCGCGCGAAGCGTGGAGAGGGGCGCTCCGCGAAGCGGCGCGCCCCGCGCAGCGGGAGGGTGAGGGCATTGGCACGGTGATCTCTTTCACCTGAACAACGAAGCGGCCTACAGCATTGCAGTCCATCCTCGACAGGGTCAGGCAACCGGGCCGGTTCGTCATCGCCGGCGCGCCCCCGGGCCACGACGCCCACGCCATTGCCGGCCTTGCCGCGGGCATCGGCGGCCCGGTGCTCGTCGTCGCCCGCGACGACGTGCGGATGACGCAACTCGAGGAGGGCCTCGCCTTCTTCGCCCCCAAGCTGCCGCGGCTTTGCTTTCCCGCCTGGGACAACCTGCCCTACGACCGCGTCTCGCCCAACCCGGAGCTCGTCAGCCGCCGGCTGAACACGCTGGTAAGCCTGCCCGGCGTGGACGCCGCACCCGCACCCCTGGTGGTGGTGACGACGGTTTCGGCGCTGCTGCAGCGGGTTCCGCCCCACGACGCCCTGGCGGGAGCGGTCATGTCGCTGACGCTCGGCGACCGGCTCAGGCCCGAGGACCTGGTCGCGCACCTCGTCCGGGTCGGCTACGTCCGCGACGAGACGGTGACCATCCGCGGCGAGTTCGCCGCCCGCGGCGGCATCGTCGACGTCTTTCCGCCGGGCCATGCCGAGCCTTTGCGCTTCGACTACTTCGGCGACGAGCTCGAGACGATCCGCACCTTCGACTCCGGCAGCCAGCGGACCACCGGGCGGATCGAGACGGCGAGGATCGAGCCGGTCACCGAGGTGATCCTCGACGACGGCGTGATCGAGCGCTTCCGCCTGTCCTTCCGCGGCCTCGCCGGCGCGGTTGAGGCCGATCATCCGCTTTATGCGGCGGTGAGCGCCGGCCGGCGCTACAGCGGCATGGAGCACTGGCTGCCGCTGTTCTACGAGCGGCTGGAGACGCTGTTCGATTACCTCCCCGAGGCGCCGGTGATCCTCGATCACCAGGCCGAGGAGGCGCGGGACGCCCGCCTCGCGCTCATCGCCGACTATTACCAGGCCCGCCGGCAGGCTGACGGCGGCCGCTTCGGCGCCACCGGCGCGGCTTACCATCCGGTGCCTCCCGACGCCGCCTTCATGAGCGCCGAGGAGTGGGAGGGGCGAGCCGACGTCACGGCGTTGGCCAGGCTCTCGCCGTTCGCCCCGCCGCCGGACATGGCCGGCCACATGGATGCCGGCGGCCGGCCCGGCCTCGACTTCGCCGAGGCGCGCAAGCGCGAGGACGTCAACGTCTTCGACCTGGTCGCCGCCCGGATCCGGGGGCATCAGGGCGAAGGCCGGCGAACGCTTCTCGCCGCCGTCACCGCCGGCTCGCGCGACCGGCTGCTCTCCGTGTTCGCCGATCACGACCTTGCCCGGCCGAAGCCGTCGGCGTCCTGGCCGGACGTGAAGGCGCTTCCGGGCAAGGCGGCCGGCGCCGTAGTCCTGCCGCTGGATCGCGGCTACGTCGCCCCCGGGCTGGCGGTCATCGCCGAGACCGACATCTTCGGCGAGCGCATCGCGAGACGCGCCGGGCGGCGGATCCGCCCGGAGAACTTCCTCACCGAGGCCTCGGCGCTCGCCGCCGGCGACCTCGTCGTCCACATCAACCACGGCATCGGCCGCTACGAGGGGCTGGAGACGATCCAGGTGGGCGGGGCGCCGCACGACTGCCTGCGCCTGGTCTACGCCGGCGAGGACAAGCTGTTCCTGCCGGTCGAGAACATCGACCTGATCAGCCGCTACGGCTCGGACGCCGAGGCGGTCACCCTCGACAAGCTCGGCGGCGCCGCCTGGCAGGGGCGCAAGGCCCGGCTGAAGGCCCGGATCCGCGAGATGGCGGCGGAGCTGATCAAGGTCGCCGCCGCCCGCGCCCTGCACGCCGCGCCGCAAGCGGCGCCCACGCCCGGGCTGTTCGACGAGTTCTGCGCCCGCTTTCCCTACGACGAGACCGACGATCAGGCCCGCGCCATCGACGACGTTCTCGCCGACCTTGCCGCTGGCCGGCCCGCGGACCGCCTGATCTGCGGCGACGTCGGCTTCGGCAAGACCGAGGTGGCGCTCCGCGCGGCTTTCATCGTCGCCATGGAGGGCCGCCAGGTCGCCGTCGTCGTCCCGACCACGCTGCTCTGTCGGCAGCACTACCAGACCTTCTGCGAGCGCTTCCGCGGCTATCCCGTGCGGATCGCCGAGGTCTCCAGGCTGGTCGCGGCCAAGGACATCAAGGCGACCAAGGCGGGGCTCGCGGACGGCACCATCGACATCGTCGTCGGCACCCACGCGCTGCTGGCCAAGGACGTGCGGTTCCGCGACCTAGGATTGCTCGTCGTCGACGAGGAGCAGCACTTCGGCGTCGCCCACAAGGAACGACTGAAGGCGCTGAAGGCCGATGTCCACGTGCTGACGCTGACGGCGACGCCGATCCCGCGCACCCTGCAGATGGCGTTGAGCGGGGTGCGCGAGCTCAGCCTGATCGCCACCCCGCCGGTGGACCGGCTCGCGGTGCGCACCTTCGTCATGGAGCACGACCCGGTCGTGATCCGCGAGGCGATCCTGCGCGAGCATTACCGCGGCGGCCAGACCTTCTACGTCTGCCCGCGGATCGAGGACCTGGACGCCATCCGCCAGCAGCTGGCCAAGCTGGTGCCCGAGGTCAGCGTCATCTCCGCGCACGGTCGGATGGCCTCGCGCGACCTGGAGCAGGCCATCGGCGCCTTCTACGAACGCCGCTTCAACGTGCTTTTGTCCACCAACATCATCGAGTCCGGCCTCGACCTGCCGGCGGTCAACACCATCGTCATCCACCGCGCCGACATGTTCGGCCTGGCCCAGCTCTATCAGCTCCGCGGCCGGGTCGGCCGCGGCAAGGCCCGCGCCTACGCCTACCTGACCCTGCCGGTGCGCCGGAAGGTGACGCCCTCGGCGGAGAAGCGGCTGCAGGTGATGCAGTCCCTCGACTCCCTCGGCGCCGGCTTTGCGCTGGCCAGCCACGACCTCGACATCCGCGGCGCCGGCAACCTGCTCGGCGACGAGCAGTCCGGCCACATCCGCGAGGTCGGCATCGAGCTCTACCAGCAGATGCTGGAGGACGCGGTCGCCGAGGCCCGCGGCGCGCCGCTTCATCCCGACGGCGACGACTGGAGCCCGCAGATCTCGCTGGGTCTCGGCGTGTTGATCCCGGAAGCGTACGTACCGGACCTCGGCTTGCGCCTCGGGCTCTATCGCCGGCTCGCCGACCTCAAGGACGAGAAGGACCTGGACGCCTTCGCCGCCGAGCTCGTCGATCGTTTCGGCCCGCTGCCGGACGAGGTCGACAACCTGCTCCGCATCGTCGCGCTGAAGCAGGCCTGCCGCCGAGCCGGCGTGGAGCGCATCGAGGCGGGGCCCAAGGGAGCGACGGTGGCGTTCCACGGCAACGACTTCGCCAACCCGGGGGGGCTGGTGGCGCTCATCGGCAGGCAGGCCGGGACGATGACGCTCCGCCCCGACCACCGCCTGGTGCTCCGCCGCTCCTGGGAAACGCCCGGCGATCGCCTCGCCGGCGTCCGCCGGCTGGTCACGGACCTGGCCACGATCGCCGCGGCCGCACCCGCTTAGGCTACGGCGCGCAGGGCTCCTTGCCCTGTACGACCGGCTTGCAGGTCGGGTCGGTGAGCTTGCACTTGCAGTTCAGGCTCGCCCGTCCTCTGCTGTCGACGGTGGTGCGCGAGTCGGTCGTGCAGACGAAGCCGCCGCCGACCGGCTGGCGGTTGATGATGCAGGCGAAGCCCTCGTCACGGTAGGTGCCGCCGGGCCAGCCATCCACCTGGGCCTTGGCCCTCAAGGTGCTGACCGCCGGCACGCTGGGCGTGAGCACCGTCGAGCAGTCGAAGGTGAAGACCTCGTCGGTCCCCGACGGCAGCGTCTGGCCGACGGAAATCTTGCACAAGGTCTGCTTGATGACGACTGCACCACCTCCGGGGGTCTGCCCGGTCGGGGGCGCCGCGGCGGCCGGCTGAGCCAGGATCGACAGGACGGCCAAGGTCGCGGCCATCGCGGCCAGCGCAAGTCGAAATCGCATCGTTTTGGCCCCGCTGTGTCCCCGGCTCACTGGTCGGTCACGGTCTTGCACTTGTCGACGTCGGCATAGGCGGCGCAGACAAGGGTGCTGTTCGGTTCGCCGCTCCCCGCCGGGCCGTACTGGACCTGCAGCGACTGGTCGGTTTCGATGATGTCGATGCCGGAGATCGGACCGTCGCTGGCCGTGTCGGCGACGGTGACGCGCTCCTGGTTGATGCAGAGCACCGGCCCGGTGTAACCGCCCGGCACCGCCTGCCCGTGATTGGGGTTGGTGTTGGTGTAGACCACGACGTAGTCGATGACCGGGGTCGGGGTCTTGATGTTGGCCGGCTTGTTCTTGAGGCTCGCGGTCAGCGCGCTGATCGCGGACTTCGTGAGAATGCAGCTCGGAAACGAGCCGGCCGCGGGCGGAGGCGCCGGCGTCGACGTCGACGCCACCTGCGCGGAAACGGGGGCGGGCGCGCCGGCAACGGCAACGGCCAGCCCCAAAAGGGGCAGCCGCCGCAGCAGACGCCGCGGCCGGCAGAAGCTTGCAACGATCATGGTCATATCCGTATGCCTCGCAGCCGGATGGGAATGGGGATACGCGGCTCTAGCAGCGGCGCAGGCGGGTGCCGTCGAGGGTGATGTACGTGCACGTCTGGGTCTGGTTCCATTGCGAGCTGATGATGTCCTTGTAGTCGACACCCTCGGCCTCCAGCGCCCCGGGGGCGACGCACTGCACGCCGGCCGCGCTGCCGCAGATGCCGATGGCCGTCTGCCCCGGTGAGCCGATGTCGCGGAAGTTCTCGAGGATGGCGAAGTCCACCGTCGGGTTGCGGGCGCCGACGTTGCTCAGCACCGTCGCCAACGCCGAGCACTGCGCCGCGGTGAGCTGGAAGTTGACGATGGGGTTGTCGTCGGTGCAGATCCCGGCGCCCGCCTCGACCTTGCGGCAGGCCCGGAAGCCCGGACCGGCGTCGTTGAACGTCTTGCAGTAGACGGCGTTCACCGGGCTCGACGTCCCGGCGGCGGTATAGCGGAGGTTGGTGGCGATGCTGACGGCGTTCAGGGTTACGTTCGTCTCCGCCGGCGCGGCCGGGCCGGTGGCCGCGGACGGCGCCGTCACCTGCGCCACACGGTCCGGGCAGGTCAGGATCGCGAGGCCCTGGAGCGTCTTCGTGGCGTCGATCTGCTGGCACTTCGGGCTGTCGAGGTTGCACAGCGTCAGGTGGCTGACGTCGACGCCGGTCTGGTCGCGTAGGGTCTGGCAAAAGACCGGGTCGGCTCGGGCGTCGAGAATGCCGTCCCTGGCAAAGAAGATCTGCCCGTCGGGCGGCGCCGCCAGTACGGCCGAGGCGGACAGCGCCGCTCCGACCGCGACAAAAGCAGCCGCCGCTGCCTGGATCCGGCCCCGTCGCAAGCGCCACCGTGTGCTCATCGTGCTTCCCTTGCTCATGCTCAGAAGTTGAGGTTCACCCGGGCGACGAAAGTGCGCTCCGGGAAGTAGGGCCCGACGTACGGCTCGTCGCGGAACTCGCGGTAGCTGTCGTCCTGGTACTGGAAGGCGGTGTCGAACAGGTTGCGGACCGAGACGCTGGCGATGCCGCGCCGGCCGCCGAGGCGGTAGCCGACGCCGGCGTCGACCACGGCGAACGTGCTCGAGCCCTGGTTGGAGAACTCGGACAGCCGGTCGACCTTCTGATGCACGTAGGTGAGGCCGCCGCCGGCGAAGAAGCCGCCCGGGTGGAAGTAGGTGGCGGTCACCGGCGCGCTGATCGTCTCCACCTTCTCCGGCAAGGGGTCGCCCTCGAACCGGTCCAGCTTGTACTTGTCGTAGGCGACGCCGGTGGTGAAGGCCCAGCGCTCCAGCGGCGTCCAGTAGGCGTAGAGCCGGTGGAGCTCCTCGTCGCCGCTTCCGGTGTCGGTGGTGGTCGAGCCGGAGCCGGTGATCACCGTCGTCGGCTCGTCGAACTCGCGCCAGGTCATCTCGGCGCCGACGCTGAGGGTCCGGTTCACCGCCCAGTCGGCGCCGACGCCCCAGCGGGTGGACTTGGTCGCGTTGATGTCGTCGAAGAACTGGTTGAACCCCGCAACCTGCGTCGGCTCCAGCGTGCGGTTGGCGACGAGCGGCGGCTTGACGACGCTGAAGTAGGCTGCCCGCAGGGTGACCTCGGGGGTGACGGCCCATTGCGCCCCGATCTTCGGGTTGAGCTCGTCGACGTCCAGGTCCTCCTCGCGGTAGCGGTCGACGCTGAGCCCCAGCGTCCAGGTCACCGGCTCCGGATAGACCACGTTGGTGTAGAGGTAACCGCGGTAGTCGGTGATCTCCGGCTTCTGCCGGAAATCGGGCAGCGGGATGCCGGCGATGGAGGTGTCCAGGCGCAGGTCCCGCTGGACGTTGTAGTAGCCGAAGCCGCCGGTCAGGTTCACCCGGTCCCAGCGGTAGATGCCAGCCGTCTCGATCTGGTTGGCGTCCTCGTCGACGCGGCCGTCGTTCTCCAGGTCGGCCGGGCCGAAGAACGGATCGTCGAACGGGATCGTCTGCTCCCGCTTCTCGTCGCGTTCGCTGTGGATGAAGGAGACGAGGATGTCGGCGTTGGCAGACGGCGAGTAGCGCAGGCCGATGCGGGCCATGTCGACGGTCTGCTCGTTGTTCTCGTCACGGATGAACTCGTTGCGGTCGAAGTTGAACGGCAGGTCGCCGAACTCGCTCTCGCGGTGGCGGAACTCACCCTGGATGTTGAGCTTCGGCGTGATCGCCGCCTGGGCGAAGAAGCTGCCGATCTTGTGGTTGAGGTCGTTGTTCGTCCGCCAGCCGTCGGTGTCGTAGTAGAAGCCGCCGCCGCTCACCGAGAAGCCGTCGTAGAGGCCGCTGACGACGCCCTCGGCGCCGTAGGTGGCGTTGTTGCCGGCGAGGCCGGTGGCGTTGAACTGAGCGCCGTTGCGCTCGAACATCGGCGTGAACTCGTTGAAGCCGGCGTCCGCCGGGCCGCCGCGGGTGACGATGTTGAGGTTGGTTTCGCTGATGCTGGGCTGGACCGGGTTGAGGTTCACGTCCTGCAGCATCTGCGCCTGCAGGAGCTCGCTGACCCTGGAGATTTCCCGCCGCCGAACCGACTGGTAGCTGTCGGAGAGGAAGCGGTGCGCCGAGCTGTTGCCGGGATCGAGGGAGAGCGACTGGGTGGACTGGTTCAGCCCGAGCTGGGTGAAGCCCAGGTCGTTGTAGACGCGCGCGAGGCTCGTCTGCCGCGCCGCCCGGTCGGCGTCGAGGGCGAGGCGGGAGCGGAAGACGGCGCGGTTGTCGTTGAGCGCGATGGAGCGCTCGATCTGGCCCAGCGCCGCCACCGGCTGGTTCTGCGTCTGCAGCCGGATGCCGTCGTAGAGGAAGGCAGTCGGATCGTTCGGGTCGAGTTCGGTGGCGACGGCGAACTGCTCGGCGGCCAAGGCGTTGCGGTTCTCCTCGAAGTAGGCCTTGCCGAGGTAGGCGTGCAGCAGGGCGCTGTTGCCGTCGAGGCCGGTGGCGATCTCGATGTCGCGCCGCCCCGCCTCGAGATCGCCTTCGCGGATCCTGGCTAGCCCCAGGCCCAGCCACGGCAGCGGATCGGCGGCGTCACGCTCGATGGCTTGCGCGAAGGCCGCCCTGGCGTCGCGCGTGCGGAAGGCCGAGAGCGCCGCGAAGCCGCGGACGATCTGGGTGCGAGAAAGCTTGGGATCGAGATCACTGGCCCGCTCCGCCGCGGCGCGGGCGCCGTTCCGCTCGCCCTGCATCAGCCGCAGTTCGGCGAGCCGTGCCCAGGCCAGCGCGTTCTCCGGTTCGTTGCCGACCGCCGTCTCCAGCGCCGCACGCGCTCCCGGCAGGTCGAAGTCCGCCTGATCGACGTAGGACCTGGCGATGAACGGCGCCGCAGCCTTCGGCTCCAGCGCGCTGGCCTGGTTTGCCGCGGCGCGCGCCTCCGCGTTGCGGTTGCCGACGACGTCGATGACGGAGCGCAGCGCGTAGGCGGAGCCCAGCGACGGGTCCTGGCGCAGCGCCAGGTCCAGGTCGGCCGAGGCCTCGTCGACGCGGCCGACGTCCAGCAGCACCGCGGCGCGGAGCAGGTGGAAGCGCGGTCCCCGGGCCGCGGCCGGTACGCGCTCCAGCGAAGCGAAGGCGGCGGAACTGTCGCCGGCATTGGCGGCCGCGGCTGCGGGTGCCAGCTCCCGCGGCCAGCCGGCCTTGCCGGCGCCGACGCTGAGCGCCGGCGGATAGAAGAGGGCCCAGGAAACGGCGTCGCGCGGGCGCACGACGAGCCGGCTCTGCGGCGGCTTGCCGCGCTCGGCGGAGGCCGCCTCGCCGCTGCCGATGCGCACCTCGCCCTGGTCGTTGCCGGCGAGGACGGTGCCGCTGAAGAGGATCACCTCGGTCGCCGCCTCGCCCACCGTCACCGCGAACTCCGTGCCTTCGACCGTGGCGTTGAGGTAGGGGGTGTTGATCGACAGCATCCGCGGCTTGCGGCTGAAGGACTGGACCGCGCCTCGGACCAGCCCGAGGAACGAGCGCTGCTCCGGCTCGGCGGTGATGTCGAGCAGGCGAATGGTCGTGCGTTCGTCGAGGCGCAGGACGGCGTCGTTGGCCAGCGCGATGGCTGCACGGCTCCGCTCGCCGGAGCGGACGCTGTCGCCCTCGCAAACGCCCTCCTCGCGGCCCGCTGCGACCCACCGCGGCGCGTCCGTCCGCTGCACCTCGACCAGCCCCTCGACCGAGACCAGGTTGCCGACGACGGGTGCGCAAGAGGGCACCGCTGCGTCCGCCGCCGGCCCATAAAGGCCGCAGAACGCGGCCAAAGCGGCCGCCAGAACAACGGCAAAGCGGTTGCGGACCCGCGCCTGGGCCGGAAAAAGGAGCCTGGATGGAACACGGCGCGGCCGTTCAGGGGGCCGCATGGACTCCACGAAATGCACTCCCGCCAGCACTTGTTACTCTTTTTGTGGCAGAGACTGTGCAACCTTACGAAAGTGTTGCCAAGCTCTTTCGAATAGCGGGGATCTCGATCGACTCCGCGTCGATCTCCTTGGTTAAATTTCGTCGCTCCAAGTTCGCGCTTCCGACTGTGCCGCCGCCAGTAGTGGCTGCCGCTATTTCGAGTCCAGCCGAATGATCGCCGGATCGTCCTCACCCGGGCGCAGGTTCAAGTACTGCCGACATTTGGCGAGCAGGAACAGCCCCGGCCCATCTTCCGGGAACTCGGTGAGCAGGGCGTCCGCCCGCGCCGCCGCGCCGGCCCAGTCGTGGCGGTCGAAGAGCGCCAGCGCCTCGGCGTAGCGGTCGCAGAGCCGCCGCTGCGCCGGCGAGGCGGCGGTCGCACGGGCGACGATCTCGTTGATCGCGGTGGGCTGGCTCTTGCCGACGAAGACGAACCGGCCGAGCGGCCGGAGCAGCAGGCCGTCGAGGCCGACCGTCACCGTGTCGGACGCGAGCAGCGACGTGTTCAGCCGCTTGTTCAGGCTCTCGATGCGCGAGGCGGCGTTGGCGCAATCGCCGACGATGCTGTAGACGAAGCGGCCGCCGCCGCCGGCGTGGCCAATGTAGATCGAGCCCGCCTCCAGCCCGACCCGCGGCGCGAGCCGGATCGGCTCGTGCCGGCTGTTGAAGCTCTCCACCGCCTCGACGGTGTCGAGCGCGGCGAGAACCGCGCGGCGGCGAACCTCCACCGTCGGCTCCGGCGAGGTCCAGGCGCACATGATGGCGTCGGCGCGGAACTCGGTGACGTCGACGCCATGCAGCTTCAGGGGCGCCGCGATCGTGTCGAAGTAGTCGTTGAGGAAGGCCGCCAGTTCCTTCGGCGCCATCCGCTCGGCCAGCGTCGAGAACCCGGCCATGTCGGTGGCGAAGCAGGTGGCATAGACGACCTTGTTGATCGCCTCGGCTTCGCGGCCGCCCGCGGTCAACGCCTTCACCGCGCTGTCCGGCAGGTAGTAGCTGATCGCCTCGGTCGCCCGGGTCTTCTGCCGCCGCTCGAACAGGTACTGGCCGAGCAGGCCGACGAACAGGGCGACGGGAAGCTGCAGCAGCAGCGGGACGACCAGCGGCAGCCACAGGTCGGCGCGGTTGAAGGCGAGTTGCGCCGAGACCGCATAGCCCGCCCCCAGCGCCAGCGCCAGCGGAACGCCGATTAGCGCCGGCAGGAGAAAGATGCCGGCACCCACGGCCAAGCCGAACAGGGCGGTGATGGCGACGGTCTGCCAGGTGCCGGTGGTCCGCAGCGTCCTGTCGGTCAGCAGGTTGGCGAAGGCGGTGGCCATGATCTCGACGCCGCTGAGATCGACGCCGTCGCTGCGGGTGAAGACGCTGTAGAAGCGGTCCGGCTGGCCTGGGTCGTAGAGGTCGGAATAGCCGACGAAGACCACCTTGTCGCGAAGGTCGATCGCCCCGGCGCCACCGCTCCCGGCGTTGATCACCGCGTCGTAGGAGAGCCGCTGGATCGTGCCGGGCGGCCCGTAGAAGTTGAGGTAACGGTTGGCGGGCCCCTCGTAGAGCCTCACCAGCGCGTCCAGCACCGGTCTGTCCGTGCCGCCTGCACCGGCTCCCAAAGCGGTCGACAGCACCGGCGCGCCCCGCCGCTCCACCTCCCGGCGGATGGCGTTCATCGCGTCGCGCAGTGCCGGATGCGGACCCAGATCCTCGGGCGCCGCCGGCAGTAGCGCCGCCTGCTCGCCCAAGCCGGCGCTACGGAGCAGGTCGCGCCACTCCGAGTGGATCTTCGTCGCATGGATCTGCAGCGCCAGACCCACCACCGTCGGCGCGTCGCCGCCGCTGGTCTTGAAGGTCCAGAAGTCGTAGACGGCGACGTCGAGCTTCGGCAGCGGGAAAGAGCCGATGGCCTTGGCGGCCTCGGCCAGCGCGTCGGTCGGCTCGCCCACCTGCTCCACCCACTGCCAGCCGGTCTGCGCGCCGGTGGCGCCGATGATCGGCACCCGCCGGCCGTCGAGCCGTTCGTACAGCACGACCCGGTCGGCGGCGCGGATGGCGTTGGCGAAGGTGCCGTCCTCGGCGAACGACTTGGGCCGCTCCAGGTCGAGGTCGAAGACGATGGCGGAGGCGCCGGCCTCGACCAGGCGGTCGATCAGCCTGGCGTGGATCTCCCGCGACCAGTCCCGCGGCAGCAGGGGCAGGCCGAGGCGCCGGGCCGCGTCCGGATAGATGGCGACGAGGGCGACGTCGTCCGGCGGGGTGATGGCGCCGCGCACCGTGAACAGGTGCTTCAGGCCGAAGAACTTCTCGAGGTCGTAACCCACGGCCGACAGCGAGAGCAGCGCGCCGCAGAGCCCGGTGACGATGCCGACCAGCAGTCCTTTGATCCACCGCGGCATCCGTGCGCCCCGCTGCGTTGGCCCGGCGGGGTCAATCGCACGCGGAACCGTGGAAGTCCACCATCCAGCGCCGGGAAGGCGAGACCGCGAGGAACTGGCGCCGTCGCCTCAGCTTGATATAGTCGGATGACGTCAGGAGGGCCGATGGTTAAGACCGCGGACGAAGCCGGCCTCACAGCTATAAGCCTCCATCCCCCTACTACGGGAAGCGCCAGAGCCTGCCATCTTGTGGCGGATAGCCGTTCTTGAGAGCACGCTTAACGTCAGACGCCGCTTTATCCGCACAAGAGATCGCTGCATTGACTGTATTACCTTTATCACTATCGCTTGATGCGTAAATAAGAGTCACGCCACTTGGAAGATAACACGACCCATAGAATGGCTTTAGCCGGGAATTATACGCAGATAGGTTACCAAGGTCGGAGTCAACTACTAGTGCGATATCTTTTTTTATACCAAGCTCCTCAAATATGTAGGCCAAAGAATATTTCCAGCCAAAGTTCTCTTGCGGCGGGAGAATGTCGTAACACTCCAGGCAATGCATCTCCTGGAACAGGTGTAGGGCTTTCGCGACCCCAAAGGAATTTACGAAGAAGACCCTCCGCATCCGCAGAAATGCTACAACTGATAATTTCCTACCATCAATACAATCTGTATTAGTATCTACGGCGAATAGGTGTTCAATATTAGAAACGATGTCCTCTATATTGAGGCGGTAAGGCCCGGAACCGTCTTGTGGGATCCTACATGTGACTTTGTCGCCCTTGCCAGTTCTCTCGTATGTTCTTTCGAAATGCGCGTTAGAGACCGTCTCTCCAAAAGATATAATTCCTTCTGCATTCGCAGAGAGTGTTATAAATTCTGTGCCTTTTCCCGTAGTTACTGTGATAGAATCGTACCTAGTCTTCTTGTTCTGCATTTTTCTTGGCTTTCGACCTTGAAGTACTGCAGCTGTCACGCCTACATGAAAATCGTACTCTCGCGCGGCTGAGGCGCCTTCGCCCTCATCAGGCCGCCAGCGCCTCCCGGGCGAGGCGCAGGTCCTCGACGAAGCGGGCGTACTCGCGGTCCTTGGCCTCCTGGTCGGGGAGGCGCAGCAGGTAGGACGGATGCACCGTCACCAGCGCCCGCTGGCCCTGCCGCAGCTCGACGACCTTGCCGCGCTCCCGGCCGATCTTGACGTCGCGGGCGAAGACGCCGCGCCCGGCGGTCGCGCCCATGGCGACGATCACCTTCGGCGCCAGCGCCTCGATCTCCACGTCCAGCCAGTAGCGGCAGGTGTCGATCTCGAAGACGCTGGGCTTCTGGTGCAGCCTGCGGGTGCCGCGGATCAGGAACTTGAAGTGCTTGACCGCATTGCTGACGTACACGGTCTCGCGGTCGATGCCGGCCTCGACCAGCGCCCGGTCGAGGACCGCCCCGGCGGGGCCGACGAAGGGGCGCCCGGCCAGGTCCTCCTTGTCGCCGGGCTGTTCGCCAACCAGCATCAGCGGCGCGTCGGTGGGTCCCTCGCCGAACACGGTCTGGGTGGCCGGCTCCCAGAGCGGGCAACGCCGGCAGCCGGCCGCCTCCTCCTTGAGCCGGGCAAGGTCGGGCAACGTCATCGTCTCCTCCTCGCGCCTCGCCGAGCCCGCCCTCGCTGCGGTGGCGGACAGCCGCGCGGCGCGGAGCGGCGGCGGCGACGGCGGCGCCGCGATCATTGCCTCGGCGCGCCCCGCGGCAGAGATGGCGAGCCCCGGGATCAATGCCGCCTCCGGCAGGTTCTTCCAGTACTTCACCGGCATTTGCGCCTTCATCGCCGCCGTGTTCAGCCGCGCCGGGTTGAAGATGCTGGCGTAGTAGGTCCGCCAGTAGTCCTCCAGAGCGTCGTCGCTGGGCACGTCCCGTTTGCCGGCGCCGGGCCCGAACGAAAGCGACGCCAAGTCCCAGTGCGCGCTCGCCTCCGGCGTCAGGATCGACCAGCGCATGGACGCGAAGCGCTCGGCGAAGAACGGCGCGGTTGCCTCGAGGATGTGGTGCTCGGGCTCGAACCAGGCGACGTAGACGGGCCCGCGCCCCTCGCCCTCCACCTCGCCATGGACCTCGCGGAAGCGGACGAACGCCTTCATCTTGTGGATGTCGCGGCGGACGGCCTGGCTCATGGCGTCGAGCCGGCGAACCTGCGGGTCGGCCGCGGCGTCGAGCAGATGCCGCTCGCCCTCATGGGCGATGCGCCAGAGGACGCCGTAGAGAAGGGCGAAGCGCTCGGGGTCCCGGTGACGGATCACGACCTTCGCCGTCTCGACGAAGCGCCTCGGCACGTACAGAGCGGCGCCCGGCGGCGGTGCGGCAGCCCCCGTCGCCTCAACGGCATCGGCCGCCTCCGCGAACAGATCGGGCGCCGCAGCCTCCACCCGCCAGAGCACGGCCTCGGGCGGTTCGCCCTCGGCGAGAAGCCGGCGGGCCTGCGCACGCCAGCCGGCGAAGTCCGCCTCGCCCGCGAGCCTCACCTCGATCATGAGGCAAACAGGTCGAGCTGTCGCGGTTGCGGCGAAAGCGCAAAGCGCAGGCCGTCGGCGTCGATGGCGCCGACGCGAGGCCGGTAGTCCACGGTGATCACGAACGGCATGACCTTGCGCAAGGGCACGCGCAGCCGGCCGAGGTCGTCGAGGCGCACGGCAGCGTGCCGGCGCGCCGCCAGGATCTTCGCCACCGTCCTGGAACCGAGGCCGGGAACCCGGAGCAGACTCTCGCGGTCCGCGGTGTTGACGTCGACCGGGAAGCGCTCGCGGTTCGCCAGCGCCCACGCCAGCTTCGGGTCGATCCCGAGGTCGAGCATGCCGGCGGCGCAGGTGCCGGTGATCTCGTCCACCTCGAAGCCGTAGAAGCGGAGCAGCCAGTCGGCCTGGTAAAGGCGGTGCTCGCGCACCAGCGGCGCCGCCTTCAGCGGCAGCCGGGCGCTGGCGTCGGGGATCGGGCT
>Ga0209573_1002956_pt1 | contig 20017 bp, 19 predicted proteins | sample TNRBio252014_DNA_FD_185870 | JGI IMG/M metagenome (GOLD analysis project Ga0209573, IMG submission 185870) | Wastewater treatment Type I Accumulibacter community from EBPR Bioreactor in Madison, WI, USA - TNR Reactor_6/25/2014_ DNA (SPAdes)... | ecosystem: Engineered > Bioreactor > EBPR >...
CGCGACGTAATATTCGGCGCGCATCGTGCTCCCGTTCTCGAGCCCAAAGGCAACGCGGGTCGAATCCGGGCTGATTGTGACGCCGCGGATTGCGCCTGGCTGGCTCAATTGAGCGCGGCTGGTGCCGCCGAGGTCCATGGTCCACACGCCGCCGTCTATGATCGCCACCCGCTGGCTGTTGGGCGCGATGGCCGGTGGCGCTCCGAAGACCGAGCTGTGTCCACTCTGGTTCAGCTTGACGGCTGACGTGCCAGGCCCGCCGATCGGGGAGCTGTAGATATCGACCAGGAAGGTGTTGAACGTGTCGACGCGCTGGGTATAAACCACGTGTGCGCTGCCGGGCGAGATCTCGACTGTCGCAATCTGATACGTGCGGTTAGACGCCGAATTGAGCTCCACGGGCGCCGCATTGCCGGCCGTCGCCACGCTGTACAGCACGGGTTGCCCGGCGCCCGAAGACGTGGAGCAGAGAAACTATTTGCTATCGGGTGAGAACTTCGCTGAAGCGAGATTGGCGAGCAGACGCGTGCCGACATCAAAGACAAGCCGTTTGCTCGCCCCATTGGTGGTGGCCAACCACAGCCCGACGCCTGAATGGCTGTCGTCCTTAAGGTGAGCCACATGGGCGCCATTGGGGCTGATGATGTAACTGCTGGGAAGGCCCAGATAGCTATACAGCCCCGAGTCGATCGACGTAGTGACGTGGGTCGACACCCGGAACGCGTAAAGCGCGAGTTGAGAATCATCGTAGTGATCTCAGAACCCGCCGCAGCGCTCCAGGGACGGTATATACAGCCGCAAGGTCTGCGCAGGGTCGAGCGTCGGGATGGGGCCGCCAGCGCCCGGTGTCGACTGACATTCAGGCAGCAGACTGGCAACGAGACTGCCTGTGCCCAGCACGGTCGAATAGAGCGTGTCTTCGGCCTCGAAAACCAGCCGTTGCGAATCAGTCGCGATCTGGAACTCGCTCACCCCGCCGAAAGGCAACATGCTCTCATTGCGCGTGGCGCTAATCGGGCCAGCAACCGGCACGCTGTAGACCTGACCCCCGGACAGATAAACGAGACGCTCCCCATCACGCGTGACGCTGCCACCGACCTCGCCAGAGGCCAGCGACTGTGAAGCTGTGCTCGGGCCGGCACTGGGCACCGAGAAGGGCTGAGCACTGCTGGGCGGCTGAAACGCGATAGCTGAGCCCGGCCAATACGTGAAGTTATAGGGAGACCCAGAGAAGATCGGACGACCGCTGGCCAACTCAATGGCCGCGGATGCGGGTCCTTGTCTGGGAGTGCTGAAGATCTTGACTTGGCTGGACGAGATGAAGCGAACTGCCGCGATCACCCGAGTCCCGTCTTTCGAGAACGACACACCTAGAAACTCGATGTAGGGAAGCGACAAGACCTGAACCGCAGCCGACATCGGGCCTGCGATCGGGGCGACGTATAACTCACCACTCAGTGTTGCGCCATTCTCCCAACCGTATGCGATGTGATTTGAATCGGCGCTGACCGCAAGCGCGCTGACCGCGGCGCTTGGGCTGAGTTGCGCGCGCGCGCCGCCGATCAGGTTCATACTGTAGAAACCCTGGTCAGTGATGATGACACGTTGGCTGTTGGGCGCGATGACTGGATCGCCGTAGTAGATCGTGCTTGATCCGTTTTGATTGAGCCTGACGCTGGATGAGCCTGGTCCGCCTACGGGGACGCTATACGTATTGACCAGCGCATAATTGACGTTGCTGAGAATCTGGGTGTAGATGACGCGGCTGCTGTCAGGCGTTGGCGTATAGCTCCCGATCTCAAACGTCATAATCGGGGAAGGATTGAGTTGTACTGGTGCTGTGCTCCCGGATGTCGCTACGCTATAGAGCGCCCGCGACGCGTTTGTCGGAGTCATGGTGTAAAGGAAATGGGAGCCATTTGGCGTAAACGTGTTGTCCGTCGACCCGCTCAGGACCGTGTCCGAGGCGCTCACAACCAGACGGCTCGACGACCCATCGGTCGCGGCCAGCCAGAGTTCCGTCGTTCCGCCTTGGGATTTGTAGAAAGCCGCGTAAGCGCCGTTCGGGCTGATCACATAGTGCCGCAAAACCGAAGCTGGGATGTCGCTGGCGATCAGCGCGTCAGTCCGGGTTTGGACCCGAACCGCTCGAAGATCTTTGCCAGTGTTGAGCGCGTCGTCTGTGGTGTGATAGACGACAACCGAGCCATCGGCGCTCGCCTTCCAACTCAAGACAACGCCCGTATCGGTAATCGCAAGCGGCAAAGCGACTGTTGGGACGGCAGAAAAGAGTGAAGCGGCCAAAACGGCCAAGACGAGCACGGTCGGCGTGAGGCTATGGCGCGTAGTCATCGACCCCCCAGGTCTGTGGTTTGGTTGACCCAATTCTGGCTGCGATTCGCTGGCCAAGCAGCAAAAATACTGGCACAATCACGCCCACACATCCAGATATGTCTAGCGAACGTCGCTGAACAGTAACCAAGTCGGGGTGGTCAGACTTGAACTGACGACCCCCGCGTCCCAAACGCGGTGCGCTGCCATCTGCGCTACACCCCGAACACATTCATTGTACCTCAGGCAAAGGCAAACCTTCGCACACCGAACCTTCCATAATCAGCCGTGCTATAGTAACCGCATGGCGAAACCGCTGGAACGTATTTTGGTGGCCGAGGGGGACGCGGCCGCCCTGGAGTCGATTGCGACCCAGGTGCTCGAGCCGATGGGCTACACCGTCTTCACGGCGCGTAACGGCCACGATGCGCTCGAGCTGGCCCTCGAACACCAACCGCATATCGTCTTCGCCGGGCTGGATCTGCCCGGGGTGACGGGTTTCGACCTGCTGGCCGGGATGCGCAGCCGAGGGGTGATGGCCTATGCGATCGTGCTGGCCCCCAAAGGCGCCGCCGAGGCGCAACTGTTGCGCGCGTTCCGGCTGGGGGCGCGTGACTATTTGATCCGCCCGGTGCGCGAGGCGGAACTGGTCAACACCCTCGATCGCGCGCTCGAGGAGCTCAACCTCAAACGCGATCGCGACCAACTCGGGCAACGCCTGAGCTCTGCCAATCATCAACTCGAGAAGCGTGTGCGCGAGTTGACCGTGCTCTCGAGCCTGGGCAAGGCCGTCACCTCGCTGACCGACCTCGCGCAGCTTTTCACGCGCTTGATGGACGGCGCTGTGCTGGCCTGCGAAGCCGATCTCGGCTGGTTGATGCTTGTGGAGGAATCCACCACAGAGGGCGCACCGCAAGCGCTTGTCGCGCGCGCGGCGAAGAACATCCCGGCGCTGGCCGGTCTCAAACTTGGCGCGCCCTGGGATGACGGGGTATCGAGCCTGTTGTTGCAGTCAGGCGAGGCGCTGTCGCTCTCCGGCGAGCCGTTGACCCGGCTTCGGGCGGGGCAGGCCGCGCGTTCGGTCGCGGCGACGCCGATCCGGGCCAAGGACCAGATCCTGGGCGTGCTGACGGTTGGCCGCAAGACAGAACATGCCTTTACCGAACGCGAACTGGCGCTGCTGTCGTCGGTCGCCGATTATGCCTCGATCGCGCTGGTCAACGCGCGTCTGTTCCGCGGCCTCGAGGCGCGCGCCTCGAGGCTTCAACGTTCATACAACGACCTCGCCACCGGCAGTCTGACCCTTTCGGTCGGTCGCGAATTGACGATCCAACTCGCGGGTGCGCGCTCGGCGCTTGAGCCGTTGCTCAGTGGCGCGCGGGGTGCGTTGGGCCAGCGTCAGATCGAGAGCGGCAAACAGGCGCTCGAGCATGTCGATGCCGCGCGGCGTCTGGCCGACGACCTGACCACGCTTGGTGAAGCGCCGCAGCGGCCGGCCAACCCGCGCCCGCTCGATCTGGCCGCGCTCGCGCAGCAGTCGATCGCGCGGGTCGAGCCCGAAGCGCGGCGTCTGGGCGTGGCGTTGCAGGCCGAGCTCCCGCCCTTTGTGCTCAAGGCCTCGGGCGATGCGACCCAGATCTCGCGCGTGATCGATCGTCTGCTGGAGCGCGCCATCAAGGTCTCGCCGCATGGGGCGCAGGTCTGGGTGCGCGTCCGAAACACCAATGACGGCATGTTGCGGCTGAGCGTCCACGACGTCGGCGGGTCGTTCTCGGCCGAGCAAGTGGCCGGGGCGTTACGCGGCGCACCCGGGCAGACGCCGGTGCGCGACCCCGGGGCGCTGTCGTTGGCTGTCGTCAGGCAGATCGTCGAGGCGCACGGCGGCAAAGTGTGGGCCGAGGCCGACCCGGCCCTGGGCGCCACCGTGCATGTGGGTCTGATCAAGCTGTAACTGATGGGACAATAGGGGACCATGACTGCGTCAAAGACGGTTTTGGTGGTCGATGATGCGGCCGAGATTCGGGATCTGCTTGCGGACTTGATCCTCCGGCCATCGGGCTATCACGTCTTGACGGCGGCCTCGGGCTCGGCCGGGTTGGAAGTGGCGCGAGCCCAGGCGCCGGATGTCGTGATCAGCGATATCAAGATGCCGGATCTGACAGGCATCGAACTGACCCAGATCCTCAAACGCGAACGTCCCAATCTCCCCGTGATCCTGATCACGGCCGAGGGCTCCGAGGCTGTTGCGCGGCAGGCGTTTCGTGCCGGCGCCGTCGATTATTACCCCAAGCCCTTCGATCCCGATGAACTACTGGGGACGCTCTCGCGAGTGCTCGCCGAGCCCGTTGCGACCCCGACGCAACAGTCGAATGAACGCGAGGCGCTCACCCGCCGCATCGCCGAGCTTGAAGCCCTGATCGGCCTCGGCCAGGCCGTGGCGCAACTCGACCTCGACCGGGTGCTTACGCGTGTTGTCGAGGCGGCGGTCAGCCTGATTGGCGCCGAGGAGAGCACGCTGCTTTTGCTCGACCCGGCGACTGGCGAGTTGACGGTTCGTGCCGCAAAGAACCTCGATGAACGCACGGCTCGGACGCTCCGGCTGCGCTCGGAAGACTCGCTGGCGGGTCAGGTCGTGCGCACCGGCGAACCTGTGACAGTCGATGAAAACACACCGACCAAGATCGTCACCGCATACCTGGTCAAAAGCCTGATCTATGTGCCGCTTCGCGTGCGCGGCCGCGTGATCGGCGTGCTCGGGGTCGATAATCGGTTCAAGCGAGCGGCTTTCGATGCGCATGCGCTCAGGTTGCTGCAAGCGCTGTCGGATGAGGCGGCGATCGCGATCGAGAACGCGCGACTGTACACGGCCGTCGAGCACGAGCGCACCCAGCTCTACACGATCCTCAATGAGACCGAGGATGGCGTCATCGTGATCGATCACGAAAACCGCTTGATCCTTGTCAATCACACTGCCCGCAGCGCGTTTGGCGTCGGCGATGGTGATATCGTCGGTCGGTCGATCTTCGAAGTGATCCGCGACGACGATTTGCGCGACTTGCTCGAGCGGCCCAAACGGCAAAGCGACATCCGCCTCCCCGATGGGCGGACGTTCAATGCTCACGTCACGCCGATCACGAACATCGGTAGGGCCGTGATGCTGATCGACATCACGCATCTGAAGGAACTGGACCGGATCAAGGCCGACTTTGTCACCACGGTGTCGCACGACCTGCGTTCGCCGCTGACCGCCGTGCTCGGCTACGTCAATCTGCTTGATCGGGTCGGGCCGCTCACCGACCAACAAACCGACTTCATCCAACAGATCCGGATCAGCGTGAAGCAGATGAACACCCTGATCTCGGATCTGCTCGATCTGGGTAAGATCGAGGCCGGGTTCGACACGCAGAAAGAACCGCTCGATACGAATCGTCTGATCGAGCGCGTGATGAGCGATATCCGCCCGCAGGCCGAGGCCAAGCACCAGGAGCTCAGCCATCGGATCCCGGCGCCTCTGCCGTCTTTGTTCGGGAATCCATTGCGGCTGCGCCAGATGCTCTCGAACCTGGTCGAGAACGCGATCAAATACACGCCCGAGACGGGCCGGATCCAGGTCGAGGCCTATGCCGAGGGAGACTTTGTCGTGCTCTCGATCGCCGACACGGGCATCGGCATCCCGCCGGCCGACCTGCCGTACGTGTTCGACAAGTTCTTCCGCTCCGATAACGCCAGCCTGAGCCATGAGGGAACGGGCCTTGGGCTCTCGATCGTCAAGTCGATCGTCGAGAACCATGGCGGCCGTGTGTGGGTCAACTCGCAGCCCGGCAAGGGCACGACTTTCACGGTCATGTTGCCTGAGCACTCGACGCGTCTGGCGGCGCGGGAGTCGCGTGGGGCGTAGGGCGCGCTCAAAGGGCACGAAGACATTCCGCGAAGGCGCTCTGGGCATTGAGGCCCACAACCGGGCGACGACCGGCATCGCGGAAAGGAGATACTTCGCGCCCATAAGAGTTGATTGTTGACAGTCGCTCGCCACTCCTCTCTCTTCGCTCCCCGCTCCCCGCCCTCGCCGTCTATAATCGCACCTGATGGATGCATTGAAAGAAGGTGCCCAGAGCCTGCTGGGCCTTGATCTCACCGCGGCCCAGGTGGCCGCGTTTCAGCTGTACGCCCAGGAGTTGGCTGAATGGAACGCGCGTTTCAACTTGACGGCCATCAGGGAGCCGCGGGACGTGCAGGTTAAACACTTCCTGGATTCGCTGAGCGTGCTCAAAGCCCTGCCGGCCGGTGCGTTGCGCGTCATTGACGTCGGCACAGGGGCGGGCTTCCCGGGCCTGCCGCTCAAGATCCTGCGCCCCGAGTTGCGGATGACGCTTGTCGAGGCGACCGGCAAGAAAGTGCGCTTCTGCGAGCATATCGCGACGCGGCTAGGGCTCGAAGGGGTTCGCGTGGTGCATGCCCGGGCTGAAGAGGTCGGCCAACTGTCCGAGCATCGCGAGCGGTACGACTGGGCGGTGGCCCGTGCCGTGGCCGAGATGCCCGTATTGGCCGAATACCTTTTGCCGCTTGTAGTACGCGGCGGTGGCTGCATCGCGCAGAAGAGCAAGGATGCGCCGGCCGAGGTGCACGGAGCAGAAACCGCCCTGAGGAAGCTTGGGGGCACACTCGAGCGCCTGATCGAGGTGGAGCTGCCGGGGGTGGTCGACTCTCGTTACCTCATCGTCCTCCGCAAAAACGCCGCGACCCCGGCCGTGTATCCTCGTCGCCCGGGTTTACCGACGAAACAACCGATACAATGATCATGACCTACGCTTTGCTCGCCCGCTACTATGACCTGGAGAACGCCGAGTTCGACGGCGACCTGGATTTCTGGTTGGGGTTAGCCGACGAAGCCGATGGCCCGGTGCTCGAGTTGGGTTGCGGCACAGGTCGCGTATTGCTCCCGCTGGCACACGCCGGACACGCGGTCACCGGGGTCGATAATGCGCCGACGATGCTCGAACGGCTGCAGCAGCGGCTGCGAGCCGCGGCGCTCGATCCGGCGCCGACTGTGCTCGAAGCCGATCTGGGTGGGTTCGAGACCTCGGAGCGCTTTGCCCTTGCGATCGCGCCGTTCAACACGTTCATGCATCTGCTCACCCTCGAGGAGCAGGTGCGCGTGTTGAGCCACGTCCGCGCTGCGCTGCGCCCTGGCGCGACCCTGGCGCTCGACGTGGTCAATGCAGGCGCGGCCTACGCCAGCGTCGAGGGCGGTTTGCACCTCGAACGATCCTTTGCCGATGGCGTGCGCACGGTTCAGCAATTCTCGACGTTGACCATCGATCGCGCCGCCCAGCGGGCCGAGATCCTGTATCTGTATGATTCGGTCGGGTCGGAGGGCGTGGTCCATCGGCTGACGGTTCCGCTCATGCTGCGCTATGTTTTTCCTGGCGAAATGCGGTTGTTGCTCGAGCGTTGTGGTTTTGAGTTGAGGCATCTCTATGGCGATTACGATCTGAGCGCCTTTTCGGACGACTCGCCTCGGATGCTGGTGGTCGCCAAGGCGGTTTGAGGTCTCGCCGGCACGCCCGTCGATCGATACAGTTCACGGCGCTCGAGCGAGCGCCTTCCAGGGGGATTTGATGAAACGAGTCGTCAATCTACTGGCGATCGCCGGCTTTGTCGTCGCGTGCAGCCCTGCACCGACCGCCACCCCTACCCACACGCCCACCGCGACGGCCCGGCCGCCGATTGCAACAGAGACCGCGGCGCCTCCCACGGCAACGCTCACGCCCAACCCCACTGGGACAGCGACGGCGACCGAGCGCCCGACCCACACGCCGTCGCCCGTGCCTTCCGACACGCCCAGCGCCACGGCGCCGCGGCCCACTGCCGTGCCCGCCACTGCGGTGGCGGCCGCCACTGCGGTGCCGACAGCGACGAGCACAGTCGTTCGCGCCGATGCGCCTGTCTTTCCAGCCACCGGTATCGGGGCCTGGGACCCGGCCGATTTTCGCAAGGAGATCGGCGAGCTGTACAACAATACCCAGACCTACCGCACTAATCTGCAGAAGGTGCTGGAGCGCCAGAGTGATAGTAGCTGCCGGGCCCTTTACACCTACACCGATGATCTCTATCACGGGCAACGCGGCTACTCGGACGTCCCGGATGCCTGGTATCCGGCCTATTACGAGTACCGGGTCATGGTCACCGATGTGTTTGTGGCCTTAGCGCCGCTCGCGGTCAAATGCCCGCGCTTACGCGAGCCCCTCGACGGTCAATACAGCGCGGAGGACGCGGCTCTATCAATCCCGGTGCTGGACGGCATCCTGAACCGTGTGCCCCAGATCCTGGCGGAGACAGCGGGTCTGCCGTAACTGCGGCCGACTGATCACGGCACGTAGGTCAGCGGCGGCGTGGGCAGCAGTGGGCTGTTGATGCTGCGCAGATAAAGCACAATGGCCGTGGCGACGAGAAAGACAAGCGGCCCGGCGATCACGATCACGGCGAGTTGGAGTTTGTCGAGACGCGACATTGATGCCCATGCCTCAGGCGTGGCCTGCGAGTTCGCGTTCGAGTTGATCGAAGAACCCGGCAAGGAATGCGCTGCGCTGTTCGGCCAGGGCACGGCCGGTGGGCGTCGTCAGCCGGGCCGGGATGCGCGAGAGCTTGATGATGAATTCGTGCTGTGGCGTATGGGCCTCAGCCTCGGTCAATTGGCCGGTCGACCGGAATTGATCCGAGACCGACCCGGCGAGCGGGTTGTCATGCCGGGCCGCGTAGCCGCCCGCGCGCAACGCCCCGATCGCGCCGATCGCGTCGAGCTTGTCGGCGTCGAAGAGCGCGCGTGCTTCGGGTGTGGCCGGAGCCTCATCGCCGCGAAAGCGATGTGCGCGAATGCAATGCTGCACGGCCGCGATCCGCTCGGCCGGCCAGCCCTCGGCGACGAGCACGTCGGCGGCGAAATCGGCGGCCCAGAGGTGATGGCGCGCTCGCGCTTCGGGTGTCGGAGGCGCCGGCACGTCGTGGAGCAATGCGGCGGCGACCACGATCTCGCGGTCGGCGCCTTCGGCCGCTGCGATCCGCTCGGCGAGAGTCGTGACGCGCTGGACGTGCGCCCAGTCATGCACCGGATCAGCCCCGGCGTACCAGGAACGTGCCTGTTCGACCGTCGGCATGCGCTTACTTGCTTTCCTCGGGCTTCGAACCGATTTCGACCAGCTGGATCTGGGCCTGGTAGCGCTTGCCCTCGATCTCGATCTTGCTGTTGGCATAGAAGCCGCGCGAACCCGTCTTGAATACCTTGTCCGGCAGCGTCAGGGTGCCCAGGACCTTGCCCTCTGTGGTTTTGATTTCGGCAATGATGGCCATGTTGTCCTCCGGTGGAGCGCTGTCGATTGAGAGCGAAGTGGCCCGTCTCGATCGGCAGCCTAAGTGATCACGACCACGGCCACGGCGAAGCCCTGGCTATGGCTCAGGCTGACGGCGATCTCGGCGCCGCCCAGCGTTTCAAAGCGTTCGGCCGCGGCGCCCCGCAACACAAGGGAGGGCGCGCGGTTCGCATCGTTGACGACCTCGATCTCGCGCCACGCGATCTCGCCCAGACCCGTGCCCAGCGCCTTGGCCGCGGCCTCCTTGGCGGCGAAACGCGCGGCGAGCGAGGCGCTGCGTGCCCCGGCTGCCTCGCGCTCATTTGGCGTGAAGATCCGCCCGAGAAAGCGTTCGCCATGTCGGGCGATCGCGGCCTCGATGCGGGAGACTTCGATCAGGTCGATGCCGGTACGGAGCATTTAGGAAGAACGAAGGGCGAGGAGCGAGGGGCGATCGCGCTTCGCCCTCGCTCCTCGCTCCTCGAAGTCAGGGTCCCGCTGTCGCCAGGACGTAATCCTCGGCGCTCAGGAACGTACGCGCGGCGGTAAGGATGTCGTCGCGCGTGATGGCATTGAACATCGCCGGGAAGCGCAACAGATAGTCTAGGCCGAGGTCGAAGAGCTCCATCGAACTGATCGTGCTGGCGACTCCCTCATTGGTCTCGAGCCCGAGCGGCAGACGCCCGATGAACTGCGCCTTGTTGTCCGAGATCTCGTCGGGCGTCACTTTGCGGGCGAGAAAGCGTTTGATCTCGCGCTGCATCAGCCCGACTGCCTTCTCGATGTTCGAGGGATTGACCCCGGCGTAGGCATACCACGGCCCTGGGCCATAGCCGCCGCTCAGGTTGCTTGCCGCGTAGTAGGCCAGGCCGTTCTTCTCGCGAACCTGGTGCCCGATGCGCCCGCCCATGCCGAACACGCCCAGGATGTTGTTCGCCAGGCGCGCCGACAGGAACTGCGGATGGTTGCGTGCCGGCCCCGGTACGCCCAGGACGATGTCGGCCTGGGCCTTGCCCGGCAGCGCGACGTGGGTGCGGCGCGGGCCCGCGATCGGCTTGAGCGCGGGCAGGGCCGGCGCGTCGGGCTGGGCGGGATTGGCCCAATCGCCGAAGTGCCTGGCCACAAGCTCAACAGCCTGGGTCGCAGGCACGGCCCCGACCACGACGACGACCATGCCGCGCGGCCCGAAGTGGGTCTTGTGGAAGTCGATCAGTTGCTGCCGCGTGAGCGCCTTGACCGTCTCGGGGTAGCCCTCCTCGACGATGCTGTACGGATGGCCCGGATAAGCGAGCTCATAGAAGGCTTCGAGAGCGCGATCGCGCGTGTCGTTGGCCGTGATCTGCAGGCGGGTCAGGATCTCGCCGCGCAGCCGTTCGATCTCGTGCTCAGGAAAGACCGGGCGGCGCAGGGCATCGGACGCGAGGCCGAGCATCAGATCCAAATCTTCGGCCAGGCTCTTGGCATAGAAGCCCGAGGTATGCGTGCCTGCCGAGACGCTCAGGCTGGCGCCGACCGATTCGATCTGTTCGTAGATCTCGTTGAACGCCAGACGCTCGGTGCCGCGCATCAGCGCCGAGCCCGTGAAGTCGGCCAGGCCGGCGACGTCGCGGCCGTGCCAGAGCGCGCCGGCGCGCAGATCGGCGTCGATCACCACGGATGGGCTGCTGAAGTTCTCGCGCGCGAGCACGACGACGCCGTTGGCGAGTTCGTGGCGCGTGATCGTCTCGGGGCCGGGGAGTGAGGGCGTCGATTTCTTGGCCATAGCGGCGTTCATCCTGCCTTCTCCGGCACGTAGACGCCGACGACGCGGTGGTTTGACGAGAGGTAACGTTGCGCAACCCGCCGAATATCGGCGACCGTCACAGCGCTCAGTCGCGGCAGGTACGTTTCGAACCAGCGGTAATCGCCCAGGATCTCGGTGAAGCCAAGCCAGAAGCCCTGGTTTGTCACCGATTCGGCGCTGTAGGCGAACATGGCTTTGGCCTGCTTGATCGCCTTATCCAGCTCCGCCTGGCTGACCGGCTCGTTGCGCACCCGGTCGATCTCGGCCTCGATCGCCTGCTCGACGATTTCGGGCGTCTTGCCGGCGCGCACCGTCGCATAGAGCGTATAGAGGTATGGATCGACGGTCGGCGACAGCCCGCCGCCGACGTTGGCGGCCAAACCGGTCTGAACCACAGCCCGATATAGCCGCGATGAGCGGTTGCTCGTGCCGCCGCCGCCGAACATGTTGAACGACGAGGCCCCGGCCAGGATGCTGTCGAGCACGGCCATCGGGAAGAAATCCGGATCGTTGGCCGATGGCGCGTGATACGCGATCTGCAGATAAGCCGTCTCGCCCTCCCCCGTGACGCGCAGACGGCGCTCGCCGCGCTGCTCGGGCTCGGGCCGAGCGAGCGGCTTGGGTAGATCGACCGCCTTGTACTTGCCGAAGAGCGCCTCGATCCGGGCAAGCATCTCGCGGGCGTTGAAATCGCCCACGGCGACTGCGATGGCGTTGTTGGGCGCGTAGTAGTTGAGGTAATGGCCGTAGAGGTCGTCACGCGTCATGGTGTGCAGATCGGCCATGTCGCCGATGACCTCATGGTGGTAAGGATGCACCCGGAACGCGGCCGCCTGCACTTCTTCGCCGAGCCGGAACGAGGGCTCGTTCTCGTTCATCTGCCGCTCGGCGATGATCACGGTTCGTTCGGATTCGACTTCCTTGGGCGGGAAGATCGCTCGGCGCATACGATCGGCCTCGAGCCGCAGCGCGAAGTCGATCTTTTCGGCGGGCATGGTCTCGAAGTACGCTGTCCAATCGATCCAGGTCAGGGCGTTGCGAAAGCCGCCGTCGCGCGCGATCATGCGATCGCCGACGCTGGCCGGGAAGGCGCGGGTGCCCTTGAACATCATGTGTTCGACCCAGTGGCTGATGCCGGTGACCCCCGGGCGCTCGTATCGGGAGCCGACGCGGTACCACACCCACCAGGAGACCACGGGCGCGACCCGCACTTCCTTGAGCACCACGGTCAAACCGTTCTTCAGACGGGTTTTGAGTACCTTGGGCTGCTTCATGCAGAGATTATAGTCGATCGACTTCCACATAATGCCGATACGAACGAAAAGACCGGGCAGCGCCCGGTCTTTTCGTTCGTATCGGCATTTGGGATCAACGACCGTTGTATCCGCGCCCCATGCCGCGGTAGATGAAGCCGTAGTTATGCATGACGCCAGGATCGTACAGGTTGCGGCCGTCGACCATGATCGGCTGCTTCATCAACGCCTTGAGCCGGCTGAGGTCGAGTTGCTTGAACTCGTTCCATTCGGTCACGAGCACAAGCGCGTCGGCGCCGGTCGCGACTTCGTAGGCGTCGGTGCCCATCGCGACATCCGGAGTGTGGTTCGCGGCGTGCTCCATCGCCACCGGGTCGTAGGCCCTGACCTTGCCGCCTTCGCTGATGATCGCGCGCGCGATCTCGACTGAGGGCGCTTCGCGCATGTCATCGGTGTTGGGCTTGAACGCAAGCCCGAGCAGGCCGACAGTCTTGCCCTTGAGCGAGCCGCCCAGCATCTCGCGCAGCTTCAGCAATATCTGGCGGCGCTGATACTTGTTGATCTCCATCACGGCCTGCAGCAGCTGCGGGTGCTTGCCCTGAACCGTTGCCATGTAGGCAAGCGCCTTCACGTCCTTGGGGAAGCACGAGCCGCCATAGCCGAGGCCGGCGTCCAGAAAGCCGCGGCCGATGCGCGGGTCGTAGCCCATGCCGGCGGCCACTTCCTTGACGTCTGCGCCAAGCGCCTCGCAGATGTTGGCGATCTCGTTGATGAACGAGATCTTGGTTGCCAGGAAGGCGTTCGAAGCGTACTTGATCATCTCGGCGGTGCGCAGGTCGGTGACCACGATCGGGGCGCGTAGCGAAAGATGCAAGTCGGCGACTTTGTGCGCAGCCTCTTTGTCGAGCGAGCCGAGCACGATACGCGCCGGGTTCATGAAGTCGACGATGGCCGAGCCCTCGCGCAGGAACTCGGGGCAAGAGACCACGCTGAAGGGCACGGGCGTCGTCAGGCTCGAGGTGACGATGTCGGAGACCCAATCGCCTGTGCCCACTGGGACGGTCGATTTGTTGACGATGATCAACGGCTCCTTCATGTGCTGCGCGATCCGCTCGGCGGCCGAACGGACGTATTTCAGATCGGCCTCGCCATCGACGCCCTCGGGGGTGCCGACGGCGATAAACGCGATCTCGGCCCCGGCCAGGGCCTCGTCGTAATCCGTTGTGAAGGCGAGGCGCCCGGCAGCGACATTGCGCTTGACCATCTCCTCGAGGCCGGGTTCGTAGATCGGCAGGATGCCTTTCTTCAGGTTAGCGATGCGCTCTTCATTGATATCCAGCGCTGTGACGCGGTTGCCCAGGTCCGCAAAGCAGGTCCCGGTCACGAGACCGACGTAGCCCACGCCAATCACACAGATCTTTCGCATATTTCTTCCTCATGTCGTCGCCGAGAGCGGCGGTTTCGTTTTCTGGCGCCTTGAAAGCGCTGGGGTCGATTCTGGATGGATTCGGAAATTATGCCATAGGGCCCCGGTAAGGGGGCGAGAAGCGCAATCAACCGAAGCCGCGCTCCCACAGCTCGTCCTCGTCGAGGCCAAAAAAGTGTCCGAGCTCGTGGACAAGCGTGATCCAGATCTCCTCGCGCAACTCATCATGGTCCGCGCACATCTCGACAAGCGGCTTGTAGAACACGGTGATCTGATCGGGCAGCAACCCGACATCACCATCAGCGCCGCGCTCGACAAGCGGCACGCCCTCGTACAGTCCGAGCAGGTCGCTCTCGCCGGGCTCGGCATCGGGGTCCTGCTCGGGCCCGGCGGACAGCGCGGTATTGACCACGACGCCCGCTGCCAGAGCGCGAAGATCCGGCGCAAGCCGTTCAAGGACCTCGGCCCAGGCTTCGTCGACCAGGATGTCGAATTGGGTGCGGGTGACGCTCATGGATTGATTGTACCGGGCTGATCGCTTCCGTGCAGTGTTCGATGTGCTCGGATCCGGCGCATCCTCCCTATAATGGGACGATGGCCTATACCCAGTTCCGACGGATACGACATCGCCGCCGCCGCGCCAACCAGATCGGCTGCGGCCTTTTGAGCCTGGTCGGGGTCGGCGCACTTGCCCTGGCCGGTTGGATCGCGTGGCGTATGCCCGCGGTGCAGGATCGGCTCGCACCGCGTCTGGCAGCGCTCGACGAGGCCTGGCGCGGGCTGCAATACGGCCCACAGCCGGAGGTGCTCCCGACCGCCGCTGTCGCGCTTGAGCCACCGCCGACGTTTGCTCCAGCGGCCGTCCAGGCGACACATACACCGGCGCCCACTGAGCTCGCCGCCACACCCGAGCCGACGCTCACGCCCACCGCCACGTCCACGCTGGCGCCCATTCCATCTGAAGTCACGTTGCGCGGCGCACGTTACGAGCCGCAGTTGTTCAACAATTGCGGCCCGGCCACGCTCACCGCCGCGCTCGTGTACTGGGGCTGGCGCGGCGCCGAGGCCGACTCGTTGAACTGGTACGGCAACGGGGTCGACGTGCGCTGGCAACGTGAGGTCGCGGCCGTGGTCAAGCCCGGTGACCGCGACAAGAACGTCTCGCCCGAGGAGTTGATCGCATTCGCGACCCAGCGCGCCGGTCTCGGGGCGGCGCTGCGCTTTGGCGGCGACCTCGATCGCCTCAAACGCCTGATCGCGGCCGGCTTCCCCGTGATCATCGAGCGCGGTTTCCTCGAGGATGAGCACGGGCAGGAGGGGAAGGGCTGGGAGGGCCACTATGGTCTGCTCACCGGTTACGATGACGCGGCCGCCGAATTCATCACCCAGGATTCGTACATCGGCGCAAACTACCGGCGCGCCTACGAGCTCATCGAACGCGACTGGCGCGCTTTCAACAACCTGTACATCGTGCTCTATCCGCCGGGTCGCGAGGCCGAGGTTCTTGCGTTGCTCGGCAACGATGCCGACCCAATCGCCAATCTCGACAACGCGTTACACCTGGCGCAGCGCGACGCACAGGACCTCGACGACGCGGAACAGCTTGCGCTGGCCTGGCACAACATCGGCGTCTTGTTGTATCGGCAGGGTCGCGCGGCCGAGGCCGTTACGGCATTCGACCAGGCGCGCAGCTACGATACGTTGCCGCGTCGTTTGCTCTGGTATCAGCATGACATGTATGCAGCCTATCAGGTTGCCGGTCGATATCAAGACGTGGTCGACCTGGCTGACTTGATGCTGCAATCGCCTGGGCTCGAAGAGAGCTTCTACTGGCGCGGATTGGCACGCGGGGCCCTGGGCGAACGAACTGCCGCAGTCGACGATCTACGCGCTGCGCTGGGCGAGCACCCCGGCTGGGCGCCGGCCCTCGATCAGCTGGTTGACTGGGGCGAAACCCCTTGACGACGATGGAAGAAAGGGCGAACGGCTTATGATCCCTATCCCGCGCCACAGGCCGGCGCAGCTCCTCGCAATCACCGCGCTTGGGTTCGCGGCCCTCGGCTGCGCCACGCTCGCGCCCGTCGTGCCGGTTCTCGAGTGGGATCGTTCGGCCGAGCAGGAGGTGATCGTCTACAACTGCTCGGGCGGGCTCGTGCCTAATGAGGTCTGGACGAATGAGATCAAGGCCTTTCGACTCTGGGGCGACGGCCGCGCCCTCTGGTCAGTCGATGGCGCCGGCGGCTCGCGCAGTGTGTACACGGCCCGGTTTTCCGAGGCCGAGGTCGTCGCTGTGTTGAACGAGATCGCCGCGCGCCGTTTCTTCAGCATGGCCGATGGCTATGAGCCGGCGCAGGAGATCATGGACGGAGGAGCGTGTCAGATCCGGGTCGAGTTGATCGACACGGCCAAGTCGGTCATTGCGCTCACCGGCAGCAACCCACCGGCCGACTTCGGCGCCCTTGAGGCGTATCTGGCGCGCGGGGCCGATCACGCCGGCGATGCCTTCATCCCCGACCGCGGCTATCTGCTGGCGACACCCATTTCGGAATCGCTGTCGGCGACAAGCGCGCACTGGCCCGCCGAGGGCATCGACGGCATCCGGTTGTCTGAGGCGCAGAGCGGCTTGTGGGTCGAGGGCGAGGCGCTGCAGACGGCGTGGGCGATCGTCAACGCCAGCATCTTCAACGTCGTCGAGTCGGATGGGCAGGCCTATCGTGTCGCGGTCCAGGTCGAGGACGTCACGACGCTCTGGCCGAATAACCCCTGAGGCGCAAGGAGGACGGTATGCGATCGCGGATCGTTCTGGCCGTGTTAGCCGTCGGGCTTTTCATCGCGCTCGGCGTCCCTTTCTTGATCCCGCTCGATGACAGCGGCCTCGAGCCCGCCACGACGCTTGCGGACCCCGACGGCCGTTTCATTTCTGTCGCCGGGCTGCAGACGTATGTGCTTGAGCGCGGCCCGGCCGACGGGGTGCCGGTCGTCCTCGTCCACGGCCTGTTTGGCTCGACTTTCAGCTGGCGCTACAACCAGGATGCGCTGGCCGCGGCAGGCTTTCGCGTGATCGCCTACGATCGCCCGGGCGCCGGCCTGACCGAGCCACGCGCCGACTTCGACTACAGCGTCGCCAACCAGGCTGCCTTCCTGGCGGCGCTGCTCGATTCGCTCAACATCGATCGAGCGAGGTTTGTCGCACATAGCGCCGGCGGCAGCGTGCTCGCCGAGTTCGCGCTGCGCTATCCCGAACGGATCGAGCGCCAGGTGATCGTCGACGGCGCGATCCTTTCGGGCGCGCCCCCGATCGACATCGGCCCGCTCGTGGCCTTCGCCCCGGTCAACCGTTGGGGTCGACTGGCCTTGCGCACGTTCGTCACGCCTGAGGCCGTCGCGTCCGGCGTGCGCGGGCTGCAGGCCGACGCGGGTTTCTGGACGACCGCCGATGATGCCGGTTATGGTCGAGCGTTGCGGATGCAGGATTGGGAGATCGGCTTCCTCGGCCTGATCCGCGATCGGGGCCGCACGCCGCAACCCACCGAGGCGCAACTGCGTACCCTCACGGCGTCGACGCTTCTGATCTGGGGTGAGGCCGACACCGCGACGCCGCTCGAGCAGGGCAAGCGGCTTGCCGAATGGCTCCCCAACGCCCGCCTGATCGTCTACCCCGGGGTCGGCCACCAGCCGTTCGAAGAAGCCGCTGACGCGTTCAATCAAGATGTGATCGCGTTCTTGGATGAGTGACGAAGCACATAGCACCCCCCCAGCCACCAGGAGATCCCCATGCCGCTGAACCCGCAACGCACTGTCGATGAGTTGAAAGAGCTGCGCGCGCTGACCGGCGACGAAAATGGCGCGCAGCGCGTCGCCTGGACCGAGGTTTGGACGCGGGCCCGCGCCTGGTTGCGCGGCAAGCTCGACGAGCTCCCGGTGGAGGTGCACAACGACGCGGCCGGCAACACCTGGGCGACGCTGCCAGGCGCCTCCGAGAAGGTGTTGATCATCGGCGGGCATATGGATTCGGTGCCCAATGGCGGCTGGCTGGACGGTTGTCTCAACGTGCTCGCCGGGCTCGAGGTGCTGCGGCGCATCGCCGCAGAGGGCACGCCCCCGATCACCATCCGACTCGTCGATTGGGCCGACGAGGAGGGCGCAACCTTCGGACGCAGCCTGTTCGGCTCGAGCGCGGCTTCGGGTTACTTCGACCCCGTCGAACTGGCGCGGCTCAGGACTCGCGACGGCGAGCCGCTGCCCGAGGTCGTCGCGGCCTACGGCGTCGATCTGACCACCGCGCGTGAGGCGGGCGCCGAGCTGCGCAACGCCGCCGCCTATCTCGAGTTGCATATCGAGCAGGGCCCTGTGCTCGAAGACCTCGGCCTGCCGCTTGGCGTGGTCAAGGGCACGTATGGCGTCGAGCGCTATCGGATCCGGTTCATGGGGCAGGCCGCGCACTCGGGCTCGACGCCGATGCACAAACGGCGCGATGCGCTGGCGGCGGCCGCGAAGCTGGCGCTCGAGATCCGTCCGATCGCGGTCCGGAACGGCGGTGTGTGCACGATGGGCTCGGTCAACACGCGCCCCGGGATCCCGACCTCGGTGGTCGCCGAGTGCGAGGCGCTGCTGGACCAGCGCCACATGGATGCCGCCGTCCTCGCGCGCATGCTGGCTGAGGCTCAAGAGGCCAGCCGGCGTTTCGCTGAAGAAGAAAAGGTCGAGGTCGCGTGGGAGAAGCTCTGGACGATCGAGCCGATCCCGTTCCACCCCGAGTTGATCGCGTTTTGCGACGACGCCATCCGCGAGACTGCGGGCGCCGTGCATCATCTGCCGAGCGGGCCCTTGCACGATGCGGCCGAGGTCGCACGCGCGGGCGTGCCGACGATCATGCTGTTTGTGCAAAGCCTGCGTGGGATCTCGCACAACAAGATCGAAGACACCGAGGAAGAGCACCTGCGGCTCGCAGTCGTCGCGCTCGACCGCCTCGCTTCGAAGGCCCTGGCCTGGATCGCCGCCGGCTGAACGCTAGGCGAGAAACGGGTGCAGCGAGGGCCGGGGCAAAGCCCCGGCCCTCGCTGCACCCGTTTCTCGCCTACCCCTGGTGCGGCAGGAAGCGTTATGATGAGTAGTGGCTCACACGAAGGAGCTGTGCATCATGACGCCTCGAGCGCATCCCATCCTGTTGGCGGTTCTGATGGTCTTCATAGGGTTGAGCGCGTGCGTGCCAACGCCCGCCGCCAGCCCGAGCCCGGCGATGACCTCCACGATCGCTCCGGCCCCGGCGACGGCCACGACCGAGCCGGGCGGGCTGCTGCGTATCACGTTGACCGGCGCCCTCGTCTCCGACCTGATCGACAGCGAGTGGCGGCTTGTCGAGGCCCCGGGCGTGACGCTGCCCGAGCCGAACCCGGCCACGCTCGAGATCCTGTCGGATCGGATCGCCGGTTACGACGGCTGCAACTGGTATCGCGGCGACTATGCAGCCACGGGAGACAGGTTGGTCTGGTCGGGGCTGGTCGTCACCGTACGGGGCTGCGAACCCGAGTGGATGTCGTTGGAGGCGATCTTCCTCGAGCGCGTTCGCGAGGCGGTTGCGTGGCGCGTCAGCGGCGATCGGCTCGAGCTGCGCGACGCGTCCGGCGCGTTGCGTCTGGCTTTCGCCCGCCGCGAGCCGGCGCCGGTCACGGGCGCCGACCTTTCAGGCCTGTGGGCCTGGTCCGAATCCAGCCTGGCGCCCGCGCGCCCCTGGATCGCCTTCGAGGGAACGCAGTTCACCGGGCACACCGGCTGTCGCGGCTTCGCCGGCGATTACACGACAAAGGGCGATCGTTTGACGTTCAGCACCTACGCGATGATCAGCGACGACTGCACGCCGGCCGGGCTGAGCCTCGAA
>Ga0209573_1002957_pt1 | contig 20017 bp, 15 predicted proteins | sample TNRBio252014_DNA_FD_185870 | JGI IMG/M metagenome (GOLD analysis project Ga0209573, IMG submission 185870) | Wastewater treatment Type I Accumulibacter community from EBPR Bioreactor in Madison, WI, USA - TNR Reactor_6/25/2014_ DNA (SPAdes)... | ecosystem: Engineered > Bioreactor > EBPR >...
GCCGTCGGTCAGCAGCACGTGCTCCAAATCCGGCAGCGCCGCGCGCTGCGCCCGCACCTTGCGCTCGTGCAGGAGCGCGGTGGTCACCAGCACCCGCGCCCGACTCTTGGCTAGCCGTACCCGCACCGGCTCCGGGCCAAAGGCGGAAAATAGCGGGCAGAACACCGCGCCGATCTTCAGCGTTCCCAGCGCGGCGATGTACAGCTCGGGAATCCGCCCGGCCAACACGCAGATCCGGTCGCCTCGCTGGATGCCCAGCCGGTTCAGTCCGTTGGCAAACCGGTTGCTCGACCGGGCCAGCTCGGCGTAGCTGAACTCGCGCCGCTCGCCATTTTTGCCCAGCCAACGCAGGGCGATCATTTCACCGTGACCGGCCCGGACCTGCCGGTCCACCGCTTCGTGGGCGATGTTCAGGCCGCCGCCGGGCAAACCCTCCAGTTCGGCGCGGGCCGCTTCCCAGGAAAAAGGGGTTGCATCGGCTGGGTTCGGCGCCGGTTCGCTCAATTCCGGGGTCTTGCGTATCGTCGTCCAGTTCATGCCGGTCCTCGCGTTCGGATCGTCGTCGGAAAAATCTATTGTTGGGGAAAAACCGGATAATCGCCAATCGAGCCGCCGCAGTCGAATCGCGCTACCATAGAACCATTCCGACTCGACCCGTTGGCCGATCCCGACGGTTTTCCTCGCCCGAGAAGCACCATGACCATTCGCAATCTGGAATACCTGTTCAAGCCTCGTTCCATCGCGGTGATCGGTCGCGGCAAAGCCGCTGGCGGTCCCGACGCCACCGTGGAGTTCAACCTGATCGAAGGCGGCTTCAAGGGGCCGGTGATGCCGGTTAACCCGGACCACCAGTCCGTGTCCGGCGTGCTGGCCTACAAGGGCATCGCCAGTCTGCCCGTTACCCCCGACTTGGCCATTCTGACCACCCCGCTGGAGGAGGCTCCGACCCTGATCGGCGAGTTGGGAGCGCGCGGAACCCGGGCGGCGTTGCTGCTCAGCCGGGACGTGCTGCAAGACCATAGCGGCGTCAAGCCGGCGTTGCTGAGCCCGGAAATGCTGCGCAAATACCCGGATGAGGGCGAATCCCTGAGGCAACAGATCCTGGAAGCCGCCAAGCCCTATCTGCTGCGCATCATGGGTCCGGATCACTTTGGTTACGCGGCGCCGTCGGCCAACGTCAACGCCAGTCTGAACGCGACCCGGCCGCTGTCGGGCCACATCGCGCTGCTGTGTCAGTCCGCCGCGATCACGCGTAGCGTGATCGACTGGGCCACTGGCCGCAACATTGGCTTTTCGCACGTGATCTCGGTGGGCGTCCGCTGGGACGTGGATCTGGGTGATCTGCTCGATTATCTGCTGCGGGACGGCAATACCCGCGCCATCCTGATGTATATGGAAAACACGCGCAACCGTCGCAAATTCGTGTCCGCCGCCCGCGCCGCCGCCCGGGTCAAGCCGGTGATCGTGCTCAAGCCGCGCGACTTTCGGGCCGGACCCGTCGAGGATGCGGTGTACGACGCGGTGTTCCAGCGCGCCGGCATCCTGCGGGTGAACAACATCGAGCAACTGTTCGGCGCCGCCGAGACCCTGGCCACCGCCAAGCCGGTCTACAGCGACCGGCTGGCGATCATCAGCAACAGCTATAGCTTAGCGCTGTTGACCAGCGATACCCTGCTACGGCACGGCGGCCATCTGGCCGAGATCAGCGCGGCGACCCGCGAGCAACTGGCGCGCGCCTGCCGACCCGACCATCCCATCGAGAATCCGGTGGACCTGGGCGACATGGCCGGTCCCGACGAGTACGGCAAGGCGCTGGACCTGCTGCTTCAGGAGCCGGGCGCCGACGCGGTGCTGGTGGTCCATGCCCCGGCCTCGGTGAACCGGTCGGAGGAGTGCGCCCGGGCGGTGGTCAAGCGGGCCAAGAGCCGGCGGATGATCATGACCTGCTGGGTCGGCGAGTCGTCGGTGGAGCAGGCTCGCGATCAGTTCAAGGACGCCCACATCCCGACCTACCAGGCGCCTGGCGAGGCGGTGGAAGCGTTCATGCGGCTGGCTCAGCACCGGCGCAATCAGGAGCTGCTGATTGAGACCCCACCCTCGATTCCGGAGGAGTTCACGCCGGATCCCGAGACCGCCCGCCGCATCGTCCAGATCGCCCTGACCGCCGGCCGCCGCCGGCTGAACGCCTACGAAACCAGCCAGGTGTTGAACGCCTACCAGATCACGACCGCGCCGCTCCATTTCGCCTCGACGCCGGAAGCGGCTTCCGAAATTGCCCTGGAATTGCGCGAGCCGGTGGCACTCAAGATCTTGTCGCCCGATATCGTCAACAAGTCCGAGGTCGGCGGCGTGGCCTTCGGCCTGAAGAATCCGCTGGAAGTGTTGATGGCCGCCAACGGCATGTTGGAGCGGGTGCGCGAACTCGCGCCCGATGCGGTGATCGACGGCTTCGCGGTGCAGCCGATGCAATCCCGGCACGGCGCCTACGAGCTGATGATCGGGGTGCGCACCGGCCAGCGGTTCGGGCCGGTGATTTTCTTTGGCCAGGGCGGCACCGAGGCCGAGGTGATCGACGACGTCGCCTACGCCCTGCCGCCGTTGAATATGCAACTGGCGCGCGATTTGATGTCGCGCACCCGGCTGTACCGCCAGCTTCGCACCAATCGCGGCCGGCCGGTGGACTTGGACGACATCGCCCTGACCCTGATCAAGGTCTCGCAGATGGTGGTCGACTTGGCCGAGGTCGTCGAGATGGACATCAATCCGATCTGGGTCTACTCCGACCGCATGGTAACCCTGGACGCCAACATCCTGATCGAGCCCGGCACGACGCCGGCGGTGCGGCGGCTGGCGATCTCGCCCTATCCGAAGGAACTGGAGCGGCGCTACGATTTGCCGGACGGTCGCGCCTTCCTGATCCGGCCGATCCTGCCCGAGGACGAGCCGGAACTGCGCCAACTGGTCAAGCGCCTGCCCTCGGAGGACGTGCGGATGCGGTTTTTCCAGCCGCTGCGGGAACTGCCGCACGAAATGGCGGCGCGGCTGACCCAACTCGATTACGAGCGGGAAATGGCATTCATCGTCACCGAACCCGACAGCCTGCCCGGCAAGAGCACGATTTGGGGGGTGGTGCGCTGCAACGCCGACCCGGACATGGAAAAAGCCGAGTACTCGATCCTGGTGGATCGAAACATGACCGGTCTGGGCTTGGGGCCGATGCTGATGCGCTACATCATCGACTACGCCCGGAGTCGCGGCGTCAAGGAACTATACGGCGAGGTGCTGCGAGAGAACGAGCCGATGCTCCGGCTCAACCGCGCCCTCAATTTCAGGATTCACGCCACGCCGGACGACCCCGGTGTGTTGCATGTGAGCCTGCCGCTGGGTTGAAGGGCCGAACGGCGTGGAATCGCGCGGGATGACCGACTCTCGGATCCTGGCGACCGGCGTCCTGCTGGCGGGCGGCCGCGCCGAGCGCATGGGCGGGCGCGACAAGGGCTTGCTGCCGTTGGCTGGCGAGCCGCTGATCGCCCACGGCATTCGCCGGCTGAAGCCGCAGGTCGCGGAGTTGCTGATCAGCGCCAACCGCCATGGGGAGACTTACCAGCGGTTCGGTTGCCGGGTGATTGGCGATGGCGCGGACGAACGCTTTCGAGGGCCGCTGGCGGGGATGCTGGCGGCGCTGCGCGTGGCGACGACGCCTTGGGTGCTGACCGCGCCTTGCGATTCGCCGTTGTTGCCGCCGGACTACGCGGCGCGGATGCTGGCGGCGTTGGCGGGGACGCGGGCGGTCGCCAGCGTGGTCGATGGCGAAGGGGGTTGGCAGCCGGTGTTCGCGCTATTGTCGGTTGAGTTGCGCGATGATCTGGCCGCCTGGCTGGCGGCGGGGGAGGGCAGCGTGGAGCGCTGGCTGCGACGACATCGGCCAGCCCGGGTGGAATTTCCCGACAGGCCGGGGCTGTTTCGCAACGTCAATACCCCGGAAGAGCTGGCCCGGCTGGAGGCGGAGTGGACGAGCGTGGAAAGTGCGATATGAACGGAGGAGATGATCGTGGCTGACGCTGATGCCCGCGCGATGGCCCGTCGTCACACCGCGCATTTGTTGAAGATGCTGCGCGGTTACGGGCCAAAATCCGAGTCGGAACCGGTTTCCGAACTGCCGATCGCCGCGTCGCGGCCGGCTGCGGTCGCCGAGGCGACGCCCGCCTATGTTCGGCTGCTGGACATGGCTTCGCCGCCGCCCTTGCCCTTGGTCCAGGCTTCACCCTTACCGCCGCCCCCGCTCGGGCCGGCCTCGATTCCGACGGTGGGCGAGGTTTTGCGCCACCCACGGGGAAGGCTGGGGCGGCTCATGGCGCAGGCTGACCGGCTGATCCGGCTCAGTCAGGTTTTTCGCGCCTATCTGCCGCCGCATCTGCGCGATCACGCCGTATTGATTCGGCTCGATCCAGAGAGTTGGGAGGTGCGAACCGATTCGGCGGTCTGGGCCACCCGGCTGCGTTACGCTTTGCCCTCCATCCGTCAGGCGTTGGGCCAGCAGCTTGGCATGACGCTGCCCAAGCCGCGGATTCGCGTGGCGCCGGTGGCGGCTCCTCTCCAGTCCCGGCGCCCGCGCTTGACGCTGACTCCGCGCAATGCCGAGTTGCTGGAAGCTGCTGCCCGCACGCTGACCGACCAGCGATTGGGAACGGCATTGCGCCGGCTGGCGGCCCATGGCCTGGCGAGATTCGAGAAGCTGTAAAAAAACCAAGTTATTGATGTCGGAGCCCGCTCGCGGGCGAGGGGGGCCGCCAAAACACCCGCAAGCGGGTTCCCACGCCAGCACGACCGTCCCCACCCCCCACCCGGTGCGCCATGGCCTTTTACAGCTACCAGAGCAATCGCCTCGAAATTCTGGCTGACCGGCTGGCCGAACTGCTGCGCCAGCCCTTGCGGTCGCCGCTGGCGCGCGAGGTGGTGGTCACCTCGGGCAGCGGTTTGGCGCGCTGGCTGGCGCTGCGGCTGGCCGGGCGGCTGGGGGTCTGCGCCAATTTGAGCTTCCAGTTGCCGGCGACTTTCCTGTGGACGATGGCGCGGGTGGTGTTGCGCCAGTTGCCGCCGACTTCCCGCTTCGACCGTCCGGTGTTGCACTGGCGGCTGATGGCGCTGTTGCGGGATTTGGAGGAGGCGCCGTGCTTCGCGCCGGTGCGGGCCTATCTGGGCGACGGCCGCGACCCATTCCGCCGTTACGAACTGGCCGGCCGCATCGCCGACTGCTTCGATCAGTATCTGGTCTACCGACCCGACTGGATCGGCCGCTGGGAAGCGGGCGAGGAGGACCACTGGCAGGCGGAATTGTGGCGGCGGCTGGCGCGCGGTGGCGAGGCGCATCGGGTGCGGGTGCAGGCGCGGTTCCACGCGCGGCTGGCCAGCGGCGATTTCGACCGTGGCCAGTTGCCGGAACGGGTCAGCGTCATTGGCGTGTCCGCGCTGCCGCCGTTGGATGTGGAGTTGCTGGCGGCGCTGGCGCGGCATATCGACATCCATTTGTTCCTGCTCGATCCCTGCCAGGAATACTGGGGCGACATCCAGGCCGAACGCGATCTGGCCCGGCTGGGGGAGGAGGTCGATCCCGACGAGGCGTATCTGACGGTCGGCCATCCGCTGCTGGCCTCGCTGGGTAAGCAGGGGCGGGATTTCATCGATCTGCTCAACGCCTATCCGCGCATCGAGTGGGACGGCTTCGTCGAGCCGGAGGGCGGGGATTTACTGCATCGGTTGCAGGCCGATATCCTGCATTTGCGGGAGCGGGGCGACGACGAGCACCCGCCGCTGCCGCTGCGGCCCAGGGATCGTTCGCTCCAGATTCACGCCTGCCACGGGCCGATGCGCGAGGTCGAGGTCTTGCACGATCAATTGCTGGCGCTGTTCGCGACGGACCCGGCGTTGCGACCCGCCGACGTGATCGTGATGGCGCCCGACATCGCCCGCTACGGGCCGCTGATCGAAGCGGTGTTCGCCAGCGCGCCGCGCGAGCGGCGGATTCCGTTCAGCGTCGCCGACCGGGGCGCGCCCGCCGAGGAGTTGCTGGTCGAGGGCTTGTTTGCGCTGCTGGATTTGGGGGGCGGGCGATTCGACGCCAGCCAAGTGCTGAGCCTGCTGGAGTTGCCGGCGGTGCGGCGGCGGTTCGGGCTGGCCGAGGCCGATTTGACCCGGATTCGCCGCTGGACGCGGGACGCCGGCATTCGCTGGGGTCTCGACGCCGGGACGAAAGCGCTTTGGGAGTTGCCGGCCACCGCCGAGCATACCTGGCGGATGGGGTTGGACCGGCTGTTGCTCGGTTACGCGCTGCCGGGGCGCGGGCGGGATTTGTACGCCGGCATCCTGCCCCACGACGAGGTAGAGGGCGGCGAGGTGCAGGCGCTGGGCCAGTGGCAGACCTTCGTCGAGGCGCTGTTCGGGCTGGATGCCCAGTTGCGGGAATCCCGGTCGCTGGCGGTATGGGTAGAGAGCCTGTACGCGGTGCTGGATCGGTTTTTCGCGCCACGGGAACGCGAGGAGAACGAAATCCAACGGATTCGCGCCGCGCTGGAGACGCTGCGCGCCAACGCCGAACAGGCGGATTTCGCCGAGCCGGTAGGGCTGGCGGTGGTGATGTCGGCCCTGCGCACCGGATTGAACGCCGCCGAGAGTCCGGCGGGGCGGTTTCTGAGCGGCGGCGTGACCTGCTGCGCCCTGGTCCCGATGCGCAGCATTCCGTTTTCGGTGGTGGCGGTGCTCGGGCTGAACGACGACGCCTATCCGCGCCCCCACCGGCCGGTCGATTTCGACCGGATGGCGACCCGGTTCCGGCGCGGCGACCGCGCCCGCCGTCAGGACGACCGCTACCTGTTCCTGGAAACCCTGCTGTCGGCCCGTCGTTGCCTGTACCTCAGCTATGTTGGCCAGAGCATCCGCGACAACACGCCGTTGCCGCCGTCGGTGCTGGTGAGCGAGTTGCTGGACGTGGTGGATCGGAGTTTCCAGCGCCCGGACGGCGGCCGGCCCCGCGAGCAACTGGTGACGCGCCATCCGCTGCAAGCCTTCAGTCGCCGGTATTTCGGCGGCGACGACCGCTGGTTCAGTTACGCGCGGGAACTGATCGAGGCCAGCCGCCAAGCCGGGCGGGGCGAACGGGACCCCGCGCCGTTGCTGGCCGCGGAACTGCTCGAACCGGAACCGACGCTGCGGCGGGTGACGCTGGAAAGTCTGGTGGGGTTCTTCCGCAATCCGGCCCGCTGGCTGTTGCGGGAGCGGCTCGGCATCCGGCCCGACGAGGGCGAGGAGGAGTTGGAGACCCGCGAGCCGTTCGTGCTGGATGGGCTGGCGAATCATCAATTGCTCGGGCGGATGCTGGAACTGCATCGAGACGGGCGGATAGCAGCCGAGATTCGGGCGGTGGCGCGGGGGAGTGGGGCGCTGCCGCACGGCCAGGTCGGCGACTGCGTGTTCGTCCAGGCCCAGAACCGAGTGGCGCGGTTTGCCGGACGCTTGGGGCGGGTGTTGCCGCGCCGGGATCCGGAGCCGATGGATCTGGAGTTGAAGCTGGGCGAGTTCGAGTTGAGCGGCCGCTTGACCGGCATGACCCCAGCGGGTCGGGTGGGCTATCGGCTGGCGTCGATCAAGGCCAACGATTACCTGAATTTGTGGCTTTATCACTTGGTGCTGAATGTCGCGGCGCCGACGGACGTGACGCTGCAAAGCCGCTGGGTGGCGGAGGATAAGGAAATAGTGCTGGAACCGGTCGATGCCCCCGCCGCGCACCTGCGGGCGGTGCTGGAATGGTACTGGCGGGGGACGCGGCGCTTGCTGCATTTTTTCCCCAGGAGCGCGTTGGCCTATGTCGAAACGCTCCGCAAGAGCAAGGATCAGGATGTCGATAAAGCCTTGTGGGCGGCGCGGCGACAATGGGAAGGCGACGACTTCCAGCGGCTCGCCCCGGAACGCGAAAACGTCTATTACCGCCTGGCGTTCCGCGATACCGATCCGCTGGATGACGAGTTTGTGGAGATGGCCACCGCGATGTTCGCACCAATCTTCGAGGCTCAAAGCCAAGGCTGAGCGGCGGGCAAATTCGACCGCAGCCGTCGCAGGTCAGCCGGCGTGTCCACATCCCAGCCGGGCGGCAGCTCCGCCCAGTCTAGGCCGGCCTGCCCAAGTCGCCGACGGGTCGCCGCCAGCACCGTCGGCGTGCTCCAGGCGATGCCCCGGAACAGCATCGGACAGGGCCGGTTCAAGCCGATCAGCACGTAACCGCCATCCGCCGCTGGCCCCAGCACCGCCTCGTGGCCAGCGGCCAGCAGGCCGAGCGCGGCGCGCAGTTCCGCCTCCCCCAGGGACGCGCAATCGCCACCGATCAACACCGCCGGGTGGCCGGCGGCCAAGGCGCGGTTCAGGGCGTGGTTCATCCGCTGGCCTAGATCGCCCGCGCATTGCCGGCGCAACCGCGCGCCGTGCTCCCGCCGGCAGGCGACGAAAAAGCCATGCCATGCATCCGGCGCGCACCAGAGTTCGATGGGGCACAGCCGGGCGGCGTGGGCAAGGCGCAGGGTCCGGCGCACCAGCTTTTGATACAACACCGCCGCGCCGCGCGCTCCCAGCCGTCCCGCCAGCCGGGTCTTGACCCGACCGGGGACCGGGGCCTTGACGAGGATCAGCAGCCGGGCCTGGGGGAATTCGTAGGCATCGCTCATGCGCGGTAGTAAATCCGGGCCAACTGGTCGGGATCGGCGCCGAAAAAGTACGCCAGCCGCAGCCGCCACATCAACAGAATCGTGCGTAAAATGCCATCGCGTTCCCAACGTCGGCTGGACGTGGTCAACCGCTGGCGCAGGCAGACCGGCCCGCTTTGGCGTTTCAGCAAGCGGCTGAGGGCGATGTCCTCCATCAGCGCGATGGTGGGATAGCCACCGATGCGTTCGAATGCCTCCCGGCGAACGAAGATACCCTGATCGCCGGTGGCGATGCCGGTCAGCCGGGAGCGGACGTTCATCAGGGTTTCCACCACCCGCAGCAACGGATGACGGCCGGACAGGCGCACGTCGAACCGGCCCCACTGTCGGCTCGGCGGGGCCAGAGCCACGCGAATGAGGGTGACCGCGTCCGGTGGCGGCAGACTGTCGGCGTGCAGGAACCAGAGGATATCGCCGCAAGCTTGACGCGCGCCGGCGTTCATCTGCGCCGCCCGACCCTTGGGGCCGGGGATGACCCGATCCGCCAGCGGTTCGGCCAGCGCCACGGTTCGATCGCCGCTGCCACCGTCCACCACGATCAGCTCGCAATTCTGTTCGCGTAGCGGTTGCAGACGGGTCAAACAGGCGGTGATTTGCGCTTCCTCGTTCAGGACAGGCAGGATGATGGCGATGTAGGACATGATTTTTCGGGCGCGCGGGTCTAGCTAATAACCGTCGAAGATTGTAGTATTCGCATCCTCATTTCGTCATGGGGCAGTAGCTCAGCTGGGAGAGCGCCGCGTTCGCAATGCGGAGGTCGAGGGTTCGATCCCCTTCTGCTCCACCAATTCCAACAGCGACTTAGCGTCGCTGTTCTGCTTTTCGGGCAGCATCCACGTGACCAGATCGTGACGCGCTTTCCAACACCGCCACGGCGGCGCGAACATTCTCCGGGGCTAGATGCGCATACCGCTCGGTCATCGTGATGCTGGCGTGGCCCAACAAATGACGGCGGGGGTACGGGGGCTGCGCCCCCGACAAAAGACAGGGATTCTTTAACTGCGTGGGGTGCGGTGACGGGGCTTCACCCCGCGCCATGGAGGGCGCGGGGCCGGCCACCAAGGGGTGGTTTTACTTCTCGCCCAGCCGTTGCAAGCGCCGCTGTAGGATGCGTTCGACGAGGAACAGCGCCCGCGATCCCATGTGGCCGCTGATGCCGGCCAGAAACGCGGTCATGACGCCGGACAAGCCGAATTCCGCCGATAGCCACAGGGTCAGCACGCCACAAAACCCGCTGGTCAGCAGGTCCACCCCCAGCCGGAACAGCGCACAACGCCAGCAGTGCGGAATTTCGCCGCCGGCCCAATATTGCAGTCGCGCCACCAGGCCGCCGATGAGTCCGATGAGCGCGTACAGCAGATAGCGACTGGCCGGGTAATCGAGTGGATCATGACTCATGGTGGCGGCTCTCCTCGATATAGCCAGGGCGTTTGCCAGGGTCCCGGCGTGCGCCAGATGCCCAAACGTTTGCGCTGGGCAATCTCCTGGGCGGCGTAGTATTCGCCGCGTGACCGCGGACACTGCCACAACGCGGCATAACCGCCGTGAATCAGCCGCAAGCCGCAATTGCCGCCGTCGCGGATGCGGATGACTTCCGCCAGGATTCGACCGTACAGGTCTTGTCCAACAATCCGCACGTCCACAACTTCGCCCAGCGCCAGCAACCGGCGCAAATAGGCGCGGGCGCTGACGGCATAGGCGGTGGTCTGGGGATTGCCGATCTCCGGCGCGTCAATGTAGGCCAGCCGCACCCGCACTTCCGCTGCTGCCTGGCCCACGGTGCGCCAACAGCGAATGGTGTCGCCGTCCGGGGTGTAGCTGACGCGCATCTGTTCGCTGGTCATGGCGTGGCCTCCGCTTCGGCGTCGGTCATCACCGTGCCCGCCTTCACGCCAGCGCTGAATCCCGGCGCTGGCTTAAAGCTGACGCCGCGCTCGGTGTAGGTCAGGGTCTGGCCCACGCGGGCCGTTTTCCACTGGGCGGCGAACAGGCCGTAGTGGTCCAGCGTGACGCGGCCACCTTGCGCCACAATGATCTTGATGGTCCGAACCAGGGTTTCCAACGTCAGTTCCGCCAGCACGCTGTGCTGGGTGGGCGTTACGGTGGGAAACGCGGCGATCAGGATCGGTTTCAGCGTGGCTAGCAGGTTTTCGTCGGCCCAGTGCTGGGCGGTGTTGGCGTCGGGCAGCGGCGTGCTGGCGATGGGATTTTCAGCGCGGATGTGAAGGGTGTCGGCAATGCTCGGAACACCGTACCCGGCGATGAGGTGGTAGGGTCGAATGCCGTAGGTGATGCGTAACCGTTGGCCGGTCTTCGGAAAATGCTCGCGGGTATTGTCGAGCGTGCATTCGTGCTCGGTGCTATCGACGTAGCCCAGCGAGTAGAGGGCGGTTTTGCGATAGTCGCCGCCGGGCGTGTAGGTGGCGAACAGTTCGGCCAGTTGGCCGGGGACGGGTGTCCAGGTGAACCGAACCCGGTCGGGCGTCACGTCGTCGCCCTGGCGCAAGAGTTGGGTGTTGAACGCGGGGATGGGGGCGGGCTGGGGATAGCCCCGATACAGCAGCGCGGTGTGGACGTTGACCGCACTTTCCGCGCCGGCGACATCGCGGGTTTGGGCGGTGATCCGCACCGATCGGTAGCCGCGCTGGTCGTCGCTGACCGGGAAAAACGCGAGGGTTTGACCCGGCGTCAGGGTTTGCGTCTCGACCGCGCCGCTGTCCAGTTGCAAGGTGACGGTCAATCGTTGGTTGTTGGGAATCGGCTTGAACGTCACCCGGATTTGCGGATTTCCCTGGCTGGTCATCCACTCGACGGCGTGGATTTCGGCCAGCGCCAGCACGGGTAGCGGGTCGATGCGGTAATTTCTGGGCAAACTCCAGTATTCCTGCGTCACCCCGTTGATGGTCTCGCGCACGCGAAATTGCAGGTCGTGAAACTGGCCGTCGCGGAACGGGGCGGGCAGACGAACCCGCCAGTCCGGGTAATAAACCAGCGTTTTGTTGGCCGGGTAACTCGGATCGAACTCGAACGCCGGGCCGCCGTCGATGCTCAGCCACACGCGGGCGGTGGTGTTGGGTGGCAACGTGTATTGCAGCGCCACGCCGGCGCCGGTGAGGCTCCAGCCGAAGACCGGGCGCGTGATGCCGTTTCCGCCGTCGCTTTCGATCTCGCTGGAGATTAACCAGCCGTGCGACGCATTCATCCGAACCTGCGCGTCCAGCGTTACCGTCTGGCCCAGATAGGTGTTGTGGGTGAGGGCGTGAAACTGGCGTGGATCGAGATGAACGAATTGGCTGCCGATTTGGGTCGGGACGTTGATCCAGTCGCCGCCGTTGACCCGCAATTGCAGTTCCACGGGGGGCGCGGCGCTGGGGTCCATCAGCGACCATCCAAAATAGACGGTCGATATGTCGTCTTGCAGCCAGAATCCGGTGATTGCCTGCTCGATGGTGCTGATGGGCTTCGCCGCCGACCAGGGCGACAGGCCACCGCCGTATAGTTCCACGGCGGCGCGAATCGTGTAGCTTCTCGCCTCCAGCAGCGGCGGCGTGAATGCGTCCGTCGAGAAAATCCCGCTGGTCTGGTAGCAGTCCAGCACGCCGGAACGGTGATCGTCGTCGCCGGTCAGGTCGGTGATTTCGTAGTGGATTTTCAGGCTCATGCTTCACCTCCTCCCCCCGTGGGTTCGGGCATGTCGTTCAGGCCGTTCGGCAATTGGATGTCGGCGAATGCGTTACCGTCCGCGCCGTGATAGGCGGTGACCACGACGGGCGCGGCGATGGCGGGTGGATCGGCGGCGAGGGTGACCGGCGCGGATAGACAGAGCGCCATGCCGTTGTCGTCGGTCGCCGTGAGTCGATATTCCGCGCTGAGCCAGCGATTGAGATAAATCTCTCCGGTGCGGTCACTTCCGACGAACAGGCCCAGGGTGTTGCCCTGTTCGTCCAGCACGCCGAACCATCCGGCTTCGTGGGCGAACGTCCAAGCCAATTGCACGAGACTGGATTCAACCGGGTCGCGCGTGGCGCTGAACGCGGCAAAGCTCAGCGGGTTGTGCAGATGCAGCACGCTGAATGGACCTTCCCGACCGTGAACGCTCTGCCTGGCGCGCAATTCCAGCCAACCGCTGGCCGTGGTCGGTAGATCGGCGGCGGCCAGCGCCAGCGTTTCCATGCCGGGCGTGGCGTCGATCACGGTGACGGTGGGCGTTCCGATGGGGGTATCGGTGGGGTCGTCGCGTTCGTGCAGGGTCAACCGAAGCTGCGACAGCAAGATGCCGGTCAGGCCGATACTCCATACCTGCGTTTCCGGGTCGTAGGTCGTCCACCACAGGCCGTCATCCGGGGCCAGCGCCGCGCCGAGGGTGGCGCTCAGGGTGATTCCGTCGCCGGTTTGCTGGTTGCTCAGTTCGGCGGTGACGGACGGCACGCGCCGCGCCACGGTGCCGCCGGCCGGGTTGCCGTAGTCGTTGAGCAGGACCGCGCAATCGAGGATGTCGGACCCGGGCGCGAACGCGGCGGCCACCGTGTTGGTTTGCACCACCGCTTCGATTTCGTACTCCAGCGCCCACGTTCCGTTGGACTCCCCCGGCGTGTAGCCCCAAATCTGGACGCCGGACAGCCCGCCCATGTTCATGAGCATGGGTTTGCCGCTGGCCGAGAATTGCAGCGTCATTTCATGTTCGGCGCTGGCGATGTTGGCCTGGCCGACGACTTCCCACCGCGTGCCGCTGGTCCAGCGCCGAACCGTCAGTTGTGATCCCTGGTCGCGGTTGCGATAGGCCATCCAGGGCCGTTGATCGGTGGGGTCGATGGCCAGCGCCAAGTAGACCGCGCCGGGCGGGCCCACGCCTTGGGTGATCCAGGCCGCGCCGTTCCATTGCTTGATCGTGACGAGGTCGGAAAAGCCGCCCGTGCCGTAGCCGCGGGCGTTGCCGACGAAATCCAGGTCGGTGGTGTTGTCGTAGCCCTCGCAGTAGGCCACGTACAGCGTGCCATCCGCCGCGAACGCCAGTTGACCGGCGCGGGTGTGGTTGAGGCTGAGGGGCGAACCCAGCGCCGTCCAGGCCCCGCCGTTCAGGGCGTAGGCGCGGAGTTTCCGGTCATTGGCGGCGATGTCATCCGCCAGCAGAACCGGAACGCCGGTGATCGGATGGAACGCCAACTAGCGCGGGCCGGGGTGGTTGAACGCGGTGTGGCCGGGGTTGATTTGGTCGTTCGTTTCCAGGTCCTGGCCGACTGGCAACCATTGCGCCCCGTCCCAGCGCACGACGCGGATGAAGAACTGATCCAGTTGACGAAACTGATGCACCAGCCACGGTTGACCGTCGGTGGGATGGATCGCCAGGGCGCGGACCTTGCCGATGGCACCGAGAATCGGTCGATCGGTCCAGGCGTTGTTTTGCCACCGCTGAACCGCGATGGGACCGCCGGCGTAGGTGTCGCCGTCGTGATAGGCGACGACGGGCGCACCGTCGGGCAGAAACGCCAGCCGGAGCCGGTTGATTTCGGTCGATGACGTAAATCGAGCAAGCAGTTGGGTTTTCATGGCCGCTGACTCGCTTACTTGATCTCGAACACCAGTTCACCGGCCAGGAACACCGGGGGATGGTCGCCGGCCTCGATGACGCGGGGCGTGTCCAGCGGGGCCATGGCCAGCAGCTCGTTGCTGCGGGCGTCGTACAGCCCCCGCTGGGTGATCGTGCCCCAACCGCCGACCGGCGCGGGAAACACGACCGGGACTTGATTGTAAAACCGGGTCTTGCCGTCGTTTTGGGTGACGTTCCAGCGTTCCGGGCCGGGATCGCAGCGGGCGCGCTGATAGCCGGCGCCGCTGGCTTCGTTGCCGTTGGCGTCGAACAGGGCGATGGAAATTTCCGTGAGTTGCAGCGGCGCGTTGCTGAACAGGGCGCCGCCGACGAGTTGTTGCAGGTAATACCATTTACGGCTAGATTATGTTATAGTATTTTCCAAACCCTACCTTGGTGATCCAGTGATGAGCCGATCATTGCATATTGAAATTCAGGAGTCTGCCGAAGAATTAAAGCGTATAATGAACGAACAGACTCGCTCTAAATTTCGAGAGCGGATCCAAATTCTTTATTGGATTAAGACCGAATTATTTAATTCATTGCAAGAGTTAGCTGATCATTTAGGGCGATCCAAATCCGTTATTTTTAAGTGGCTCAAGGAGTATCGTACCCATGGATTGACCGGGCTGTTACAGTGGAACTACCACGGGGGTCGTCGTTCAAAAATTTCCGAAGCCATGGTGGCCGCTCTCCAAATCCGCCTCAATGATCCGACCCAAGGGTTTCATAGTTATGGAGAAATTCAGCAGTGGCTTCTCCAGGAATACGAGGTCGATATTCCTTATTCAACGGTGCATCAAGTGGTTCATTATCGTTTAAAAGCAAAGCTCAAGGTTGCGCGCCCAACCAGTATTCATCGCGATGAGGAAGCCGTGGTTTCCTTTAAAAAAACTCTCGCAACAAATTGAAATAATTGATGTCCTTCAACAAGTTGATAAAAATGAGGCTCGACCATTACGCTATTGGAGTCAAGATGAGAGCCGCTTTGGATTAAAGACGATTACCCGACGGGTTCTCACCGCACTCGGGATCAAACCCGTCGGTCCAGTCCAATGGAACTTTCAATCATTTTATCTCTACGGTGCGGTTGAGCCACTGAGTGGTGAGAATTTCTTTTTGGAATTTTCTCATTTAAATGCGGAGAGTTTCCAGGTGTTTTTGAATGAATTCTCTAAAGCTTATCCCCACAGTCTCAATGTGATTCAATTAGATAATGGTCGATTTCATTCTGCTAAAAAACTGACGATTCCTGATAATATCGTCTTATTATTCCAGCCGCCTTATAGCCCGGATGTGAACCCCATTGAACGAGTCTGGCAATTTATGAAAGATAAGCTGTGCTGGATCAATCTAAAAACCCTGGACGAATTGCGTAAAAAAGTGGATGAAATTATTCAATCAATTCTCCCAAGCCAAGTGGCTTCTTTAACCAGCTTTGATTTTATCTTATCCGCACTAAAATAGTAAAATATATTGGTAATTGGTATAAGGGGTCGCGCTCATCATGATCTCCGGTGAAGGTCACAAAAAAGGGGCGAGATGGTCAATCCCGCCCCTCCCGCCTTGGCGCGCGCTTAGGAAACGCGCCTTGGCTGCTTGCGCTTATGGCGCGGGTTTGGCCTGGGCGTCGGTCATCACGACGCCTTGCCGGGTGCCGACCTTGAAGCCGATGGACGGGGTAAAGCCCAGCGAGCGATAGGCCGGCACCACCACCGGCGCACCGGTGGCCGGATTGCGCGCCAGGCGTTCCTTGGTCCACTTCGCGGCGATGACGCCGAAATCGGCCAGGGTGACGCTGCCGCCCTTGGCGACGACATCCTTGATCTTGAGCAGGATTTGATCGACGGCGCTGTTAACGATGGCTTGCCCCTCGGCGGGCAGCGCGCCCAGCGCCGCCAACACGGCGGTATGGACTTCGGCCTTGAGCGTCGCGTATTCCACCTCGCGGGCGGTGCCGGCGATCTCGTCCGGGGTCGGCGGCTCCACCGCCTTCACCTTGCTGGTGATGTTGAGCGGCGCGGCGGCGGTCTTCTCGCTGCTCTTGGTGCTGATGTTGGTCGCGACGATGCTGAACACGTAGGGCCGGGCGACGGCGGGGCCGGTATCCTGCACGATAAAGCGGCTGACGTTCTCAACCCGGCAGGTCAGTTCCGGGCCGTTACTGGTGTAGAGGCTGTGCTTCTTGCCCAGATAGTCGGTGGCGAAGATTTCGATGCCGGTGCCGGGCGAAACCGCATCCTTCACCCAGTCCACCTTGACCACATCGGGCACGGTATCGACCCGATCCCGCAACAGGGTTACGGTCAGGCTGGTCGGCGGGTTGGGCGCGGCCAAGTCGAACTGGATGTAGGCGTTGTCCTCCGCCACCCACGCGCCCACGTCGCCGTTGACGTTGTAGCGCAGCCGGAAGTTGACCACGTGGCCCAGGCCGTCCTGGGGCACGATCTGCGAATCGGCCTTGACCAGCGACAAACCCACGCTGCTTTCGGCGTAGGTGGTGATGTTGGCGACGCTGATCGGGAAGTAGCCGGCCGGGTCGGTGATGTCCTCGATGTCGGCCTCGATCTCGATCAAGGTCGGCGCCACGCCGGTCCAGCGGAACAGGATGGCGTTACCGGGCAGGTCCGCGCCGGTGATCGGGTCCTTGCCGGCGTCCTTGACGAGGCAGACCGGATCGACCGGCGCCTTGACCGCGTAGGTCTTGATCCCGCCGCCGAGGTCGGTGGCGGTGTAGAGCAGGTGTTGGCTGGCGTCGCCCTTGGGGGTCGGGCGGTCGGGGCTGGCGCTGTTGAAGTTGGTCTCGTCCAGGACTTTCTTGAACGTGCCGGCGTCGTCGCGGCACAGGTAGAGACTGACCGGTGAGCCGGGCGTTTGGAAGGTCGGCGTGCAGAACAGCGGTTCGGCGGCGCTGGCCAAGGTGATGACCTTGGACTTGAAACCGCTGGGGTCGCCGGCACCGTCGGCGACGGTTTGCGGGGTGAGGGCGGAACCGTCCGGGCCGAACAACGCGAGCGCGGTGACGGTGTTGCTGTCGGGGTAGAAGAGGCGGAAGGACGTGGCGGGGGTGGACATGGGTCAGGCTCCGGGGGGTTGGGTTGAAACTCAAAACGCAAGGGTGCAGTTGAAGCCCGCTTCAGCCGTTGCCCATGAAGCGGGGTCGGTGGCGGGTTGAGCCAGGGTGGATGGCGGGTTGAGCCAGGGTCGGCACGCGCAACCGCTCAGCGCCAGCCCACCCAGCAGGCCGCAAATTATTTTTGTGACCAACTTCGGGCGGTCTCGTAGGTGCGGAACAAGCGCCGAAACCAGCCCTTGCCGAACGTATCCTCGTTGCGGTTGATCTCGTAGCGCCAGGCCCGGACGGCGCAGTAGTCGCCCAGAATTTCCGGCATGTTCTGCCGGGCGCGGCCAAGGGTGATCGGGCCGATATGACCGTCCAGGGTGACCCCGAGCGCGTCTTGCAGCAGCAGGGCGGCGGTGATGACGCCCATGTTGACGGCGGTATCGAGCAGCAACAGGTCCAGGCCAGCGGGCAAATCGTCGCCCTTGATCGGATTCCAGTAGTCGGCGTGGTAAATCTCTATCGCCTGTTCGCGGGTCAGGCTCGCAATGTCGAGATTGGGGTAACTGCGCTGGGAAATGCCAAACTTGGTCAAGCCACCCGGATCGCGGCGGTGGTTGCTCAAGCCGCCTTCTTCTTTCAGAATGATTTTGATGCGGCGGTTGAAGTCGCCCATGGTTCGCTCCTGGAAACATGGGGCGCAAGGATTGGCGCGGGGTTAGCAAAAGTCGCGTGGATTGTGGCGGTTGTGGCGATTGGGCGAAAAAAACCGTCAGCGCCGCCGGGAGCGGCGCAATCCGCCAAGGAGGACAAGGGTTCGGAACCAGCGGAGCGCCGCTAGCGGACGAGGCGCAAGGGAATGAGCCGGCTTATAGAGCCGCTAATAGAGAACTATGCATTTGGCAGTTTAGTTAATCACAACTTTATGATTTATAAGGACTAATATCAACTTAACCATGAGCTATGTATAGATCATAATTGGCGAGACTATATTACGTTGGAGCGCCGCCACGGGTTCTCGCCGCGCCGGGGGAGAACGGCGCGGCGCGCGCTGGACGGGAACGTCATTCCTCGCGCGTCACAACGGTGGAGTGGTGGCGTATCGATTGGACGATTGGGGCTGGATTCGGGCGGATCGCGAGGTGGTTTCAGGCGTCTCTTTCTTGAAAAGACGGGATTGAGGTGTGACGACGGGGCTTGTGATACTTAAAGTGTTAGGTAGTGGCCGAATCTATTCACATCCGTAAGGAGATTTTCTGCTTTGGATATTCCACGGATCTTCAACATCACCGAAAGTGCTCACCGCATTCATAACCCGTTCACACCCGAAAAGCTCGCCACTCTCGGCGTGGCGCTGCGTCTGGAAACGGGAACCCGAGTGCTCGACCTCGGCAGCGGTTCGGGGGAGATGCTGTGCACCTGGGCACGCGATTACGGAGTCATCGGCACCGGCATCGACATGAGCCAGTTGTTCACCGAGCAAGCGAAACTCCGCGCTGAAAAACTCAGTGTCGCCGATCAAGTCAAGTTCATCCATGGCGATGCTACCGGCTTCGTCTCTGACGAGAAGGCCGGTGTGGCAGCCTGTCTCGGTGCCACGTGGATCGCTGGGGGAGTCGTCGGCACCATCGAGCTTCTGGCGCAGAGCCTCCGCCCCGGAGGGATCATCCTCATCGGCGAGCCCTACTGGCGGCAGTTACCGCCGACGGAAGATGTTGCCAGGGGGTGTCTTGCCAACGCGATCGCCGACTTTCCCACGCTTCCGGAACTGCTCGCGTCGTTCGGCCAGCTTGGCTACGACGTGGTTGAAATGGTTCTGGCCGACCAGGACGGCTGGGACAGATACGAGGCGGCCAAGTGGCTCACCATGCGCCGATGGCTTGAAGCCAATCCCGACGACGAGTTCGCGAAAGATATTCGAGCCAAACTAGCCTCGGAACCCGAGCGCTACGCCGCTTATACGCGTGAATACCTGGGCTGGGGCGTGTTCGCGCTGATGGCGCGGTGATGAGGGGATTACCGGGCGACTCAGAAAGTGGGGAAAATCCAATCATGCCTAACACGGCGCTGAAGCGAACTCGCTTACGCTCGCCGCTTAGCGCTACCGTTGTCGTGACACTACGCGCCCGAGACAACGAGGCGGGGATTACGATCCGCCGGTTGCTTGGCGCTTATCCCTCCCGTTGAAACTTCTGATTCCTGACCAGCCATTCCACCAGCGCGGCGTGACTGATGCGGCGATGACAGCCGACCAGAAAGGAATCCAGCGCGCGGGGATCAGGATTTTGCACGGCGGGATGCTCGGCCAGGTCGCAGAATTGGCGCAGGGTGGTCGGGCTGATCCGCAGCAGCCGGCACACCTCGCCGGGTCGGTAGACCGCCCGGACCTCGATCCCCTCGACCCGAAGTAGGGTCTGGAGCAGGGTTTCGGCCCGGTCGTGGAGCTTGGGGGGAGACTCGCCCCCGCCGATACCCAGAAAACCGCCTGAGACGCGCTCTAAGGCGCTCACCGGGGTAACCCGCTACCTGGTGCTCCACGCGCCCTGACGCGCTCCTGGGCGCTCCCAGCCCCGCATTTTACCCACCCCCCCACTGACCACCGGCCTCCCCATCCCCCTT
>Ga0209573_1002958_pt1 | contig 20017 bp, 21 predicted proteins | sample TNRBio252014_DNA_FD_185870 | JGI IMG/M metagenome (GOLD analysis project Ga0209573, IMG submission 185870) | Wastewater treatment Type I Accumulibacter community from EBPR Bioreactor in Madison, WI, USA - TNR Reactor_6/25/2014_ DNA (SPAdes)... | ecosystem: Engineered > Bioreactor > EBPR >...
GGACGGCACGCCCGGCCCCTCGCGCACGCTGGTGCTCAACCGCTCGCCGGGCGAGGACGTGGCCGAGGGCCTGCGTGCCGCCGAGGTGCGCTTTGCCCGCTTCTTCAATTCGACGCCGCTGGCCATTGCCACCATCGACCGCAAGGGCCAGGTGAGCCGCGCCAACGCGCCCTTCGCCCGGCTGTTCCCTGCCGAGATGAACCGCCAGACCGGAACCCTGCGCTCCATCGTCAATGCCGTGGCCGACAACGAGCGCGCCGCCCTGCAAACCGCGCTGGACGCCGCCCACGAGGGCAAGGGCGACATTCCGCCGCTCGACCTGACGCTGGCCGGCGAGGGCACGCGCTCCGCCCGCTTCTTCGTCTCGGCGGTGGAGGAGCGCGAGAGCGACGAGGAATCGGCCATCCTCTATGCGCTGGAAACCACCGAGCAGCAGAAGCTTCAGGAGCAGTTCTTCCAGGCGCAGAAGATGAACGCCATCGGCCAGCTCGCCGGCGGCGTCGCGCATGACTTCAACAACCACCTGCAATCGATCCTCGGCTTCGCCGATCTGCTGCTGGCCAGCCACAAGCCGGCCGATCCGTCGTTCGCCGACATCGTGCAGATCAAGAACTCGGCCAACCGGGCCAAATCGCTGGTGCGTCAGCTGCTCGCCTTCTCGCGCCAGCAGACGCTGATGCCCGAGGAAATCCACATCGGCGAGCGGCTGAACGACCTGACCAACATGCTCAAGCGCTCCATCGGCCCCAAGGTCGATCTGGATGTGCGCTATGCCCGCGATCTGTGGCCGGTCTATGCCGATCCGGCCTCGTTCGACAACATGATCATCAACCTTGCCGTCAATGCCCGCGACGCCATGCCCGAGGGCGGCAAGCTGAGCATCCGCACCGCCAATGTCTCGGCGGCGGAAGCCGGGCGCTTCGACAGCGAGCGCCTGCCAGCGGGCGAATATGTCGAGGTCGAGGTGCAGGACACCGGCACCGGCATCGCGCCCGAGATCCTCGAAAAGATCTTCGAACCGTTCTTCACCACCAAGGAGGTGGGGCGCGGCACCGGCCTCGGCCTGTCCTCGGCCTATGGCTTCGTGCAGCAGTCGGGCGGCGTCATCCTGTGCGAATCCGCCATCGGCAAGGGCACGATCTTCCGCATCTTCCTGCCGCGCCAGCAGGCGCGCGCCACCGATGCGCCGCTTCCGGTCGCCACCGGCCACGGCTCGGCCGCCCCGGCGGTGGAAAGCCCGCTGCCCCCGCTCAAGGCCGTGCCCTCGCCGGCCAAGGACCTGACCGGGCAGGGCACGATCATGCTGGTCGAGGACGAGGAGGCGGTGCGCAACTTCGCCGCCCGCGCCCTGTCCTCGCGCGGCTACACCGTGCTTCAGGCCCCCTCGGGGCTGGAGGGGCTGGAAATCGCCCGCGGCCGCATCAACGACATCGATCTGGTGGTTTCCGACGTGGTGATGCCCGAGATGGACGGCCCGACCATGCTGGGCGAGCTGCGCAAGCTCAACCCGGACATCAAGGTGATCTTCGTCTCCGGCTATGCCGAGGAAGCCTTCCGCAAGAACCTGCCCGAGGGCCAGCAGTTCAACTTCCTGCCAAAACCGTTCTCGCTCAAGCAGCTGATCGAGACGGTGAAGACGGTGATCGCCGAATAGGGCGGGGTGATCGCAACCGCCAGAACGGTTGACGATCGATGGAATGGCGCCACTATGGGCGCATTCCTGAATGCGAGCCCCTTTTATGACCAGTCCGATTGAGCCCCCCGCTACACCTCTGCCGGCCAGACCCTTTGGCCGTCGTCTCAGCGACATCACCGCGGTGCGGGATCTGACAAACGCCGAAAAGGTACTGCTCGCTGCCTGTCGCAAGGGCGAAGTTGCGAATTTAGGACAGGTTCGACCGAAAAAGGCAACCGACGACAATACCATCCACGCCGATCTGTTGCGCTTTCTTATCCTCGGCGGCGACGAGGAGAACCCGGTGCATGAGACGGGTGTTCAGCTTCAAGGGGGATGGGTGAAGGGAATGCTAAACCTAAATAATATTGAAACAAATGGAAATATAGATTGCAAGAAATGCCACTTTAATAATCGAATAAATCTTGAAGACGCTAAAATTGCAGGGCTTTATCTTGATGGGAGTTTAGTTTCGGGTGTTGATGGTGACGGCCTTCGCTCTCGTAACGGCGTACACTTGCGTGATAAATTTGTAGCGAAAGGGGAAGTGCGTCTACTTGTGGCATGGATTGATGGTGCATTTGATTGCAGCGATGGCAAATTTTTTCATCGCAATAAAGATGCAGTAAGTTGTGATGGCATGATCGTAATGGGTAATGTGACATTCCGAAATATTAATGTATTAGGTAAAACAAGCATGTCAGGATCAAGAATCGAAGGTGATTTCGATTGCAGTGGAAGCAATTTTGATAATGAAAATGGCTATGCATTGCTTTTTCAGCGCGTAACAATAAGAGGAGGTATGTTTTCTAGAAACGGAACATTATTTAATGGTATTGTCGATTTTTCAGCTTCGCATGTCGGATCGCTGGTTGATGAGCACACTTGTTGGCCGGAGAGAGGTCGACTGGTTCTTGATGGATTGCGTTACGAGAGATTTTCTGGAATTGCTCCCACAACTTCTGAAGCTCGGATCAACTGGCTGGAACGACAGAACCCGATTCATTTGTCAGGAGAATTTCGATCGCAACCTTGGAGGCAGGCAATCAAGGTTTTGCGCGAGATGGGACATTACGAGGAAGCCCGAAAGTTAGCGCTGCGGTTCCATGCAATTCGCTATAACCACCGCATACACAGGCCTATAGGGTGGGCCCTACACAGGCTGCATGGGGCGTTGTTTGGCTTCGGTTTGCGACCGCTTTACGCTTTGTTTGTGCATGTCGGTATCGCGCTTTTCTTTGGCGCCTATTACCATTTCGCTGCGACGCAAGGCGTGTTCGCTCCATCTAATCCTCTGGTATTTCAGAACCCGATCTATGCCCGGTGCAGCCCGGATTCTGACCCGAGCAAACTTCCCGTCGACTCACCAAAGATTGGCAACTGGTACTGGTGTCCCGATGTGCCGGCGGAATACACGACCTTTCAGCCTTACTGGTATTCCCTTGATGTCATCCTTCCGGTGATCGATCTTCAGCAGGAAAAGGACTGGGCGCCGATGATCGACACCCCCCCCGCCCATGCCAATCGCTGGGCCATAAACAACATCACGGACAATCTTCGCAGCCTTTTGGATTTCAGCAACAATCCGCTGCGCGCTCTAACCCGTATCCTTATCTGGATCGAGGCACTTTATGGCTGGATAGCCGGTGTCGTCTTCGTGTCGATGCTGACCGGCATTGGGCAGAGAAATGACAAGGACTGATGTGTCCGCATCCTGGCTGAGCCGCATTCCCGCGCTGGCGAGCCTGACCGCCGACATCGGCCAGACTCTCGCCACGCACGCACGCGCCGTCACCCTGCCGGCCGGCGCGCGCGTCTACGGTCCCGGCAAGGCGCCGGAGGCCTATCTTCTGGTGATCGAGGGCACGGTGCGCGTGCAGCAGGTCAGCGAAACGGGGCGCGAAATCGTGCTCTATCGCGTCACCTCGGGCGAAAGCTGCACGCTGACCACCGCCTGCCTGCTCGGTCATGATACCTATTCGGCCGAGGCGCTGACCGAAACGCCGGTGCGCGCCGTGGCCATTCCGCGCACCACCTTCGACGATCTCGTCGCCCGGTCGCCGCAGTTCCGCAGCTTCGTCTTCTCCGCCTTTTCCGACCGGATCACCAACCTGTTCCGGCTGGTCGAGCAGGTGGCTTTCGGCCGGCTCGATGCACGGCTGGCGCGCAAGCTGGTCGATCTGGCCGATCCGGCCGGCATCGTCAGCGCCACCCAGCAACAACTGGCCGCCGAGATCGGCACGGCGCGCGAGGTCATCAGCCGGGTGCTGGGCGAGTTTTCACGGCGCGGCTGGCTGAGCGCCGGGCGCGGGCGCATCACCCTCGTCGACCGCGCCGCGCTGGCCGCCTGCGCGCGGGAGGGCTGACCGCCGCTTCGGTGACTATGTCACATACGTCCGCCTGCCGACGCGCTAGGTTTGCGCCATCATCAACCGAAGGAGCACACCCATGACCAGCAATGTCGGCGGCATCGACCGCGGCCTTCGCATCCTCGTCGGCCTCATCCTCATCGCCCTCGTCTTCGTCGGCCCGAAGACCAACTGGGGCTGGCTCGGCGTGGTGCCGCTTTTCACCGGCCTGATCGGCTGGTGTCCGCCCTACGCCATCTTCGGCTTCAACACCTGCAGCGTGAAGAAGGACCAGTAAGGCGCGTGGGTCAGGCTTCGGCCTGATCCCCCCCCCTTGAACCACACTTCGACCGGGCCGCGCAGCAGCACCGTCAGCGGATTGCCCCGGCGGTCCTTGGCGGGGCCGGCCGCGACCCGGATCCAGCCTTCCGAGACGCAGTATTCCTCGACGTTGAATTTCTCGGCGCCCTTGAACTTCACGCCCACCTCGCGCGCCAGCACGGCTTCGTTGTAGTGGGGGCTCTGCGGGTTGACCGACAGGCGGTCCGGCGGCGTCTCGCTCATCGCGTTCTCCTTGTTCCGTGCGCCTGATACCGGGCTCGGCGGCGCGCGAAAACAAAAATCTTGCGCCGGCCCGACACCCGCGATCGCGCCGGTTGCTGTCATGAGGGGGGTACTGACTGAGGGTGAGGCGCCCCCGCCTAGAGCCGCACGCCCTTCAGCCCGCCGGGCAGGCCATAAGGCGGCTTGGTCGTGCCGGACATCTTTTCCATCAGGCCGGGGAAGCTGTCGAAATCGTGCTTGAGGGTTTCGAGCGTGCCGCCCTCCCAGGCGATCTCGACCGTGTCGTAATCGGGGTTGCGGAAATCCACCGTCTCCACCGCGACGAACTGCACCGGTGTCGCCGCCTGCACGGTCATCGGCGCGTAGGACACTTTGTGGTACTGGTCGAAGTAGTAATAATAGACGTCCTTGCCCTCGTACATCACCCACCAGCCGAGCAGCCATTCGGGCACCGGCGGACGCGGATCGAGAAACAGTTCCATGTCGACCCAGCCGCGCACGGCGACGGGATTGTAGAACTCGACCTTGCGCTTGATCGCGTCGACCCCGGTCGAATTGCCTCCGCCCTGTCCGGCCTCCACCGTCCACCAGCCGCCGCTGGCGCAATCGAGCGAGACGCCCATGTGCAGGGCGGTGGCGCGGAAGATGTCGCCGTATTTCGGCCGGTTGCTGCCCACCGCCGGCACCCAGGCATGGCCCTTGCCCATGGAGCGCAGCACCGAATCGATCTCGAACAGGCCGAGATTCATCTTGGCGCCGAGGTGATAGCCGACATGACAGCAGAAATCGTTGCAGCTCGTGCGGTTGCCGGTCTTGTTGCCGTTGGCCCACCAGTTTTCCAGCAGGTCGATGTGCTCGATCTTGGTGTAGGCCCGAAAGCGCGCGTCGGTCGAATTGCTCTTGCGCGCCGCCGCCATGGTCTTTTCGGTCATCTCCCGCTTGGGCAGCACCGGCGTTCCGGCCAGCACCTGCCCGCCGTATTCGGGAATATCCTTGAGGTATGCATCCAGTTTCACCCGGATGGCCTTGCGCTTGTCCGTTTCGGTCGCCATCGCGCACCCCCGCTTGGGTCAGGGGGCCGGGCCGGTCGCTCCTGCGGCATCCCGTCAGGGACACGCCACCGCGAGGGCCGGCACTGGACCCCTGAAAATCATCCGCAGAGGCAGGAGAAAGGCAAATGCCAATGCGGTGATCGACCAGGCAAAATCGCGCCGATGCCTCAGAGGCGGTTGACCAGCGCCTCGCCGCGCGCCAGCCGCCCGATGTTGTCGGCAATCGTCTGCTGGCGCCGCCGCACGGTGCCCTCGGTCCAGCCGCTCATGTGCGGCGTCATCACCAGATTGCTCAGGGTGTGGAAGGGCAGGCGGGCCGGCAGGGTCTGCGGTGCGTCTCCGGTCGGATAGACATACCAGGTGTCGATGATCGCCCCGCCGATGCGCTTCAGGCTGAGGGCGTCGTAGAGCGCCTGTTCGTCGATCACCGGGCCGCGCCCGACGTTGACGATGGTGGCGCTCGGCCGCATCGCGGCCAGTTCGCGCGCACCGACGATGCCCTTTGTCTCCGCCATGAAGGGCAGGGAGACGACGATATGGTCGGCGCTGGCCATGAACGCCTCCAGCGCATCGAGGCCGAAGCTGGCATCGACCGTGCCGCCGACCGGCACCACGGAGCGGTTGCACACGCTCACGCCCATGCCGAAGGCTTTCGCCCGCTGGGCAATCGCCTTGCCGATATGGCCAAAGCCGAGCAGCCCGATGCTCTGGCTGCCAAGCTCGCTGCGCAGTGCGCCCGGCCGCCCGGCCCAGTAGTCCCAGTGGCCGGCGCGCAGCCGCGCATCGGCCTGCGCCAGCGGCACATGCCGCATCAGCAGCGCGGTCATCACATATTCGGCGATGGCCTGCTCGTGGCCGAAGGCGTTGCACAGCGCCGCGCCCTCGGGCAGGCAGGCCCGATCGATGGCATCGGTGCCCGCCGCCGGCGCATGGTAGAGCCGCAGGGCGCGCGGGCGTGGATCGTCGGGCGTCAGCTTGACGCCGATGATCACCTCCGCCGCCTCGAAGCTGGCGCGGTCCTCGGCCGTGACGATCAGATCGGGCAGGGTACGGATGTCATGCGGGCCATCGAGCAGGGTTTCGAAGCCGGCGCGGAAGTTGGCGGCATTGCCGCCGTGAAAGACGATTTTCACGCCCCGGCCTCCGCGAGAGACAGCACCACCTTGGTGGCGCGCGTCCGGTCTCCGGCATGGTCGAAGGCCGCGACCGCTTCGCTCAGCGGATAGACCGCCGAGATCGCCGGGCGCAGGTCGATGCGGCGGCTGCCGATCAGCGCGGCCGCTTCGGCAAATTCGGGATCGAAGCGGAAGGTGCCGACGATTTCCACCTCGCGCGCCACCACCATGTTGATGTTCATCGGCGCATCGCCGCCAAGCCCGACCATGACCATGCGCCCGCGCGGCCGCAGCGTCGCCATGGCGCCGGCGATGGCCGGTGCCGCGCCCGAGCATTCGAACACCACGTCGAGCTTGCCCTTGCCCTCGGCATAGGCCTGAAGGCGGGCGGCTTCCTGCGCCACGTTGATCACCTCGTCGGCGCCGAGCTTCTGCGCCACCGCCAGCGAATGCGGCGTGATGTCGGTGGCGATGATCCGGGCGGCGCCGCGCAGCCGGGCCACGGCGACGGCGATCACGCCGATCGGCCCGCAGCCCGAAACCAGCACGGACTTGCCGGCAAGCTCGCCGGCCTGATTGGCGGCATGCAGCACCACCGACAGCGGCTCGCACAGCGCCGCCTCCTCGGGCGCAATGCCCTCGGGCATGACGAAGGCGCGTTCGGCCCCGACGTCGATGCATTCGCGGAACAGGCCCTGCACATGCGGAAAGCGCATCGCCGAGCCGTTGAACAGCATGTTCTCGCAGTGATTGCGCAAGCCGCACCGGCAATAATCGCAGGAGTCGCAGGCGATGCTGGGGTTGACCGCGACCAGTTGGCCGATGGCCAGACCGCTGACCCCGGCGCCGAGCGCCTCGATTCGCCCTGCGGCCTCATGGCCGAGCGTCATCGGCTGCTTGACGCGCACGACGCCGAAGCCGCCGTGGTGATAATAATGCAGGTCTGACCCGCAGATGCCGCCGGCGGCCATCCGCACCCGGACCTCGCCGGGGGCGGGGGCAGGGGCGACATCGGCAATCGTGTCGATCCTCAGATCATGCGGGGCGTGAATGACAATCGCGCGCATCGGCTTTCCCTCAAAGAACGGACATCATGCCGCCATCGACATAGATGATCTGGCCATTGACATAATCGGAGGCGGGGGAGGCAAGAAAAACCGCCGCGCCGATCAGTTCTTCCGGTTTGCCCCAGCGTTTGGCCGGCGTGCGGCCCACCACCCAGGCGTTGAAGTCCTTGTTGTCGATCAGCGCCTGGTTCATGTCAGTCAGCATGTATCCCGGCCCGATGGCATTGGCCTGGATGCCGTGCTGCGCCCATTCCGCCGCCATGCAGCGCGTCAGCATCTTGATGCCGCCCTTGGAAACCGTATAGGGCGCCACGGTGGCGCGGGCGAGTTCGCTGGTCAGCGAGCCGATGTTGACGATCTTGCCGCGCCCGCGCGGGATCATCCGTTTTGCCGCCTCGCGGCCGATGACGAAGGCGCTGGTCAGGTTGGTTTCGACAACGCGCCGGAAATCGGCGGTGGCCAGATCCACCATCGGCTTGCGGAACTGGATGCCGGCGTTGTTGATCAGAATGTCGACCTGCGTGCCGGCGCGATCGAACCGCTCGAACGCCGCGACGATGGCGGCCTCGTCGGTCACGTCGAAGGCAATGCCCTCGGCCTCCAGCCCGGCGGCGCGCATCTCGCTGACAGCCGCCTCGACCCCGGCCGGCTGCACGCCGTTGACGATCAGCCGCGCGCCGGCCCGGCCCAGCCCCTCGGCCATGGACCGGCCGAGCCCGCGCGAGGAACCGGTCACCAGCGCGGTCTGCCCGCTCAGGTCGAACAGGGGAGTGCCCATCGCCGGCCTCACAGGCTGGAGCGGCGGACGGTCAGGTCCGGGCGCTCATAGACGGCGGGCAGCAGGTCGACGCCCAGCCCGGGGCCTTCCATCGGGTAGACATAGCCGTCCTTGATGGTGGGCATCACGGTGACGAGTTCGTTGTACCAGCCGCGATAGAAGGCGCGCACCGATTCCATGATCAGCGTGTTGGGCTGGCTGAAGGCGGCATGGATGCCGGCGATGAAGCCGACCGGGCCGATGCAGTCATGCGGGGCAAAGGGGCGGTGATAGGTCTCGGCCATGGCGGCGATCTTGCGCCCCTCGGTCAAGCCGCCGGTCCAGCACAGATCGACCATGACGATATCCATGGCATCGCGGTCCAGCATGTCCTTGTAGGGATAGCGCGAGCCGAGCGTCTCGGAGGCGCAGACCGACACCGTGGTCGCATGCGCATAGTCCGCCAGCGCCTGCGGCGAGTTCATGCGGATCGGGTCCTCGTACCAGGTCGGCTGGTAGTCCTCCAGTACGCGGGCGATCTTCTTGGCGGTCGGCAGGTTCCACAGCGAGTGGAACTCGACCATGATCTCCATCTTGTCGCCCACCGCCCTGCGGATCTTCTCGAACGGCCTGACCGCCGCCTTCATCTGCTCGGCGGAGATGAACAGGCCGTGGTTCTCGATTCCGGCCGGGTCGAACGGCCAGATCTTCATCGCCGTGATGCCCTGCTCAAGCAGGCTCTCGGCCAGCGCATCGGCCCGGTTCATGAAGCCGTCGAGGTCTTCGTACTGGCCCGTATCTGCGCCGAGCGACCAGTTGGAGACCGGCTTGATGTTGGTGGACCGAACGTATTGCGTGCCGGCGCAGGTGTTGTAGATGCGCTGCCTGTCCCGGCAGAGCCCGCCCAGCATCTGGTGGACCGGCTGGTTGCAGACCTTGCCGAACAGGTCCCACAGCGCGATGTCGATGGCCGAGGCGGCGCGGTATTCGACGCCGGTCGAGGATTGCGCCATCGGCAGATTCAGCATCTCGCGATGGATCGCCTCGATGTGCAGCGGGTTCTTGCCCAGCACCCGGCCGGCGAAAGTGTCGTGAATCTGCGCCTCGATCGCCGCCGCGCCATAAAAGGTTTCGCCAAGCCCGATGATCCCGGCATCGGTGTGGATGCGGACCCAGATGACATTGGCGAACTCATCCGTGCGCAAGGTCTCGATCGAGGTGATCTTCACCGTTAGTCCTCCCGGAAACATCATCATGCGACCGCCGGTCGATCGGCGCGTGCCACGCCCAGGCGTCTTTGGCCAGAGCCTAGACCGGCTTGTAAAATATCACAACATGTTTAAGCTGTCTGTCATGCCCGGTCCGGGCTTGAACTGGTGGAGGCGGCATGCCGCGGCCCAAAACGACCCCTCAGCTTGTCACGCCGGATTTTCCCGGCGCGGGTCCGCGTGCAAACCGGGTCAACCTGTTCGAACGCGCCTATCAGAAGATCGAGGAACTTCTGGTCAACTGCGAACTCAGGCCCGGCCGGTATCTGACCATGCAGGACCTTCAGGACGCAACCGGTTTCGGCCGCACGCCGGTGCATCATGCGGTTAACCAGCTTGCGGCGGATACGCTCATCATCATCCGTCCCCGCCATGGCCTTCAGATCGCGCCGATCGATCTGGCGCGCGAACGTGTGCTGCTGAGGCTGCGGCGCGACATCGAGCGCTTTGTCGTCCGGCTCGCGGCGGAGCGGTCGGGGGCCAGCCATCGCAACCAGATGCTGCACATGGTCCGCCTGTTGAAGGAGCGGCGTGCCAGCATGACTCTGGCCGATTTCAACCGGCTGGACCGGGCCATCGACCAGATGATTCTCGCCTGCGCGGGAGAGCCTTTTCTCGAACATACGCTGCGCCCGCTGCACACGCTGTTTCGCCGCATCGGCTTCATCCACCACACCTACATGCCGGGGCGCGGCGATCTGGCGGAAACGGTCGATCATCATCTCGCCGTGCTCGACGCGGTGGCCAACCGCTATGCCGACAAGGCGGTCGCGGCCTCCGATGCGCTGATCGGTTTTGTCGAACGGATATTTGATTCCATGGAGACGGAAATCGATCCGTCTCTTCTGGACAGCAGCATGGAGCCGCTGCTACGACCGTGATCAGACATCACACAACTTGAAGCAGTCGGGTCAACCGACACCACAGAGGAAACGCTCATGAACTGGTTCAAATCCCTCCGCACGCTCGGCGTCGCCGCCACGCTCGGCGTGCTGGCGCTTTCCGCCACTCAGGCGACGGCCCAGACGGTCGACGAGATCGTCAAGCGCGGCAAGGTCAAGGTCGGCGTGCTGATCGGCGCTCCGCCGTTCGGCTCGGTCGATTCGCAAGGCAACGCCGTCGGCTACGACATGGACGTCACCAACCTGATCGGCAAGTATCTCGGCGTGCCGATCGAGGTGGTGCAGCTGACCCCGCCGGCCCGCATCCCGGCGCTGGAAGCCGGCAAGGTCGACTTCCTGATCGCCACGCTGGCGCCGACGCCCGAGCGCGCCAAGGCGGTGATGTTCACCATCCCCTACAGCGCCTTCCAGACCGGCATCTATGCCAAGAAGACCCGGACCGTCAAAAACTGGGATGATCTGAAGGGGCTGAAGGTCGGCGTCATCCGCGGCTCGTCTGTCGAGCGCGAGTTCACCAACCGCGAGAAGTCGCACAACCTGACCATCCTGCGGTTTGAAGACGATTCGACCGTGATGCAGGCGCTGTTCTCCGGTCAGGTCGAGGCGATCGCCGGCCCGGACGCGCAGGCCCACGCCGCGCAGAAGGCCAAGGGCGACACCGAGCACGAGGCGAAGTTCTTCTTCGGCATGCAGCCCAACTCGATGACCGTCCGCAAGGATGCCCGCGACCTGCACCAGTGGCTCAACAACACGATCTACTACATCAAGCAGAACGGCGAACTGAACGCGATTGCCGAAAAGTGGGTCGGCTCGCCGCTGCCGAACCTGCCGACATTCTGATCCGGTGACGACGGCCCGGCGCGCGGCGCCGGGCCTCTTCTGTAGGGCGACCGCAATGGGGCGTTTCAAATTCGAATCGGTCTGGGCCGAGTTCGACACCATCATGGCGGGTATCGGGCTGACCATCGCCCTCTCCGTGGGGGCGATCGTGCTTGGCTCCGTCCTGGCCGTCACGCTGGTGGCGGTTCGGTCTCTGGCCGGCCGCTGGGCCGGCTATCTGGTCGACGCCTATGTCGAGCTGATGCGCAACACGCCGTTTCTGGTGCAGTTGTTCATGATCTTCTTCGGCCTGCCGCTGATCGGCATCCGCATGAGCGGCGATGTCGCCGCCCTTGTGGCGATGACGCTCAATCTCGGCGCCTATGCCTCGGAGATCATCCGCGCCGGCGTCGATTCCATTCACAGATCGCAGCTTGAAGCCGGCGCCTCGCTGGCGCTCACCCGATGGCAGGTGTTCACCTATGTCGTGCTGAAGCCGGCCTTCGCGCGGGTCTGGCCGGCGCTGTCCAGCCAGTTCGTGCTGATGATGCTGGCCTCCTCGATCTGCTCGTTCATCGCCGTGCGCGAACTCTCGGGCGTCGCCGCCATCATCGAACAGAACACCTTCCGCTCGTTCGAGGTCTACATCGTCGTCACCGTCATCTATCTGGCGCTGGCGCTGGCCTTGAAGACCGGGCTTCTCTGGCTGGGACGCCGCCTTTTCCCCAATACCTCCGGCCTGGCCCGGATCGAGGCGAAGGGGAGCGCGGTCTGATGGGCTCTTTTGGCTTTCCCGAATTCATGTTCATCATCCGCGCCGCGGGCTGGACCCTGCTGCTGACGGCGGTGGCCTTCCTGATCGGCGGCCTGCTGGGCGGCGCGCTGGCGATCATGCGGCTGTCCTCCAACCGCATCGTGCGGAGCATCGCCTCGGGCTATATTCTCGTCATCCAGTCGATCCCGGTGCTCATGGTGCTGTTCATGAGCTATTACGGGCTGTCGCTGTTCGGCATCGAACTGCCGGCCTTCTTCGCCGCCTCGCTGTCGCTGTCGATCTATGTCTCGGCCTATCTTGCCGAGATCTGGCGGGGCTGCATCGAATCCGTGCCCTTCCAGCAGTGGGAGGCGTCGTCCTCGCTGGCGCTGACCCGGGGCCAGCAATACCGCTATGTCATCCTGCCGCAGGCCATCCGCATCGCGCTGCCGCCAACGGTCGGGTTTCTGGTCCAGCTGGTGAAGAACACCTCGATCGTCTCGGTGGTGGGCTTTGTCGAACTCTCGCGCGCCGGTGCGCTGGTCAATCAGGCGACGTTTCTGCCCTTCCAGGTGTTTTCCGTGGTCGCGGCGATCTATTTCGTCATCTGTTTCCCGCTCTCGCGCCTCTCCCGCCATCTTGAAAAGGTGATGAATGCCGGCCGTAGTCATTGAGGACGTGCACAAGAGCTTCGGCCAGAACGAGGTGCTCAAGGGCGTCTCGCTCAGCGTCGAGCCGGGGCAGGTGGTGGCGATCATCGGCCGCTCGGGCTCGGGCAAGTCGACGCTGCTGCGCTGCATCAACGGGCTGGAGGTGATCCAGTCCGGGCGGATCGAGGTGGCTGGCCACACGATGACCGAGGACCCCAAGGCGCTGCGCGACCTGCGCAAGGATGTCGGCATCGTTTTCCAGAGCTACAACCTGTTCCCGCATCTCAATGTCGTCGAGAACATCATTCTGGCCCCGAAACTGGCCAAGGGCGTGTCGGACGGCGAGGCGCGCGAGCGGGCCCGCGCCGTGCTGGCGCAGGTTGGCCTGTCGGAAAAGATCGACGCCTATCCCGACAACCTCTCCGGCGGCCAGCAGCAGCGCGTCGCCATCGCCCGTTCGCTGGCGATGCAGCCCAAGGTGATGCTGTTCGACGAGGTGACCTCGGCGCTCGACCCGGAACTGACCGGCGAGGTGCTGAACGTCATGGAGAACCTTGCGAAGGGCGGCATGACCATGCTGCTGGTCACGCACGAAATGAGCTTCGCCCGCAATGTCGCGGATGTCACCGTGTTCATGCATCAGGGCAAGATCTGGGAGCAGGGGGCGTCCGAGGAGCTGTTCGCCAGCCCGAAGACGCCGGAATTGCAGGCCTTCCTGCGCTCCGGCGTGCACTGAGCACCGGTCAGGCCAGCCACCCGGAGGGAGCCCGCGTGATCGCCAGCCAGCCAGAGACCATCGCCGCCCCGGACTGGCAGGAGGACGTCTATGACGTGCTCAAGCGCCATGGCGTCAGGCACATCGCCTATGTGCCCGATGCCGGCCACGCCGCCGCCATCCGCAGGGCCGAGGCCGATCCCGACATGCACTCCGTGGTGCTGACCACCGAGGAGGAGGGCATCGGCTATCTCGCCGGCGCCTGGCTGGGCGGCGAGCGCGGCGCCCTGCTGATGCAGTCGAGCGGCGTCGGCAACTGCATCAACACCCTCGGCCTGCCGGTTTATGCGCGCTTTCCGCTGCTGATGCTGGTGACGATGCGGGGAGACTGGGCCGAGTTCAACGGCTGGCAGACGCCGATGGGGCAGGCGACCGAGGCGGCCCTGAAACTGATGAACGTCATGACCTGGCGGGCCGACGAGGCCAAGGATGTCGCCCCGCTGCTGCACGGCGCCGCCACCATGGCCTTCAACGGCGATGCCGCCTGTGCGCTGCTGCTGGGCCAGCGCCTGATCGGCGAAAAGAAGTGGGTGAAGTGATGGCGGGCGGACCTCTCGACCGGCGCGAGGCCGTGGCAAGACTGTTGGCCGGGCGCGACACCCTGCTGGTCGTCTCCGGGCTCGGCTCCCCCTCCTACGACGTGATGGCGGCGGGCGATCACGACAACAACTATTACCTCTGGGCCGCCATGGGCAGCGCCATGATGGTCGGGCTTGGGCTGGCTACGGCGCAACCGCAGAAGCCCGTGCTGGTCCTGACCGGCGACGGCGAGGCCTTGATGGGGTTTGGCGCGCTCGCCACCATCGCCCTGCGCAAGCCGAAGAACCTGACCATCGCCGTGCTGGACAACGGCCATTTCGGCGAAACCGGCATGCAGATCAGCCATTCCGGGCGCGGCATCAGCCTCGACCGGGTCGCGGCGAGCTGCGGTTTCGAGCGGACGGCAGAGATCACCGATCTGGCCGGGGTCGACAGCCTGCGCGCCAGCCTGCCAAGGCGCGACGCCCTGACGCTGGCGACCCTGAAGATCCGCGCCGAAAACCTGCCGCGCGTACTGCCCCCGCGCGATGGCGTCCACATCAAGAACCGCTTTCGCGCCGCGCTCGGCTTCCAGCCGATCTGACGATGCTGGCGCATCCCGCCTTGGCGTATCGCCATGCCGAAACGGACTCGCAAGGCCAGCAATTGCAGCTTTCGAGCGAGCCGCTGCATCGCTAAGATCGGTTCACACGCGCATCGTCTGGAGGACGTTCATGAAGCTTTTCTATTCCCCCGCCTCGCCGTTTGCCCGCAAGGTGCTGGTTGTCGCGCACGAACTGGGCCTGTCCGAGCGGATCACCGTGGTGCCGGCGGCGGCAAACCCGATGGAAAAGGAAAAGGCGATCGCCCAGCTCAACCCGGCCGGCAAGATCCCGACGCTCCAGCTGGACAATGGCGAGGCCCTGTTCGACAGCCGCGTCATCTGCGAATACCTCGACGCGCTGGCCGGCGGCGACCGGATGTTCCCTGCCGGCGAGGCGCGCTGGAAGGCGCTGGTGTTGCAGTCGCTCGCCGACGAAGCCCTCGATTCGTGCATTCTCGCCCGCTACGAACAGCTCTACCGGCCGGAATCGATGCGGATTCCCGATTGGGTCGATGCCCAGATGCACAAGGTGTTCACCACGCTGGACGTGCTGGAGCGTGACTGGATCCACTATCTCGCCGCCCATGTGAACATCGGTCCGATCGCGGTGGGCGCGCTGCTCGGCTACCTCGATTTCCGCTTCGCCCATGTCGGCTGGCGCAATGGACGGCCCAGGCTCGCCGCTTGGGCCGACGGGTTTGCCGGGCGGCCGTCGATGAGCACAACCGCACCTACAACCTGATCCCGCCACTTGCATCGACGCAAAATTCCCTGTCCCCACGCGAAAGCGTGGGGATTTTTGCAAGATGAGGAGCATTTTTCCCGACAATTCTTGCCTGCTTGTTCAGGTTTCATAAAGCGCGATTCTGAAACCAAGGGTTGCGATATGCCGTATTAGGACGCTCTTAACTGCGTGCGACATTGACTCCTCGCAGGCGACAAAGATCGCGACAAGAACGGACAAGAACAATGTCAACGTCCATACGGCCCCTGAGGGCAGTGCGTGAGTTCGGCTCGGCACAGGGTGGCAATGTCTCGATCTACGGGGCGGTGGCAATCATCGTCATGACCACGGTTGCCGGCATGGCGATCGACTATTCGCGCAACACCAACCTGAAGGCCGAGTTGCAGGCGGCGCTCGACAGTTCGGTGCTGGCCGCCGTGATCGGCGAGACGCACAGCCGCACCACCACGGCGCAGAAATATTTCGACACCGCCTTCGAGAAGCAGCGCAAATATGTGAGCCGGCAGGACTGGGCCAGCAACGCCGACGGCAGCTTCACCGGCAATGCCAGCGTCACCATGCCCAACATGATCATGAAGGCGCTTGGTCTGCCCAACACCACGATCACGGCGACCTCGACCGCCATTGGCAGCGGCGGCACCTCCTCCGGCGGCGGCACCAGCGCCAAGGCCTGCATCATGGTGGTCAACCCCACCGCCACGCAGGCCTTGCTGATCAACACCCCGGTTGCGATCCAGTCGCCGGACTGCCGCATCGACGTTCACTCCACTGCGGCGCCCGCCGCCATCTTCAACGTCGGCTTCACCCACAATCTGTCGAAGATCTGCGTCAAGGGCACGAACGTCATCCAGAACGACGGCCCTGTTCCGGCGCTCGAAACCGGCTGCACCCCGCTCCCCGATCCCTACGCCGGCAAGCTGCCCGTGGTTGCCGCCAGCGGCTGCACGGTGAGCGACATGAACTATTCGGGCACCAACAACCTGACCCCCGGGACCTATTGCGGCACCTTCAACTTCAACGGCAGCGGCACGCTCAACCTCGCTCCCGGCCTGTATGTGCTGAAGAACACGCGCTGGAACCTCAACAACGGCTGGAGCGTCACCGGCAGCGGCGTCACCTTCTATCTGGCGGATGAAAACTCCTACATCCAGGTCAACAGCGGCGTCGCCATGACCGTCACCGCGCCGACCACAGGCGCCTACAAGGACCTGCTGATCTACGAGCCCGCCGGACTGCCGCGCTCGGCCTTCACCATCAATGGCAGCGCCGGCCACACCTTCAAGGGTCTGTTCTATCTGCCGAGCCGCGACATCACCTTCAATTCGGTGTCCTCGATCGTCTCCGAGCAGATTTCGATGGTCTTCGGCACATTGATCCTCGACCACATCGACTGGAAGTTCCATGACGCCGGCCATGCCGCAGCCTCCGGCAGCGGCTCGGGAGCGACCCAGACGGTGCGCCTGACGAAATAGCCGCCTGGCCAGGTCCCCGCTTCGGCGAGGACCCGGCACCCGCCGCCGTCGCTCTCTCAGCCCACCGGCTTCATGCCGCGCGCGAAGCGCTTCCAGTTGGCGACGTAATTGAGCGAGCCGTTGCGGATGCCGGCGATCACCTTGTCGTCAAGCACGCGGATGGCCTTGGCGGGCGAGCCGACGATCAGGCTGTTGTCGGGAAATTCCTTGCCCTCGGTCACCAGCGCGTTGGCGCCGACGAGGCAGTTGTTGCCGATCTTCACACCGTTCAGCACGGTGGCGCCCATGCCCACCAGCGAATTGTCGCCGATGATGCAGCCATGCAGGATGGCGTGGTGACCGATGGTGCAGAGCTTGCCGACCTTCAGGGGATAGCCCATGTCGGTGTGCAGCATCGCCCCTTCCTGAATGTTCGATCCCTCGCCGATGTCGATCAGTTCGTTGTCGCCGCGCAGCACCGCCCCGAACCAGATGCCGACATCCCGTGCCAGCCGCACCTTGCCGATGACATGCGCATCGGGCGCCACCCAGTAGTCACCGGCGGCGGGGGTTTCGGGCACAAGCGCGTCGAGGCTGTAGATCGGCATGGTGCTGTCCTGTTGCTGATCCGGCCAGCATAGGCGAGCAGCCGCGAACGGCAAGGGGAGCCGATGCGAGGGCAGACTGCATCGCGCCGTTGCGCTTGCTGGCCCCGCGTGCTACGGCCCTCGCTTTCTGCCCACAGGATGCAGCGTTCCCATGCAGTCGGTTCTCATCGTCATTCATCTCATGGTCGTCATCGCGCTGGCGGTGCTGGTTCTGCTCCAGCGCTCGGAAGGCGGCGGCCTCGGCATGGGCGGCGGCAACCCCGGCAGCTTCATGACCGGGCGCGGGCAGGCCAACCTGCTGACGCGCGCCACGGCGATGCTGGGTGCGGCGTTCTTCGCCACCTCGCTGATCCTGACCATCATGGCCGCCAGCAACCGCGCCCCCAAGTCGATGCTCGACTCGGTGGCGCCGACCCCCGGCGCCCCGGCCCAGCAGGGCGGCGCTCCGGCGGCGCCCGCCGCTCCCGGCTCGGTGCTCGACCAGTTGCGCGGTGGCCAGCCCGCCCCGGCGCCGGCCGCGCCCAAGCAGTAAGCCTTCTCTCTGTCTCCGGCGCGCTCGTCCCCTGTGGATGAGCGCGTTTCCGTTTGCGCGTGGCGTGCGTTTTCGCTCGCCAACATCCCCGAGTCGCGTTAGAGGAAAAGCCCCATGGCTCGCTATGTTTTCATCACCGGCGGCGTGGTTTCTTCCCTTGGAAAAGGTCTCGCTTCCGCCGCACTCGGCGCCCTGCTTCAGGCGCGCGGGTACTCCGTCCGTCTGCGCAAGCTGGATCCCTATCTCAACGTCGATCCGGGCACCATGAGCCCGTATCAGCACGGCGAGTGCTTCGTCACCGACGATGGCGCCGAAACCGATCTCGATCTTGGCCACTACGAGCGCTTCACCGGCGTGTCCGCCACCAGGCAGGACAACATCACCACCGGGCGCATCTATCAGGACATCATCACCAAGGAGCGGCGCGGCGATTATCTCGGCGCCACCGTTCAGGTGATCCCGCATGTCACCGATGCGATCAAGGCCTTCGTCACCACCGGCAACGACGGCTACGATTTCGTGCTGGTCGAGATTGGCGGCACGGTTGGCGATATCGAGGGCCTGCCGTTCTTCGAGGCGATTCGCCAGCTCAGGAACGACCTGCCGGAGAAGCACTGCGTCTTCGTGCATCTGACGCTGCTGCCCTATATCCCGACCGCCGGGGAACTGAAGACCAAGCCGACCCAGCATTCGGTGCAGGAACTGCGCTCCATCGGCATCCAGCCCGACGTGCTGCTCTGCCGCTGTGACCGGCCGATCCCCGACGGCGAGCGCCGCAAGCTGGCACTGTTCTGCAACGTGCGCCCCGGCGCGGTGGTGGAGGCGCAGGACGCTTCCCCGCTCTATGCCGTGCCGCTCGCCTATCACCGCAACGGGCTGGACACCGAAATCCTGCACGCCTTCGGCATCGAGGCCGCGCCCAAGGTCGACCTGAGCCGCTGGGAAAAGATCGTCGAGACGGTGAAGAACCCGAACGGCGAGGTGACCATCGCCGTGGTCGGCAAGTACACCGAGCTGAAGGACGCCTATAAGTCGCTGATCGAGGCGCTCCAGCACGGCGGCATCGCCAACGGCGTGCGGGTCAACCTCGACTGGATCGATTCGGAAGTGTTCGAGCGCGAGGACGCCGCGCCGATGCTCGAACATGTCAACGGCATTCTGGTGCCCGGCGGCTTCGGCGTGCGCGGCACCGAAGGCAAGATCGCCGCCGCCACCTTCGCCCGCAATCAGAAGGTGCCGTATTTCGGCATCTGCTTCGGCATGCAGATGGCGGTGATCGAGGCGGCGCGCAACCTCTGCGGCATCGCCGGCGCCAGTTCCACCGAGTTCGGCCCCTGTGACGAGCCGGTGGTCGGCCTGATGACCGAGTGGCTGTCGGGCAACCAGTTGCAGACCCGCTCCGAAGCCGGCGATCTCGGCGGCACGATGCGGCTGGGCGCCTACAACGCGGCGCTCAAATCGGGTTCCAAGGTGGCGGACATCTATGGCGCAACCACCATTTCCGAGCGCCACCGCCATCGCTACGAGGTCAACATGGCCTATCGCGAGCGTCTGGAAGCGGCGGGAATGACCTTCTCCGGCGTCTCGCCCGATGGGCTGCTGCCCGAGATCGTCGAACTGAAGGACCACCCCTGGTTCATCGGCGTGCAGTATCACCCGGAACTCAAGTCGCGGCCCTTCGCGCCGCACCCGCTGTTCGCCAGCTTCATCGCCGCGGCGATGAACCAGAGCCGGCTGGTCTGATCGCCGGGGTTGTCTGACACGCGTTGACGCGGTGCTTGCTGCCGTGTCATGCGGACGCGCTGACAACGG